>JAEEGL010728281.1_pt1 | contig 66367 bp, 54 predicted proteins | sample 9134231 | NCBI WGS metagenome assembly JAEEGL01 (sample SAMN16246548, study PRJNA631951) | gut metagenome | biome: gut microbiome; feature: rumen; material: fiber-attached | host: Bos | place: Iran: Karaj | collected 2018-10
CCAATCAATTTGTGGATATAAATAGCGCACAAAATCATGGCTTGTCGTTGCCAGCTGCTCGCGCATAAACTCGTATAATACATCGTCAATCATGGTGAGTTGTCGTTTTTGTTTCCGGCTGCAAAGATACAAAATGTTTTTAATATGCACTAAAAAAAGTGCGTATGCAATGAAATTTGCACTAATAAAAGTGCAGCGCGAACAAGACGTTAATGCGTTTTTCGCTTGATTTGATTAATTTCAGTGGTGCTGACTCTCCACATATATTCTTTTTTAGCGGTGCTATTCGCTGTATTAATTCGTATTAAAGCGGTGCTCATCACACTTTCAGTGGTCGAAGGCATACCACGCAGGCCGGCAAAACGGCCACAGGCAGTTTCGCTCATATGGAGCCAGGCAGAATGCGTAAATGCGTGAGTGAATTTGTGAATGCGATATAGAATTTGTGAATGCGTTAATGAAAATACACGAGGTTTCACCGAGGTGTGCCGTCGGCTCGGCTGACAACCATCGCCGAACCATTGCCGAAAAAAAACTATGGGGTGTGCAAAAATATTATGAATGCATGAATTATATTTTGCCACATTCGAAAAAACGTGTATTTTTGCACTCGGTTTCAAAAGTAAAAAAATTATGAAGTTTTGAAACCGATGTTTGTTATGAAATTAATAAACAGAATATTATATACGGATAGATTAAAGCGAATCAAAGGAACTCCAGATATCAAGATCATTACTGGAATCCGTCGCTGTGGTAAGTCCCGACTTTTGCAAGAGTTTATCAAATATATCGAAACAACAGAAGATGATGCCAACATCATTTTTGTTGATTTTACTCGTTTGGAATTCGAACCACTACGGGAGTATCATGCATTGTGTCAATATGCGCAGGATCACCATCAGTCGGACAAGACAAACTATTTAATGATTGACGAGGTTCAAATGTGCCCCAATTTCGAGATTGCAATCAACAGTCTCCATTCGAGTGAACAATATGATATCTATCTCACCGGCTCAAACGCCTTCCTGTTGAGTGCAGACCTTGCCACATTGTTCACAGGACGTCATATTGAGATTCCTGTTTTGCCATTCAGTTTCAAAGAGTATTGTACTTATCACACACCTTCGGATGATATACAGACTATGTTTGACAAGTATGTGGCTGAAGGTGGGATGTCCGGTTCATACGTGTATTCGGATGCATCTGACAAAAAAAACTATATCAAAGAGGTGTACTCTACAATACTGACACGCGACTTGACGGGGAAGTACAATCTGCCGGATGCACATTCTCTCACGCAGGTGGCAAACTACTTGATGGACAATGTGGGGAATATCACGTCGCCCAACAATGTGTCGGGGTGTTTGACGGCCAACAATAATCCGACATCGCACGTCACCGTGCGCCGATATATCCAGTATCTCTGCAATGCTTTTGTCTTTTATAAAGTAGACCGCTACGATATTCGGGGGCGAAAGTATTTGGAATCATTAAACAAATATTATCTTGCAGACACTGGTATACGATATGCGATGCTCGGCAGAAGAAATCTGGACTGGGGGCGAATCTACGAAAATATTGTTTTCTTGGAGCTGATGCGGAGGGGATATGAGGTGTACGTGGGGAAACTATACCAAAAGGAAGTGGACTTTGTTATTATGCGGGGTGATGAAAAGGCATACATTCAAGTAAGCGACAATATTACAGAAAAAGTCACTTTTGAGCGGGAGGTGTCACCTCTATTGAGCATAAATGATGCCTACCCCAAGGTACTGATAGCCCGTACTCGCCATGAAACATACGATTATCAGGGGGTCAAGATTTTTGATATTGCCCAATGGTTGATGGGGTGACCTTTTTCAAATACGTTTGCTCCAGTCCGCTGCTCGTTGCCGTACTTATGTGACTCGCTGCAATTAATTCTATTTTCAGCGGTGCTGACTCGCTATATTTGATTTATTATTTAGTGGTGCTATTCGCTGTATTAATTCGTATTAAAGCGGTGCTCATCACACTTTCAGTGGTCGCAGGCATACCACGCAGGCCGGCAAAACGGCCACAGGCAGTTTCGCTCATACGGAGCCAGACAGAATGCGGGATTGGTTGTTTAACAGAGCAGTCCGAACGCCCACAAAGGTATGCTATTCGGTTGGATGGGGGGCTGGATATTCGGATGTTTCCAATGGGTTGTCTGTTGTCGAATTGGCTTTTGGTGCTTCCCAGAAATCAGCGCCTTTGATGCCGAGGGTGGTGGGGTCGAAACGGGGCTCATGGCCTTCTTTCTTCTGACGCTCGTAACTGCGGAGGGCTCGCAACGCTTTTGGTGAGAGCAAAAAGATGGACACAATGTTGATCCACGCCATTGTGCCGACTCCGATGTCGCCCAGGTCCCAGATAAGGCGTGCCTCTTTGATGGAACCAAAGAGCACCATGCATACCACTCCAATTCGCAGAATCCATAAGGCAATCCGTTCTTTCTTCCCTTGTCCGAGGAGATAGACGAGGTTGGTCTCAGCGTAGTAGTAATAGGCCATGATGGTGGTGAAGGCAAAGAAGAGCAGCGCAATGGAGGTGACGATGCCCGACCAGTTCTGTCCGATAAGGGTGGCTACTGCCGCAATGGTGTAGCCCACGCCGGGTTCGCCCAGTGGCACCACCGGGGAGGCATAGCGTATGGTGCCGTCGGGAAGGTAGAGGTTGTATGTTCGGCAGGCAAGAATCATGACCGCTGTGGCTGTGCAGACAAGCAGGGTGTCGACATAGACGGAGAAGGCCTGCACGAGCCCCTGTTTGACGGGGTGGCTCACTTTGGCAGCCGCTGCCACGATGGGCGCGGTACCTTGTCCGGCCTCATTGGAGTAGATGCCTCGTTTCACGCCCCAGGCAATGGTAGCCCCCAGGACTCCGCCTGTCACCCCTCGAAAATCGAAAGCGCTACGCAGCATATCCATAAAAACGCTTGGCACTTGCGGGGCGTTGCAGCAGAGTATGACAACGGACAGCAGGACATACAGGATGGCCATGAAGGGGGCGATAATCTGTGCCCAGTTGGCGATACGGTTTACTCCACCGATGACCACAAATCCCAGCAGCAGCGCCACTCCGATGCCCGCTATCCAGGGGGCAATATTGAAGGTTTGGGAGAATGATTGGGCAATGCCGTTGGCCTGCACCGGCGGCAGGAAGATGCCGCAAGCCACTACGGCACACGTGGCGAAGACAATGGCTAGCCATCGGCATCGCAGCCCTTTCTCAATATAGTAGGATGGACCTCCACGGTATTGTCCGTTGTGCTCGGTCTTGTAGATTTGCGCCAATGTGGCTTCGGTGAAAGCTGATCCTGCTCCCAGAAAAGCGACAATCCACATCCACACAATGGCTCCTGGGCCACCATAGCCGATGGCTGTGGTCACTCCTACGATGTTGCCCGTGCCTACACGGCCTGAGAGGGCCATAGCAAATGCCTGGAACGACGTGATGCCTTTTTTCTGCGTCCGGTCGGTGCTGAAAAGCAACCGTACCATCTCGCGTAAGCGGCGTATCTGCACAAAACGGGTGCCGAGCGAGAAATAGAGTCCTGCCAGAAGGCAGAGCGCCACTAATGCGGGACTCCACACCCAACTGTTGACAGCAGTTATGGCGGTTTTGAGGATGCTATTCATAAAAACAATATTGTGGCGGGACAACTAATGTCCGGCAGGAATGCAGTTGCAAAAGTACTAAAAAAAATTAAATTCGCAGCGAGAGTGTAATAATATCCCAATTTACACGATATTGGAGCAATAATAATTCGTTTTATGGCAAAAAGAATCAAGACCTTGTTGCTCCCTTTGTTGATGCTCTGTGCAACGGTGGCAATAGCACAAAGTGACGGCAGCAAGATTCTCGGCACCTACCGGGTGCCGTCTCCTTTCAATGACGATGCGGCGAATGTGAAAATCACGCAATGTGCTGACGGCACTTTCAAAGGTCAGGTCGTATGGGTGAATCGTGCCACCAACAAGGACGGTTCGCCCCGTACCGACGAGAAGAATCCCGACCCCAAGCTGCGCTCACGCAAACCTGAGGAGATTATCATGTGTTGGGGGTTGAAATACGAAGATGGCGAATGGGTTGGGGGTACTCTGTATGACCCCTATAGCGGCAAAAAATTCAACATCAAGTTCGCTCTGGCCAAGAATGGTAGCGATCTGTCGGCCCGCTACTATAAGGGGAAGCCAGCGCTGGGTATCAACGGCACGTGGAAGCGGCTGAGATAAGATGCTCCGACCTCAAAGGATGAAAGATTTTTGGTCGACCATATTCGCTTCCTGGAAGCGCACTTGCATCACCCTGTTCAAGATTCTTGTACCGGTCAGCATTATCGTGAAGGTGCTGCAGATGACTGGGTGGATAGAATATGTGGCTGTCTTTTTCGACCCCATGATGCGCTTGCTGGGGCTCCCTGGGGAAATGAGTTTGGTGCTGGCCAGTGCTGTGTTCGGTAACGTATATAGCGGGTTGCTCACCTTCTTCTCCATAGAGACGGCTGTGCCGCTTACCACTGCGCAGGTTACCATTGTCTTCGCTGCCATATTGGTGGCACACAATTTTCTGGTGGAGGTGGCTGTGACCTACAAGGCGGGATTCCGCATCATCCCTATGGTGCTGTTACGTCTGGTGATGGCGGTGCTGATGGGTTTGTTTCTCAAGTATTTCTATCTTCTTACAGGATGGTTGCAAGAACCAGCACGTCTGATTGTGGCCCCTATGGCAGGTCAAGCGTCATTGTGGCTGTGGGCTTGGGGTGAGGTCAAGAAATATGTGGTTATTGCTGCTGTTATTTTGTTGCTCATCGCTTTCCTTGAGGTGTTGAAGCGCACAGGCGTTATGGATAAATTCACCCAATGGATACGTCCGGCCGTGCGCCTTATCGGCATGAACGAATGTATCATCCCTACTACTCTCATTGGGCTCACCCTCGGTTTGGCCTATGGAGGTGCACTTATCATAGAAGAATCCAAGCGTCCCGATGTGCGTCAGCGTGATGTGGCATACTCTCTATTCCTGATGGCTATCTACCACAGTTTGATTGAGGACACCATGTTGATGGTGGCTATGGGTGGACATTGGAGCGGCATCATCGTGTTGCGAACTATCTTCGCTTTCTTCATGACGTGGTTGTTTATCCGTCTTACGCGTCGCTGGAGTGACGAAAAGATGGAGAAATGGATAACCGTCCACCCGAAACAACCGGTTTTGGAGTAGCGTTGAAGAGTATTCTCTGTACGGCTGTGCGATTGTCGCCCCCGGCCATAGCAGGTTAGCTTTCTGACTGGAGATCTTCCAGAATGTTCAAATAATTATGGTAGCGTTCGGATGCTATCTCACCCCGCTCGACGGCATCTCTTACGGCACATTGCGGTTCGTGCAGGTGTGTGCAGTTGGCAAAGTGGCAGTCGTGCAGTCGGTCGCGCATTTCAGGAAAGAAGTGGGAAAGCTCCTGTTTTTTGATGTCCACCATGCCGAACTCCTTGATGCCTGGGGTGTCGATGATAAATCCATCGGTAGCCGATGGTTGTTTGCCCAAAGGGAACAGCTCGGCAAACGTAGTGGTGTGTTTGCCTTTGAGTGACCATTCGCTTACCTCACCAACCTTTAGTTCCAGTTGGGGCTGTATGGCGTTGAGCAGAGCCGATTTCCCCACTCCCGAATGTCCCGTAAAGAGCGATATCCTCCCTTGCAGTTCTTGGCGCAGCTGGTTTATGCCCACCCCCGTCAGGGCCGACACTTCGTAGACGGGGTATCCAGCCCCTACATAAAGTGACTTTACCTCGTTGTGAAGCTCCCACAACTCGCTGCCCTGCTCTCCGTATAGGTCAACCTTGTTGAATACCACAGCAGCGGGAATATGATAGGCCTCGGCTGTGACCAGCAGGCGGTCGATAAATCCTGTCGATGTTCGGGGGAATCCCAGGGTGGCCACTACAAAGAGACGGTCGATGTTGGCGGCTATGACGTGTGTCTGTTTCGACAATTTGGTGGCTTTGCGCACAATGTAGTTCTTGCGGTCGCACACATCGTCGATTACCCCTGTGCCGTCAGCCATCAATGTGTAGTTCACTATGTCGCCTACCGCCACGGGATTCGTTTGCCGGTTTCCCCTCAAACGATACTGACCCCTCAGCCGGCAGTCCACCACAGCGCCGCCATCTTCCGGCAGTATTTTGTACCAGCTACCCGTAGTGCGTATCACAAGCCCTCTCATATCGACAATAACGCTGTTGGTGTTTTTTTCGTGTGTCTGTTGGTGGCAAGGATGTCGTCCGAAAATGAAAAAATGAGCAAAAAGAGAGATTTTCTTTGCCAATTCGAAAAATGTCCGTATCTTTGCATCGTCTTTTTGAGAGGTGATAACGTCAGATTAATCTCTCATGCAAGAAGATAAGAGATCTGTTAGCTCAGTTGGTTTAGAGCGCTTGCTTGACAGGCAAGAGGTCAACAGTTCAAATCTGTTACAGATCACGAATCCGTAAATAGTTTTTTTACAGAGTAACATAGAAATCGCTCCTTTTCGACAGAGAAAAGAGAGCGATTTCTGTTTCGTTATTTCCAATGGCTGGTCGCAGGGTTCCGTCATTTGTGTGGAACAACAAAAGCGGCGGTAGCAATACCGCCGCTTGGTACCCCCTGGGGGAATCGAACCCTCATCAAAGGTTTAGGAAACCTCTATTCTATCCGTTGAACTAAGGGGGCTGTTGTCGACATGGGCCGACGTTATTTCAGTGTTCGTTTGACTTCTATGATTTCGTATGCCTCTACGATGTCGCCGACCTTGATGTCGTTAAAGTTCTCGATGTTCAAGCCGCAGTCCTGTCCTGCGACCACCTCTTTGACATCGTCTTTGAAACGCTTGAGGGAGGCCAGTTTGCCAGTATAGACCACAATACCGTCACGGATGACGCGTACGTTGTGGCTGCGGTTGATTTTGCCGTCCAGACACATGCAGCCGGCGATGGTGCCCACTTTGGAAATTTTGAAGGTCTCGCGGATTTCGAGGTTGGCGGCAATCTTTTCTTGTGTGTCGGGTGCCAGCATACCCTCCATGGCGTCATGAAGTTCGTTGATGGCGTCGTAAATAATAGAATAGAGACGTATCTCGATGTTGTGTTCTTCGGCATTTTTGCGGGCCTGTACGGAAGGGCGCACTTGGAATCCGATGATGATGGCGTTAGAGGCCTCGGCCAGCAGGATGTCGCCTTCGGTAATCTGTCCCACAGCTTTGTGGATGATGTTGACCTGAATTTCCTCGGTAGAGAGTTTGATCAGGGAGTCGGACAATGCCTCTACCGAGCCGTCCACATCACCCTTGACGATGAGTTTGATTTCGTGGAAGTCGCCCAAAGCACGACGACGGCCAATCTCATCAAGACTGACGCGTGTGGTGGTGCGAAGTCCTTGTTCGCGCGCCAGCTGCTGACGTTTGGAGGCGATGTCCTTGGCCTCCTTTTCGTTCTCCATCACGTTGAAGGTGTCGCCTGCCTGGCAAGCGCCGGTGAGACCGAGAAGCAGCACGGGTTGTGAAGGTCCGGCCTCTTTCACTATCTGGTTACGCTCGTTGTACATGGCTTTGACACGACCAGGGATGGGACCGGCCACGATGGGGTCTCCCTGACGGATGGTACCGTCCTCGACAAGCAGCTTGGCAACATATCCGCGTCCTTTGTCGAGTGAGCATTCCAGCACGGTGCCTTTGGCGCGTTTGTTGGGATTGCCTTTGAGGTCTAGCATTTCGGCTTCAAGAAGCACCTTCTCAAGCAGCAGATCCACGTTGACGCCCTTCTTGGCACTGATGTCCTGGCTCTGGTATTTGCCGCCCCATTCCTCGACAAGGAGGTTCATCTGCGACAGTTCAGTCTTGATACGGTCGGGGTCAGCACCGGGTTTGTCGATTTTATTGATGGCAAAGACGATGGGGACGCCAGCGGCCTGTGCATGGTTGATGGCCTCAATAGTCTGGGGCATAATCTTGTCGTCGGCAGCGATGACAATAATGGCGATGTCTGTCACCTTGGCACCACGGGCACGCATGGCAGTGAAGGCCTCGTGACCAGGAGTGTCGAGGAAGGTGATTCTGCGACCGTCGTTCATAGTCACCTCATAGGCACCGATGTGCTGGGTGATACCACCAGCTTCACCGGCGATAACGTTGGTCTTGCGTATGTAGTCGAGAAGAGAGGTTTTACCATGGTCCACATGACCCATCACGGTGACGATGGGAGTGCGGGGCACAAGGTCTTCGGGACGGTCTTTCTCCTCGATACTGTGGATGGCTTCAGCCACCTCGTTACTGACGAAATTGATGTCAAAGCCGAACTCATCAGCAATAAGCTTGATAGCTTCAGCATCGAGACGCTGGTTGATGGAGACGAAGATACCCACGGCCATGCAAGTGGAGATAATCTGTGTCACGGGGACATTCATCATGGTAGCCAACTCGTTGGCCGTGACGAATTCGGTGACCTGCAGAGTCTTCTGCATCATCTCTTCCTGCATCATCTCCTCTTCAGCACGCTGATGCACTTTCTGACGTTTCTCGCGATTGTGCTTGGAAGTTTTCGACTTACCCATGGGGCTCAAGCGAGCCAGGGTGTCGCGTATCTGTTTCTCGATTTCGGCATCATCCACTTCGACGACCCGTTCTTTACCTTTGCCTTTGTTCTTGTTGGCGCGGTTTTTGTCTTTGTTGCGGCTCTGGTTGGTGTTGGCCTGATTCTTGGCGGCGCGGGCTTCGCGGTCGTCACGGGCGGCCTTTTCAGCAGCAGCTTTCTCGTCCACTTTCTGGCCTTTGATGCGTTTGCGTTTGTGCCGCTCTCCTTCGCCCTTGGCCTTCTCAAATTGAGAAAGGTCTATCTTGCCGACGGTCTTGAGACCTTCAAGCTTCTGGTATTGTGTTTCAATAAACTCCACTTCCTTGACAGGAGCAGGTTCGGGAGTAGGTTCGATTTCTGCAGGTGTCTCTACAGGAGCGGGAGCTGGTGTAGGGGTAGGAGTGTTCTCTGCAGGAGCTTCTGTTTTTTTTGTTTTCTTGGAGGTTGTTTTTTCCGCCGTTTTCTTGGTGGATTCCTTGCTCTTTTTGTCGGGACGCACCTTGGTGTTTAGCGTGTCAAGGTCAATCTTGTCGACGATGTGCAATTCCGGGCTAAAGGTGCTCTTTCCCTCTTTTTTGGATGCCTTGGGTGCAGGAGCGTCCTCGGGCTTTGGAGTAGCGGGTTCTTCAGTTTCTTTCTTGACCTCAACAGGTGCCTGTTCGGGCTCTTCGACTGGAGCGGGCTCCTTGGCTTTTTGGGGAGCAGGTTCTTTTGGCTTGGCCGGTTTGGTCTCTTTAATCTTGGAGGGTGTGTAGTTTTTGATAACGAGTTCCTCGGTCGCCGCCTTCTTGCTTTCTTCGGCTTTGGTGGCGGCGTCGATGACTACGGGGTCGCTGCCCACGATTTCAATCTTGTCGGCATTCTCCTTTACTTCACGTTCCGATAGGAAAGCAGCAGCCACAATGGCATACTGCTCGGGTGTGAGACGGGTGTTGGGATTGGTGTCTACCTGATGGCCTTTTTTGCCCAGATAGTCCACGAGCGTGGCAATGCCGACGTTGAATTCCTTGGCGGCTTTGTTGAGTCGTATGCTTTTCGGTTCTTCTGACATATACCCTCCGTTATTTGGAATAGTTGTTTGTTTTTGGTTAGAATGGTAAGGACATCAATGTGGTGAGTGGCGTGGCATGCAGTTAAGTGTTGCTGGAGTGGGTCGCCATTGCCTTCCTCACACGGATGCTGCTCTTACTCCTCTTCGAATTCGGCTTTGAGGATTTCGATAACATTGTCGATGGTCTCTTCCTCCAAGTCGGTGCGGTTGATGAGTTCCTCTTTGGACAGAGCCAACACGCTTCTGGCGGTGTCGCATCCAATCTTGTAGAATTCGTCAATAATCCACTGGTCGATTTCGTCGTTGAATTCTTTGAGGTCCACATCCTCGTAGTTTTCGTCAATGTCGCGGAACACCTCAATTTCGTAGCCCACCAGCCGGCCAGCCAATTTGATGTTGTGACCGCCCTTGCCGATGGCCAAGGACACCTGATCGGAAGCCATAAACACTTCTGCTTTCTTCTCCTCTTCGTTGATTCTGATACTGCTTATCTTGGCAGGGCTCAGCGCACGCTGTATCATCACGTCTACACGCGGGGTGTAGTTGATGACGTCAATATTCTCGTTTCTCAATTCACGCACGATACCATGGATACGTCCGCCTTTCATACCTACGCAGCTGCCAACAGGGTCGATGCGGTCGTCGTAGCTTTCAACGGCAATTTTTGCGCGTTCGCCTGGTACACGAACGATGTTTTTAATGGTAATGAGACCGTCGTATATTTCGGGCACTTCGGCTTCAAGCAAGCGTTCCAGGAAGATGGGGCTGGTACGGGAGAGGATAATGGAAGGGTTGTTGTTCTTCATTTCCACCTTCAGCACCACAGCACGGATGGTGTCGCCCTTGTGGTAGCGGTCGTTGGGTATCTGTTCGCTTTTGGGTAGCACGAGTTCAATCTTCTCTTCGTCGAGCACAAGAATCTCTTTGTTCCAGGGCTGGTACACTTCGCCAACCACGATTTCTCCTACCTTTTCTTTATATTTTTGGAAGATGAGCGACTTCTCGTAGTCCTGAATCTTGCTCACCAGGTTCTGACGAATGGCCAGAATCTCGCGGCGTCCGAAGGCGCTCATGGGGATGGGCTCTGCGATGTCCTCGCCCACCTCGAAGTCGGACTCTATCTTGATGGCGTCGGAATAGGCAATCTGGCGTTTTTCGTCTTCCACATGGCCGTCTTCCACGATGGTACGGTTGCGGAAGATTTCAAGGTCGCCCTTGTCGATGTTGACGATGATGTCGAAGTTATCCTCGGTGCCGTAGCGCTTGGTCAATGCCGAGCGGAACACCTCTTCCAGAATGTGCATCAGCGTTTCGCGGTCGATGTTTTTGAATTCTTTAAATTCCGAGAAGGAATCGGTAAGATCTAACGTCTTCATTGGTATATTGATTTTTCTTAATTTTCTTGCTTATCTTATGGCTGTTGTCGGCTAAAAGGTGATAACGATTTTGGCCTGTTTCACGTCAGCGTAGCGGAACGTCACAGCTTCGGGTGCCGGTCCTTTCTTTGGTTTGGGCGGCAGGATGGTGCAAGTGTTGTCGTCGGCCTCTGTAAGGCAGCCTTCCACATGTTCCCCGTCGAAGGTGGTCACACTGAGTGTCTCGCCTATGTTTTTCTTGTACTGGCGAGGCATCTTCAAGGGCGAGTCCAATCCTGCGGAAGCCACATTCAGTTCGAAGTCCTCTTCGTCGCGGTTCAGGTTTTGCTCAATGGTGCGGCTTAGTTCCACGCAGTCGTCGATAGTCACACCGTTGTCTCCGTCTATGTCCACAAAGATGCGGTTGTCGGTCGTAACCTTGAGGTTTACCAAGAACTTGTCGCTGCCTTTCAACGCAGTGTCCACAACGTCCAATATATGCAGTTTGTCAATCATGTGATGCTTTTATCTAACTAATTAAAAAGGGCGTCCTTGTTGGGACTCCCTCTCACTAAATCGTTTGCAAAAGTACGAAGGATTTTCCAAATAACCAACCTTTTGACATAATAATTTCTTTATATGTATCATATTATCATGTGATTCAACTGAATATGTTTTTGCATTTTTCATGTTCTTTTGTCTGTGATGGCTCATTTTCTGTCGTCAACGGAGATGAAATGTTGGTTTTCTGAGGTACTTTTGCTTGTTTTTGAGTGAAGGACGGTGTCATTCGGCTTTTATTTGTATCTTTGCAATGCGGTTGACAGGGGCGTGACAACCCTTCCGCACTATGCTATGAGTACGAAAATCACCTATATACACCACAGTTGCTTTGTTTGGGAAGGCCCGCGGACAATGGTAGTGTTCGACTATTGGTGCGACACGGAGGACCGCCGTCTGCAGCGCATGCTGGGTGCCACACAGAAACAGATTTATTTTGTGGTGTCACATTTCCACCAAGACCATTTCAACCCCGTTATCTTTGAATGGGGACGTGCCACGGCTGATCCACCGCGGTTGCTCATCTCGCACGATGTCAGCAAACGCCGCCGTGTGCCCAAGTCGGTGCCTGTGACGGTGCTTCGGCCTGGCGACCACTATGAGGATCGTCTGCTGACGCTTGATGCCTACCGTTCTACTGATGTGGGCATCAGTTCGGTGGTCACTCTCAAGGATGCGGCGGAAGGCGAGACGGCTGACTCGGCTTTCCATGCGGGCGACCTGAACAACTGGTACTTTCCCGAGGGCGATGAGCGGCTGCATGTGTTGGTGCACGAGATGGAGGGGCTCTTTCTCTCTACGGTGCGGGACATTCAACTGGACCATCCTCACGTCACCCACGCCATGTTCCCGCTCGACCCCCGTCTGGACAAAGAGTGGCTTCGTGGTCCTGCGCAATGGCTGACGCGTATCGAAACAGACCATTTCTACCCTATGCACACTTGGGGTTACCATGACAAGGTGCGTCAGGGTGTGGAGGAACTTGCCTACCTCTTCCCCCACACGCAGTTCCACTACAATGCCGACCCCCAGGCCGACAAGCTTTACGGAACCTATCGGCAGATTGTCGACGAGAAGAGGCAGGAGGACAACGAACAACTTGAAGAAAACGATATATCATGATAACTCCAGGAATTACTGGCCGCCACGAGGTGGTGGTGACCGAAGAACTGACCGCAGCCCACGTAGGTAGCGGTCTTGCCCCTGTTTTCGCCACTCCTATGCTGGTGGCCTTGATGGAGCAGGCCTGCGCCGAGAGTGTGGCCCCCCTGTTGGATGAAGGGCAAAGCACGGTGGGCACCCATATCGACATTGCCCATAGCGCCGCCACGCCGATGGGCATGAGCGTGTGGTGCGAGAGCCGTCTCATCGAGGTGGACCGTCGTCGGCTCACCTTCAGCGTCAAGGCCTATGACGAAGCAGGTCCTGTGGGTGAGGGTGTGCATGAGCGTTTCATTATCGACAACGCCAAGTTCATGGACAAGGTCAACGGCAAGAAATCTGCCCGATAAGGGATAACAAACACACCACAATGACCATTGCAGCACTTGTATCGGGAGGCGTCGACAGTTCCGTGGTAGTCCATCTGCTGAAGGAGCAGGGCTACAATCCTGCCATCTTCTATATCCGCATCGGCATGGAGGATGAGGAGGGCTTCATCGACTGCCCTGCCGAGGAGGACATTGAAATAACCTCCTATATCGCCAAGAAATACGGCTGCCCTTTCGAGGTGGTCAATCTGCATCGTGAGTATTGGGACAACGTGGTGCGCTACACCATCGACACGGTGCGTCAAGGGTTGACTCCCCACCCCGACATGATGTGCAACAAGTTCATCAAGTTCGGTGCCTTTGAGCAGAAGTGGGGACGGGACTTCGACCGCATCGCCACGGGACATTACGCCACCACCGAGAACATAGGCGGCGTGCAGTTCCTCGCCACTGCCAAGGACCCCGTCAAGGACCAGACCGACTTCCTGGCCCGTCTCGACAGCGCGCAGGTGCGCAAACTCATGTTCCCCATCGGTCACCTCATGAAGAGCGAGGTGCGCGACATAGCCCGCGCCGCCCATCTGCCCAGCGCCGAACGCAAGGACAGCCAGGGCATCTGTTTCCTGGGCAAGATTAACTACAACGACTTCCTCCGCCGTTATCTCGGCGAGCGCGAGGGCAAGATTGTGGAGTTGGAGACGGGGCGCATCCTCGGCACCCACAAGGGCTACTGGTTCCACACCATAGGTCAGCGCAAAGGGCTCGGGCTGGGCGGAGGCCCTTGGTTCGTGGTGCGCAAAGATGCCGCCGACAACGTGCTCTACGTCTCCCAAGGTTACGACCCTGCCACGCAGTACGGCACCGTCGTCAACCTCGCCGCGTTCCAGTATCTGTCGGAGGATATATGGCATCTCGAGCCGGGCAGTTGCATCGACGTCAAGTTCAAGATACGCCACACGCCCGATTTCACACAGGGCCACCTGTCGCTCCGTCGCGACCCCGAGACGGGCAACGACATCTATCGCATCGATTCCGACCTCCCCATCCAGGGCATCGCCGCCGGCCAGTATGCCACCATCTACGACAACGATGCTCACCTCGTGGTGGCCAGCGGCATGATTGTCTGAAAGCCTTATCCCCCCACACCCTCAATCCTCCTATCAGCTCAGTCTGACGGGGTGTGCCTACGTCCCTCCTCCCCGAGAGCATCGCAACTCCATGCGCGTACCACCCGTCAGGGTAGCCTTTAGGTCTTATGTAGGTCTTATGTAGGTCTTGTGTAGGTCTTATGTAGGTCTTGTGTAGGTCTTGTCTGGGAGGGGTCTGGTTTCTGCAGCGCCTGCTTGGAAACTTTTGATAGGCCTTTTAATATTTATTAACACTGAATATTTGCAAAAATCTTATATTATTCATGAAAATTTGGTATATTTGTGACAAAGAAAGTAATCGTCGCACACCGATGGTGATTTTGAATAAGAATAATTAAAAATTGAATATATGGCAATTTTAGCTTTTAACCCTCTCGGTCAATGGAGGGGCCGCATCGGAGGCATTGTCTATAAAGTACTCGGCGGCAAACAAATCGCAATGCCCTATTCGGGTGCTTCTCGCAACCCTCGTACCACAGCACAGATGGCGCACCGTTCCAAATTCGCCCTTGCCGGTAGAATCAGTAAGATTGTCCCTGGCGAAATTCTTGTCGGCATGGACGTACAACGCTCGCGGCGCCGCACGCAGTTCTTCTCCAACATCGTGCGGCACGCCACGGCCAACGTCACTTCGACGGGCATCACGGCCTCGATCGACGCTGCCGACCTTGTCTTTTCGCAAGGCGCCTCGGCACCCGTCACCGTCAGCAACGTGACGGCAAACGGCGGCACGGTGAGCGCCACGGTGGGCAACGTGCCCGAGACGGTCGATGCCGTGATGGTCATCGCCGTGGTCTATGACACCTCGCTGGGCATCTATACCCACTCGGCTTACAGCGTGATGCCGTCCGACAGCACGTCCGTCACGCTTGACGTCAGCAATGCCGCCTCGGGCGACGTGGCGCACCTCTACGCTGTGCCGATGTCGCTCACCGATGTCGGCCGCAGCTACTTCAGCAATGCCGACGGTCCGGAACGCAGCGAGGCCGACGGCTTTGCTCTCACTATGCTGGTGCACACCAGCGACGAATCCTACAGCTACGGCCGCTCGCAGTATATTACCTCGGTTGACCTTGGTGCCGGTGCTTAAAACTTCTATGGTTCAATGCTTTCCACGCTGCTTGGCGGCACATGAGGAACATATGCCTTTGACTATGTATTCCGTCTCCTCCACCTCGAAGCCGTCGGGGATGGGCAGCTGCGGTATCTTGACATCAGTCAGGCAGATGGTCTGGTGGCACACGCGGCAGGAGAGATGCGCGTGGCCCTGGCAGGTGCGGGTGTCGTCGTGGTGGCAGAGACAGTATTTCTGCGAGCCGCTGCCGTCGTCGACGTTGTGGAGCAGATGGTGGCTGCTGAGCAGGGTGAGGGTGCGGAAGAGGGTGGAGCGGTCGACGGTGGGCATTTGTTCCTCCAGGTCGGCCAAGCTGAATATGCCTTCGGTGCGGTGACGTATCTGTTGCCAGATGAGCATCCGCACGGCGGTGACGCGTATGCCTGCGTGGGTGAGCGATTCTTCGTCGGAGAGCATGGGCGGGAGTGTTGGTTGGGTAGGGAACGATATGGTTTCTAAACGTGTTTGTCTTTATTTTAGTGTGCGCATGGCGTTGAAAACGACAAGGACGGTGACACCGACATCGGCAAAGACGGCCATCCACATGGTGGCCAGCCCCATGGCGGCGAGCAGCAGGACGGCGACTTTGACGGCAATGGCGAAAGCGACGTTCTGACGGGCAATGGCGATGGCGCGGCGGCTCAGACGGATGGCCGTGGCGAGTTTCAACGGGTTGTCGTCCATCAGCACCACGTCGGCGGCTTCGATGGCGGCGTCGCTGCCGAGGGCTCCCATGGCGATGCCCACATCGGCGCGCGCCAGCACGGGGGCATCGTTGATGCCGTCGCCCACGAAGGCGAGGGCGTTGTCGGGACTGTCGTGTAGCAGGCGTTCCACCTGCGCCACCTTGTCGGCGGGCATCAGTTCGCTGTGCCATTCGTCGATGCCGAGCATGTGTGCCACCTCGTCGGCCACCTCTTTGCGGTCGCCTGTCAGCATGACGGTGCGGCTCACGCCGACACGCTTCAGGTCGCTGACGGCTTGTGCGCTGACGGCTTTCACCTGGTCGTTGATGACGATATGTCCTGCGTAGACGCCGTCGATGGCCACATGAATGATGGTGCCTGTATGGGAGCAGTTGCGCCATGCCGCACCTATGTGCTGCATCAGTTTGCTGTTGCCTACGCACACGGTCGCCCCTTCCACGCAGGCACGGATACCCATGCCTGCAAGTTCCTCCACGTCGCTCAGTCGGCAGCCGTCGGTGGCTTCGTCGGGGAACGCTTCGCGCAGGGCGGCACCCACGGGATGGGTGGAGAAGTGCTCGACGTGGGCGGCAAGGTGCAGCAGACGCTGTTCGTCGCATTGGTCGGGGTGAACGGCCTCGACGGCGAAGGTGCCGTGGGTCAGCGTACCTGTCTTGTCGAACACCACCGTGCCCGTCCTGGCCAGCGTGTCGATGTGGTTGGAACCTTTGATGAGGATGCCTTGCTTGGAGGCACCGCCGATGGCTCCGAAGAAGGTGAGGGGCACGCTGATGACCAGTGCACAGGGACAACTCACCACCAGGAACAGCAGGGCGCGGTAGAGCCATGTGGCGGCCTCGCCGCCGAAGAGGAGCGGCACGACGGCCAGCAGCACTGCGGCACCGACCACGAGGGGTGTGTACCACCGTGCAAAGCGGGTGATGAAACTTTCGCTGCGCGATTTGTGGTCGGAGGCATGCTCCACGAGTTGGATAATCTTGGCTACGGTGCTCTCTCCGTAGGGCTTGGAGGTGCGCACACGTATCACGCCGCTCAGGTTGACGCAGCCCGACATCACTTCGTCGCCTACTGTCACCTCACGGGGCATGCTCTCTCCGGTCAGCACTACGGTGTTGAGGGTGCTGGAGCCCTCGATGACCGTGCCGTCGAGGGGCACCCGTCCGCCAGGGCGTATGACGATGGTCTCGCCCACCGCCACCTCGTCGGGCTGCACCGTCAGCACTTGTCCTCCGCGTTCCACGTCGGCGCTATCGGGGCGTATCTGCATCAGATGGGCTATGCTGTCGCGGCTCTTGCCCTCGGCATAGCCCTCGAACAGTTCGCCTATCTGGAAGAAGAGCATGACCACCACGGCCTCGGGAAACTGTGTCTCTGCGCCGGGCAGAAAACCGATGGCCAGGGCTCCGAGGGTGGCGATGCTCATCAGGAAATGCTCGTTGAACACGTCGCCGTGGGCGATGCCTTCGGCGGCTTCGTGCAAGGTGTCGTAGCCGATGCAGATGTAAGGGATGAGGTAGATGAGTAGTAGTTGCCATGTCGGCAGTCCGCAGGTGTGTTCTACCACCATCGCCGCTGCCAGCAGCAGGGAGGCAACGACTATCTTGACAAGCATCGGCTTGGCCGTGCCGTGATGGTGTTCGTGGTGATGCTTGTGGCCATTGTGGTGGTGATTGTGCTCGTGGATTGCGTGTCCGTGGCAGCATTCGTGAGCATCTTCATGGTGGCACTCGTGTCCATCATTGCGCTGATATTCATTATGTAGTTTCATTGTTGTGATGTTTTTGTCGCTTTGTTGTTCGACAACAAAAGTACAGGGACTTTCTTGCAACTTGATTGCAAAGATGCTGTAGCGTTCCTGCATCGACATACCAATATAAGGTCAGCCGAGGCCATCAATGGCCTCGGCTGACTGATAATGCTTGGCTTTATTGTTGTTCGGCAGACGTTCCGAACACGTAACGGTGAAGAAACATCTCGATGGGCAACCCGTCTTTGCGTCTCTTGACTATGTACCCACACTTGGTTCGGCCACGTGCCCGCTCATAGTCCGATTATATGCCCACACGTGGTTTGACCATATGCCCACACATGGTCGGGGCATGTGTCAACCGACGGCTTCTTTGAGTTTCTCAGCGTTCTCCGCCAATTGAAGGGCTTCAATGCATTCTTCGATGTTGCCATCCATGAAGGCAGGCAGGTTGTGCATCGACCAGCCGATGCGGTGGTCGGTCACGCGGCTCTGAGGATAGTTGTAGGTACGCACCTTTTCACTACGGTCGCCCGTGGCCACCATAGTCTTACGCTTGGTGGAGAGCTCCTCCATGTATTTGTTGTACTCGCGTTCGTATAGGCGGGTACGCAGAATGCTGATGGCCTTCTCCTTGTTCTTGATTTGGCTCTTCTGGTCTTGCATCGAGACCACGATGCCCGTGGGGATATGGGTGAGACGGACGGCAGAGTAGGTGGTGTTGACGCATTGGCCTCCGGGCCCGCTGGCGCAGAAAGTGTCGATGCGCACATCGTTCATGTTCAGTTCCACGTCGAATTCCTCGGCCTCCGGAAGCACCACCACGCCAGCGGCCGATGTGTGGATGCGCCCTTGAGTCTCGGTGGCTGGGACACGCTGCACGCGGTGTACGCCGCTCTCGTACTTCAGCAGTCCATAGACACCCTCGCCGGTGACGGTAAAGGTGATGTCCTTGTAGCCGCCGGAGGTGCCCTCATTGAAATCGGTGATTTCCACCTTCCAGCCCTTCTTCTCGCAGAAGTGGGTATACATGCGGAACAAGTCGCCGGCAAAAAGACAGGCCTCATCGCCGCCGGTGCCGCCACGGATTTCCACCACGGCATTCTTCGAATCCTGCGGGTCGGCAGGGATGAGCAGCAGGCGGATGTTGTCCTCCATCGGGGCGCGACGGTCGGAGGCAGCGGCAAGCTCCTCCTTGGCCATCTCTCGCAGCTCGGGGTCTTTCTCCGTTTCCAGAAGTTCCTTGCACTCGGCAATGGTGTCCAGGAGCGCCTTGTATTCGTGGTATGCCTTCACCACGGGCTGCAGGTCCTTGTAGTCCTTGCTGAGTTTGACATAGCGTTTCATGTCCGCAGTAACCTGCGGGTCGTTCATCTGTTGCTCAATCTCTTGATACCGAGAATAAATTGCTTCTAATTTATCAAGCATATTTTGTTTTAATATTTATAGTTTTAATGTTATATGATTTAATCTTTTAAGTAGCTATCTAAGGAGTGTCACCGTGCCGGTGCCGGAGAGGGGACACTTAGGGTTTTGTGTGCTGGTGTAGACATAGTGATAGACGTAGGTACCTTGAGGACAGTGGTTGCCATTTATGTCTGTGCCGTTCCATGACATGTTGATGTCGTCGCCATGGAAGACCAGCAACCCTTGTCGGTTGTATATCCATATCTCGTAGTAAGTTATCTCCAATGTGGTGTAGAACGTGAATCGTTTATTGGTCTTGTAGCCGGGGGTGAATGTGTTAGGTATCCATATAGCGTTGACCTGCACAGGGAGCGATATGGAGGTGTCGGCACAGCAGAGGTTTTTGTTGCAAGTGTGAAGGGCTATCCAGACACTGTCACTGGCGGCGACGAACAGGTGGTTTATTCGGGCACCCTCTTCCGTGAGGCCGTCGCTGAAAGTCCAGCGAGAGGAGGTGCTGTTGGGAGAACGGTCTTCGAGATGGATGCTGGGATTGGTGAGTTCGAGGGCATGGCTGTTGGTGAAGATGGTCGGAATGGGGTAGGGAATCACATCAATAGTGATGTCGGCGGCGTCCTGTACACAGCGGTTTTGGACTAAGGGTTGGACGGTATAGGTGGTAGTGACTTGAGGCGCTACGGTCACGATGCTTTGATCGTCGGAACCTACCAGTGAGCTGTCGTAAGGAATGGAAGACCAGCGAGGATGGTCGAGCCCCAGAGCTTTAATGGTCACGCTGTCACCGCGACAGATGAGCGAAACATCAGCATCGGAGGTGATGTTGATGTTGCCTATGACCTTGAATGTAGCGGAACTGGTGGCGGGACATTGTCCATCGGTGGTAGTGGTAAGGGTGACGACATGAGTACCTGTTGGTGGTGCAAAAGAAACTGTATCGTATGAATATATTGAGTCAGAACGGTACACGGTGCTGTCGTCGAGGCGCCATTCTTTCGTGAGCCCTTCGCCTCCTATAGTCCATGCGGTTACAATTTCGTCATCGCATACAATGCTGTCATCTAATAATATGGGTATCTCGTGGGTCTGCAATATGCGGAACGTCATATCCTTGACGCTGCTGCATTGTTTCTCGGCAATCTTTGAGCGCATGGAGACACGGTAGTACCCTTCTTGGGGCAGCTGGTAATCAACGTGCGGGCCCCAGAGGGTGTCAATCACATGTGTGCCCGAGGTGTCGTCGTAGATAATCCATCGGGTGGAGTCTGGGTCTATTTGGTCTGTCGAGTAAGTGAAACTTTGGTCGGTGAGATGAACCATGAGGTCGCAGTCAGTGCTCAAATCCATCCGAGGGATGGGCTTGGTGTTTTCAAGATTGGTGTATACTTTTGATGTGAAAGGTTTGTCAGGGTCAAGGGCTGAGACCATGGTGCACATGAATGTCTGTGTGCTGACGGTGTCACCTGCATGGGGACCTTGTGTGAGGATAAAGTCCTCGGTGGTGGGGGTGTATATGTTGCTGTTCGAGGGCTGTGTGAGGCGGCGGAAGCTCACGCCCTCCATGTAGCTCTCATTGTAAATGTGTTCCTCGGCTCCCATGGTGGTGACATACCAGGTATATTGGGAAAGTCCTTCAGGTGCCGACAGCGTGTCGATGACGTCCGAACGGGCATCGGCACAGCCAGCACTGTTGATACGCATCGGCTGAAAGTCACCGCAGATATAGGCGTAGATAGGGTCAACGGTGGGAACACAGTCGGAGGTGTACATCTCTATACGGACTTTTTTGTAGAGATATTTGCTGAGGTTGATGGCCACTTTGGTCCAGGGTTTGTAGACGTAGGCGCAGGTGGTAGAGGCACAGGAGGTGCCAGGCCGCCCCATCATCCAAGGGGCATTAGGAATACCTGAGGAGGGGATAGGTGGTGCAGAGATGCGGAACCATAGTGAGTCGTTAATGGGGGCGTTAGGCCAGGTGCCGTCGTCGTCCTGCTTAACCACGCGAAGAAGGAATTCGCCAGCTACGGGGGCTTCGTGGTCATAGCAGCGTCCTACAACAGCGTAATTGATGAAGAGCAGGGCATTGTTCGGGTTGACATTGAGAGTGTAGAAGAGGGCTTCGGAGCTTTTGTTGGCGTTGCTGCTGTTCCATAGAGTGCCATGGGCTGCGCCGTCATAGGAAGCGCGAGGGTCACCGAGGCGGATAGAGGAAGTGTATCCGGGAGGGATACGTTGCATGCCGTTGTTGCCGTTGATGGTGAGTTGGTCGAGGCCTGCATTGGCAGAAGTGATAATCATGAAACGATGGTCCTGTGCGGCATCCCATAGAGACCCGTGATTGCAGCATGTGATGCCAGCGTCAGACCCTGTGTTGTACTGATTCGAGGTAATGTTGTTGTGTCCTATGATATTTTGACAATTGGAGGCGGCGCAGGTGCTGTACACTACGGTACCTGATGATGCTCCCGACGAGATGCGTTGTCCTACGCGAGCCGACCAGCCACGGAAAGTGTTACTACTGGGAGTTCCTGTGTTGCCGAATACCATCGGATTCTTAAACCAGGGACAATCAGTTTCTGTTTGTCCTTTTACTCCCATGGGATTTAGAAGCGCCATGAGCCCGATGAACCAAATGATAAACAATTTCTTCATATCTTATGATTTTAAATTGTTCTTGACTATTAGCTTTTTTATCATTTCGTTCACCGTGGGGCTTACTCTCCAAGCGTATACTGCCACTGCCAGCAGCGTCGTCATCGCCACGGTCTTCAGCACGGCATCGAGCAGCAGCATGTATTTTGAGGCATCGAACAATGGGGTCACCGCGTTCGTCCATAGCAGGTTCAAAGCAAATCCTACCCCAATCAGCACCAACACCTTCAACTGTCCCGCCGAGAAGATACTCACCTTGGTACGCCAATAGAGGTAGCCCAGCATCAGCAGGTAGTAGAGCAGGTAGGAGAAGAGTGTGGCGGCAGCGGCACCCGTGATGCTCCACACCCCGATGAGTGTTGAATTCAGCACGATGGCACTCGCCGTCATCACAGCAATAAAGAAGAGGGATCGGGAATAGTATCGTGAGAAGTTCAGCACGTCGGAAGCTATCGAGAACGACGAGTTGAAGGCCTTAGCCATACCCATCATCAGCACCACTCCTGCACCGCCGGCATAGCTGGCTCCATTGGGAATGAAGGCATAGAGTGTGTCGAGGTTAATCCAGATGATTAGGAATATGGCGCTGGAGACCAACAGCTGGTGTAGCGACACCTGGCGTACCAGGCGATTCACCTCGCCCCAGTTGTTCTCCTTCACAGCAGCAGCCACCACCGGACGTGAGATGGCACCCAGCGAGCGGTAGGGAACCTCCACCACGTTGGCTATGTAGAAGGCAATGGTGTAGACGCCCGTCAGTGCCAGTCCTGCTTTGGCTCCGAGGAATAACGAGTTGATGTAGGGCACGTTGCCTGCCAACACAGTGGCAGTCATAAATAATGTGTAGCGTCCTATCTCCCTCCGCCGTTCCCGCGTCAGGAAACGCCAGTCCACTTTCAGTACACTCCAGCGGAAGTTGTTCAGCTTCATTAGGTAGAAGAGGTTGAGCAACATCGCCAATCCATAGCTGCCGCAGAACATCCATACAAACATATCCAGCCCGATGACATGGTAGCCATAAAGCAGATAAGCTGCCAAGTTGAAGAGCCGCACGCCTACTTCGCGCACCATCTTGGGCACCGTGATGCGCATCAATACCGATGCGTTGGTCTCGAACACAGCCAGATACAGAGTAAAGAAGATGAGCATCGGCAGCAGATAGAAGTAGTCGGCCACCAAAGGCGATTTCTCAGCATATACCTCTATCAACGGCTCGCGGAATATCAGAAACAGCAATGCCACTATCAGGAATCCTATCATCGGCAGTAGCAATGACAAGCCGAAGATACCGTGGTTCGGCACACCATTGCGTCCATCGCTCTCGTCTCTGAACCACGGGAAGAACTTCACGATGGAGGAGTTGGTGCCTAACTGGGCCAACGAGGCGAAAATCATGGCGGCATCCACCATCACGCGGGTCAGTCCCACCTCCTCTTCCGTCAAGTAGCGTGTCACCACAAAAAACGTGATGACGAATCCTATCGCCACTCCCAGGTAGTTGGCCAGTGCCCCTTTGATACTCTGTCGTGCAATGATTCCCATGGTGTGTTATTCTCTCAAGTGCGAATCGATTATTATGGTTACAGGCCCGTCGTTGACTAGCGCCACCTGCATGTCGGCCCCGAATACTCCCGTGGCGACTGGACGGCCAAAGTCCGTGGTGAGACGGGCGATGAATCTTTCATACAACGGCACAGCGATATCGGGTTTCGAGGCCCGCAGATAGCTGGGGCGGTTGCCTTTGCGTGTAGATGCCATCAGCGTGAACTGGCTCACCACCAGAATGCCTGCATCGGTAACATCGGTCACCGGCAGGTTCATCACCCCATCGGCATCGTCAAAGATACGCAGTCGCAGCAGTTTTCCGCAGAGCCACTCGATGTCCTCGTCGGTATCAGCGTCTTCGATGCCCACGAGAACCATCAGCCCTTTTCCTATGGCTGCCTTCAGGGTTCCGCCGATGCTCACCGACGCTTCACTCACTCGTTGTATTACCAAACGCATAGGTTATTCTATTATTGTCAGTTTGGCGAATTTCAGCAGCAGCTGTTTTTCGCCGAGTTGTTCAAAAAAGATGTGTGCCTTTCGGCTGTCGCCCTCTCCTTCGACCGAAAGCACCTTTCCTTGTCCAAACTTGGCGTGCAGCACGCGCATGCCTGGCATTATGGCGTTGATTTCGGCTAAGGAGTTACCTTGTGTGTGGGTGCTCTTGGAGTGCTCTATCTTTTTGAGGTTGCGTCGCACGTCTTGCTGTTTCTTCTGAAACTGGGGCGAGAGGCCGTTGGTGCGATGTCCGATCAGTCCGCGTGGCAATTCGCCGGCACGTGGGAAGGTACTTCTGGTGTGAGGGCGTTCAATATACCGCTCGTCGATTTCCTCAACGAAGCGTGAGAGTTCCTGGCACGATGAGGAGCCGTTCTGGTAGCGCGTCAGGGCGTAGGAGAGCACAAGATGCCGTTCAGCACGTGTCACAGCGACATAGAACAGGCGTCGCTCCTCCTCCAAGTCCTGCCGGCTCGAGATGCTCATCACGGAGGGGAACAGGTTCTCCTCCATTCCCGTCACGAAGACGTAAGGGAACTCCAGACCTTTGGCCGAATGGATAGTCATCAGCGACACGTGGTCGCCTTCGTCCTCGCCTTTGTCTTCGGAGGTAAGCAGAAGCACCTGTTGAAGGAAGAGGTCAAGGGTCTTTATCTTTCCGCTTTCGGGTGCTTTGTGTTTGTCGGAGGCGGTGTCGGCCGAAGCATCGGCAAAGAGTTTCTCTATGCCGTTGATGCCCTCTTTGCCCACGGAGGCACCGCTGTCCTCGCTGTTGTCTTGTCCAGGTGTGATGAGGTCCTCTTTCTCGCAGAACTCCTGTATACCGTTGAGCAACTCTTCGATGTTTTCGATGCGGTTGGGATTGTCGGGGTCTTGGTCGTCTTGCAGCAGTTTGATGATGCCGGATGCGTAGATGACTTTCTTGGCCAGTGTGTAGGCATCGGTGTCGTAAATCATGGCGGAGAACAGCTTAATCATCGTCATAAACTCGTTGATGCGCTGCGTTGTGCCGCTGTTGATGCCCAGGTTGAAGCTCGGCAGATTCTCCAGCACGGTGCAGATGCTCACGTCGTTGTCGGCGGCAGCAAGGCGCACCTTGTCCATGGTGGTCTGGCCGATGCCGCGTGGAGGATAGTTGATGGACCGTATCAGGGACTCGTCATCATGGTTGTTCACCACGAGACGCAGGTAGGCCAGTACATCCTTGATCTCCTTGCGGCCGTAGAAGGAAATGCCGGCATAGACACGGTAGGGTATCGACATCTTGCGCAGCGCCTCCTCCAAAGCGCGCGACTGCTTGTTAGTGCGGTAGAGTATAGCAAATCCACCGTAGTCAATATTCTCTTCCAGATGGGCATGCTGAATCATGTCGGCCACCACGCTGCCCTCCTCCCGTTCGTCGGCGGTGCAGAGGAGTTTGATGCGTTGGCCGTCGCCGTTGTCTGTCCACACCTCCTTGGGGATGCGCTCCTTGTTGTTCGATATGATGGAGTTGGAGGCATTGACAATATTCTGTGTCGAACGGTAGTTCTGTTCCAACTTGAAGAGCTTTGTCGCCGCGTAGTCGCGCTGGAAATGGAAGATGTTCTGTATGTTGGCACCGCGGAAGGCATAGATGCTCTGTGCGTCGTCGCCCACCACGCAGATGTTCTGGAAACGTGCAGCCAGCTTTTTCACAATCAGGTACTGCGCGTAGTTGGTGTCCTGATACTCGTCCACCATGATGTAGCGGAAGCGCTGTTGGTACTTGATTAATACGTCGGGGAAGTCGCGCAGCAGCACATTGGTATTGAAGAGCAGGTCGTCAAAATCCATCGCCATGGAGTTGCGCAGCCGTTGGTTGTACATCTTGTAGATGGTGCCTATCATCGGCTTGCGTGCCGTCTGGTCTTCCTGTTGTATGGTGGCGTTGTTCAGGTATTCTTCGTCCGAAATCAGGTTGCTTTTGGCCATGGAGATGCGGTTCTGCACATAGCTGTGGTTGTAGGTCTTCGGATCGAGGTTGAGTTGTTTGATGATTTGTCTGATAGCCGACTTGCTGTCGTCGCTGTCGTAGATGGTGAAAGAGGAGACGTAGCCAATCTTGGTGGCTTCGGATCGCAGGATGCGGGCAAAGACAGAGTGAAAGGTGCCCATCCAGATGTTGCGGGCGTCGGCACCCACCAGTTTGATGATACGTTCCTTCATCTCGGCAGCCGCCTTGTTGGTAAAGGTCAGAGCAAGGATGTTGAAGGGGTCGACACCTTTCTCAATGAGATGGGCGATGCGGTAGGTGAGCGTGCGTGTCTTGCCCGAGCCGGCGCCGGCGATAATCATCACGGGGCCTTCGGTGCACATGGCAGCTTCGCGCTGCGCTTCGTTGAGTTGGGAGAGTAGGTCTGACAAGGTGTTTGGTGTTTTAATCTATTGGAAAAATCGTTGGTACTTGGTTATATGGACTCTATCGTCACGCCGCGCAGCAGGGCGAAAGCGTCGTATGCCATCACGCTGAGCGACTGTCGCACGCTGAACTCCAAGGTGCAGTCCATTCCGTATTGCTGGTTTCGCGGCGCCGCGTCGTATTCTTTCAGCAGGCGCATCACGTCGTTCATCAGCGGATATTCGAAATGCAGGCGGTAGCTGCAGTCGATGGTCTTCTCTATGATGGTGGCGTGGTCCAGCGCATCGCGTGTCGCCGTGCGGTAGGCGTTGATGAGACCTGGCACGCCCAGTTTGATGCCGCCGAAATAGCGCACCACGACCACCAGAACGTCGGTCAGGTCCTTCGACAGCAGTTGTCCGTGGATGGGTCGTCCTGCCGTCCCCGAGGGCTCGCCGTCGTCGTTCATGCGGCTGGCATCCTTGTAGGGACCGAGGATGTAGGCATAGCAGTGGTGTCGGGCGTCGAAATAGTCCTTGCGCAAGCGTGCCAGATGGTCTTTCACGGCGGATTCAGTACTGACTGGCAGGGCAAAGGCCAGGAATTTGCTGCCTTTCTCCTTGTATACTCCCTCGGCGGGGGCTGCTATGGTATGGTAGGTGTCGTCAAACATTGTAGTAATAGCATACTTCGTTGTCGCCGTAGCGTTCAGTGTGGTGGGGCTGGAGGCCGATATGTGGGGCTGCCAGGCCGTGGCCGAAACAGCAGGAGCCACGGAGCAGACGTATCTCGTCCCAGAGCCCATCGGTCAGGAAAGCATCGAGAATCGTGCGTCCGCCCTCCACTATTACCGACTGCAGGTTGTGTCGGTACAGTTCCTTCATGGCCTCTTTCACCGTGGCGCTGGTCAGGTGGAGCCAGTGGGCGGGTACATTCGTGAGACGTCCGCGGCGGTCCAGCACTATGGGTTGCGGGTCGTTGCCTTTCCACAGCCGTGCCGTCAGTTGCGGTCGGTCGGCGAGGTAGGTGCCGCTGCCCACCAAGATGGCGTGTTCTTCGGTGCGCCAGCGGTGCGTGAGTTGCCGTAGGGTGGGGTTGGTAATCCAGTAGGGGGCATCGGTGTCAGGAGCCATCAGTCCGTCGGCCGTCTCGGCCCATTTCAGGATGATGTAGGGGCGTTGCTGCTCCATGAAGGTGAAGAAGCGTCGGTTCAGTTCGCGGCCTTCGTCCTCCAGCACGTGGCGCACCACTTCGATGCCTGCCGTCTCAAGCTTGCGGAAACCGTTGCCTGCCACCAGCGGGTTGGGGTCGTCGTTGCAGCACACTACCCGTCCAATGCCCTTTTCGACGACAAGGTCGGCGCATGGCGGCGTCTTGCCGTAGTGGGAGCAGGGCTCGAGATTCACATACAGCGTGGCGCCGTGGTAGTCGCCTTCGTGCAGCAGCGCGTTGCGCTCCGCGTGGTTGTGGCCATATTCCTGATGGAATCCCTCGGAGACAATCTTGCCGTCCTTGACGACAACGCAACCCACCAAAGGATTGGGCCTCACGCGTCCCAGCCCATTGGCGGCCAGCTGCAAGCATCGCCGCATATATATGATATCTGTCTCTTCCTGCGTCATTTCTTCTTGCCTTCTATCTGTAGCGTGTCTTTGGCGTTGAGGGAGGTGACGACGGGTTTACCGGTCTTGGCCTCCAACTCGGTACGGGCATTGCGGGCTATTTCGCCGCCTTGGCGGGCTACTTCGGCGTGTTCGCCAAAGGTCTCGGGGTTGCGTGCCTCGGAGATGTCCTTGGTGGATAGTTCGGCGCAGCATGTTGAGCACCAACTCGCGATTGGTCATGTTGTCGCGCAGATTCTCTTTCTTGAGGCCTTTGAATTTTTTGTACTCTTTGGCGGTCATGCCTGACCACGTGCTGTAGATGATGTCTGTGAGTGTGGCGAACTGCACGCCTTCCTGCAGGCCGTGACGTTTCCACTCGTCGGTGAGGTCCTTGCGTATCTCTATGCTCTTTAGACGTTGGTTAATCCAGTTGTCGGAATAGCCCAGCCGTTTGTAGTCGGCCAGCGACTGCTGTATGCCCTGCTCTGGGTCTTGTATCTGGTCGAGGCGGTCAGCCGCCACCTGTGCCATCCATTGCTTGAAGGGCTCCGCTTTCGGTGATGGAATAGACTGAATAAGGCGGAAAAGTTGTTCGGTGTCAGCGACATCTGTGAGTCGCATCTTGCCGTCCGGGGCTGTCATTTTCAAACCGTGACAATTTGTCACGGTTTCATTTCCCTCGGCTTTTAGACGTTGTTTCAGTTTGCGCCAGTAAGCGGAGGGATCTGTACTATCAGTTAATACCGCCACAGTGTCGACGATAGAGAAATACCATTTCTCTTGTTCATCGTCCCAAACGGTGCGTACTTTCTTTTCCTCAAAGAGTTGTATGGCTTGCTTCTTGGTCATTCTTGGGTGTTCTATTCTGCTTGCAAAGATACGAAGAAAATGCCACATGGAGAGAATTATTTTGTCAGTTTGATAAATATGCGTATTTTTGCATCGTCATTGCCGAGAGGAATGGCAATGGCGGTAGAAGAACTCAATTGCCTTACAAATCACCACCTTGAAGTTAATTCGAGTCATCATCTATCATATTGGGACTTTTGTGCTTTCTATAGGTACAAGTGTCCGTTATGGTAGATGGTTTGTGGTGAACCAGTAAGGCAGACGGAAATGCTTGTACCTTTTTGTTTGTCTGCAATAATGCACAAAAACCTTATAAAAACACCACAAAATGAAAAAACAAAGATTATTGATGATTATGTCTGCATCTGCAGCAATCTTTTTCTCGAGTTGCACAATTACGTACCCTGTTACATCAAGAAGTACCTTTGATAAAACAGTCAACGAAGTGAAGTCCGACCTTGCAAAACAAGGTTATGCTCCCTCCGGTAGTAGTACCGACACGAAGAACAATGTATATGTTGAAGAAACATCTTATTCAAAGTATGCAGGTTATGGGTCGAAAATGGCTAACGATTTCGTCACAACAGACACCTATCGTTTCACCCATGAAGACGGCAGCACGATGAGTTTCGCTGTCTCGTATAAAGCAAAACAGGATGACTCAAAAGGTTTGATTTATGTTACAGAAGTGTCTACAGCAGGATGTGAAACTTCGAATGCCAAGCAATACGATGCTCTATGTGGAGCTAATTCACCTGTGAAGAAAATTGAGACAATTCCCCAAGATGACTCAATAGAAGTTCTAGATATCGTTGGAAATACTATGCTTGGAGTTGGTTTAGGTATATTGTTTAGTGTTCTTTTATTGGCCATTCTTTGATTTGGTCATTTCTCTGTCTGTTAATCTGACAAAGCAGAGATATGATGCGGGAGTGGGTTGCATAAGGGTGGCAAGGGCGTGCCGTTAGGGTAGGTAGCCGCCGGGTAGTGCCCAGGTAGTGCGCGGGTAGTGTTTAGGTTGCGTCCAGGTAGGGTGTGGGCCGCTTTCAACCTCGGTGTCATTCGTATCTCCCCCTTATCTAATTCTTATCCTCCTCTTGTCTTCCTCTTATCTAATTCTTATCCTCCTCTTGTCTTCCTCTTATCTAATTCTTATTCTCCTCTTATCTAACTCTTATCTTCCTCTTATCTAGCTCTTGTCTGAGGTCTGCAAGGAGGTGCCTCGTCGAGAGGAGGGGCATCCTTAAGCATAAAAAAAACGGTTGCAGAGCTGCAACCGTTTCTTGAAACTATTGATTGTTTGGTTTTCTTGTGCTATACGGGCGGCGGATGCCTTGTTAGAATTCGGCCGTCTTGGGGGTTCTTGGGAAGGGGATGACGTCGCGGATGTTGGCCATGCCGGTGACGAAGAGCATCAGGCGCTCGAAACCGAGGCCGAAGCCGGCGTGGGGGCAGGTGCCGTAGCGTCGTGTGTCGAGATACCACCACATGTCCTTCATCGGGATGTTGCGGCGCTCTATCTCAGCCATCAGCTTGTCGTAGCTCTCTTCGCGTACCGAGCCGCCGATGATCTCGCCAATCTGCGGGAAGAGCACGTCGGTGCCCTGCACGGTCTTGCCGTCGGGGTTCTGCTTCATGTAGAAGGCCTTGATTTCCTTCGGGTAGTCAATCATGATGACGGGTTTCTTGAAGTGCTGCTCCACGAGGTAGCGCTCATGCTCGCTGGCCAGGTCGACGCCCCAGCTTACGGGGAACTCGAACTTGTGACCTTTGGCGACGGCCTCTTCCAGTATCTTGATGCCTTCGGTGTAGGGCAGGCGCACAAAGTCGGTGCCTATCACGCTCTGCAGGCGTTCGATGAGGCCGGGGTCGATCATCTTGTTGAGGAACGCGAGGTCGTCGGCGCAGTTGTCGAGGGCCCATTTCACGCAGAATTTGATGAACTCTTCCTCCAGCGCCGTGAGGTCGTCGATGTCGTAGAAGGCCATCTCGGGTTCCACCATCCAGAACTCGGCGAGGTGGCGCGGGGTGTTGCTGTTTTCGGCGCGGAAGGTGGGACCGAAGGTGTAGATTTTGCCCAATGCGGTGGCTCCGAGTTCGCCTTCGAGCTGTCCGCTGACGGTGAGCGCCGTCTGTTTGCCGAAGAAGTCCTGCTCGTAGTCGATGCTGCCGTCCTCTTTGCGGGGCAGCTCGTTCAGCGGCAGGGTGGTCACCTGGAACATCTCGCCGGCGCCCTCGCAGTCGCTGGCGGTGATGAGCGGCGTGTGGAAGTAGAAGAATCCGCGGTCGTGGAAGAAGGTGTGGATGGCGTAGGCCATGTGGTGGCGTATGCGGTTGACGGCGCCGAAGGTGTTGGTGCGCAGGCGCAGGTGGCCAATCTCGCGCAGGAACTCCATCGAGTGTCCTTTCTTCTGCAGGGGGTAGGTGTTCGGGTCGGCTTCGCCGTAGACGACGATGTTCTCGGCTTGCACCTCGACGGCCTGGCCGCTGCCCTGACTGCTGACGAGCTTGCCGCTGACGCCGATGCAGGCGCCGGTGGTGATGCGTTTCAGCTCCTCTTCAAACTTTGTGGGGTCGGCCACCACTTGTATGTTGTGGATAATCGAGCCGTCGTTGAGGGCGATGAAGGCCACGTTCTTGTTGCCTCGTTTGGTGCGCACCCAGCCCTTCACGTTGACTGTGGTGCCTATCAGTTGTTCCGACTCTGCCTTGAGAAGGCATGCTATTTCAATTCTTTTATCCATTGTGTGAATGTTTTGTTTTCGTTGTTGGTTAGCGGTTGCCGCGTTTGCTCTTGTATAGGTCGTAGTCGCTGGCGAACTTGGCTATCTGGTTCTCGGCTTCGCGACGGCATATCATCATCACCTCGTCGTTGGCGGTCACGATGCAGTTCTCCAGCCCTTGCATGATGAGGGTGCGCGACGGCGGCAGGTGTACCACGCAGCCCTTGCAGTCGTAGGCCATTACGCGGCCTGTGGCCACAGCGTTGTCGTTCTCGTCCTTGGGGCAGGTGTTGTAGAGCGAGTCCCACGTCTCCACGTCCGACCATCCGAATTCGGCCTCCATCACATGCACGTTGTCGGCTTTCTCCATGATGCCGAAGTCCACCGAGATGGCCTCCGTGGTGGAGTATATGCGTGCCAGCTCGGCGGGCGGTGTGTCGAAGCCCAGGTCGCCAAAGGTGTCGGCTATCGTTGGCAGGAACTGGCGGAACGACTGCATCAGCACCGGTAGGCGCCACACCAGGATACCGGTATTCCAGAAGAACTCGCCCGAGTTGATGAACTGCATGGCCATATCGAGCGGCGGCTTCTCGGTGAAGGTTACCACCTTGTGCAGCATGGGCAAAGCCGGCGTCGAGGACTGCTCGGCAAACTGTATGTATCCGTATTTGGTGTTGGGGGTCGTGGGTCGCACCCCGATGGTGACAATCCAGTCGTATTTGTCGGCTATCGACACAGCGTCGCTCAGGTCCTTGGCAAAAAGGTTGTCGTTGAAAATGGCGTGGTCCGACGGTGTCACGATAATATTGGCGTTAGGGTTGAGCTCGTTGATGACGGCGGCGGCATAGGCGATGCAGGGTGCCGTGTTGCGGCGCATGGGCTCGCAGAGCACCTGATAGTCCAGCAGGTCGGGAATCTGTTGGCGCACCTGCTCGGCGCAGCCGCGCGAGGTTACGATGATGATGTTCTCTCGCGGACATACCAGCGTTAGGCGGCGGAAGGTGTTCTGCAGCATCGATTGTCCCGTGCCGAAGATGTCGATGAACTGCTTGGGGTTGTTATAGCTGCTCATGGGCCAGAAGCGGCTGCCCATGCCGCCGGCCATAATGATGCAGAAATTGTTTTGGTTCATGATGCTCAGGGATAAAGGTCGGTCATAGTATTTACACGCTCACGTCGCCTTTGATATGCGGGTGCGGGTCGTAGCCCTCCAGTTGGAAATCGTCGTAGTCGAAGGAAAAGACGTCGTGTTTGTCGGGGTTGATGTGCATCACAGGCAGCGGGCGCGGCTCGCGCGTCAGCTGCAGACGGCATTGCTCGATGTGGTTGTTGTAGATATGTGCGTCGCCAAACGTGTGCACAAAGTCACCGGGCTTCAAACCGCAGGCCTGCGCTATCATCATGGTGAAGAGGGCGTAGGAGGCGATGTTGAAGGGGACACCCAGGAAGATGTCGGCCGACCGCTGGTAGAGCTGGCACGATAGACGGCCTTCCGCTACATAGAATTGGAAGAGGATGTGGCACGGCGGCAACGCCATTTGGTCCACTTCTCCCACGTTCCACGCCGAGACCAGCAGGCGGCGTGAGTCGGGGTTGCTTTTTATCTGCTCGATAAGGTTGCTTATCTGGTCCACCTTGCTGCCGTCGGCACAGCCCCAGGAGCGCCATTGCCGTCCGTAGATAGGTCCCAGGTCGCCGTTGGCGTCGGCCCACTCGTCCCATATCGTCACCTTGTGGTCGTGCAGGTACTGTATGTTTGTGTCGCCGCGCAGGAACCACAGCAATTCATAGATAATGGATCTCAGATGCAGCTTCTTCGTCGTCAGCAAGGGGAATCCTTCCTGCAGGTTGAAACGCATCTGGTAGCCAAACACGCTTTGCGTCCCTGTCCCTGTGCGGTCGTGCTTTGCGACTCCATTGTCCAGCACATATTGCAGTAAATCTAAGTATTGGCGCATATAATACAAATATTAGTTTTGAAACGCAATAGTGCCAATAAAATTGTGTTGCCCGTTGTAAATGTTTGCAAAAAACACCTTGGGGCGTTCTCTGTGTCGCTATTTGGCGGCGGCGGTTAGGGTAGGATGGGAGCAGCGGGGAAAACTCTCTTGCACAACAATCCGATGGGGACTTGGCCGATGCGGGTGGCTATGAGGTGGCAGTCGCCGCCTTCCTCGAGCCGCAGTTGCTTGCGTAGGACGGCGGTGCTGACGGGATAGTTCTTGCAGAGCAAGTGACAGCGGTTGTCGGGCAGAAGGCGGCGGACATCCTTGGCGTTGAGGGCCACGGGGTTGAGGACTTCGAAGATGCGTCCAGGGAAGTCGGTAATGAGCCGTGATGAGGTATAGAGATGGGTGGCGCGTCCGAGTTGGGGCGCATCGTACCAACTTGATATGCTGTGGAATGCCCCGCCTTTCATGAGGGTCGCGTTGGGCTCGTAGAGATAGCGGTCGACTGAGGAGGCGTAGCAGACGGCGGCAGCATCCTCGCTTTCACGGGTAAAGGTGTTATGGAAGGTGTGGTCGGCATGGATGTCGACGCAGTGGATGGGCATCTGCTGCGGGGTCGTTACCGAATCAACAAGGAAGAGCACCTCTTTGCATTCACCGTCGACGGCCACGATATGTATCTCCCTCACCGTGCGTAGCTGAGCGATGGCGGCGGTGAGGTCTGTCATAGGTGACGCCTTAACCATGAGCAGGTGGCAGCGGCTCAACAGAAAGTCCAGATGCTCCAGCAGGTTGGGCGTGCAGTCTTCGAACGCTTGCACGCGGCGACCGTTGCTATCGCGGCGTGAGGGGTCGACGTAGATGGTGTCATAGTGACTGTCATTGCCGTGCAGCCAGGCAATGCCGTCGTCACAATGGCAGCGTATGTTTGTCACTCCGAGGGCGGCAAAGTTGTGGATGGCTATGTCGACCAGAGTGGTGTCCTGCTCGATATAGTCCACATGGGCAGAACGCTGTGCGAACAACCAACTGTCGATGCCCATGCCGCCCGTGATGTCGGCTATGGTGGAATGGGGATGGATGCTTTCCAGCAGCGATGTCTTGTAACGGGCGGACGTTTCCGAGGAACTTTGTTCGCGGTTCAGTTTTTGTGGGTAGAGCACTTTCTCGCAGGCATGGAGTGTGGGCCATTTGGAGCGTGCTTGCTGCCGTCCCTCTATCTGCTGTGCCGCCATACGCATATCCACCTCAGGGTAGTGTTGCTGTTGTAGCAGCAACTGCAACGGGTCGTCGTCCTTGTGTTGGCGGACGAACGCGAGGGTCGTGGGGCTGACGGCGGGCATAGCGATGGTGGAAAGAGGCAGACCCCACGATGTTAGTAGACGCCTTGGTCGTGCAGCCCCTGGAGGCGTGCCACTACCGAAGGACGGTCTTCTTTATAGGTGACGCCAAACCATTGTGCCGTAGTCTTGAGCACGTGCATCTTGGCGTATCCGTTGGCTATAAAGGTATTGACGGCATAGGGAATGTAGTATTCTGACTTCATTTCGGTGCCGTACTCCTTGAGGAAAGTGATGAAGAGTTTCTCGCTTTCGACGAAATAGTCGGGAGTAAAGCCGAAGAGGTTCATCGACACAGTGGCGTCGGCTGCCAGAGGGTGCATCGTTCCGTCAGCGTCCTTGTAGGCAATGCCGTCGGCGGTGCGGATGATGGAGGTGCGTTCTGTCATGCCTGCCAGCAGTCCATTGGCGTCGATGTTGCACACGCCACGCGACACACTTCCGTTCTCCGACAGGGTGTTCTCCAGACGGTAGCCCACCATGCAGTAGTCTCCTTGGGTGCCGTCCAACTGTTTCAGATAGTCGGCAATGACACGGAATGCGTCACCACCATAGAAATCATCGGCGTTGATAATGGCAAAGGGTTCGTGGATGACGTCTTTGGCCATGAGGATGGCGTGGTTGGTGCCCCAGGGTTTCTCGCGTCCTTCGGGGACACTAAAACCAGCAGGGAGTGCGTCCAGTTCCTGATAGACGTATTCCACTTCAATCTGATTGTGGAAATGCTCGCTGTTAAACACCTTCTTGAAATCGTCGGCAAAACTGTGGCGAATGACAAACACTACTTTGCCGAATCCTGCGCGGATGGCATCGGTTACGGAATAGTCGAGAATGGCTTCGCCGTGAGGACCTACGCCATCCATCTGTTTGAGTCCGCCATAACGGCTGCCCATGCCGGCAGCCAATACTAATAAAGTAGGTTTCATAGGTGATATTGTTGTTTTGTATGTTGCTGAATATAGGTATTATCATGGTTTTGTGGGCACCGCTTTTCCTCGCTTGCGTTGGAAGAACTCCTTCATCAGTTGGGCGCATTCTTCTTGTAGCACGCCTGCCACAACTTCTGTCTTGGGGTGTAGCATCTGTCGGCCGACGAGGGTAAATCCTTTCTTGGGGTCGGGTGCTCCGTATACGATACGTTTTACCTGTGTCCATCCGGCGGCGCCGGCGCACATGAAGCAGGGCTCCACGGTGACGTAGAGGGTGCAGTCGTTGAGATATTTGCCGCCCAGAGTCTCGGAGGCGCTGGTGAAGGCAATCATCTCGGCATGGGCAGTCACGTCGTTCAGCCGTTCGGTATTGTTGTGACCACGGCCTACGATGCGGTCGTCGCACACGATAACGGCGCCTATGGGCACTTCGTCCTCATCGCGGGCTATGCGGGCTTCCCGTAGTGCCTGCTGCATGTAGAATTCGTCGGGGTTGTCAAAGATGCTCATCGTTTGTCGCGGTTAAAGATGGTGGTGTCGACAGGCAGGTAGCTGTAGGAGTGATGGATGATGGTGATGGAAGGACCTTTCTGGTAACTCTCAACGGAGGGCAGTATGCTGCGACCGAAAGGCATGTATTCGTGGTAGGCACGCCAGTCCACATGGATGTCGCTGGTCATCACATCGTCGCCCTGCGTTTCCAGTTCTTTGATGAGGAAGAGCAATCCGCTCTCCTTCTCAAACATATAGTAGCGGTCATAACGGGAGGGGTCTTTGACGAGGATGCGGTATACCTTGTTGCTGTTGTAGTTCCATTCGCCTTGGTAAATCAGTTCAAGGCCGTTCATGTTCCAGCGATAGAGGGGGCCGCGATAATCGTAGGCCATCGCTTGGTCGACGTAGGAGAACTCTTGGGCGTCCTTCCAGATACGTTTGTCGGGGTCGAAGCGGCGGTAGCGTCCGTGTCCGTTGCTCACCAGACCGAACTTCAGCACGCCCTCATGCCATAACTCGGTGCGATTCAGGTTGGGCCACAGGAACCAACGGCGCATCCACAGCGTGTCGCCTGAATCGTTGCGGGTGGTGATAGTGCTTTCCACGTAGAGGATGCTGTCGTTGCGGATGGCTTCGTAGTTGAGTATCTTCAGAAAGCGGTCCACCACCATGGTGGCCGAATCGATAGCAGCCGTTTGTTGCGCTATGGCGATGTGGCAGCCGACGCCGAGGAGGAGGCAGAGGAGCAACTTCTTCATATTATATGGGTTATTTGATGGTTATCGGTGTGGCGCTTCGGGGGATGGAGAGGGGGAGCGACAGCGGCTTGTCGAGTTCGATATTGGAGTATTTCAGCAGTAGCGACTGCCGCATGCGCGGATGGGTGATGTTGATGTTCAGTTCCTTGGCGAACATTCGGTTGCCTACTGTGTAGTATTGGCTGGGCATGCATTGGATATGCTTGCTCTCGATGGGCCATCCCAGCAGTGCTCCCTGTAGTGTCCAGAAATCGGCGTCGATATGAAACCGTTGCGTGAGTTCCTTCATGGTGCAGCGCAGGTATTGGTTGGAGTACCGCAGGTAGAGCACCACGGAGTCGTGGGTGATGCGGACGCGCCCGAGTTCTACAAATTTGTTTACACACAGCCAAATGACGCTGTCGTACTGTATGCGTGCTATGCCGTTCACGTTCATGCCGTTCACTTTGCAGGTGAAGGTGCCGCTGAAGGTCTGGCGCTTGGTCCATTTGTTGCGGTTGTCGGGCTGGGCAGGTTTGGAGGTCGCCGTGGTGTCGACAGCAGGAGTGGCTATGGTATCGGCAATGCGTGGGGGAGTCACCTGCGTGGTGTCGGGTTCCGGAGAGGAAGCCATCTGGCGGTGGCTGCGGCATCCGGTGGCGAGCAGCGTGGCGGCGAGGATGAGGAACAGGATTTTGTGTCGCATGGATATTTTCGGTTAGTCGTGCCGTCCCTGCTCGATGGCTTCGAGGTGGTCGCGCAGGGTGGTGCTGTTCTTCTTGTCGTTGGCGATGGCTTTCTTTATGTATTTTAGCGCTTCGGTGTCGCGTCCCATTCGGTGCAGCACCCAGGCGTAGGTGTCAAGGTAGGTGGCGTTGTCGGGTTCGGCTTGGATGGTGCGTGCCGACATGCGCTCGGCCTCCTCCAGCCGCATTTCCTGTTCGGCGAGGTAGTAGGCGTAGTTGTTCAGTGTCGGTATGTCGTTGGGATACAGGGTGAGGAAGCGGTCGTAGTAGGCAAAGCATTCCTGATGGTCGCCCAACCGGTAATAGCACTCGGCAAGGAGCGAGTAGGTCTCTGCCTCCAGGTAGCCGATGGAGGTGCCCTCTTTCTTGGGGAAGCCCACTTTCTCGCACTGTTTGAACATCTTGACGGCTTCGGCGTAGTTGTTGTGAGAAAAGAAGGAGTAGCCTTGCAGGTAGTAGGACAGGGGATGCAGGGGGAATAGGGCTGCGGTGCGGCGGGCGTGGTCGAGCATCATCTCTTCGGCGCTGTCCATCTCGCTCTCGCATATCAGCAGTGCCTCCCATATCTCGTACTGGCTGCTGTCGTTGGAGAGGTGCAGGCGGAACTGGTGGGCGGCCTCGGCGTATTTCTCCTGTCGCATGAGCACGTCGCCGTAGAAGACGGCGTAGGACAGCGAGTCGTTGCTTTGCTGCATCAGCTCGTCGAGCAGGGCGAAGGCGTAGGTGGAGCAGGAGCCGTAGAACTCCTCCTGGCTGTAGAACGACGCCAACAGTTGCACTTTGGCAGGAGTGTCGAAGGCATCGCCGCGGAATCCCTTCTGCAGTTCGTGGAAGGCCTCTTCGGGTTGGTTGACGGCCTTGTAGTAGCTGGCCAGGGCTATGTGCAGGTATTGGTCGTCGGGGTCGGCAGCCACAGCGCGGTCGTAGTACATCTTGGCCTTCTTGTAGTCCTTCTCCTTCATGTAGCTCTCGGCGAGCATGGCGTTGTATTTCTTCTCCTGCGGCAGGGCGCGGGCCAGGGCCTCGATTTCCTTGCGGGCCTTGTCGGGGCGGTTGAGGGCGTTCCACAGCTTTTGCTTCTGCAGCGCAATGGGCTCGGTGACGCCGATAATCTTCTCCACGCGGTTGAGCGTCTCCACGGCCTTCGTCACGTTGCCTGCCGCGATGTAGCTGTTGGAGAGCTCGTAGTAATATTCCACCTTCTCGGGCTCGAGCGACACCAGTTTCTCCCATGTCTCCACCAACTGCCGCGTGTTGCCCGTCAGCTGGTATATCTGAGCCACCCAGAGGTGGTACCACACATTGTTGTCGTCGGTCTGCACGGCGCGTTCGGCATAGTACCGGGCGCTGTCCACACGCCCCGTCGAAGCCATCAGCTGGCTCATGCCGTAGCAGGCGGCGCCATAGTCGGGGTTTTGCTGCAGCAGGCGGCGGTAAATCGCCAGGGCCTCATCATGGTTGCCCAGCTCCTGCTGCGTCTTGGCGTCAATCAGCAACGCATCCTGGCTCAGCTGTTTCTCGGCAACCTCCACAATGGGGCTGCGCCGGTACTGGGCGGCACCGCTCTGCGTCGCACTCTTGCTGCCACCGCAGCCCGTCACCGATAGCAGCACCGCCGCCAGTGCGCATACGAGGATAGTTCTCGGCATAGTTTTATCTCTTCAATAGTAGTATTATAACTCCCAACGGCCCGATTTGGTATGTGGACCCCGAAAAAATGCTGACGCCGCCCGACAGCCCTCGGCACAAGGCCGCCACCATCAGCCCGCCGACAGGAGGGTAGTAATACATTATATAAATATTGGCTACCTATATTTATTCATTGGATTGGCGAGAAACCCAAACAAACCCAAACAAACTCAAGAGAAACCCAAGAGAAACTCAAGAGAAACTCAAGAGAAACCCAATAGAAGACCAATAGAAGACCAAGAGAAACCCAAAGGAAACCCAAGGGTAACCCAAAGGAAGACCAAGGGAAGACCAAGGGAAGACCAAGGGAAGACCAAAGGAAGACCAAGGGAAGACCAAGGGAAGACCAAGGGAAGACCAAGGGAAGACCAAAGGAAGACCAAGGGAAGACCAAAGGAAGACCAAGGGAAGACCAAAGGAAGACCAAAGGAAGACCAAGGGAAGACCAAGGGTAACCCAAAGGCAGACCAAGAGCACCCCAAAACTCAACCAAGAGTCAACCAATAGTAAGCGGTGAGGAAGAGAATCTGCAGCCGCCAACGGAAACAGGTCATCGCCACTGTGACGTATCCCCCGACACACCATCCTTGGGTAATCCTAAAAAAACAAAAAAAAAGAAAAACTTTTGCCAAGTCAGGAAATAAGTTTATATTTGCAAGTACAAAATAATGTCCAAAAACCCCGAAGGGTAGCGTTTAGTATGCTTACCTATAAGGATTTATGGAGAAAAAACGAAAAAAAGAAAAGTTACCAATCAAAATTAAAACACAATGAAAAAAACATTAATGGTTCTTAGTTTTGCATTGTGCGCCACCTTCGCCTTTGCACAAACTAACAACAGCGTTAGCCGCCACAGCGAGACTACCGCTGCAATGAAAACCAGGTATGAGGCATGCACCGCCCAGAACTCTGGTTACAAAGGTTCCATCTTCACCAAGGCCGAGGGTGACACTATCCTCCATGTTACATTTAATGCCGCTCCTACGACCGGTACCCTGACGGCTGCCGACCAGGTCGACACCACAGTGCAAGCCGGTACTCTTGAACACACCCAATCGGGCTTCGCTTCCACTTGGCGTCGTCACACCGACACCTCCAATTCTTACTGGTCAAACCAGGCAAATTACCCTGCATGGAATCATTTCTTTGGAATCAATAGCGGTAGGAATCTTTCTTTCCGCAGCCCCTCTGTAGGCGATGGCTTCATGGTCATGGACATGGTGGAATCCATCACCCAAATTGGTGGTGCAGGCACTGTTGGCGGTTATAACGCCTATATGAGCTTTGGCCCCATGAACTGCTCAAATGTCGCATTGATTGACATTCGTTTTTATCAGCGCTATCAGAAATTTAACAGGGACCGTTGCTGGATTGACTACAGCACCGACGGTAGCACATGGCATGCTGTTGAAATCAATATTACAAACTTGGATATTGCGGTTAACGATGCTACTACTGGTTGGGTGAGAGCTACTCTGCCCGCTTCCGCCGCCCGTCAGGCCAATGTATATTTCCGTATCCGTTGGAGTTGCCCAAGCGATGGTAATGGTGGTGGTGCCTACGGATACTATTGGATTGTTGACGACGTGATGGCTATCGAAGGCCCCGCAAACCGTATAACCTCTATTCAGGACGAGTATTTTGAGGGTTTCTATGGAATGATGCCCCAGGGTTTGTCGGTTCCCATGGTTTGGAACGTCGATATCCGCAACACTGGTGGAAACACCCAGACTAACATTGTTGGTGAACTGAAAACCAGCACCAGCCGCAACAGTGGCTACACTTCAGCAGGCACAGTGAACATTGCATCTCTCCCCAGCATGGTGGATACCTCTATCCGTTTCGACCCCAAGGGTTGGTACGGCGGCAATGGTTTTGGTTATAACACCAATACCCCATCTTATAATCCTCGTAGAGGACCCACCGCTCTGTTGCCTACTGCCACCACAGGCATGAACTATGTCTTTGGCGACATCCGCAGCACCGCTCACCCCCACATCTTGGCTACCGCTACCAACGCTAACCGTACCTATGATACTATTGGTTACACCGTCAACGCTGCTACCGGTAGTGCCCCCGCTGTTTGGGCTCATGACAATGGTGTTCTCCGTAAATTCAGCATCTGGGTTGCAGGTATGGCGCTTGACAATCCAAACGCTTGGTCGAGCGAACTCAACAATGTTGGCTATAACTTGACTAACTATGGTATCTACAATAGTTACCTCACGGGTGACAATATCCCCGCCGGCTGGAGAATTAAAGGTATGCAGCTTGTGGCTGCTACTTATCCTGGTTATGGTGATCAGGCTGGAATGGAAATCTTTACCATGCTTCGCAAGGATAGTGTGTACACCGATGGTGGTCGAACCTATGTAAGTTTTGGTGGAATAGAAACAGGTGCCAATAACTACCTTGTACAGCCCTCTGACCTCAACACCATAACTGAATATGAGGAATACGGTGACTACAACGTTATTACCATTGACTTCCCCAACCAGCCCGCCCTTGAGCCCAATACAGCTTATCGTGTTGGTTATCATCTGGCAGAGGATGGAGAGTTTGCAGTTGCTGCCAACACTATTGGATACTACGATACTGATACCAACTACCACTATTTCCGTAATGTTCTTGGCATGGAAGGTTATGGCAGCAGTGTTGGACATCCCAATGTATACAATACCTTGGTCTATGACCCCACGGATCAAGACTACCATTTCTTCAAGATGGGCACCTTCCCCATGATTCGTATGCTCGTTGGTCCCTATGAGTATCGCACCAAACATCCCGTTGACATTCAGTGTGGTGCTCATGGTAACATCTCCGACCAGCAGTACAACATGCTCTGCGGTCAGATTGACAGCGTTGTCGACGGTGCTTCCAGAACTTACATCTTCATCCCTGACGAGGATTACATGGTTGACCAGATCTTCCAGGATGGTGCTGTGATCTTCACCAACGACACCACCTACCTCAGCGATGTGTCGTACACCTTCACCATCGACGCTCCCACCACTATCAACGTGACCTTCACGCTGGCTCCCGAAATCGAGGAAGGCATTGATCCCGTTGCTTCCAATGTCAACGTGAACCTGCAGCCCAACCCCGCTACCTCCAATGTTCAGCTGACCATCAGCGGTGTTGAAGGCATGGTTGATTTCGCTCTCGTCGATATGAGTGGCCGCATCATTCGCAGTGCCAAGATGGATGCCACTACGGCTCAGAACATCAGTCTCGCTGGTCTTGCCAAGGGTGCTTACTTCGTTCGCATCACCAACAGCAACTTCAGCAAGGTTGAGAAACTCATCGTTCGCTAAGTGCTGACGAACCATTGACTCCTTGAGGGTCAATGATACAGACAGAGGGTGCTCCCAGCGGAGCACCCTCTTCTTTTTGGCTCTGACGTCGCCGGCGGGCTAACCGATAAAACGTTCGCCAACAAAACCGAGGCAATTGTTTTAGCTTTGGTACAAACGAGCAAGGGCATCCCGAAAAGGATGCCCTTGTTTGTGATAACTGGTGCTGTTATTAGAGGATGTTACCCAGCTGTTCCTTAATCTTTTCCAATTCGTCCTTCATCTGGACAACCAGCTGCTGGATGGCCACGTGGTTGGCCTTGCTGCCGGTGGTGTTGATTTCGCGCCCCATCTCCTGCGCGATGAACCCCAGTTTCTTTCCGGAGCACTCTTCCGAGTCCATGGTGCTGCGGAAGTAGTCGATGTGCTTCTGCAGGCGCACCTTTTCCTCGGTGATGTCGAGTTTCTCCAGATAGTAGATGAGTTCCTGCTCGAAGCGGTTCTCGTCGACCTCCTTGATGGCGAAGTCGGCGATGTATTTGCGTATGCGTTCTTTGGCTGTGTCGATGCGCTGGCTCTCATACTGCGGTATCTCGCCGAGCCGTTGCTCAATAATGTCCACATGCTTGACGAAGTCCTGCTGCAGGATAGTGCCTTCGTGCAGGCGGAACAGGTCGGTCTCATCAATGGCGGCCGATATCTGTTCCCTGATGGTGCCCCATTCCTCGTCGTTGGCCTCCTCGGTGGATGTCGTGTTCCAGATGTCGGGCTGGCGCAGTATGCAGTCGATCAGCTGTTCGGTAGTCGTGTTGACATGCAGTCCATCGGTCATGTGGCGCAATTGCTCCAGGCGTGTCCGCACCAGTTCCTCGTTCAAGGGTGACGTAGCGACGGTGCTGTCCGACTCCTCCGTGAGGATAAAGTCTATCTTTCCACGTTCCAGTCGGTTGAGCATAGAGCGGATTTCCAAATCATGGGCATGATATCGGAACGGCAGCTTCACGTTGGCGTCCATCTGCTTGCTGTTGAGGGTTTTTATTTCAATGGTGATTTTCCTGTTACCTACGGCGCATTGGCGCTTGGCATAACCTGTCATTGATTTCATGGGGGAAGTTCTTTTTGTATGGTGTTGGACTTATTTTCTGTCGGTTGTTGAGTATTGGCTTGCTGTTTCGTGGAACGGCGCGCCTCACTTTTCGTTTGCCGGCGGCTGCTTGATGAGTTTCTCGAAAGCGTGGGTGGCAAAGGTGCGCAACTCGCCGTTGTCGTCATATATAAAGAAGACGCTCTGCACTTGAGGGTCGTCTGGGTGGTCGTCGATAAACCGTAGCGATTTCTCCAGCCCCATGACCATAAAGGCGGTGGCCAAAGCGTCGGCACGCCATGCGTAGCTGTCCACCACGGAGACACTCAGCAACGAATGTTGTACGGGACGGCCCGTAGTAGGGTCTATTGTGTGGGAATACTTGACGCCTCCTTTTTCGTAGTATTTCCGGTAGCTGCCCGAGGTGACCACCGATAGGTCCTGCAACTCGATAGAGGTCTCCACTTTAGGGGCGCTGTATTTGTTGGCAGCAGGTCGTTCGATGCCTACCGTCCAAAGCCTGCCGTCGGGTTTGTGTCCACGGGCGATGACTTCGCCTCCCACGTCCACCAGATAGTCGTGGATGCCTTTCCGTTCAAGCAGGTCGGCGATAAGGTCGACGGAATACCCTTGGGCGATAGCGTTGAAATCTATCTCCACGCCAGGATGTTTGGTGATGCGGCGAGAAGAGCTGTCCAGAGAAATCTTGTCGGTTCCCACATATTGGCGCAAACTATCGAGGGTATGTTCGTCAAGGTCGCCTCGTTTGTCGAAACCGAACCCATAGCAACGCACCAGTTTACCCACGGTGCAATCGAAAGCCCCTTCGGTGTATCGGTTCATGTCTATAGAGTGGCGGAGCAGTATGTCGAGTGTAGTGTCCAGTTGGTCGCAGTCACCGTTGTTGATGCGTCGCAGCAGGGAGCTGTCCACCCACAGCGAGGCGGAAAGGTCGAAAGTAGTCAGCAGGGAGTCAATCTGCGGCTGCAGGTTGCGCTGCTGGCGGTCGTAGTAGATAATGGAGTAGGTGGTGCCTTGGGCTTCTCCGGACAGGCGGACAGGCCTGTCGCTCCAATGGCATGAGCAGCACAGCAGAGCCGTTAAACCAATAAGAAAGATACTTCGTGACATGCGTCGTATTAAAAAAGCGTCCGGCAGAGATACCGAACGCTTTTTATGTGGGGAATGTTAATCTCTTATTTGGTTACGATAAAGTTGCGTACCACCACATCGCCGTTGCGCAACTGGATGCGGACGATATAGCATCCGTTGGCAAAGTCGCTGAGGTCGAGGGTATGCTGTCTGCCTTGATTGTAGGTGCTAACCAGACGCTGACCCACGGCGTCGTATACAGCCAGATGGCTGATAGCATCGGCGCACTCAATATTCAGCTTGGCGCTTGCAGGATTGGGATAAATGTTGACCGGCGTATTCTCAGCCGAGGCGATGCCTTCGTTGGCCATCACAGTGACGTAGGCAGTATTGCTGCATTGCGTCGTGCGGTTGGTGGCTTGCACACTATAGTCGGTATTCTCACTAATGGCCGGCGTGTTGATGCTGTCGCTCGTGGCACCGGTGCTCCACAGGTAGGCGATGTTGGTCTGGTCGCAGACAGCATACAGCGTGGTAGAACCGCCAGGGGCAAGATTGATGTTGCCGGTGATGGAAACCACAGGAGAACGGTGGATGGTCACGTTGAGAACAGCCATGCTGTCGCAGGAGAACTTGGTGTAGCCGATGCGGATGGTGTCGTTGTTCTTGTTTGACAGATACGTTCTGGAATAGTTGTGGGTAGTGGTGTCAATGGTAGTGGAGATAGTATCGCCCGAAGCAGTGTCTATGTCGTAGGTGTAGCGGTAGGTCTCATAGTATCCTTCGAAGGTGAACTCGTCGCATTTTGTATAGTTCATCGGAGTGTATGATTTGCGATGGATAGAGATATGGGCAGTACGGATACTGTCGTAGCATTGTTCGGCAGTAGCACCACGTTTGTGGAGACCGCTCCAGAAAGCATCGCCCTCACGGGTATAGGTATCCGTGTTGATGGTAGTGTCTCTATTGAAACTCAGGATTCGTGACGGGAAGCCGTTGGAAAAACGGAAGAAAGTTGATTCGCAAGCGTTCACAAAAGTGTCGGTGTTCTTTGTCGTGGGGGTAATAATGGTGAGGTCAAGACTCAATATAGAGTCGCAGTTGGTAGAAGGATTGGGGAACGTCTTGTTGGAGATGACCGTGCTAGTCGTGTAGACAGAGTCATGCCACTCGTATTTGGCACATGCGGTGACGGTATAACTCTTGGTTGCCGATGTGGTGACGGTGAGGTTGATGGCGGCAACGCTGTCGCAACCATAGACGGAATGTAGTGTGTCACGATAAAAGCCGTTGGTGCTCAGCGTGAGATGTCCCCAGGTATAAGTGCAACCACCATCTACGTCAACTGTGTCGGAAGGGGTGTAGTAGGTGGGGTAGATGGTGACGTGAACCATATAGAGAGTGTCTCCGTGGACATAGGATGCATCGGTAACACCCGGAGTGTTAAAGTTTTGCTGGTTTACCGTCCAAGTGAATTGGCCGCAGGCGGTGACGGTGTCAACGGCGACATGGTGGTAAGTGGGGTCTGCTTGCATCACAAAAGGCATCAACATGGCCACCAATAACGTAGCAAATAGTCTTTTTTTCATTTTGTCGTAATGAGTTAATTGGTCTATTTTATTTTATTTCTTTCGCTAAGAATATGTATAATAAATACATATAATGTAAAGAGCCCTCTTTCTGCGGACAATCTACAATGTGCAAAGATAGTATTTTTTTTGAAACTATGCGGTTTTTATTGTTTTTTTTAGAGTCAACTCGACTACGTTCTCCACATGTTGGGTGTGGGGAAACATATCGACGGGCTGTATGCGCCCCACCTTATATTTGGATGCGAGAAGCGCAAGGTCGCGTGCTTGGGTGGCAGGGTTGCAGCTTACGTAGACAATCTTCTCCGCCTCGGTCAGCAGCAGTTGTTCAATTACTTTTTCGTGCATGCCGGCGCGTGGTGGGTCGGTGATGATGGTGTCGGGACGTCCGTGCGAGGTGATAAATTCTTGGGTCAGCACTTTGGCCATGTCTCCGGCAAAGAATGAGGTGTTGTCGTAGCCGTTGTAAGATGCGTTGGCTTTGGCGTCTGCTATGGCCTCTTCCACATATTCGATACCCACCACCTTGCTGCATTGTCCTGCCAGAAAGAGTGCTATGGTACCGGTGCCGGTATAGAGGTCGTATACGGTTTCATGGCCTTTGAGGTCGGCAAATTCAGCTATAAAACTATATAGCTTCTGCGCCTGTAGGGAGTTGGTTTGGAAAAAGGACTTGGGATTGATTTTAAACCGCAAGGTCTTGCCGTCGCGATACCCATTCATGGTCTCAACGATATGGTCTTTGCCAGAGTAGGTTACCACGTCCAAGTCGGTGTAGGAGTCGTTGTACTTGTTGTTGACTATGTATTGCAGCGAGGTGATTTCCGGGAATTGCTCCTTAAGCATGTCGAGAAGCGGAAAGAGCATGGCTTCCGCCTGCTGGGAAAGGTTGTGCTCGTCAGGGTTTGAACTGGAAGAGACAACCACCACGACCATCCATTCGCCCAGAGTGCTGTTGCGGATGACGATGTTACGCAGGAATCCGGTGTGGTTGCGGATGTCGTAGAAAGGCAACTGATGGCTCAGCGCGTAGTCGCGTATGGCGAGACGAATGGCGTTCGATGGTTCTTTCTGGAGGGCGCAATGCTCTATGTTTAGGACTTTGTCGAAAAGTGTGGGGGCATGGAAACCCAAAGCACCAGGGTCGTTGGCCAACGTCTCTTTGTCGATGGCGTCCATCTCCTCGGTGGTGCGCCAACGTTTGGTGGAGAAAGTGTACTCGAGTTTATTGCGGTAGTAATAGATATTGTCCGAACCACAGATGGGGCGCATCAGCGAGGTGTCCACACGCCCGAGGCGCTCCAGATTGTCCTTGACCTGTTTCTGCTTGAACGCCAACTGGTCATCGTAGTTCAGTATCTGCCATTTGCATCCTCCGCAGGTGCCGAAATGCGGGCATTGCGGCTCGACGCGCCGTGGGGAATGCTTCTTTATTGCCACGGCACGTCCTTCGGCATAGCTTTTTTTCTTCTTAAACACTTTGAGGTCAACAACGTCGCCCGGCACGACGAAGGGCACGAATACCACCATGCCGTTGTTGGCTTCGTCGCCGTCAATTTTGGCGATGGACATACCTTCGGCAGCCGCGTCAAGAATCTCGACATCGTTGTAAACCACCTCCTGTTTTGTCTTTCTAAGTTTCATTGTGTGGATCGGTTATAGCATTAAAAAAGAAGTATTGTTGCCCACAATACTTCTTTTCCCTCGCAAAGTCTATTTCTTTGATGCTATCGAAAGAAATTCAAACACTATCGTTCGTCGGAAACGGTCAGTTTCTTTCTGCCTTTTCTGCGGCGTGCAGCCAAAACTTTTCTACCATTGGCTGTCGACATTCTCTGACGAAAACCGTGCTTATTTGCTCTTTTTCTGCGTGATGGTTGGAATGTTCTCTTCATTGTCTTACACTTTTTTGGAGTTGCAAAAGTACATAAAAAAAACAATATAGCAAGAAAAAAAATCTCACACTTCTTGAAAGATTCGTGTAAAACAATGTAAGTCATGTGTTTTATAATCAAAAAATAATGGCGGTGTATAAACGGCTTTGGGATATCTCTGTGAGCTCACCTGAATTTCCATATTCTTGGCTGTTTTCTTTGGCGGATATTTGTATATTTTGTCGTTTTGTTATTTATTCGTAATTTTGCAACCGCTTTCAGTAGTTGGCTATGCACATAATGAATGGCAAAAAACAACTTTCTGCGAAGACATACGGCTTGCCTTGAGAACAGGTTTTTTGGAAAAAGAATCTTACCGATAGAAAAATATTAGTAAAATAAAACAATCAAGTAATGAAGAAATTACATTATTTAGCTATGATTTGTCTGGCGGCATTCTTTCTGGGTGCTGTGGTGTGCTGCACCGAAAAAGAGAACAATGGCAGTACGGGAAATGGCAATGGAGGTACAAATGGTGGCTTCACGGACGAGTATGTGGATTTAGGATTGCCGAGTGGCACCAAGTGGAAATCGGCCAACGAAGTGAATGCTGCCGACACAATGTATGATTTCTACACCTATGACGAGGCCGTTGCTGCCTTCGAGGATGCGTTGCCTACCAAGGGTCAGGTTCAAGAGTTGAAAGACGGATGCCAGTGGTCGTGGACGGGCAATGGATACAGGGTGACCGGACCCAACGGCAATTCAATCGTCTTGCCTGCGGCTGGTTCCCGCGGTTGCGATGGCGATATCTACGATGTGGGCTCATACGGCTACTATTGGACGGCCACGCCCTACGGTGATGATCATGCGTGGGATTTCGGCTTCGACTCCAGTAGTGTGTCCATATACTACTATGATCGTTGCGATGGCCGCTCCATCCGGCTTGTCCAAGATTAAATTCCCAGTCGATAAATATCTCCCCTATGAAGAAACTACTTTATATAGGCATGATTTGCCTGACGGCATTTGCCATGGGTGCGTTGGTGTGCTGCACTGAGAAGGACGCCAATCACAACACGAGCGGCAATGGCGTTACGAACAACGACAACAGCGGGGATAACGGCGGTGATTCTACCGATGTGAATCAGGTATGGATGGATTTAGGATTGACGAGTGGAACCAAATGGAAGGTATCAAACGAGGATAATACCGCCGATACCGGGTATAACTTCTTTACGCTCGAAGACATAGGGACGCTGTTCGCAGGCCAGATACCCAGTCGAGAGCAGTTTGAGGAGCTGATTTCAGAATGTCAATGGGTCTGGTTAGGAAACGGTTACAACGTAACAGGCCCCAATGGCAACTCCATCAACCTACCGGCCTTGGGCGTCCGCGACCGCTATGGAAACGAAGGTGGTGTGGGGACCGTCGGCCGATATTGGTCTTCTACGCCCAGCGGGTCGGAGCGCACCTGGAAGCTTGACTTCAATTCCGATACTGTGCGCATGGTCGGCACCTACCGATGCCTCGGTAACTCTGTCCGTCTTATCAAAAATTGACGATTGCGTGTCAATTTCAAATTTTATGTAAATTTGCAAACTCAACATGTGTGTAAAAAACAATTGTCATTATGGAAAAGTCTACGTTCGTCAGCAAGATACAGAACCCTTATAGTTATACGCTGCAGGAGAAATTGGACATTCAATCCGCCAGAGCGCAATACCCCTATTGTGCCATCTTGCAGCAGATGGACGTGCTGAGCGACAAGGCAGCCAGCATCTACCAGTGGGAATCGCGTTCGGTGGTCAAAACATCAATCTATCTGATTGACGCCCAGAAAACCTCATCGCTTCTGGGTGATGTGAACGTCATTAATGTCTTCACTCCAGAGGACTTGAAACTCAAGCGCCAAATAGAGAACGCCAAGGAACAAGAATATTCCGTTGCAGAGTCCAAGGGCTTCGATGTGTTGGGGGAAATCAACGCCTATCAAGAGGTGTCCTTCAAGACAGCACCCAAGAGTGTGATTCTCTCCAAATTCCTTGAAGCGGGCAATTGTCAAGCCGACGACAGTACCGAAGAACCGGCCATACCGGTGGAGTCGTTGGGGAAAAACAGCATCGCCGTTCAGGATTCTGTAGATACTGAAACTATGGCAGTTATACTCGAAAAACAGGGCAAGTGGGCTCAGGCGGTTGCCATTTATGAAAAATTAATGTCGAAATATCCCGAAAAAAGTAGTACTTTTGCAGCCCGAATAGAAGAACTGAAAAGTAAAATAAATAATAAATAAAAAACAGATAGACAATGTACACTTTTATTGTAGTACTGATTCTGGTAGTTTGCGTTTTGCTCGCTATCGTCGTGTTGGTTCAAAATTCAAAGGGTGGCGGACTGGCCGCCAATTTCTCGGCTCCTAACCAGATTATGGGTGTCCGTAAGACGACCGACTTCCTGGAGAAAACCACATGGACGCTGGCCGCCATTCTCATCGTGTTGAGCATAGTTGCCACAGCTATGATTAGAGCTGAGCGCCCTGCAACAGAGGAATCCATGCAGACCGAGGTGACGGTTGACAACAATATGACTCTGCCCGTCAATACAGCCGCCGCTCCTACCGCTGCCGGTGAAGCTCCCGTGCCTGCCAATTAATCAGTAAGTCAGAAATAAATAGATAAAAGAGATTTGTCTTTAGTGGCAAGTCTCTTTCTTTTTGGTTGTATTATTCACGCTCATGGACACACTTCAAGTAGTGCAACGGCTGATATTCTCCCATTTCTCACATGTGCCGACCCGGGGACAGCGTGAGGCGTGCGAGTTGTTGTCGCGTTTCCTATTTGATGAAGACCCGCATTCTGCTTTTATGCTGAAAGGGTATGCGGGAACGGGCAAAACATCGTTGGTGAGTGCCATTATCCAGTCGGCTCCGCAGCTGAAGATAAAAACCCTGCTGCTGGCCCCGACTGGCCGGGCGGCCAAAGTGTTGTCGGGCTACTCGCGCCGCAAGGCCTACACCATACATAAAAAGATATATACAACCATGATCGATGGCTCGGGTGCCGTGCATTGTGTCCGGGCGCAGAACAAACATTCCTATACCCTCTTTATTGTCGACGAGGCCTCCATGATAGGCACCGACAGTATGGATGGCGCCCTCTTTGGCCGTCGCAGTTTGCTGGAGGATTTAATCGACTATGTGGTGGAGGGATACCATTGTCGCCTCTTGCTGATTGGCGACACGGCGCAGCTGCCTCCCGTGGGTTCGCAGGAGAGTCCTGCCCTCTCGGTGGATTACCTGCAGTCGGTATCGGATATGAAGCTGTATGATTACGAGCTCACGGAGGTGGTGCGTCAGGAGTCGATGTCGGGCATACTGCACAACGCCACACAGATTCGCGACCGTATCGCCATGATGGATGATTACGACGATGTGGAGCTTCCCCTCTTCGATACCGAAGGTTTCCCAGATGTCATCCGGCTGCAAGGCGAGGATTTGGAGGACACACTAAATAGTGAGTATTCCGCGGCGTCGCAGGAGGACGTGGTGTTTGTGACCCGTTCCAACAAGAGAGCCAACCAGTTCAACCAGGAAATTCGCAACCGAATCCTTTTCCGGGAAGAGGAGGTGAATGCGGGCGACTATCTGATGATAGTGAAGAACAACTACTTCTGGTTAGACAAGGAATCGGATATGGGCTTCATCGCCAATGGCGACATAGTGGAGGTGCTTAGTGTGCGCAACCATCAGGACATATATGGTTTCCATTTTGTCGATGTGACGGCTCGCTTTATCGACTATCCGGATGTGCCTAATCTGGATTGCAAAGTGATGCTTGAGACCCTCCATTCGGAGTCACCGTCGCTCACGCGTGAGGAGTCGCAGCAGCTATTCATGGCTGTCATGGAGGATTATGCCGATATTCCCATAAAGTCCGAGCGGTTGCGTATGGTGCGTGAGAATCCCTACTTCAATGCGCTACAGGTTAAATTCGCCTACGCTTTGACTTGCCATAAGACACAAGGTGGCCAATGGCCCACGGTGTTTATCGACCAGGGGTATATGACCGACGAGATGATGAACAAAGAGTATCTGCGTTGGTTGTATACGGCTATGACGCGCGCCACAAGGAAAGTGTATCTCTTGAACTTCAAAAAGGAATTCTATTCCGAGAAGTTTGATTAGCGGGCTATCGGTCGTATGCCTGGAGGCATCGCGGAGAGCTGGTGGGCATAGCCAATAGATCGCATAAAAAAAGCATCCTCGATTGAGGATGCTTTCTTTTCTTGTCAACCGACCTTACTTAACAAGATTCTTGCTGGCTTTGAATTTAGCAACCTTGCGGGCAGGAATCGTGATTTTAGCTTTGGTGCGGGGGTTCAGACCAGTGCGTTTTGCTCTCTTGGTAACAGAGAAAGTGCCGAAGCCGATGAGAGTGAGTTTGCCACCCTTTTTCAGTTCAGCAGCGGTGGTAGCCACGAAAGCGTCAACAGCTTTGTGGGCATCAGCTTTGGTCAGGCCGGCCTTAGCAGCAACGGCAGCGATGAGTTCGGTTTTGTTCATGTCTAAAATATTTAATGGTTAAACAAAAGATTCAATTTGACTTTGCAAATATAGAAATATTTCTCTAAATAAGGTGACTATCAAATGATTTTTTTTAATATTTTTTTCGATAAATATGTTATCTTATTATTTTCCAGTTGTTTATTTTGTATCCTCTGAGGAACTCAGCGACCGAATTTCTTCGTTTTCCGTTGAGTTGCATACTTAAAATATTGACAAATCCGTCCCGACAACGCACTTTTATGTAGTTTTTTTCGTCGCTTAGCACATCACCTACAGGGATTTTTGAGGGCGTTTCGTCGCCTTTTTCGGTTGTCACCTCATAGATTTTGAACTGCCGTATCTCCCCGTTGTCGTCCACCATCTGCATGGTTGCGGCGGGGTAGGGGGAGAGCCCGCGCACAAAATCGACGATTTCCTTGCCGCTCTGTTCCCAGCGGATGGCACAGTCGGCTTTGAATATCTTGGGGGCCGGTTTGAGGGTTGTCGTCTCATTTTGTGGGATGCCTTTCAGCGTCCCGTCGGCCAGGCCGTTGATGGTCTCCACCACCAGGCGGCTTCCCATGGCGGCCAGTCGGTTGTGTAGGGTCTCAGCTGTGTCGGTAGGGCTAATGGGGGTGCGCTCTTGCATGAGTATGCGTCCTTCGTCGATACGCTCGTTGAGGAGAAAGGTCGTCACGCCGCTTTCGGTCTCTCCGTTGATGATGGCCCAGTTGACGGGGGCGGCGCCCCGGTATTGCGGCAGTAGTGATGCGTGCAAGTTGAACGTTCCCATTGGGGGCATGTCCCAGACCTCTTTGGGTAGCATGCGGAAAGCCACCACAACGAAGAGGTCTGCCTGGAGCGAACGCAACTCGGACAGGAATTCCTCGTTGCGCAGTTTCTCCGGTTGCAGCAGTCGGAGTGCGTGCTGCAGGGCATATTCTTTGACGGGCGAATAGGTCAGTTTCAGGCCTCGTCCGGTTTGGCGGTCGGGCACCGTGACAACGCCCACCACCGGGTGTCCACTCTGGCAGATGGCATCCAGCGAGGCCACAGCAAAGTCGGGCGTTCCCATAAAAACAATCTTCATGGTGGTCGGGGGGATTATCCGTTGCTCATGGATTTCTTTGCGTGGACCATTTTGAGGGCTGTGACGGCACCTTCAACGCCTTTGTTGCCGTGCTTCCCTCCGGCGCGGTCCTGTGCTTGTGCGATGTTGTTGGTCGTAAGCACGCTGAATATGGCTGGCCGGTTTACCTTAATGCTGAGGTTGGTGAGGCCGTTGGCCACCGCCTCGCAGATAAAGTCGAAATGGCGGGTCTCGCCTTGTATCACACAGCCGATGCAGATGACGGCGTCGCAGTCGTAGTGCTCAAACATCATCTGTGCGCCCGAGGTCAACTCAAAGCTGCCCGGCACATGCAGCACAGGTATGTTTTCCTCCTTCACTCCGTAGCGGCGCAAGGTGTCGTAGGCACCCTGGCGCATGGCGTCTGTGATGGCGGGGTTCCATTCGGCAGCCACGATGCCGATATTGAACGTTTCCCCGTTGGGTATGCTGTCGGGGTCGTATTCCGAGAGGTTGACTTTCTTGGTGTTCATGGTATTCTTATCTTACTCTAATAATCATGCCCGTTTTCAGCTTTTTGGGAGCATCGGGATTCAGTTTCTTGATTTTCTCCACCGTTGTGCTGTATTGCAAGGCCAGCATGTCGTAGGTGTCGGTACTCTTCACGGTGTGGTATTGCTCTTTTTTCTTCCCCTCCTGGCGATATTTGCGGGGGTCTTCCTTCACGTAGCTTTTGTCCGCTTTGTAGGCCAAATCGCAGTTTTTGCCCTTGGGGGCGGTGATGCCGAAATAGGTCTTGTCCAGATGCAGGCGTCGGGTGCGGAGCGAATAGTTGGAGAAATCGAGAATCCATTCGGGGTCGAAGGCCTCGTATTCAAAACGCACTTCGAAATGCAGATGCGGTCCTGTGGAATGGCCTGTGCTGCCCCCCAGTCCGATTACATCGCCTGCCCGTACCAGCTGCTTCGGGCGCACGTTGATTTTGGACAGGTGGCCGTAGACGGTCTCCAATCCGTTATAGTGTCGCACCACCACGAGGTTGCCGTAGCCACCCATGGGGCGTGCGATACGCACCACGCCTGGGAAGGCGCAATGCACGGGGTCGCCCACATTGAGGGCTATGTCCACCCCACGGTGCGGGCGGTTCCAGCGCCATCCGTAGGGAGAGGTGCGCACATGTTTGACGGGGAAGCAGAATTCGTTGTCCTCCTTGATGAGCCGGATGTTTATCTCGTCGGGCAGGGAGTCGAGAGGCAGGATCTGTTGTCTCACGCGGGTGCCCAGCAGGGTGTTGCCGTACCACAAGGCGCTGGGCAGGGGCTTGCTTTCGTCGTAGAAAAGGTCAATCAGGTCGTCGCCTTTCATCAGGGCGGAATCCACAGCTTTTTCTGTTGCTTTCGGGTAATGGCCGTACTGTTGGCGGTAGGCCAGCGAGTCGAAATAGGTAAGCCGCCGTGGCTGTTGGGCGTGCAGCTGCAGGGACAGGGCCAGCAGGCACAGGAGTACCGCGCAGGGCTGTTTCATTGGCGCAGCTCCTTTCTCATACGGCCTACGGGAATGCCGAGCATCTCGCGGTATTTGGCCACGGTGCGTCGGGCCACGGGGTAGCCCTTTTCGTTTAGCAGCTTCGTCAGTTTCTCGTCGGTGAGGGGGTGCCGCCTGTCCTCGTTGTCCACGGCCTCTTGCAGGTAGTGCTTGATGGCGTCGGTCGATACCGAGTCGCCCTCGTCGGTGGTGAGGGCTTTGGAGAAAAGGTCTTTGAGCAGGAAGGTGCCAAACGCGGTTTGTACATATTTCTGGTTGACCACGCGCGAAATGGTCGAGATGTCGTAGTTTGTAGCCGACGCAATGTCTTGCAGCTTCATGGGGCGCAGGTCGGTGGTGTTGCCCGTGGTAAAGTAGGGCTGCTGGTATTCCAGGATGGCGCACATGGTGTTCTGTAGCGTTTGCCGTCGCTGGTCGAGCACATCAATAAACCATTGTGCCGATTCCGCCTTGCTGCGTATGAACTGTATGGTTTCGCGGTCGCTACGGCTGGGATTCTTGACAGCCGACAGCTGACGCAGCATATCGCTGTAGTAGCGGCTCACATGCAGCTGGGGCATGTGGTCGTCGTTGAGCGTGAAGGAAAGCCCGTTTTCGTCGCGGCTCACGATAAAGTCGGGAATGACATACGCCACCGTCTCATCGCCCCCTTCGGTATAGGCCGATCCGGGTTTGGGGTTGAGCCGTTTGATGCGTTCTATGGCGTCATGCAGCTGGTCGTCGGTAATGTTGAGTCGGGAGAGGATACTGTCGTAGTGCCGTTTGCTGAAGGCGTTGAAGCAGCGGTCCACAATCTGCGTGGCCGTCAGGGTTGCGGGGTCGTCGTCGTTGGCGCGGTGCAGTTGCAGCGACAGGCATTCCTGCAGGTTTCGGGCACCCACGCCGGCGGGGTCCAGCGTCTGCACCATCTTGAGCACCCGTTCCACCTCCTTGGGGCTGACGTCAAGATTCTGTTTAAAAGCCAGGTCGTTGGCCACCAGGCCGACGTCGCGGCCCAGGTATCCGGCATCGTCGATGCTGCCTATCAGCTCGTTGCCGATAATCGACTCTTCGTGGGTCAGCCGTTTGAGGTTGAACTGTTTTTGCAGATGTTCCAGAAACGACACATCCGAGGTGATGGGCACCTCGCGTTCCTCAACGTTGCGGTCATGTTCCTGGTATTCGCGGTAGCGGTAGTCGTCCTCGTCGTCTTGACCGTAGTCAGCTTCGGCAAAGGGGTCAATCTCGCGGTCCTCGAAGTCGATATCCTCCTCCTCGCCGTCTGCGGTGGGCAGGGGCTCCTCGTTGTCCTCGGCGGGAGCGGACTCATCTCCGCAATGTTCGTCTTCCAGCAGCGGGTTTTTCTCCACCTCTTGCTTGATGGTCTGTTCCATCATAGCGGCAGGCACCTGCAACATCTTCAGCAGCATCAGTTGCTGAGGCGTCATTTTCAGGTTCATTTTTAGCTTCTGCCTTTGGGAGTTCATGGCTGTGCGGACGTGCTATGCGAATTTTATATATAACTCCGTTTGGGTGCAAAAATTATATCGCCGGCAAAATATTTGCACCACGAATGACAGCTTATCGTCACATTAGCCAATGCTGGCATTGCTACATCTCGGCAAATCAAGTGAAGGTGTTTGGTTTTCGGCTACCGTAACGTCAAAAGTAGGGAACGATATACATGATGACGGTTGGCTGACCCACTCTCAAATAATTTCTTGCAGCTATGCGACATACTCTGCATCACCTTGGAAATTATGTAATACTACGAGATGTGGGTTGTCTATATTATTGTGAGTCATTTTCTACATAGAAAAGCAAAAACGTGTTTCTCCAAGAAATCGCGAACGCTTCCATGAATTCTGCTTTTGGGAGTTCATGGCTATGCGGGCATGCTTTGCGAATTGCAAAGCATACGACAAAATAGCGGATTGGAAATGATAATTTTGTCAGTCTCTCAAAAATGTGTACTTTTGCATTCGATTTCAAATATTCATGATATGAAACGCGTAGCATTTTGTGGAGCATTCATTGTGTCGATGCTGATGATTTCCTGTGACTATTGGGGTGAGTATAGTTTTACAATCGAAAACGAGACGAACCAAAACGTAATTGTATCGTATTGTGAACAATTGCGTTCAACGGAAGATGTACTGCCCACCCATGAGCACCGGGATTATGACCACTGGGGTTATTGGCTGGGAAAACCGACAGTGGATACCTTAGAGCCCCACGCAACGTTTGAAAGAGTATATGATATTGGTCGGGTTAATAAAAATTGGCCAGGGGAGGAGGATACCCCCGAGAGTTGGGGTGTTATTCCGCTGTGGAATAGGATAAACTATATTGTGGTAGGTACCGACACTTTGGATCCTGCGGAGTATGCGAAGGGGAAGTGGAGGACGGAAAACAGGTCGAGTTTCACTCTGACAATACGTTAGCCAGGCGGATTGTCTGTTCACAAGTGCCTTGTGGGGGGCAGAACCCAGGGTAAGTTAGTCGGAACACTCGAGGTAGGTAGCGTCCGACCAGAAAAAGAGTATATCTTTCGGGCAAAAAGAGTATATCTTTTGGGGTAAAAGAGTATATCTTTTGGGGTAAAAGAGTATATCTTTTCGAGAGGGGCGTAATCCATTGGCTTATGAGGCATAATTATGGATGTCTCGCTGGCAAGGATACAACAAAACACCAACATCTGGAAAATGATTCGTTAGTCTTCAAAATATACGTGGATTTGTATTGGAACAACAACCTTTCATAATAGTATAAAGCTATGAAAACTAAAAGAAACGTCCTTGGACTTATCGCTGGTTTGGTAATTCTTTCTTGTTCTTCCTGCGGCAAACTGGCATGCCGATGCGAGGTTACCGCACAAGAACCGGGAAGCGATGCGGATAACCTGTTATTCCGTTGTATGCCTCAGTGTGAGACAATTGCCGAAACGGGGCCAGTGACGGAGAACGGAGCCACTGTGACCTGTACCGCTTATTGAATGCAGTGTGCTAAACGAGCGGCTCATAGCAAAGTGTGAGGTCGCCCGTTCTGTTAGAATTCAGCTGCCTTGGGTGCCCTCGGGAAGCGGATTGCGTCGCCGGAGGGGGCGGCTGGGCGACTATTTCAGTCATGGCGGCACGCGATTGCCCAAAAATATGTAATTTTGCACCCCGACATTGACCGGCTTGCCAGCGGATGTGTCGCTGCTGTTGACGGCAATACATGATGTTATGAAATCACGGCTACGCTATCTTGCCACATATTATCTTGAGCTCCTGCTGGTGTTCGTGGTGCAGAAACCGTTGTTTATGCTCTACTGCGGTGCTGCGGGCAGGGGCGTTGTGCTGGGCGACTATTTCCGTGTTGTATGGCATGGCTTGGGGCTCGACGCTACGGTGGCGGCCTACCTCACGGTAGTGCCTTGGCTGGCGGTCACGGTCAGCCATTGGGTGCGGGAGTTCCCGTTGCGCAAGGTGCTGGCGCCTTATCATATTATTGTCGCGTTGCTCGTGAGCGTCATCTTTTGCGTCGATGCGGCGCTGTACCCTTTCTGGGATTTCAAGCTGGATGCGTCAGTGTTCCTCTATCTTGACTCCCCCAAGGATGCGCTGGCCAGCGTGTCGTGGGGCTTTGTCGCGGTGGGGGTGCTGGTCATTCTGCTGCTCACGGCGGGGCTTGCGTGGCTGCTGGTGCGCACCACTCCTCGTCGGCTGCCGGAGACGAGTGGCTCCTGGCTGGCGCGGGTGTCGCAGATGGTGGCGATGCTGCTGGTAGGGGGGCTTGTTTTTGTGGGCATGAGAGGAGGATTGTCAGAATCTACGGCCAATGTGGGGAAGTCCTATTTCTGCAACGACCAGTTCCTGAACCATGCGGCGGTCAACCCCCATTTCTCGCTGTTCTATTCGCTCAGCAAACAGGAGGATTTTGCCGACGAGTTCGATTTCTTCGACGAGCCGCAGCGGGCGGCGCTGGTGGAGGGGCTGTTCCCCGATAGCGCAGAAAACGATACCACCCTTTCGCTGCTCACCACCGACCGCCCCAATGTGCTACTCATCATCATGGAGGGCTTCGGAGGCGTTTTCGTCGAGGACTTCGGTGGCGCGTCGGGTGTGGCACCCCAGCTGGGTCGGCTGGCCGACGAAGGGGTGTTCTTCACCAACTGCTATGCCGGCAGCTTCCGTACCGATAGGGGCATGGTGTGTGTGCTGAGTGCTTTCCCGGGGTTGCCCACGGCTTCGGTGATGAAGCTTCCGGCCAAGAGCCGCACCCTGCCGGCCATCAGCGAGGAGCTGGTCAAGGCGGGCTACCGTACCGATTTCCTCTATGGCGGCGACATCAATTTCACCAACACCAAGAGTTTCCTGCTCAGCAAGGGCTATCAGCATATCACCTCCGATGTCGATTTCTCCTCGGAGGAGCGCGGCTCCTGCTCGTGGGGGGTGAGCGACGAGATGACTTTCGACCGTCTCTACCGCGAACTGGTGCAGCGCAAGGGCGGCCCGTGGCATACGGCGTTCCTCACGCTCAGCAGCCACGAGCCCTTCGATGTCCCGTACCATCGTCTCGACGACCCGGTGGCCAACGCTTTCAGCTATACCGATTCCTGTCTGGGTAGCTTCGTCGACCGGCTGAAGGGCACCCCCGTGTGGGACAGCTTGCTCATCGTGTGTGTGCCCGACCACGGTTTTGTCTATCCCAGCGGTGCCGCCCCTCATGCACCCCGCATCCATCACATACCCATGCTGTGGCTTGGTGGTGCCGTGCGCCAGCCGATGCGGGTCGACAAGCTGATGAACCAGACCGACCTCGCCGCCACCCTGCTGGCGCAGATGCATCTGGACCATTCCCGTTTTGCCTATAGCCGGAATGTGATGGGCGGCGGCTACCGTTATCCGTTTGCCTTCTATACGTTCAACAATGGCTTCGCGTTTATCGACAGCACCGGGGCTTCCGTCTACGACAACACCGGCAGGCACCTCATCCACGAGGACAACATCACGCCGGAGGGCAGCCGCAAGCGTCTCGACCAGGGCAAAGCCCTTCTCCAAACCCTCTACGACGACCTGGGGCGGAGGTAAGCGAATGCCGCAAAATAAAGAAACTGTTTTGAATTTATTCAATAATTTTCTTATGCCATCTAAACGGTGCTTTTCTTACGGAAACAAGGTTACTCCCTATCGGTCGTGACCTCGGTCTTTCGGTTACAATGGAACCCCATTGCGCCCTCAATGCCGTAAAAAAATCCCTCGTTTATATGCCCAATAATTCTCATCAATAAAATCAAAACAGTTTCTAAAAAAGGTACCCTGCTTGGCAGCGTACCTTTCTTTGTCTTCCGATGGAGCGGGATACCCTCTCCAATGTTGTCGTAATGTATGGAAAAGCGCCGGGTGGGCGCGATGTGCTATTGCTCTTCGATGATTTTGACGGCGTATTCCTTTCCCATTTCCTTGAAATAGGGGCCCACTCCCATGCCCATGACGCCAATCTCGGTGTCGTCCTTAAAGTAGGCCAGGAATCCTTGGGCGTTCCAGCCACCTTCGCCGTCAAGGTCTCCGAGATACTTGCCGTTGTGGTCGAAGAAAGACACCATGGCGTTGTTCTCCTCCTTGTTGTTGGCCAACAGGATGGCTTTCCCATATTGGGGATGGCCGGAGATGGCTAATTCGTAGATGGGTTGGAATATCTCATCCTCGTCGGCTGGCTCGTCGGCGATTTCGACAAATTCCATGGGCTGTTCCGGAGTGTCTTCGGCGACGGCTGCGGTATCTTCAACGTTTTCTTGTACGGAGGTAGAGCAAGCTGTGAGCGTCGCTCCGGTCAGGCACAAGGCCAGCGCCACGATGGCAAATGGTGTTCTTTTCATTGTTGTTTTCCCTGAAAGAGTGAGGGAGGCACTTTTCTTTAGTGGAGCCGGGCGGGGTCGAACCGCCGTCCATACAAGTAACAGATATGCTTTCTACATGCTTATCCTGTGGTTGGTTTTCGAGCCGGCCCTGGACGCAGGCACCCAAAGACGGCCTTAGCGCCTAAATTTCGTCGGCAGGGCGGCGCGGACTGCCGATTATTCCTTCTTTACGAGCACCTCCTTGTCGCACGCCGAAGGACGGGGCCTGCGGGAGATGTCTTGTCGCTGCAACTGTTGCGGCGATTAAGCTAACCTACTGTGCTTCGGTTAGGCAGCAAGAGCGTAGTTGTTTTCGCCAATTATTGTTCTGCAACCGTTTTCAAGGCCTCTGTTGCGTGGGCCTGCATGCTTACCTACCCATTATCCTTGCTGTCAAAACCGGTCGGCCCCAGGTTTGGATTTTGGTTTGGAAGCGGGGAGGTGTGGGCATCTTTGCGGGTGCTTCACCTCCGAGCAACAAAAAAACCTTCTGCGGAGAAGGTTTTTTGTTTGGCGGTCCGGACGAGACTCGAACTCGCGACCCCATGCGTGACAGGCATGTATTCTAACCAAACTGAACTACCGAACCGTTTGCAATCTGAACAGAACTCTCTTTCTCTATCGAAAGCGGGTGCAAAAGTACAACTTTTTCCGATATGCGCAAAATAATTTTACGTCTTGATTCCCGAAACAGGCACGTTATTTTTCTGTATCAGTCGATTGTGTGAATTATTTTTTTGTCGGCGTGAGGCCGGATTCACTTCTGTGTCCACCGTCGTGTGCTCGAAAACGATTGTTTTTTGTACAATTTTCGTCGGCAAGAATTCTTCACCTCTTGGATAAAGTTCAGGTCCTCGTCGAAGAGGTCGCATACGTCTTTGTCGCACAGGTGGTAGCCGTGGATGCCCACTTCGCGGGCGCCCTCCAGGTTGGGGGCATTGTCGTCGATGAAGAGGGTCTCGTTGGGGACAAGGCCCTGTTCTTTCAAGATGCGGCGGAACCCGTCGGTATTGGGCTTGCGCATGTGCATGGTGTGGGAGAAGTAGCAGGCGTCGAAGCAGGTGGGGAAGATGTCGAAGTTGAACTTTTTAAGCAGGTGGTCGTAGAAGCAGTCGTAGTGTATCTGATTGGTGTTGCTGAAGAGAATCACCTTGTATTTGGCTCTCAGTTTCAGCAGCAGTTCGACCCGTTGGGCGGGCATGTCGATGAGGATGGCGTTCATGATTTCGTCTATCACGGCGTCGCTCGCAGGGTGTCCCGACGCTTTGCGCACATAGTCGTGGAACTCGGCTGGCGACATCAGTCCCATCTCGAAGCGGTCGATCTCCGGGGTCTGGAAGGTGCGGGTGTAGAACTCGCCGATATTGGTGATACCGTGACTTTCAAAGGCCTCTGCTATATTCTCGTAGCGGACGTCGTAGAGCACGCCTCCGAAGTCGAAGATAATGTTTTTGATTTTTGCCATACGGAAGTAACGCACAAACGTGCAGAAAATTTTACAAATTTTCTTAATTTTATCCGATGACCCGCATCAATACAATCAACCAGCATCTTGGCTGCCGTGTTCCTTATGCCAAAAAGCGCATGTTGTGTCTGTCGTTTTCCTCCTGACCATGTGTCCTGCTGTGTAGTCAGAAGAGGTGGGGAGAAACAGAAAGGCCCCTCGGAAAAGGGGCCTCGTCTGCGTATAATATCAAAATTACATAAAGAGTCGCGCATCTCTGCGCATATATGTTGGAGGTAGAAAAGTTTCTCTCCAGGGTTGCTTAGCTGCATTTGCTCCAGCCGCAGGAGGTGCAATGTTTGCAGCCGCTGCTGTAGACCACCGTCTTCTGGTGGCACTCGGGGCACTCCTCGTCGGTAACGGCGTCGCCCTCGATACAGCGTCCCAGGGCACGGGCCACACCGTTGCGCCACGAGTTGATGCTGTCTTCGTCGAAGGTGAGTTTGCCGATAAGGTCGATGACCTTGGGGATAGGCATACCGTGGCGCAGGATGCCGCTGATGAGTTTGGCGTAGTTCCAGAACTCCTTGTCGAACATGCGCGAAAGGCCTTCCATAGTCACCTTGTAGCCGTCGCGGTCCAGGAACTGGAAGTCGTAGCGGGCATGCTCGTCGCCCTTGTCCTTGCTACGTATCACCCAGCCGTGATCCACCCATTTGGGCAGGACAAAGCTTTCGGCCTTGCCGGTGAAGATCTCGTAGGGACGATGGTCGTATATGCCGATGACGGCAATCCAGTCCTCACGGTCGTTCTTGAAGCGGATGATGCGTGCATCCAGTTTCTTGGGGCGAGCGGGGGCCTTGGTGTCGGTGATGTGTTCGTTGCAGGGTTTGTCGCCCGAGTTGGAGACGAGCACGCCGGTACGCGACCCGTCGCGATATATGGTACACCCCTTACATCCCGACTCCCACGCCGTTTGATAGATTGTGCTTACTACTTCTTTTGTCGTTTCTTTCGGGATGTTGACGGTAACGCTGATGGAGTGGTCCACCCATTTCTGGATAGCTCCCTGCATGCGCACTTTCTGCACCCAGTCGATATCGGCAGAGGTGGCCTTGTAGTAGGGCGACTGCTCGATAATCTTGTTGAGGTCGGAGTCTTTCATCGCCATCACTTCATCGACGTCGTAGTTGTTGATACGCAGCCAGTCGATGAACTTGGGATGGAACACGTTGTATTCCTCGAAATAGTCTCCGTTCTCGTCGCGGATGATTTTATGTTTGGAGGTGTCCTTGTCGTTGGGGTTGATTTTCTTACGGCGTTTGTAGGAGACCAGGAACACGGGTTCGATGCCCGAGGTGGTCTGGGTGCAGATGCTGACGGTGCCGGTGGGGGCGATGGTGAGGAGGGCGAGGTTGCGCCGTCCGTGTTTCACCATGCGGAGGTACATTTCGGGGTCGGCAGCTGCCAGACGCTGTATGAAAGGATTGAGTTTTTCGCGGTTGGCATCGTAGAGCGGGAACGCGCCGCGTTCCTCGGCCATGGTGACGGAGGAGCCGTAGGCGGCGCATGCCAGGGTGCGATGCACCTTCACGCTGAAGTCGATGGCCTCGTCGCTACCGTAGCGCAGTCCGAGGGCTGCCAGCATGTCGCCTTCGGCGGTGATACCGAAGCCGGTGCGGCGTCCTTCGAGGCATTTCATCTTGATGTTCAGCCAGAGGTTCTTCTCCACGCCCTTGATTTCGTCGCTTTCGGGGTCGTCCTCTATTTTCTTGATGATGCGCTCCACCTTCTCAAGCTCCAAGTCGATGAGGTCGTCCATCAGGCGCTGGCCCATGGTGACGTGCTGGCGGAAGAGGTCGAAGTTGAAGGATGCCTGAGGCGTAAAGGGGTTGTCGACGTAGCTGTAGAGGTTGATGGCTTGCAGACGGCAGCTGTCGTAGGGGCAGAGGGGTATCTCGCCGCAGGGGTTGGTGCTCACGGTGCGGTAGCCGAAATCGGCGTAGCAGTCCGGTACCGACTCGCGTATGATGGTGTCCCAAAACAGCACACCGGGTTCGGCACTCGACCATGCGTTGGCAATAATCTTGTTCCACAAGGTGCGGGCGTCTATCTCCTTGCGCACCATAGGGGTGTCGCTGTCAATGGGATATTGTTGCACGAAGGGCTTGCCTTCTTTCACACATTGCATGAATTCATCGGTAATCTTCACCGAGATGTTGGCACCTGTGATTTTGCCCTGCTCCAGCTTGGCGTCGATGAAGTCCTCAGCGTTGGGGTGTTTGATGCTGATGGAGAGCATCAGGGCACCACGACGGCCTCCCTGCGCCACCTCGCGGGTGGTGTTGGAGTAGCGCTCCATGAAAGGCACAATGCCGGTGGAGGTGAGGGCGCTGTTCTTCACAGGACTGCCGCTGGGGCGTATGTGCGAGAGGTCGTGCCCCACGCCGCCACGGCGTTTCATCAGCTGCACCTGCTCCTGGTCTATCTTCATGATGCCACCGTAGGAGTCGGAGTTGCCGGAGTTGCCGATGACAAAGCAGTTGCTCAACGACACAATCTGGAAGTCGTTGCCGATACCCGCCATGGGGCTGCCTTGCGGCACGATGTATCGGAAATTCTTCATCAGCTGGTAGATTTCCTCTTCGCTCAGGGGGTTGGGGTACTTCTTCTCGATGCGGGCGAACTCACGTGCCATACGGCGGTGCATCATGTCGGGGTTGAGCTCATAGATGGTGTCGCCGTCGCGCAGCGCGTATTTGTTCATCCATACGTTGGCGGCCAACTCGTCGCCACCGAAGTACTCGACCGACGATTTCATAATCTCTTCCGCGGTGTATTGCTGCAGATGGGGTGCTTTATCCATGATGTTGTGTGAATTAGGTGTCGATGTGTTTTGCGATGCTTCTGCTATGGGTCTTATATTATTATTTTTAACAATGGGTGTGGTAGTGGAGGTGGATTTCTTCTCTGTGTCCGCCACCTCAGGTGGCGCGGCTGGCTCTGGATGAGATATTAGTGGTTGTTCCTCAGGTGGTTGTGTATGCTCTGATTTTCGCTCACCTTTCGATGCAGCCCCCCTCTTCCTTTTCTTGGGCTTCTGCGGGACGTTGCCGTCCCCAAAATCTAAAAACAAATCGGTCTGCATGACAGAAAATGGGAATCTTTTACCACAACGACAGTTATTTACACAGGTGTCGTGTCGATACTGTCGGACTGCTAAATTACAAAGAACTTCCCCACAGGAGGGATTAAGGACTTGCAATTTATGAACAAGTATTTAACTTTTCGTCATAAAGCCATATACCGCAACGGGTAGCGGCGGGAAAATATTCATGCGAACAGATGCACGTTCGTATTCCACCAAAGCAAAAGCCCCGAAGACAACCGCTGTCCTCGGGGCTTGTGCTCTTAATAAAACGGTATGCCGTGTTATTTTACGACGAGTTTTTTTGTGCTGGTGCCGTTGACGGTGGACACTTTCACGAGGTAGGTGCCGCTGGGGTAGCTCTTGAGGTCGAGCTGGAGGGTGGTGCTGTTGGGCTGGCGTGTCTCCACCAGACGGCCTGCGAGGTCGTATACCTCCACATGGAGCAGTGGTATCGTGGCGGATACGGTGACTTGC
>JAEEGL015954548.1_pt1 | contig 66366 bp, 54 predicted proteins | sample 9134231 | NCBI WGS metagenome assembly JAEEGL01 (sample SAMN16246548, study PRJNA631951) | gut metagenome | biome: gut microbiome; feature: rumen; material: fiber-attached | host: Bos | place: Iran: Karaj | collected 2018-10
GCAGCGTCAGCGCAAGATCCAACAAATCGATCTCCCGCTCCTGCCGCGCGCGATTGCTTCGTTCCATCCGCCTTGTTTCCTCCAATAAAGATCAGGGCTTATCCATACCATACCCATTTTATTCCCTTGCATTCTACCATATCTCCTCCCCTTTTTCAAGCTCTCTCCTCCCCTTTTTCTCCCTTTCTCTTCGTAAACTTACCGTAAGCGGGGGCAGGCTCATCCCGTTCGCCAGGGTTACGCGATTAACCCCTTGTGATTTTGCTGCGTGCGGCGTATAATCCCCGTAGAAGGAAGGGTGGGAGATGACCATGCAAAAACAAAACTCGTTCGGCGCTTCCGTCATAAAAATCGCTGTTCCGGTCGCGCTGCAATGCATGCTGCAGGCGTCCTTTTCCATCGTTGACCAGGTTATGGTGGGAACGATCGGCAGCGTGAGTGTGGCGGCGGTTGGATTTGCAAGCAAGCTCAGCTCGCTCTATGGGGTCGTCATCGGCGCGGTCGTTTCGGTCGCGGGGATCCTGATGGCGCAGTACCTCGGCGCAGACGATGCGCAGGAGGCGGATCGCAGTTTTTCCTGGAACCTTCTGATCGCAATGCTGATCGCCGCGCTGTTTACCGCGGTGTGCCTTGCCTTTCCGACGCCGCTGATGCGGCTGTATTCCAAAGACGACGCTACGGTCTTGGTCGCAAGTTCGTATCTTCGAATCGTCTGCATCGGCTTTTTTGGATACGCCGCCAATCTGTTGATCGCAACGCGGATGCGCTGCTATGAGCATGCGACGCTTCCTCTGCTCTTCAGCATTGCCGCGAACATTCTGAATACGCTGCTGAACGCTCTGCTGATCTTCGGAAAGCTCGGGTTTCCGGCCATGGGGGCAAACGGCGCGGCGATCGCCACGGTGGTCTCCCAACTGTTCAATACGCTGCTGCTCGTGATCGGGATGCTTGTTACCGACCGGAAGCGAAACGCGCGCTTCGTCTTTTCGCTAAGCTTGCGCAAGCTGAACCTTCGCACCTACGGTTCGATCTTCCTCCCGGTGCTCGTGATCGAATTTATGTGGAGCCTCAGCGAGAATGTGTATGCTTCGATCTATGGGCATATCGGAACTTTGGAAAGCGCGGCAATGACGCTGACGTACCCGATTCAGGGGCTGATGATCGGCGCAATGAGCGGTCTTGCGCAGGCGGCGGGCATTCTGATCGGAAAAGAGCTCGGAAGCAAGGCGTATGACTCCGCCTATCGGAAGGCAAAGAAACTGATGTGTTACGGTCTTGCCGGTTCGGTCATACTCTCGGCAGCGCTGGTGCTTTTGATGCGCTTCTATGTGGAGGTCTATCAGGTCGAACCATACGTGAAACAGACGGCGATGCAGCTTCTGACGGTCTTTGCATTGGTTTCCCCCGTCAAGGTTCTGAATATGATCCTGGGCGGAGGCATCGTCAAAAGCGGCGGAAAGACGAGAATCATGATGGGGATTGAGCTGCTCGGCGCATGGGGATTCGGCGTTCCGCTCGGGCTCCTCGGCGCTTACGTGTGGCATCTCGAAATTCCCTACGTATACCTGATCCTCTCGATGGAAGAATGTGTGCGGCTGCTTTTGACCTGGATCGTCTTTGTCCGGAAAAAATGGATGCAGACCATCTGACGGATCAATCGCGAGGAAAGTGCTATGTGGAACGAAAACAAGGTGCGCATCAAGGATATCGCCGAAGAGCTCGGCGTCAGCACGGCGACGGTATCGAACGTGCTCCATGGGAAAACGCAGAAAATCTCCGCGCGCACCGTTAAAGCGGTTGAAAAAAAGCTCGAGGAGCGCGGCTATATTCCCAACATGGCGGCGACGCTGCTCGCGCGCAACAACTCCCGGATCATCGGCGTCGTCATGAACGATCATCCGAAATACGAAGGACATGCGCTGGAAGACCCGTTTCTTTCGGCTGCCGTCAACCATCTGTCGGATGAAATCGATCGCCGGGGCTATTTTATGATGTTGAAAAAGGCAAAACGGATGAAGGAGATCGTCGTTTTCGCTTCGATGTGGAATCTGGACGGAATGGTTCTGATCGGGTTCTGCGAGGACGATTATCAGGATCTGCGTGACCGGATCCGGATTCCATTCGTCATTTACGACGGCTTTTTCGACGTGCAGAACCGATTCGGGAACGTCCTGATCGATGATTTTGACGGCGGACGGCAGGTTGGTTCCTATCTGCAGGCGCTCGGTCACAGGCGCGTGCTTTGCCTGGCCGACAACGACGTCTGCATGGATCGGAAACGGTTCGACGGGCTTTGCGAAGGGCTTGGCACCCCCGCAGTGCTTTGGATCATCCCGATGGAATCGTCTGCCCGGGAAGCGTTTTATACGGAACGCCTCCCGATGATTCGTTCCTTCTCGGCGGTATTTGCCGTGTCGGATTTCTACGCCGTGGAACTGATGCGGTTTTTGCAGAGAAACGGATGCGCGGTTCCGGACGAGATCTCGATTGTAGGATTCGACGGCAGTCGGGAAGCCGCCGCTTCGATTCCGCCGTTAACGACCGTCGTGCAGGATAATCTGCTTCGCGCAAAAACGGCCATGGATCTTCTGATGCAAATGATCGGCAAAGATTGCTCCTCGGAAACAATCTGCATCCCGGTCCGGCTGCGGATCGCAAAAAGCGTAAAAGCCGTTCCTGCCAAAGAAGCGCAAGAACAGCTTTTTCCCCGTGAAACGGTATTCGATCCCGATGACTAACGTTTTCGAGTTGCTTTTTATAAAAAAAATCCTGCCACTGTCGTGGCAGGATTTTGGCTTTGGTGGAGCTTAGGGGAGTCGAACCCCTGATCTCTACACTGCCAGTGTAGCGCGATAGCCAACTTCGCTAAAGCCCCATGCAACGGGCTTATTATAGTACAATGTGAACGAAAACGCAAGCACTTTTTTCCGAAAAAAAAGTTTTTTCTTTAAAGTCCGTTTAAGCTGGGCATCGTAAGATACGGTTGTAAGGTTGAGCGGACCCTCCGCTCTCCTCCGACTTTGATCGATTCAAACGCTGCCGATCCGATCGGCAAAAAGGAGCTGCACAATGAAACGTATTCCGATGATGCTGTTATCCGCGGGCATCGCGCTCGCGCTGATTACGGCCTGCACCGTCCCGACGACCGCCGCGCAATCCGCATGGACCGGGACGCAAACGACCGCTCTTCCCGTCGCCTCCGTCGAAACGTCCGTTCCGGCAGCGGCGGAAGGAACCGTCGATCCCGAGATTTCGAAGCGGGACGCATCCGGCGACTACGACGCCGACGCAGCGGTTTCCCTCTCCTCGGACAGCGATCTTACGATCACCGAAGCGGGCGTATATCTCCTGACCGGTACGGTGGAAAACCGTATGATCACCGTTGACGCGGGCGACGACGACAAGGTGCAGATCGTGCTTTCCGATGCGACTATCTCCAACGCGGAAGGCCCCGCGATCTATGTGAAAAACGCCAACAAGGTCTTTTTGACGGCGGCAGAAGGAACGGAAAACGTCATCTCGGACGGCGCGGACTATACGCTCACGGACGGCGATACATCTGTGGACGCGGCTGTTTTCAGCAAGGACGATCTCACAATCAACGGCTCGGGCGCTCTCACGATCCACGGGAATCAGCAGCACGGCGTCGTTTCCAAGGACGATCTGGTTGTGACCGCTTCGAACCTGACCGTTACTGCCGCTTCCGCCGCGCTGACCGGCAAGGACAGCGTGAAGCTCGTCGGGGCATCCGTCGTCCTTACAGCCGGGACTGACGGCATCCGCTCGACCAATGATGCAGACGCGGAGCGCGGTTTCATCTCCCTCTTTGACAGCACCGTTTCCATTGACGCGCAAAAAGACGGCATCCAGGCTGAGACCGCATTCGTTCTGAACAGCGGGGAACTAACCGTAACGGCGGGCAGCGGCATTGCGGCGCGCAGCTACGATTCGAACGAATCCTATAAAGGAATCAAAGCCGGAACCGACATCACGATCAATGGCGGAACCTTGACCGTCAACGCGCTCGACGACGCGCTGCATGCAAACGGAAACGTGACCGTAGCGGGCGGAACGCTCTCGCTTTCTTCCGGCGACGACGGCATCCATGCCGATGATACGCTGACGGTTTCGGGCGGAACCGTCCTGATCCCAACCTCGTATGAAGGACTGGAAGGCAGCAAAATCTTTATCACCGGCGGCGCGATCTCGCTCGTTTCCTCCGACGACGGCATCAACGCAATCGGCGACAGCGACACAGGCGGCAGATTCGGCTTCGACCGCTTCAGCTCCGGCACCGGTGAAATCCATATCCTGGGCGGGTACACTGTGATCGATTCGAACGGAGACGGGATCGATTCCAACGGCTCGCTCGAGGTGACCGGCGGCGTCACGCTTGTTTCGGGGCCGACAAACAACGGAAACGGCGCGCTGGACTACGACGGAACCGCAACCGTGACCGGCGGAACGGTCATCGCGCTCGGCAGCGCCGGCATGGCGCAGAGCTTTACGTCTGCCGAGAACCAAGGGGCGATTGCCCTTATGCTCAACACGCAAAGCGGCGAAACGAATCTCGCGATTACGGATGAAAGCGGCAACGTCGTTGCATCGTTCACCCCGACAAAAGCGTACACCGCAGTTGTTGTCACCGCGCCCGGGATTCAGGTCGGCAAGACCTATTCGATCGTAACCGGCGGTACGCCTTCCGACGCCGATGCAAACGGCTACGCCGAAAGCGGCACGCTCGCGGGCGGAACGGCGCAAGCCTCCCTCACGATGACCGATACGCTGAGTGAAGCTTCCGGTTTTGGCGGCTTCGGAGGCGGGTTCGGCGGTCAAGGCGGGTTCGGCGGTCAAGGCGGGTTCGGCGGTCAAGGCGGGTTCGGCGGTCAAGGCGGACGCGGCGGGCGCGGCGGGCGATAAACGAGCAAATGGCAAGGAGCTGTTCCAAAAGCCATGTCATTCCATAGGAAAGCAAAGCGAATGCTTTTTAGGATGACAAGGGAGGCTTTTCATCAGCTCCTTTTGTGTTCCGAAGGGATCATTTTCAGCGGCCGTAATCGGTATAGATGATCGACCCGTCCACAGCGTTGACAATCAGGACGCTATGCGTCACAATCGTGTTTTCGCGCTGCTTTTCCCAGAAATCGGCCGGGTACAGCTCGTCATAAATGGCAAGATTGCTCCGCGAACGGATGTCCTTATCATAAAACACAACCCAGCACGGCATTTCATAACAGTCCTCGCTGTTTCTTACCCGAACCGTATAGGTCGTCAGCAGAAGCCGATAAACGCGCATTGTGCAGACGGTATCGTGCTCGATAAACGATTGCGTGGGCACCGTGACGGCAATCGCGTTGCGGATTCGCATCTCGGCCTCGTTCCACGGCAGCAGCGCTGCGTTCGCGCTTTCCAAACCGGCAACGGTCTTCGGGGACGTATAGGTGAACGACTGCACCCCGTTCGGTCCGATCATGATTTGCAGTGTCTCTTTCCCGATCCAACGATTGGCTTGAAATCCGTCGTCCGCACCGTACGCGATGTTCTGGTCCGGTTCGAATTCCACGCTTGAAAGCGGATACCCACCGTAATCGCGCACCAGCTCATAGGCCCATCCCGTCGCGACCGAATGCGGCTTGCCGCCGATCTCCTCCATCAGATTCGCTTCCCGAGCGAGCCGCACGGAAAAGTCGGTCATGTTCAGCCGTTCCAGCGCGGTTTTCAACAGCCGATCCGCCTCGTTCCGCTCCATCGAGACCGGACGCCACGCATCGGGAGAACCCAGATCGTCGAACCGTTGTTCCCATGTGTATCGGTCGACGTCGTACACATACCCCTGCTCTACGCAATCCAGGCTGACCGCAATTTGCCAATCGAACGCTGCGACGTGCGCCGTCCGCCCATTCTCCAGACGGAACACCTTGCTGTCCCCGTTCGAAAGGCCTTGGTAGTCGCTCACCGGCGTTTCGGGCAGCGTATCGGGAGCATTTTGAATCTGCTCCATATACCATTTGGATTCGCTGTCCACAAAGCTTTGCGGGTACCCGGATTCATCGCGGTCAATGCCGTCCTGCGGTCTGCCTGCCGCCTCCCACGCCTGAAACGATTCGACTTCGTTCAAAAACTCCCGGAACATCCGCGTCCAATCCTCCTTGGTCATTTCGGCCGTATGGACCGAAACGGGTTTCGGCAAGAGCGCTTCTGCATAGGCTTGTATATCCTCGTCCGTAAACGCGTACGCATGCGTGCGGTACACGGGATAGCCCGCATCCGCCTTTTGAACGATCTCCGCATCGATCTCCACGCGGCAGCGATCGTTCACATCATAGCCCTCCATTGCCCATCGATCGGGAAACGGAGGTTCGAAATCGGTCTCTTCATCCGGGGCAGCGGTCGCAGACAGTCTTTGCTCGATTGTGTCATCGCCTCGGTAGACGACTATCTCTTCCTCCGGCGTCGGGACGCAGGCTGTCATTCCCAATAGAAGAACAAGCGGAATGCATTTCCAAAGCTGTTTCAAGCAATCACATCCTTTCTGTCTTTCTTGTAACAGGCGGAATCGGCTCACAAAACGCTCCCGTCCAGCGCGTTGATCCGTAGGATACTGCGGTTCTGCAAGAAAGGCGAATTGCTTTTATCCTTCTCGGAATGCACCGAACCGATGAATTCCCAGACGGGCGTCAGCCAAAACGTCTGCTCCGTCAGGCTCTCCCCTCCGTCCCTCTGGGGGATACGGCGCATCGTGAGCCGCACCGTATGAAGTTGCACGTACAGCGGATCGCCGTCGGCGACATAAATCGAACGACCGACCCATTCGCAAAACCGAGCCTGAATCGTCTCAAAAGCCAGCAGCTGCGCTGCGGAGTTTTCAATGCTGTGCAGCACGGACGGGTATTCGTGCCGATAGGTCAGCACTTTCCCGTCCTCGATCACGATCTGCAGGCGCTCCTGCGGATAGCTCGGCGCATACGCGGGCTCGTCTTCTTCCGGTCTCACGCCATCATACCCCGTAAACGCATCAATGTTCATGCACGGATAGCCGTTCCGTATCGGATGGAACCAAAGCGCAACCGCGTTCTCATGCGTCACTTCCCCGAACGCCCGCACGGTCTGCTCCTGTCCCGAAAGCGCATAGAGCTCGGCGTCCACGCCCACCGTTTGCAGTATGGCCTGCGCGTCCCGCAATGCCGCCTGCTCGCGCTCCGTTTTCGGCTCGAAATGGATCGTCCTTTGGATATACTGCGGCGCGTCAAGCGTCTCACGATAGGATACGCCGGTTGCCGAGATCGACAGGTAGCGATACGAACCGTCGCCGTTCGGGGTCATCAGATCCACGCCGCCTTCCGTGTGCCCGTCCCACAAATCCGGTACGGTGTCCTCCGGCGCGTCGGCATACTGCTTCGCCGTGCGCTCCAAAAGCAGTTCCCACTGACGCCGCATGCTCTCGTCCGTTTCCGTCTCCAGCGCCGCCGTACAGCGCTCCATTGTCGCCTGATAATAGGATTTCGTTTGGGTGCGGTCCGCAACATACAACGGTCCATCCCCCAAAAAGCATGCGATCAGAGCATGAGTCTGCGTCTCATCCGGCAGATCCAGACCAACGATCGCAACCGGAGCGGTCCCGCTTTTCGGGTATTCCACGTTTACATCCACCTCGATATGGATCTTGTCCATAGCAGCGTTGACCGAAAAGCTCTCCCGCCAATCGATCGACTCCGTTTCGGGACGCGTCTCAGTCAGAACTTCGTTTTTCGGCGAATCGATCGAGCCTTGCGTTTCCGTGGCAAATTCCGACATACTGTCGGGCATGGCGGTTGCATAGACGATGCTTTCCCATTCATTCCCCGCGTGATACGATACAATTTCCGTTTCCGGCGTCGGGACGCAGGCTGTCATTCCCAATAGAAGAACAAGCGGAATGCATTTCCAAAGCTGTTTCAAGCAATCACATCCTTTCTGTCTTTATTGTAACAGACGGAATCGGCGCAGTTGCAACATAGTTGTAATATTTTCGGACAGCAAAAAACAGACGGCGCGATTTGCCGTCTGTTTGGACATCGGATACCCGGTTTTATGCTTCTCGTTCTTCGATTTCGGAGATCATGTCGATCCGCATCTGATGCCGCCCGCCTTCAAACTCTGCCGCAAGAAACGAATCGACAATCATCTTCGCCATTTCATCTCCGACGACGCGCGCGCCGAACGCTATGATCTGCGCGTTGTTGTGCCGCCGGACAAGCTGTGCCGTATACGGTTCGGAACAGACCGCCGCGCGGATGCCCTTGACCTTATTTGCCGCAAGCGAAATGCCGACGCCGGTCCCGCAGATCAAAACGCCGCGCTCCACTTCGCCGCGCACGATCGCGCGGGCAACCTTCTCCCCGAACTCGGGATAGTTGCAGCGTTCCGCCGAATACGATCCGTAATCGACGACCTCGTGCCCCTGCGCCTTCAGGTGCGCCGCAATCACCTGCTTCAATTCAAATGCGGAATGGTCATTTCCAATGCCGATTTTCATAATTGCCTCCGTTTGGATTTCTTCCCCGCTATTGTACCACAAACCAAGATTTTCGCAACACGCTTTCCGAAAATCCCGCTGTTTTTTCATGGATAAACGGATGCGTTCTGGGAAACGCTAATCAAAACAGGAGGCAAACGAATGAAACGACAAATTGGGCAGCAAACGCTGCTCTTTGAAAATCGCCCCTATGTGATCGGCAGCGCAGGCATCGTATCCAAGTCGGAATCGGAAGGCCCGCTCGCCGAATCCTTCGACCGGATCGAGCCGGATGATACCTTCGGACAGGACAGTTTCGAAAAAGCCGAACGGACACTGTATCTTGAAACCATACGGCTCGCCTGCCAAAAGTCCGGTTTGCAGCCCAAAAAGCTGTCGGCGCTGCTCGGCGGCGACCTGTTGAACCAACTGATCACGTCGAACTATGCCGCGCGTGAGCTCGGTGTGCCGTATCTCGGTCTGTACGGTGCGTGCTCCACGATGTCCGAATCGCTGCTGCTCGGCAGCGTGCTCGTGGATGCAGGATTCCGTTCCCCGGTCGCATGTGTTGCGTGCAGTCATTTTTCCACGGCAGAGCGGCAGTACCGATATCCGCTTGAAATGGGAACAACCGCGCCTCCGACTGCGCAGCGCACCGTCACCGGCGCGGGCTGCGTGCTGCTTGCCGATCGGGCCGATTCCGATTCCCGCTATTCGCACATCCGCATCAGCTCCGCAACGATCGGGGCCGTGATCGACCTTGGGATCAACGATATCGCAAATATGGGCGCAGCGATGGCGCCGGCCGCCTGCGATACGATCCAAAAGCACCTGAAGGACATGAACCGCAAGTCAAGCGACTATGACCGGATCGTGACCGGGGACCTCGGAACGCTCGGAAGCGAGCTCCTCTGCAAGCTGTGCAGCCAGAACGGAATCAGCCTCTCCAACGTGCACATGGACTGCGGCGCAAGCATTTATTCCCCCGAACAAGGCTATAACTGCGGCGGCAGCGGCTGCGGCTGCTCGGCCGTCGTCCTTACGGGGCATTTGCTTCCGCAGCTCGAAAGCGGAGCGCTAAAACGCATTCTTTTTCTCGCAACCGGCGCGCTGATGAGCCCGACCTCCTGCCAGCAGGGGGAAAGTATCCCGGGAATTGCGCATGCGGTCGTTCTGGAGCACGCAGAAGGAGGCGAAGCATGATGCAGTATCTTTGGGCATTTTTGATCGGCGGCGCAATCTGCACGATCGGGCAGCTGCTGCTCTCCTTGACCAAACTGACTCCGCCTCGCATTCTGGTGTTGTTCGTCACCTTGGGCGTGCTGCTCGGCGCGATCGGCGTCTATGAACCGTTGGTGCGCTTTGCCGGAGCAGGCGCAACCGTTCCGCTGACCGGATTCGGGTACACGCTTGCGAAAGGAGCGATCGAAGCGGTTCGATCGGATGGGCTGATCGGCGCATTCACGGGCAGTCTCAAAGCCGCCGCCGGAGGCATTGCTGCGGCAATCCTCTTCGGGTACTTAGGCGCACTTTTCGGAAAGCCGAAGACGAAGTATTAAGATTCCTCAAGCGGCGCACATGTTCTCGGGCATGTGTGCCGTGTTGCTTTCGATTGTACATCCGATGCGCGGAAAGTTTTGCATTGCGGCTTGCGGTTTCTTTGCAGGAGCGGTATAATTCAATAAGGAAAAAACGTTCTTTGCAGCAGGGAGGAGATCGGCGTATGGGGCTTGTGAAAACTGCGATCCGATTTGCGGTTCCGCTTCCGAAGGTGGAGGCGTTTGATCGATATTTGTTTGTCGGCCCACATCCCGATGATATCGAGATCGGCGCCGGCGCAACCGTGAAGAAGCTGACCGAAATGGGAAAGCATGTTGTGTTCCTGATCTGTACCGACGGGCGGTTCGGCGACGGGGCATCCCATGGCGTGACCGGCGACGATCTTGCCGCGCTTCGCAGGCAGGAATCCGTTGCCTCCGCATCGCAGCTCGGAGTTACGGACGTGCGCTTTTTGGACCTGTGCGACGGCGCGGGCTATACGGAAGCGGCATTGGAACAGGGCATTGCCGAAACACTCGCCGCCGTACAGCCGGACCTTGTTTTCGCGCCCGATCCGAACGCGAAGAGTGAGTGTCACGCCGATCATCTTGCCGTTGGGTATGCCGTGCGAAAGCTGGTGTGCTTTGCGCCGTACGACAGCCTGATGCGAGCGCGATATGGCGTTCCTGCTTCTCCCGTCAAGGGCGTCGCGTTTTATATGACCGCGCGCCCGAACCGGTTCGTCAAAACCGGACGGCGTCTTACGGCGCAGATGGATGCGATCTTCCAATGTCACAAAAGTCAATACCCCGAAGGTTCCCCCGAAGCCGATGCGCTGCGGCTTTATCTGAAACTGCGATCCATTCAATTCGGATTTCGGACGCTGTCCTCGGGCGCGGAAGCGTTTCGTGTGCTTGGGCAGACGCATCTGCATTGTCTCCCGGAATCGGGCGAAATCGGATGAATGCCTTCCAAAAACTGCTCCAGAGCCGATGGAAATCGACGAACCGGGGCATTTCGCGGAAAGAAACGGTTGACAATTGAAAAGGCGTTTGGTATAATCACCATTGCGCGAGGAGATGTGTCCGAGCGGTTTAAGGAGGCGGTCTTGAAAACCGTTGATGTGAGAGCATCCGTGGGTTCGAATCCTACCATCTCCGCCATTTTCTCGAAAACTGCATAAGCGGAAGTACCCAAGTGGCTATAAGGGGCTCCCCTGCTAAGGGAGTAGACTGGGTTGACCGGTGCGAGAGTTCGAATCTCTCCTTCCGCGCCATGTCGAGTGGTGATCACGGATTTCGTGATCACCACTCGATTTTTCGTTTCCGGCGCGCATTGCTTGCAATCGATTTCGATTCATGGTATGCTGATTGAAAATCTGCCGATCATGTCGGGAAAGGATCCGCTATGCTTTGGAAAGTGTCGGTCGTTGCGATTGTTACAATCGTGTTTCTCTATGAACTGTTTCTCACTCTGCTCTCCCTTCGCTCCAAAAACAATCCGATTCCGCCCTGTGTCAACGACGTATACGATCCGGAAAGCTATCAGAAGCATCTCTCGTACCGGGCGGAAAAGAGTCGGCTCGAACTGCTTCGCTCTTCGGCGGGCTATCTGATCGACGTTGTTCTGCTTCTGACCAACGCGTATGCCGCTTTTTCCGGCTTGTTTTTCCGCGGAACGTGGGTGCAGCTGCTTGCCGTTGTCCTGCTCTCCGCGGTCTCATCGCTGCTTCTGCTGCCGTTCGAATACTGCGATACGATGGGCATTGAGCAAAAATACGGGTTCAACCGTACAGACAAAAAAACGTTTGTTCTCGATCGTATCAAGGAATTTGTGCTGCAATTTGTTTTGATGCTCGGGCTGGCTTCCTTGATCATGGGACTCCATTTGGCGTTCGGCGATTGGCTGATCCTTGTTTTTGCCGCCATAGCGACGCTGTTTCTGCTGTTTATCACCTTCCTGTTTCCGTTCTTCAGCCGGATCTTCAATACGTTCCGTCCGCTTGAGGACGGAGAACTCAAGGATCGGCTCACGCATCTGTTGGAGAAAAACGGGTACCGCGTCCGCGCAATTCAGGTGATGGACGCCTCCCGCCGATCCACAAAAGCAAACGCGTATTTTGCGGGCTTTGGAAAAATGAAGACGATCGTCCTGTACGACACGCTGCTCGATACGATGACCGCCGACGAGATCTGCGCCGTTTTCGCGCATGAGCTCGGGCATGGACTGCACAAGGATACGCTCAAAAATCAGCTTTTGTCCTTCCTGCAGATGCTGATCCTCGGCGCGCTCGCATGGCTGACGCTGCGCACGCCTGAGCTGTTTACGGCGTTCGGGTTTTCCGAAGTCAATTACGGCTTCGCCCTCCTTCTGATCATGAGCGTTGAATTTGCACTGATTCAGCCGCTGTTCGGCCTGCTTGCCAACGCGTTCTCCCGCCGTGCCGAATACCGGGCGGACGCTCACGCGGCTTCGGAAGGGTACGGCGAAGCGCTGATTTCTGGGTTAAAGAAGCTGTCCCGGCAAAATTTTGCGAATCTTTCGCCCTCACCGCTGCTCGTTGCGCTTACCTATTCCCATCCGACGCTTGCGCAGCGCATTGAGGCGATCCGAAAAACAGAACAGAACGCATAACCCTTCCCTCCCTGAAACAAGGAAACGGCGCAGGTCCGTCCCGATGGTATAAAATATATTATTTGTAAAGAAAATGTATCGGGGAAGTAAAAATATGCTTGACAGAGCCAATGGAAAATGATAATCTATGCATGGATTTGGATATCCATCTTTCGAACAGAAAGAAATATATCAAAAGGAGAAAGAAGAGAACATGAAGAAGATCCTTGCATTGGTACTTGCACTTTGCATGGTATTTGCTCTGGTTGCCTGCACCGCGACTGCGCCGACGACCACCGAGACGACGACCACTGAGCCGACGACCACCGAGCAGAAGCCGGCGGAGCAGCCCAAGACCGAAGAAGGCACGACCGCCGCTGCAACCGGTTCCGTTTACTGGCTGAACTTCAAGCCGGAGTCGGATGAAGTCCTGCAGAACGTTGCGAAGCTGTACACCGAAAAGACCGGCGTTCCGGTAAACGTTGTTACCGCTGCTTCCGGCACCTACAGCCAGACGCTGACTGCTGAAATGGACAAGTCCAACCCCCCGACGCTGTTCATCGTCGGCAACCAGGAAGGCGTTAAGACTTGGGCGGACTACTGCCTCGATCTGACCGGCACCAAGATTGCAAACGAACTGAACACCGATGCGTACAACCTCTACGATGCGAACGGCAAGCTCTGCTCCATCGGTTACTGCTATGAGTGCTACGGCATCATCGTCAACGTGGACCTGCTTGAGAAAGCCGGCCATAAGCTCGACGAGATCACCAACTTCGAGACCCTGAAGGCGGTCGTTGAAGACATCCATGGCCGTGCTGCGGAACTCGGTTTCGACGCATTCACGTCCTCCGATATGGACGGCTCCTCCAGCTGGAGATTCACCGGCCATATGATCAACCTCGATTACGTTTATGAAGAGCGCGCGGCAGGCAAAGTCTGGACCGAGTGCCCGGCGACCATCACCGGCGAATTCGTCCCGAACTTCAAGAACCTGTATGATCTCGCGATCAACAACAGCGAATTCGATCCTTCCACCTTCGCAGCAGGCGGTCATGACGCTGAGGGCGAATTCAAGGCGGACAAGGCTGTCTTCTTTGTAAACGGTTCCTGGGAATACGGTGCCTGCTCCGAGGGCGGCAAGAATGTTGCTATGATCCCGTATTATTGCGGCGTTGCCGGTGAAGAAAAGGCCGGTCTGAACTGCGGTACTGAGAACTGCTGGGCGATCAACGCAAAGGCTTCTCAGGAGAACATCGACGCCACCATGGACTTCCTCTACTGGTGCGTGACCGATGCGGAAGCATCCCGTATGCTCGTTGACTCCTTCGGCGTTATGCCTTATAAGCAGGCTGCGGAATCCACCAACGGCTTCCTCGCCAACGCGAACGAGTACTCCAACAACGGTTGCTACGTCATGGATTGGGCGACCAACTATCAGCCGAACGTTGATGCGTACCGTGCTGCATTCGTCTCCGCTCTGAACGCGTACAATGCGGATCAGTCCGATGCGAACTGGGAGCAGGTCCGTGCGGCGATCGTCGACGGTTGGGCCTATCAGTACAGCCAGGTCAACAACTGATCAGCGACCCTATCGCAAATGAATGAAACGAGGGGCGGGCGCTATCGCCCGTCCCTCAATCTTTTTCCTCTCCCGCCCAGCGGGATTCGACAAGAACAAGAGGGGGTGCTTCGATTTGAAAAGAAGCCGTGATTTAAGAAAAGGTCCCATTCGCAGAGCATGGTGGCTCTTCATCCTGCCGATGATGGCCGCCTTTGCGATCGGTTTTGTATGGCCGTTTATTCAGGGCATTTACCTGTCGTTCTGTACGTTCGTTACGACGTCTGACGCAAAAATCAACGGCATCATGAACGACAACTCGTTCTTCCACAATTACATTAAGGCGTTCCAGGATCCAACGTTTGTCCGCGCATTCTGGTACTCCGCACTCTTTGCAATCGTGAGCCTTGTGATCATCAACGTGCTTGCGTTCACGCTTGCCTATCTGCTCACGCAAAAGCTGAAAGGGACCAATATTTTCCGTACCGTATTCTTCATGCCGAACCTGATCGGCGGTATCGTACTCGGTTATATCTGGTCGATGATCTTTGACGGCATCCTGTATTTCTACGGAAAAACGCTCGTAACGGAGCCTGTCTGGGGATTCTGGGGATTGATTATCGTCGTGGCGTGGCAGCAAATCGGTTACATGATGATCATTTACATCGCCGGTCTGCAGGCCGTTCCGGAGGATATGCTGGAGGCTGCCAAGATCGACGGTGCGAACAAGTGGCAAACGCTGTGGCGCGTGACGATCCCGAACGTGATGCCTTCCATCACAATCTGCACGTTCCTGACCCTGACGAACGGCTTTAAACTGTTCGACCAGAACCTCGCCTTGACGAACGGTTTGCCGAAACCGTTTGTGAACGGCGTCCCGGTCGGTCAGACCGAAATGATCGCGTTGAACATCTACAACACGTTCTACGTCGGCAGCACGTCTCGCGGCGTGGCACAAGCGAAGGCCGTTGTATTCTTTATCCTGGTTGCCGCGCTCGGTCTTCTGCAGCTTGCAGCAACACGTAAGAAGGAGGTGCAGCAATAATGGGTACTCAGAAAAACGGATTGGCACGCGAGCGCGTCTTCAAAATCATCCTCTCCGTCGTGCTGGCGATCATCTGCATCATCTACATTCTTCCGATCGGAACGCTTGTGATCAATACGTTCAAGCAAAGCACGTACGTAAAATCCGAGACGTTTGCGCTCCCGAACGAACAATCCTTTGTCGGATTTGACAACTACATCAAGGGCATGACGTTCGGCAACTACGATTTCTGGAAGACCGTTCTGTACAGCTTCACGATCACGATCCTTTCTACGGCGCTGATTCTGTTGTTCACCTCGATGGCCGCATGGTACATTGCCCGCGTCGACAACAAGATTTGCCGCGCGATCTACTACCTGTGCGTGTTCTCGATGGTCGTTCCGTTCCAGATGGTCATGTTCACGCTGTCCAAAACGGCGGATACGCTGAAGCTCAATACGCCGTGGACAATTCCGATCGTCTACCTCGGTTTCGGCGCAGGTCTTGCGATCTTCATGTTTGTCGGCTTTGTCAAGAGCATTCCGCTGGAGATCGAAGAAGCGGCCGTGATCGACGGCTGCGGTCCGATCCGCACCTTCTTCCTCGTCGTGTTCCCGATGCTCAAGCCGACAATGATCTCGGTCGGCATCCTCGAGATCATGTGGGTATGGAACGATTACCTCCTTCCCTACCTCGTTCTCGACCGGAACCTGTATCGCACGATTCCGCTTCACATTCAGTATCTGCAGGGCAGCTACGGCCAGGTGGACTGGGGCGCAACCATGGCGTTGATCTTCCTTGGGATTGTCCCGGTCGTCATCTTCTACCTGATCTGCCAAAAGCACATCATCAAAGGCGTAGCCGCCGGTGCTGTGAAAGGTTAAGGGAAACACAATATCAAAAAGCCACCGGTTCTCCGGTGGCTTTCTCATTACCCAATGCAACACCCGCCGAATCGGATCGGCGGGTGTTGCTTCGTTTCTTTACGGCGTCTCCTCGTCCCAGTCCATCAACGGGACTTCGACCGGCGGCGTATCATTGTCCTTACGGGTCTCTGCGCCCGCAGAACCCTGCTCCGTATTCGGCTTTTCCGTCGACTCCGGTTTCGGCGTTTCAGAAGGCTTTTCCGTTGGCTCTTCCTTCTGCTCGGGCTGTTCTTCGCCCGCCGGGTCGGCAGGATCCTCGATCACGTTCACCTCGATTTGGGGCGCTTCCAGTTTGTTGCCTTCGTCCGGTTCCTCATCCAAGGGCAATTCGGTCGCATCCTCCGGCGGAAGCGTTTCAAGGACCGTTTCCTGTGGCGATGCACCGTCCGAACGCCCTTTGGCTGCGCAGCGAACGGCGAAGAATGCAGCGATTCCTGCGGCTGCCAAAACCAAGACGCAAGCGATCACAATCCATACTTTCTTTTTCATGTACCTCTCCTTAATAGCGGAAGAGGGGGAATTTCCCCCCTCTCTTCACTCGTTTTTCTATTCGATTCCGCTTACGGCGTATCCTCAGTGCAAACGGGGGTGTCCTGAGGAGGCGTGTTCTGATCGCTCGTGCAAATCTGATCCACGAGCCCAAGAGAAATGATCTCCATCTCAACGCGCGTATATTCCTTCATTGCCGTGTCCTCCTTTTCAGTTGTTCACCGTATGGCTCATTGCATACGCATTGGTCTCATAGTAGTAATGATAGAGTGCAGTCATCGCGTTCTTTGCGTCTGCTTGCTCCGTGCTGCTATCCAGAATCGTTTTTGCATAGGACAGCGCGGACAGGGTGATTTCGACGTCGTTCTCTTCCCCTTCCACACCGGGCTGGAAGGAAACCGCCTTGATCTTATGCCGCGTTGCCAAAGAACCTGCGGGAATTCCTTCAATCATGAAGGTGTAGACGTTCCCGGTCTTTGTAAATGCAAAGTCTTCCGTGCTGCTGTCGAGATGTGCGCTCTTCAACGCGTACCCATCGTTTACGGTAATCTTTACAACGATCGTCGTCTTCGCATTGAGAGACAGATAATGCTCAACCTTTGTAACGTCAGTGGTCTTACATTTCGTCGAAACGCCCTGATTTTCCAGTGCAGCTTGTACCTCTGCCCAATCGCTCGAGGTATACTCTGCAAAATGCGTGTTCATCGCGGCATAGTCCGTTCCGATCGTGAAGCTGTTGATTCGAGACAGATACTGCTGCGTGTAATACCCAAAGTCAGCGATTGCCTTGATCATCTTCTGGGCATCTTCGAATTCTTCGGTAGAATCGCCCGCAACCGACTTCAGGTAGCTGTCAACCGAGTAGGTATAATAGACTTCTCTCTCGTTCCCTTCTGCATCCTTATAATGCAGCGTTGTCTTCACCGGGCAAGCCATCTGGATCGCGTTCACAAAGCAGGTGTATCCATACAGGTCAAGGCCGCGGAACGTGATCGTGTGCTCCGGATCGTAATCATCTCTCGTTTCAGCCGTGCCTTCGCGGGATTGCGTGACTCGGAACGTCATATAGGTATCGTCCACAGAACCGCCCACATACTGCAGATCCGCGTAGATGTTCAGGCCGATTTCGCCCGACAGGAGCAGGTTGCAGCTGCGGATAATCCGTCTCGATTCAACGGAGATCGTGACATCATGCTCCGGCATCACGAAGGTGAAGCTGCCCGACTTGGCTTTATCGGAATAATCGGTTCCGAGCGTCAGTGGAATGGATACGGTCTGTCCGTTGTCGGTATACGTTGCAACCGGAATGTCGATCAGCTCGCAGCCGCCGTATGCGCGCGCATTGATGACCACCGTCTCGCCCTCGGTCACCTGCTGGGTCTGACCCGCATTGATCGCAACCGGCGAGGAAACGCCGATGACGCCGAACTCGGTGCCTACAACCGTTACATTATGAAGGACGGGGATCTTCTCGAACTCCGCGATCAAGCGCATCGCTGCGCCTTTTGCGGTGAAGGTTCCGCCCACTGCGCTTTCGGACGAACCGGACCAAAGCTCATACTCACCCTCATGCGACCCGTCCTCGTATTCGTAAGCGAGGCTGATCCGGACCACTCTCCAACCTTCGTCCGGCGTTACCGAGTAACCGATCTCCTGCCCGAGGTTGAGGTTGTAAAGAATGTTCGGCGTCGGTGCGTTGCGGTTCGCAAAGTCGTTGTTGTCATATGCGGTACCGGTGCTGAACGTGATCTGACCGTGCTCCAGATCGTACCCATAGGTCGGATATGCGCCTTGCGCATACTCTTGCGTGACACCGTCCTTGGTCTTTGTCAAAGTGCCGTCCGTATAATTGGTGCGAGAGGTGCCTTCCGCACCGATGGTTGCCCAGCCCTTCTGGACCGAGAAGCGAAGGCCGCGTCCCCACTGCCAGTCGTCATCATGAGAAACGCCATCATTGTCCGTATACGGTACACCGCGGTCATTCGTCAGCGTTTCCATGAAGAACACGAACTGATTGCCATAATACGGTACATTATGCTGTGAATCATAGTCGATTGCATGGTTTACGCCGTACCACTGCACGATCTGACCGTTTTTCACTTCAACGATCTTGATCTCCTGGCCCTGGTACAAGTTCACCAACCGCATATATTCGTGGTCAACGCCCGGGTAGTTTTGGCCGTAATAGATGTTGATATAGAGCTTATCCGCTTCCGTCAGGTCATTTACCGTCCATCCACTGCGACCGATGATATAGAAGTCACCGTGGGATCCATCGCCTCTTTGCGCAATGTAGAAGTACCCGCCAAACGGATCCGCCCAAGCATCCTGATAGGATTCACGGAAGTACACCGTAACATCCCCGGTATGGTATTGATCCGGTTGATAATCGTTTCCCTCCGGCGGATAATACGCTGTGATCTGGTCATTCTCCACCTTGACGACTTTCAGCTTTTCATTGCCGCTGAGCGTCACATTGAGCAGATACTCGTTGTCGGATGCACCCGTGTTCTGCGAGAACTTCCACGCGGAGTTGATCGTATCCACCGTGTCACCGGTATTAAAGTTGATCAGGTAGAAGCCGTTTTCCAAAGAGGTCGTCTTCTCAATGTAGATGTACCCATAATGCCAACTATCACTGCCGTCTCTATTCGGACGGAAATAGATGGTCTTATCGGAACCGGTGTAGTTCCAACCGACGACGTAGTTCGTTTCTTGTCCGCCGGCGGGATAATAGTCCTGAATTGTATCGTTTTCCACTTTAACAACTTTGAAGTTGTCGTTGTAATTCAACGCTTTACGAATGAAATACTCTTCTGTATCGGCTCCATCATTCTTGTCCATTTTGTCCGATGCAGTCAATTTGTCAACCGTCCAATCACCGGAAATGTTCAACCCCATGATGTAGTAGCCATTTTCCAGACGCTGCGTACGCGGAACGTAGATGCATCCATAATGCCAGCTCTCGCTGCCATCATAATTCGGACGGAAATAGATCGTCTTAGAACCGGTATACTGCTCGCCGACAACATAGTTATCGCCATCGCTCGGATACCACGTCTTAATTGCGTCATTCTCGACGTAAGCGATCTTGAACGCATTGTTGTACGAAAGTGTCTTCTGAATCGTATACTCTTCCGTGCCGGCACTTTCATTCTTGGTCAACTTGTCCGATGCTGTAAGGCTGTCGGCAGTCCAACCGTTCAAGCCGATCAGATAATAGCCGTTTTCAAGGCGATAGGAAGGCTGCATAGAAACATAAATGCAACCGCTGTACCAATCGCTTGCGCCTTGATAATCCGGACGGAAATAGACCGTTGCCCGTCCTGAACTCGTGACTTTATAATTGTCTCCGTCAGGGAACCAGGTATCGTTGCTTGAACCGTTGCCGGAATATACAACTTTGAATTCGTTGCCGCTCGATAACGTTACATCCAGCTTATATTCCCCTGAAGCTCCGTTGTTCTCAGAGAATTTATATCCGTTCGTCGGCTGCCACCCGTTCATGCTGCCGACAAGATAATACCCTGCGCCCTCCGAGGAAGATGCATTTTTCTCGAGCGTCACATCCTCCGTCGTCTCCGGTTCGGTCGATACCGGCTCCGTGATGAGCTCGGTCGGTTCCGCGGGCTCTGCCGTCTCCTCATCTGCAAAGACCGTCAGCCCAAGGCTGCCAAGGAGCATGAAGATTGCCAGAATCAACGATAATCCGCGCTTACCCTTGCCATACAATCCGTTTGTCATTGCTTTACTTTCCGTCCCTTTCTCAAATGATCGATTTTTCGTGCGAAGCGGCTGTTCTTGTATCACCCTTTCCCTTGCGGGCAGAAACAGGCACTTTGCTGTTTACTATTTTGCATTATAGCATAGGTGCATGGAAAAATCCACTGAATAATCCTGTTTTTTTATAAAAATTTTTTACTACCAAATTCTGTCTCGTTCGATGGCAAACAAAAAAATTGCATCCTTCGTTTTTTCAATGAAGGATGCAAATATTTAACGAAATTCCGAACAAGTGAATCATCAGCCGCCGAGATAGGCTTTTTTGACGGCCGGGCTGTTCAAAAGCTCCGCGCCCGTTCCCGAAAGAACGATCTTACCCGTTTCGAGCACGTATCCGCGGTCTGCAATCTTCAGCGCCATCCGCGCATTCTGTTCGACGAGCAGAATCGTCGTCCCGTGATCGCGCAGCTCCTTGATGATATCGAAGATCTGTTCGACCAGAATCGGCGCAAGGCCCATCGAAGGCTCATCGAGCATCAGCAGCTTCGGATCGCTCATGAGGCCGCGCCCCATCGCAAGCATCTGCTGCTCACCGCCGGACAGCGTGCCGGCGATCTGCTTTTTCCGCTCTTTCAGCCGCGGGAACCGTTCATACACGTTTTCAAGGTGTTCGGCAACAAGCGACGGCTTTGTGACGTACGCGCCCATTTCGAGATTTTCTTCCACCGTCATCGCCTGAAAGATCCGTCGGCCTTCCGGCACATGCGCAAGGCCCATCGGAACGATTTTATGCGCCGCGACGCGCAGCAGTTCCTTGTTTTCAAACGTGATGCTGCCCGTTGTGCTGTGCAGTAGGCCCGAGACGGTTTTCAGAACCGTGCTCTTGCCTGCGCCGTTCGCGCCGATCAGCGTGACGATCTCTCCGTCGTTGACCTCAAACGAAACGTCCTTCACGGCATGGATCTTGCCGTAGTAGACATTGATGTTCTGAACCGAAAGCATTTACGCCTCCTGTTTCCCGAGGTATGCCTCGATGACCGTAGGATTGTTTTTGATCTGCTCGGGGGAGCCCTTCGCAATGATCTTGCCGTAGTTCAGCACCGCAATGCCCTCGCAGATCCCCATAACGAGCGACATATCGTGCTCGATCAGCAGGATCGCAATTCCGAACCGATCGCGAATGCTGCGGATGTTCTCCATCAGCTCCGCCGTTTCCGCAGGGTTCATGCCCGCAGCCGGTTCATCCAGCAGAAGCAGCTTCGGCTCCGTTGCCAAGGCGCGAACGATCTCCAGCCGGCGCTGTGCGCCGTAAGGCAGCGAACCAGCCTGCCATTTGGCCATGTTCTGCATATCGAAGATGCCGAGCAGGTCCATCGCTTTGTCCCGCGCTTCCTTCTCCTTGCGATGATAGGACGGCAGGTGTAAAAACGCCGAAAGCATCGAATACGGAATATGGTTGTGCATGCCGACCAGAACGTTATCCAACACGCTCATATCCTTGAACAGACGAATGTTCTGGAACGTACGTGCGATGCCCATACGGCAGACCTCATCGGGTCGTTTGCCGCGCGTATCGTATCCATCGAACAGGATCACGCCGCGCGTCGGTTGATAAACGCTTGTAATCAGGTTGAACACGGTCGTCTTGCCGGCGCCGTTCGGGCCGATCAATCCGGCAATTTCGGTGCGCCCGATCAGGAGCGTGAAGTCCTCCACGGCGTGGAGACCGCCGAAGTCGATGCCGAGTCCGTGAATGTCCAGAATCAGGGGTTTATCGCTGTCCCGCTCGGGGATTACGCCGAGACTCGGAGTCGGTACGAGTCGTTCCATCAGCCCTCACCTCCCTGTTTGGATTTGCGAAGCCGGGTAAACAGCCCCTTCAAGTCCTTCTTTCGCTGTGTCCACCACTGAACAAGAATCTGATTGTTCGTGACCAGCATGATCGCAATCAGGATGACCGAATAGGCCAGCATCCGATAGTCGCGCAGCGAGCGCAGCAGCTCGGGCAAGACCGTCAGCAATCCTGCCGCGATGATCGAACCGCGCAGGTTCCCGAGTCCGCCGAGTACGACGAACACGAGGATCAAAATCGACATATCGACATTGAACTTGCTTGCGTTTACCGAGGAGAAACTCAGGGCAAACAGCGTTCCCGCCATACCCGCAATGAACGCGGACATGGTGAATGCCGTCAGTTTATACCGCGTAATGTTGATGCCGACGGACTCTGCCGCGATCGCGTTATCCCGCATGGCAAGAATCGCGCGGCCGAGCCGGCTGCCGAGCAGACGGTACAAAAAGTACAGTGTGAACAGCACCAAAAGGATGCCGCCGATAAACGACGAGATGCGCGGCAGACCGTTTGCGCCGAGCGGTCCGGACAGGATCTTCTTCCCGTCCTCCAGAAGCCGCAGATTGTCATTGATAAAGCTGAAATGCAGTCCCTTGCTGTCCAGCCCGATATACAGATTGTTGATCAGGCTCTTGATGATCTCGCCGAACGCGAGCGTTACGATCGCAAGGTAGTCCCCGCGCAGCCTCAGAACCGGTATGCCGATCAAAAAGCCGATCAGTCCCGCCGCGATTCCGCCGCCTGCCAACGCGATCAGCAGCAGCAATCCGTTGCTTTCAATCGCAGGGCGAAGCACCTGCGCGATCACAATCCCCGTAAACGCGCCGATGCTGACGAATCCCGCGTGGCCGAGCGACAGCTCGCCGAGGATGCCGACCGTCAGGTTCAGCGAGAGCGCCATGACGACGTACGCGCAGATCGGAACCAACTGTCCTTTCAGCAGGTTGGAGAGGTTCCCGGTCGCCTGCAAAATCTCAATGAAACCGAAGAATACCAGAACGAGTCCGAAGGTAATGAGTTTTTCGCGCCGCGTTTTGCCGAGATGAAATTTCTTGATCCGTTCCATATCGCACCTCACACCTTAACAACGGTCTTCTTGCCGAGCAAGCCGGCGGGTTTGATCAAAAGTACAAGGATCAGGACCAGGAAAACGATCGCGTCGGACAGCTCGGTGGAGATATACGCCTTTGCGAAAATCTCGATGATTCCGAGCAGGATGCCGCCGAGAAACGCGCCTGGGATCGATCCGATGCCTCCGAACACCGCAGCCGTAAACGCCTTGATGCCCGGCATGGAGCCGGTCGTCGGCTGCAGAAGCGGATAGGCGGAGCAAAGCAATACGCCCGCGATCGCCGCAAGGCCGCTTCCGATCGCAAACGTAACGGAGATCGTGCGGTTCACGTTGATGCCCATTAAGATCGCCGCGTCCTTATCCTCCGAGCAGGCGCGCATGGCCTTGCCCATCTTGGTTTTGCCGGTGAACAGCGTGAGCCCGACCATGATGACGATGCATGCGGCAATCGTGATCAGCGTCGTCAAGCCGATCGTGAGCTGCCCGTCGAACAGGCGGATCGTTCCTTCAAAGATTGTCGGGAACACTTTGGGACTGGCGGACCAAAGAATCAACGCGCCGTTCTGCAGAAAATAGCTGACGCCGATGGCCGTGATCAATACCGCGAGCGAAGGTGCCGCGCGCAGCGGTTTATATGCAAGTCGCTCGATGATGATTCCGAGGACCGTACATACGAGCATTGCCAAAAGAATGCTGACAACCGGCGGCAAGCCGAATGCGTTCAACGCAAAAAAGCACACATACGCGCCGACCATGATGACGTCGCCGTGTGCGAAATTCAGCATTTTGGCAATGCCGTATACCATCGTATAGCCAAGCGCGATGATGGCATAGATGCTGCCGAGGCTGATGCCGTTGATCAGATGGGACAAAAAACTCATTTGTTCCCCCTCCTCTTCCATACTTCCAAAGGAAACGGCTGCGGGAGCGGCAGAAAAACCGCCGTTCCCGCGCCGTGTCAAGTCTCAATCGTCGAAAAGCGAATGCTTACTCCATACCGACATAGCCGCCGTTCTGGATGACCATGCCCTTCGGTTCCTTGGAAACCATTCCTTCGACATCCCAGGTCATGTTCTCGCCGGTGAGGCCGTTGAACGTCATCGAGGTGAACTGTACCTTGAGGACTTCGTTGATCTGCTCCGCCGTCATATCCGCGGTCACGTTGCCGTTCTGGCAGGCCTGATAAATGGCGTACACACAGTCATACGCGTCGGCAGCAAACTGATTCGGAATCTCGCCGAACTTTTCCTGATACTTCTTGACGAAGTTGACGGTCTTCTCATCGGACGCGTCCGCATTGAACGGGGTCAGAAGCATAACGCCTTCCGCCAGCGTCGGATCGAAGCCTTCCATCGTCAGAATGCCGTCCATGCCGTCAACACCGAAGAACTTCGGAGCATAGCCGACGTCCTTGCACTGCTTGAGGATCAGGGAAGCGGGCTGATAATAGATCGGCAGGAAGACGAGGTCCGCGCCGTTGTCCTTCGCGTCAGCAATCTGCGCGGAGAAATCGGTCGCCGTCTCATCGGTGAAGGTCGTCGTCGAAACGATCTCAAAGTTCTTGCCGGCCGCTTCGTCTACGAACGTCTGATAGATGCCCGTGGAGTACGCGTCACCGTTGTTGTAGATGATCGCAACTTTGGTGCCGAGTTCCTTGGAAGCAATGTAGTCCGCGCTCGCGGTGCCCTGGTTCGGGTCGGTGAAGCACATCTGGAACACGTTGCTCTTGCCCTTGACAACGTCCACCGCAGAAGCGGACGGCGTGATGGCGAAGAGGTTGTCTTCGAAGTTCAGCTGAGAAGTGGCAAGCGCCGGCTTGGTCGTGACGGAGCCGAGCGTTACCTGCGCGCCCCAGTCCTTCAGTGCAGCGTATGCATTGACAGCCTTCTCGGGATCGTGCGCATCGTCCTCATACCGAAGCTCGAACTGCAGTCCGCCCAGCGCGTTGATTTCGTCCACCGCGATCTGCGCAGCATTTGCGCAGGCCTGACCGTAAATGGCGGCACCGCCGGTCAGCGGACCGGTTGCGCCGATTTTGATAACGGTCGCAGTCTGATCGCCCGCAGCGGGCTTGTTGCTCGCGGTGCAAGCGACAACGCTTACCGAAAGCATAAGAATCGCACATACGACAGCGATGATTTTTTTCATGTTCATTTCCTCCTGTGGTTTTGTTTATCAAAAAAGCGACCCGCCTTTCGCGGGCCGCCGATTTTTAGGCGGGTACCGTTACCGGGCTGTTGCAATCTTTGCGGGAATAAGTCGTACGCAGCCGATCAGAATGACGATGGCCGCTACTCCCAAAAGAAACAAAACGCTCAACGATCCGTCGAGCGCAATTGCAAACATCGAAGCACAGGCAAAACAAGCACACGCCGCGTGCGCCATCGGTTTCGACTGACCAAACTGCTTCATGCCCCTGTTTCCTTTCCTGTGATGCGTCAAAGATTACCACGTTCCTCCTGTTTTGTCAAGGTTCGGATCGTATATAACGCATAAATATAACGCAACTTTTACACGATTGGATTCTCGGAAAACGTCCAAAAAACCGGTTGGCATTCCTTCGGATTCATGGTATAATGTTGTATAAGTATGAGGGTTTGCGTTGCGATGGATGCGGCAATTCTTTTGATTTCACCGTACGGAGGGCAGAAATGGATATTACTTACGTTTGCGGGCATCGGAATCCCGATACGGACTCAATCGTTTCCGCAATGGCGTATGCAAACTTATGCAACGCGCTCGGCGACAACGGGTATACGCCCGTTCGGCTCGGACATCTCAACGATGAGAGCGACTTCCTATTAAAAAAGTTCGGGTTTTCCGCGCCGCTTCGCATCTCCACGGTGCGGACGCAGGTGCGCGATATCGATTTTGACCGCCCGCCGCTCCTCGGCGAACACGTTCCGGTCAGCCACGCGTGGGAGATCTTCGAGAACAGCTCCGGATTCCATGCGGCGCCGATCGTGCGCGAAGACGGAACGCTGTTCGGGCTCATTACCGCGGGCAGCATCGCCGAAAACGATATGCATTCGATTCAGCACCCGGTTGTCGAGAACGTTCCGGTGTTCAATCTGCTCGCCGCGCTCGAAGGGAGAATCATCAACAGTGAGGACGATCTGTTCGATGAAATCTCCGGCGAGGTGATTCTTGCGCTGCCGACGCCGGGCGAACCGCTGCGCGGCATGAAGCCGGGCTCAATCGTCATCTGCGGAGAGCAGCCGGACGTTGTGGAAAAAGCGCTTTCGAATCGCGCAAGCTGCGTGATCCTCTGCCAAAGCGACCTGAGCGACCGGTATCGCGGCATCTCCTCCCCCACCTGCCTGATCGCCGCTCCGTGCGACGCCTACCGTGCCGCGCGGATGCTGTATCAATCCATTCCGATCAGTCGCATCGCCGAAACGAACGACCTGGTCGCGTTCCATCTCGACGATTATCTGGACGATGTGCGCGATGCCGTGCTGCAAAGCCGCTATCGCAGCTATCCGGTGCTCGATGAGAATGATCGCGTCGTCGGCTCGTTGAGTCGGTTCCACCTGCTGCGCCCGAAGCGCAAACGCGTCGTGCTCGTCGACCACAACGAGGTCGGGCAATCCGTTCCCGGTCTCGATCAGGCGGAGCTCGTCGGCATCATCGACCACCATCGGCTTGCCGACGTGCAGACGGGATATCCGGTGTATATGCGCAATGAGCCCGTCGGTTCGACCACAACGATTGTGGCGACGATGTATCAGGAGCATGGGCTGATGCCCGGCGAACAGCTTGCGGGGCTTATGGCCGCAGCAATTGTCAGCGATACCGTGCTGTTCAAATCTCCGACCTCGACCGCGCGCGATCGCCGGATTGCCGAACGGCTTGCGCGTATCGCGGGCATTGACCTGGATGCGCTCGGGAAGGAGATGTTCTCCGTGACGCAGGGTCGTGATAAGCCGGCGGAGCAATTGCTGAAAACGGATTTCAAGGAGTTCCATTTGGCGGATCACCGGCTCGGCATCAGTCAGATTACGACCGTCGACTCTGCGGCGATGCTGGAACGCAAGGCCGAATTTCTCAGTGTCATGGAGCAGATCAAGCGGAACAAGGAATACGATATGATCCTTCTGATGATTACCGATGTGCTCAAAGAGGGGACCGAATTGCTCTATCTCGGAGACGAGGAAGCGCTGAGGCAGGCATTTGCGGTCAATGATCTGAAAAACAATCAAATCTTTCTGCCGGGCGTCGTCTCCCGCAAAAAGCAGATCGTTCCTGCGCTCGCGATCCTTTGGGGTTGATTCGAAAACGCACAGCAGCAGCCTTGGGCTGCTGCTTTTTTGATTCCGTTATGGATGATTTATAGATGCTCGTCAGGGTTCTTATGACATGGCGGACTATCTGGTTTTCAGCACGCGAACGTGCTTCCGACGGCGGATCTGATGCGCGATAATGGAGCTTAACACAAACCCGATGCTCATCCCGCAGAGCACCAACAGGCAGTTGACGCCGTTCGTTTCAAACATCGCGCGATCCTGCCGGTACAAACCGACCAGGGAATAGTAAAACAGATCGCCGGGGATCAGCGGAACGATTGCCGGATACAGGAAGTACGTTGAAGGATCGCGTTCCTTGCGCGCCCAGAGCTCCGCGTACAGCGAGGCGGCCATTGCGGCAACCGTGATAAACAGGAGGCGCGTACCGGTGAACTGCTGCATCACAAGCAATACGATCCGCGTCAACGCGCCGCCGAGACCCGCAATCCACAGGTCGCGCGGAGCGATTCGGAAGACAAACCCGAAGCAAGTGGAAGCGCCGAACGAGAGCAGCACCAGCAGAATCGGATCGGACAGCGTCGTTACCACCGCGTCGCTCATGCCCTCGCGCATGCCGAACACCCACAGCGCCAGATAGATGCCGACGCCGAGCGCGAGTGTTTCGATCGTGATCTTCAGAATCTGCAGAATGCCGTTCATCTCGTTGCCGCAGAGCAGGTTGCGCATAGCGTTGACGAGCGGAATTCCGGGGATGACCAGCATCGAAACCGTGATCAGAATCACCGGTCCGTTCGTGCTGAGTCCAAGCTTCAGCAGCACGATGACGATCACCGTTGCAAGGAACATCACCAGCGCGTTTGCCACAAGGCGGTCGATTCCCATTCGATCCGTCAACAAAAGCAGATAGTGCATCGCAACGACGGTAATCGCAACCGCAATGACCTCGCGATACGAACCGCCGAACAAAAAGCACAGGCAGGAAAGCGCCAGCACCTGCGCGATCATAATCAGCACGTCCGGCATCTCACGCACGTTGGAAGCCGTCTCAAGCATCTTGGAAAGCTCCGTCGGCGCAGGCGTTTTATCCGCGACGGTAAAGCAAAGCCGATTCAGTTTCTTCAGCCGGAACAGATGAATTCCGCTCGGCCCGATCGCGCCCTGCCGCGATGCATAGTTTCCTTCGGCATCGCGCGCGCCGACTGAGAGATACCCGCTGAGCAGATATACGCTCACATCCATAAGCCTGTATGCCGAAGCGATCCGCGCAATCGCGAGCTGAACGCGTTCCAAATTCGCCCCGGCAAGCATCATGCGCCGTCCGATTTCCACGCAAAAATCCAGAATCGCTTCCAGATCGAGCTGCTTTTCCTCGTTGCTCTTCATTGCCCTTCCCTCTCAGAAAAAAGTTTCTCCCTAATCTATTTCACTGTATCAAAACGAATGGCTTTTTTCCACCCTCCCGATCAAGAATTCATACTTCTTTTACGATTGAAGGTGCCTTCGAAATCGCGGATTTCCTCTTGCCGCGGACAGTTCTTTATGCTATACTGTAAAAAGAATGAAAAAACCGCGCCGCTGTCGCGCGGAGAAGGACGGACAATGAGGAGAAGTCTTTCCCGGGATTGGGAATTTGTTGCCGATTGGAGCGAAGCGTTTCTGCAGGGCGGGGGTGAACCTGTCCGCGTCGATCTTCCGCACAATCTGAAGGAGCTGCCGCTGCATTACTCCGCACCGTCAGACTATGAAGCGATTTCCGGATACCGCAAAACCGTTTGCATTCCTGCCGAGGACGAGGGTAAGCGGCTGTTTTTGCGTTTTGACGGAGCGGCGCACATCGCAACCGTCTATTGGAACGGCGAAGAGCTCGGAACGCATCGCAACGGATATACCGGATTTGCATTCGAAGTCACGGAGCGCGCCAAATACGGAGAAGAGAATACGATCGCCGTTCGCCTGGATTCGACCGAAAACGGTTCGGTTCCGCCCTTCGGGTTCGTGATCGATTATCTGACCTACAGCGGACTGTATCGCGAGGCGTGGCTCGAAGTGAAAAACGAAACGTTCCTTTCGGACGTGTTCGTTTCGACCCCGGATTTATCGACGGTTCGCGCCGTCTGCACGGTCGACGGAAAAGCGAATCCGCGCATCCGCGTCCGCGTGTTGGATGCGGAGGGCAAGTGCCTCGCCTCCTCGATGAACGCCGAATCGGTGCATGTTCTCCCCGTTGCGGGGGCTCAGCCGTGGACGCCCGAAACGCCCAACCTCTATACGCTCGAAGCCGCGCTGCTCGCGGACGATGATTCGATTCTGGACGAGAAGACCGTTTCGTTCGGGTTCCGCACCGTGGAATTCAAGGCGGAAGGGCTGTATTTAAACGGCGCGCCGTACTTCCTCCGCGGGCTGAATCGCCACCAGTGCTATCCGTATATCGGCTACGCCGCGACAAAGAGTCTGCAGGTCGAGGACGCGCGAATCCTGAAGGAAGAGCTTTCCTGCAACGCGGTTCGCACCTCTCACTATCCGCAGTCACAGCATTTCTTTGACGCTTGCGATCGGCTCGGTCTTTGCGTCTTTACGGAGATCCCCGGTTGGCAGCACATCGGCGACGACGCATGGAAGGCCCAGGCGCTCGAAAACGTGCGAGAGATGATCCTCGAAAACCGCAACCACCCCTCGATCGTGCTCTGGGGTGTCCGCATCAACGAGAGCATCGACTGCGATGAACTGTATACCAAAACGAACGCGCTCGCGCATGAGCTGGATCCGACGCGGCAGACCTCCGGCGTTCGCTATATCCAAAAGAGCAATCTGCTTGAGGACGTCTTTGCCTACAACGATTTCACCGAGTTCACGCCCGAGAAGCCGATTCAAAAGAAAAAGGACAGCTCTCCCGATCTGAAAAAAGGCTATCTGATCTCCGAGCACGACGGGCACATGTTCCCGACCAAGCCCTATGACCCGTGGGAAAAACGACAATCGCAGGCGCTTCGCCATGCTTACGTTCTGAATGGGGCGATGTCCTCCGGCGAGCATGCGGGCTGCTTCGGATGGTGCATGTTTGACTACGCGACGCACAAGGATTTCGGCAGCGGCGACCGAATCTGCTACCACGGCGTTCTGGATGCGTTCCGCAACCCGAAGCTCGCTGCGGCGACCTACGCAAGCCAGGGCGATTCCCGCCCGGTGCTCGAAATCGGTTCCCCCATGGACGCGGGCGACTATTCCGCCGCGCATATCGGCGATCTTTATGCCTTCACGAATGCGGACAGCGTCGTGCTGTATAAGAACGACAAGCTCGTGACGGAATTCAAGCCGCAGCCGTGGACCGGGCTCAAACATCCGCCGGTGAAGATCGACGATCTGATCGGGCACCTTCTGGAGAGCGAAGAAGGCTTTACGGGCAAAAAGGAACAGCTGCTGCACGATGCGCTGGTGGCTGCCGGAAAGTACGGCATCGCAAACCTGCCCGCGGCCGACAAGGCGCGCATGGGTTGGTGCATGGTGCGCTACGGGCTCAAGTATGAGGACGGCGTGGAGCTCTACGGCAAATACATCGGCAACTGGGGCGGTTCCGCCACGCGGTGGCGCTTCGACGCAATGAAGGACGGCCAAGTTGTTGCGTCCGTCACAAAGACACCGAGCGAGAAGCTGCATCTTTCCGTCACGCCGAGCAGCACCGTGCTTTGCGAAGGCGATACCTACGATATGGCGGCCGTTCGGATCCGCATACTGGATGAGAACGATAACCTTGCGCCGTATGCGCAGCTGCCGATCCGGCTCACGGTCAACGGACCGATTGAGCTGCTGAACCCGGACACGATCGTTGCCGAAGGCGGCAGTACGGGTCTTTACCTCAGGACGAAAGGACAGCCCGGCGAAGCGACTTTGACCATCCATTCGCCGCATCTCGAGGATGTAACCGTTGCCTTTACGATTCAATAACAGCACCACTAAGGGAGGAAGCACATGGAAGACAAGAAAACGATGAAGCGGAACCTATGGATGTTCCCGCTCGGCACGGTCGGACGGGATATGGTCTACAATCTGATCAACAGCTATCTGTTGACGTTCGTCATGCTGACGCGGCATCTGGATCCGGCGCAGCTCGCTGCCATTACCGGCATTATGATCGCGGCTCGTATTTTCGACGCGCTGAACGATCCGCTGATGGGCAACATCATTGAACGCACGCGTACCAAATGGGGCAAGTTCAAACCGTGGCTTGTCATCGGCATTCTCTCCACTTCGGTCGTCATTTATCTGACGTTCAATGTGAAGCTTGACGGTTGGCCGTTCGTCGCGTTCTTCGGTCTGATGTATTTCCTCTACAGCATCACCTACACGATGCATGATATCTCCTACTGGGGCATGGTTCCTGCGCTCAGCTCCGATCCGGACGCGCGCAACGCTTACACGTCCCGCGCGAACCTGTTTGCCGGCATCGGCGGCACGCTCGCCGTCGCCCTGATCCCGATGCTGACCGCAGGCTCGAACGCGATCGGCGGCAGCGCGGTTACCGCATACGGCATCATCGCGCTTGCGTTCGCCATTTTGGCGCCTGCGTTCCTCTGCTTCACAATCTTCGGAGTCAAGGAGCAGCGCACCTACAGCAACGAACCGGTTCCCCCGGTCAGCTTCAAGAAAATCTGGAATACGATCGTCAAGAACGATCAGCTGCTTTGGATTGCACTCGCGTTTATCATTCAGCAGATCGGCAACGGCATCATCCTTTCCGGCATCGGCTCGATGTACATCTACTTCGACTTCGGATATGAGGGAGGCTACTTCACGCTGTTCCAGATGCTCGGCATGATCGTTACCGCATTCCTGATGATCTTCTACCCGTTGATTTCCAAGAAGATCAATCGCAAACCGCTGATGAACATCCTGATGATCATCTCGACCGCAGGCTATGCCATCATGCTGCTTGCCGGCATCCTGCTGCCCACCGCATCGGCGCCGATCGTCAAGTTTGCTCTGATTACGTTCGGCTACATGCTCGCCAACTTCGGTCAGTATGGCTTCTATCTCATCATGATGATCTCGATCATGAATACCGTCGAGTACAACGAGTACAAGAACGGCACACGTGACGAAGGCATTATCTCCTCGCTGCGCCCGTTCATCACCAAGCTCGCATCCGCCATCTATGCGGCCATCGCGACCGGAACGTTCCTGGTCTGCGGCGTCATCAACTACACGAATGAGATCTCCGATCTGGAACGCGCCGCTTCCGCCGGAACGATCACCGAAGCCGATAAGATCGCTCAGATCGGTACCGTGCTCAGCAATGTCACCCACAGCGAGACGCTCGGACTGCTCCTGTTCATGACGATCCCGTCCGCGATTCTGATGTTTGTCTCGTTCCTGATCTACAAGAAGAACTACAAGCTGGATGAAGCCGAATATTCGCGTATATGCGGCGAGCTCGAACAGCGTAACGCAAAATAATTAAGCGTAAAAGAGGGAGACACGGCAGCCATTCTGTCGAGGGAACTTTCAAGAGCACAGTCAATTTCGATCGACTGTGCTCTTTTGTTGCGCCGTGCGCGAATCTGTGATAGAATGAACGAAGTAATCGGGATTGATCGGGATGAAACAATGCTCAGCTTGAAGTATGGAAACACCAACACTTTTTTGATCGAGGGCAGCAATGGCAGTCTGCTTGTAGACACCGACTATGCGGGAACATTGGGTGCGTTTTATAAGGCCTTGAAACAAAACGACAGAAGGATCCGAGACATCGAGTACGTAATGGCGACCCATTATCACCCGGATCATATGGGGCTGATAAGCGAACTGATGAAGCAGGGCGTAAAACTGCTCTTAATGGATGTGCAGAGCCGTTCTGTGCATTTTTCGGATGCTATTTTTGCGAGAGAAGGGAGAACTACGATTCCAATCGATGAAACGCAGGCTATGATCATCTCCTGCGAAAAAAGCAGGGATTTTCTGCAGAGAATGGGTATCTCCGGTCAGATCGTCCATACCCCAAGCCATAGTGAGGACAGTGTTTCTCTGGTCTTGGATCATGGAGATTGTTTTGTTGGCGATCTTGAACCATTTGAATATATCGAACTCTATCCGGAAAACGCCCAGCTGCAAAAGGACTGGGAGAACCTACTGTCTTTTCAGCCCGAAAGAATCTTTTCTGCACATAGACCCGAGAAAACGATAAACCGATAACTTGAGAAATTGTTGTATCCTCTTTGCCGGATTCCCTCGGTTAAACACCAGCCTTCCAAATAAGCGCTCGTCCCCTCTTTTTTGTTCTTCTACCGGCTTGCCGATTCGAGCGCAGTGCGCAGCGCCTTTTTCAGTGTATCAAACGTATCGGCAGGCGATGCTTCGAACAGCTTTTCTTTCTCGTCGAAGATCGACGGAACGTACCAGTACGGATAGGTATCCGCCACCTGCGGCTGCTCCGTTTCCTCGATCCACTTCAGCGGCACGCGTTCGTATACCGGATTCTCGTTGTACAGTTCCTTCAGTCCGCGCTTTGCCGCCGCGCAGTACGGACAGCGTTCCCGATACAGAATCGTCAAGGTTTTCATACGTTTGCCCTCCTTTTGGGGATTATAAGAATCGTTTCACCGTTCGCTCATCCGCGCCGGTCAATGCGCACAAATGCTCCGTAAGCCTTGCATACGACTCCTCCGGCGTCCGATCGTACACATGCTCCGCAAACGATTCGCCAAGCCACCGCTCCGGCGTGCTGTATTCGGCAATGCCCCAGCCATATGGCTGTCCGAATCGGTCCCGCTGATACACAAAGTCGGAAATCAACACATACGTCTCTGCCTGCAGCCGTGTAATCACCGTATCGAACCCGGTATACCCGCCCTTTCGATAGTCGCCAAGCGCCTTTAACCGATTCGAAAGAACCGGCTCATTCTCCCGCACAAGGTCGAACAGCCTCCGATCCGACCGGGGCGCTTCGCCGTTTTCGAACAGCATATCGAAATCGTCTCCGCAGCGGCGAAAGTTGGCAAAGTCCAAAAACCACTCGGGGCTGATAAACGCTGCCTTATGAAACAGAAACTTGCCGTATGCGCACCCCGTTTCCGAAATCACGGGGCCTTTCCATTCCCAGACGCCCTCCCCGTCGCCAAACCACACCTCGGGTGAGACGTGCTCCTCGACCGAAAAGCCTTCGATCGTATTTCGGAACAGCGGAACAATTCCGAACTGCAAAACCGCATCGATCAGATCCTGTTTTGACCGAACCTGAAAATCGAACTTACCTGCCATGCGCGCCTCCCTCTTTCTCTTTATTCTACCCCGCTTCCATACAAATTGCAAGCGTGAACCAGTCCGCAGCGATTGCATTTTTCCGATGGATATGATATACTTTTTTGGATTGAAGAAAAGGAGAAGGAGCACATGGAACAGAACTGGACTTTTCCCGAATTGCCGTATGAGCGGTATGATGTGGATGCCTATCTTGTGGATGCGTCAAAAGCGCTGGACGCTCTGGAGCAGGCCAAGACCGCTGAGGAAGCAAAGACGGCCTTCCTCGAAATGGATGAGCTGGACAAACGGTTTTCCACGGTCGTAACGATCGCTCACATTCGGCATGACTGCGATACCAACAACCCGTTTTATGACGAGGAGATGACCTATTGGGACACGAACCTGCCGCGGCTTGCGTCGCTCTCACACCGTACAAAGGAGGTTTTGATCCATCATCCGTTCCGCAAAGAACTTTCCGAAGCGTTCGGAGAGATCATTTTCACGGACGCCGAAGCGAGCCTGCAACTGTCGGACGAGCGTCTGATTCCCGACAATACCGAAGATCAGCTCCTGCGCAGCCGTTATGCAAAGCTGACCGCGGGATGCCAGGTCGAATATATGGGGAAGCCTTGCAACTTCTACGGGCTTCTGAAATTCATGCAGGATCCGGATCGCGCGGTACGCGAAGGCGCGTTCCGCAAATGGGCAGGTCTCTATGCTTCGATCGCGGATGAGCTGGATGAGATTTACGACAAGATGATCGCGCTCCGCACGCACAAAGCGAAGATTCTCGGTATGAAAAACTATGTCGAACTGGCGTATCTGGAGCGCGCGCGCTATGAATACGGCGCGGAGGACGTCGCTCGGTTCCGGGAGGGCGTAAAGCAGTACATCGTTCCGCTCTGCGCGCACCTGCGTGAGGAGCAGAAAAAGCGCATCGGCGTGGACAAGCTGCACTATTACGATGAAGAATTCTTCTTCCCCGAAGGCAACCCGACGCCGAACGGTACCGAGGAGGAAATGGTCCGCGCGGCGCAGGAGATGTATCGGGAGCTCTCGCCCGAGACCGGCGAATACTTCGATTTTATGGTGGCGCACAAGCAGTTTGACCTGACTTCGCGGCCCGGCAAGCGCATGGGCGGCTATCAGACCGAGCTGATGGATCTGAAAGCGCCGTTCATCTTTTCGAACTTCAACGGCACTTCCGCCGACGTTGACGTGCTCACCCACGAGGCCGGGCATGCGTTCCAGGCGTATCTTGCCGCGCGCACGCTGCCTGTTTCCGCCGTCTGGCAGGCGCCGATTGAGGTCTGCGAAATTCACTCGATGTCGATGGAACACTTTGCGTATCCGTGGATGGAGAAATTCTTCGGCGATGACGCGCCTCGTTATCGGAGAGCGCATCTGACCAACGCCATGCTGACGATTCCGTATCTGGTCATGGTGGACGATTTCCAGCATCGCGTCTACGAAAAGCCGGAAATGACGCGGGATGAGCGATATGCCGTTTGGAAAGCGCTCGAATCCGAATATCTGCCGTGGCGCGATTATGACGGTGACGCATTTCTGGAAAAGGGCGGCTTTTGGATGCAGAAGCAGCACATCTTCCTGTACCCGTTCTACTACATCGACTATGCGCTTGCGCAGACCTGCGCATTCGATTTCTATCTGAAGCATCTCAAGGATGCGGACAAGGCATGGTCGGATTATCTTGCGCTCTGCAAGGCGGGCGGCAGCAAGGGCTATTTCGAGCTGTTGAAGATCGGCGGCGTCCGCAGCCCGTTTGACGAAAACACCGTGCGCGATATCGCCGCTGCGATCGCCGCGCTGCTGTAAGGGGACCGTATGATTCAGATTGTCAACGTCAGCCAGAACTGGGCGATCGGCAAGCAAGGCCGGCTTCTGATCCATATTCCTGCCGATATGCGACGGTTCCGGGAGCTCACAAGCGGCAAAGTGTGCATCATGGGCAGCACAACGCTCGAGAGTTTTCCGCGCATGGCGCCGCTCAAAAATCGGGTGAACATCGTTCTGATCGACGATGAAAAAAAGATCCGGCCCGAATCGCTGGCTGCCGAAGCCGCGGATCGCGCTGCGGGACAGATGACCGAGCTCATTTATGTGCGCACGCCCGAAGAAGCGCTGCTGCGCGCAGGCGCATACCCGAAAGACGATGTGTTTGTAATCGGCGGCGCAAGCATTTACCGGCTGTTCCTCCCATGGTGCGATACGTGTCTCGTCACGCACAACGACTTTCCCTCCGACGGCGCGGATACGTTTTATCCCGATCTTGACGCCACCGGAGAATGGCGCATGACCGAGCAGGGCGCGCCAAACGACTTTGAGGGAACCGAGTACCGCTACTGCCGATACGAACGAATTTGACCTTCTTTACAAAAAAACAAATGCCGCGGAATCGTTCTGCGGCATTTTTTTCGGAAAGGATGCAACCTTTTTCTGTTGTTCTGCATCTATAAAGTGTACGATCGAACAACAGTTTCCGCCCGCCGGCAGGCGAAAACGAAAGGAGTCCCTACATGCACAGTCTCAAAGACAAACGGTGGTTCACCCAGGCAGTGCGGCCGATGCTCGACACGCTGTTTCACGTCGCGTTTGCGCTGCTGCAAAATGACGCTGATGCGCAGGATGCTGCGCAAAGCAGCGTGGAGCAGGCGTACGTCGCGCTCGATTCGCTGAAGGATCGGAACAAGTTCCGTCCCTGGCTGATCCGCATTCTGAAAAACGAATGTTACCGAATCCTCAGGCAGAAAAGCCGATATATTCCGTTCGACGATCTGCCCGATACCTGCGTCGAACCGTTCGACGCCTTGGATCTCAAAGCCGCGTTTTTACGGTTGTCCGCCGAAAGCCGTTTGGCGGTCACGCTGTTCTACTACGAAGGATACACCATTTCCGAAATTGCATCGATGCTCGGTGAGCCGGAAGGCACCGTGAAAAGCCGTCTCTCCCGTGCCCGCAGGGCGATGCGCAAGGATCTTTCCGATCAGGAGGTAGCCCATGCCGAATAAGCAGTTTTCATCCGATTCCCTGTTTCCCCCCGTACCCGCGTCGTACCGTGCCCGCATGGAGGACGTGCTTGAATCGCTGCCCGCAAACCAAACCACGATCCGTCCGCTTTCGAAAAAGCAGCTTCTGATTCTTGCCGCCGCGCTGATCGTTCTGCTGCTCGCCGGTACGGCGGTCGCCGTCGGTATCTCCCAAATGCAGTCGGTGCGCGACAGCGCCGCCCAGACCGTCTCCGTCTACCACGCGATCGTGGAAGGATCGGCAAACGCCGTGCAAAGCGAAGCGGGCGAGAACGCCGTCCCGACGCCGTATGTCACGCTGTCCCAATTTGAAACGAACGAGGACGGCGAATGGCAGCCCGATCAGATCGAAGTCCCCGGCGTTTCCGAACAGATCGGCGCGTTCACGATCGGGCTCGATCACCTGTATTCAAACTCAAAGAACGGACATTTTACGGCAACCCTTTGGATTGAGTCCGGCACCTCTTGGCCGGTTACGCTTGAAAACGTACACCTTTCGATCAACGGTGGCGAGCCTATGCAAACGATCAACGATCCGGCCTCGGAGCGGATGCCCACGGTAACGCCGACGCCGTATTTCGGCGAGGATCGATCGGAAGAAACGATCGATGACTTTAACCAGGTATTCGCGCTCTCGAACAATCCGCTGCGCCCCGGCACGGTCTTTACGTTTACGGGAACGCTGAACGGCACTCCGTTTACGCTGACCTACGACTTCAGCCGCGAAGCCTATGAAGCGCTGAAAGCCGAGCAGCTCGATACGCTCGATGCGATCGCAGCCGTTCTGTCCGATATTCCGGCGGACCCGATCCCGGTTAACTCAACGATGCGCGGCATGTTCATCGAAGAGATCGCGCTGAGCAACCATTTTCTGTACGTTGTCTGGCGATACGACACGGAATACCGCTCCGATCCCAACGCAATCCTGGGCGCAGCGTATGATCAATACGACGACGGGATCAACACGACCGTGGACGGCATGGTAACCCGAAACGATTTTGTCAGCTCCTCGACCGGCGAGGACGGGCAGAGGCATATGATTCACCGTGCCTACTTCCCCTACGATGATTCGATGCCCTCAACATCGCTGATCGGGTTCCAATGGACCGTGTTCCGCGTGAACTGGGAAACGCGGACCGTGACTGCGCCGAAAAGCGAAGAGGAATACGTTGCCTGGCGCAAGGAGAGCGCGGACCTGTCCGCGCCAGATCATACAACCGATTATGTCGCCAAAACAGACGAGACCTGCGGCGCGTTCCGATTGACGGAGATGATTTACCTCAACAGCAGCGCAAACGGGGAGCTTGCTCTGATTCTCGAAACCGATGAGCCGGTCAAGCATGCGCAGCATGGGCGGGATCAGCAGCCCGTCGTGACGATCAACGGCACGACGGTGGTCAACGCCAATACCTACGTGCAGGATGCGAACGATTTTGACGGCAGTTCGGACAAGGGCGGCAAGCGCAACAGCTTCTGGCTCTTCGCCCCCGCCTACCGTACGCTGCCCGATACCTTTGACGTGACAGTCACCTGGCGCGGAGAAACGGTTTCGTTCTCCATGCAGAAATCGGACTTTGAAGCAAGGACGGTTGATTGGGACGCGTACAAAAAGATTCTGAATCTATGATCCATTCAACAGAAAACGGCGGAGCCGCAGTCTTTATGCGCTCCGCCGTTCATTTTAGTTCTTACAGCCGGTACAGTTCCGTAAACTTCTCCGTCAGATACTCGATGTAATAGTTCGGATCGAACGGCGCTTCGAATGCCTGCTCCATCAGTTCCTTCGGATCGAGCCGGCAGCCGTATTGATAGATACGTTCTTTCAGCCACGCGATAATCGGCGCAAGGTTGCCCGCCTTTGCAAGGCCCCATACATCCAGATCGCGCTCCATCCGTTTCAACAGCTGCGCGCCGTACGCGCTGCCGATTGCGTACGACGGGAAGTAGCCAAAGCTGCCGCCCGACCAATGCGAATCCTGCAGAACGCCCATCGTATCGTTCGGCACGTCGATCCCGAGGTACTCACGATACATCGCGTTCCATGCCTTCGGCAGATCGGCGGCCTTCAGCGTTCCGGCAATCAACTGTTTTTCGAGTTCATAGCGCACCATGATGTGCAGCGAATAGGTCAGCTCATCGGCCTCGGTGCGAATCAGGGACGGCTCCGCCTTGTTGACCGCAAGGTAGAATGCATGTGCCGATACGCCCTTCAATTGCTCGGGGAACAGCTCCGTCAGCTTCGGATAAACCGCTTCGATGAACGGTTCGCTGCGCCCGATGATGTTCTCGAAGAACCGTGACTGCGATTCATGAACGCCCATGCTCACGCCCGTACCGAGCGGGGAACGCGCAATCTCATCGCCGACATTCAGCTCATACGTTGCATGACCGGCCTCATGAATCACGCTGTACATGGAGCTTTGCACGGCATCCTCATAATAATGCGTTGTGATGCGGACATCAGCCTTGGTGAAATTCGTCGTGAACGGATGCTCGACCTCGCCGCAGGTGCTGTGGTCGGGATCCATGCACATCACCTGCATAAGAGTCTTCGTCAATTCGCGCTGCTTCTCGATCGGATAGCGCTGCTCCAAAAAGGACGTATCCGGCTGGTATCCGTTTTTCCGGATTCGATCGATCAACGGAACGAGCGCGCTGCGCACATCGCGGAAAAACCCGTCGAGCATCTCTGTCGTCAGACCTTTTTCATACTCGTCCAGCAACGTATCGTAGACCGGCGCGTCCGGCTTATAATACAGCGCAAAGCGGCGGGTATAATCGATCAGCTTCTCCAGATGCGGGAGAAACAACGCAAACTCATTCTTTGCCTTTGCCTCCTGCCATGCGGAAAATGCCGCCGTCGATTCGACCTGATAGGCAACGTACTCTTCGATCGGGATGCACGCGATGCGCTCGCGATCCTCGTTCATGCGCTTCGCTTCGCAAAGCGTGATCGGGTCTACCTGATCGGGGTTTGCCAAAATCGCCTGCATATCCGAAACGAACGTTTCGTCCGTCCGCAGTTTATACGAAACTTCCGACAGCGCGCCGAGCGTATCGCCCGCAAGCGCAAACGCGCCCTTCGGCATCACAGTTTCCATATCGTAATACAGAATGCCCATCGCATGATCGTACACGCGAAGCTGTTCGAGTTGCTCTTTGAACCGTTTGACGATCGCTTCCATCTTGAAATTCTCCTTCGGATGTTTTTTCTCATTGTAACCGAAAACCCGTAGGCTGTCAAAGCAACTTTTCCGTATGAAGCGCTTTTTTTCGGGCAATACTATCCGCGAGGTGATTCACAATGGAAAAGAAGCTAAGCAATCTGAAACTGTTTCTCCGCAACAACGGGTTTTATCTGGCATTGGTGCTGTGCCTGATGGCAGTCGGAACGGGGATCGTGCTGCTCACCGTTCCGCATTCCGAGCAGGAGGCCGAGGTCACGCCGACGACTGCGCCCGTCTCGCAGTCACTGGATCAGAGACTGGATGAGGTTCGCGTAATTCCGGAGCGGCAAAAGCCGACCGCAACCCCCTATTACGCACCGTTAAACACGGCGGTTCCGACCGCCGTTCCGACCGAAGCGCCGACCCCGACGCCGGTCGCCAAGACGACGTCCGCAACGCAGAAAGCCCCTGCTCCGGTTTCGGGAGAGATCATTTTCGGCTATGCGACGGATAAGCTGATCTACTCGGTCACGCTGGACCAATGGACGACGCATCCCGCCGTCGATATTGCTGCCAAGGAAGGCACAGAGGTGAAAGCCGTCCTTTCCGGCACCGTCTCCTCGGTTCGCGAGGACGACGTACTCGGCTATACGGTCGAGATCAAACACAGCAACGGCCGTGAAACGGTTTACGCCAATCTCGGCTCGGACGTTCGCGTCAAAGCCGGGGATAAGGTCAACGCCGGTACGGTGCTCGGCACCGTCGGCACGTCCGCGATTTCGGAATGCGCTCTGGAGCCCCATTTGCACTTTGCGTTCCGCATCGACGGGAAACCGGTCGATCCGAAAAAATACGTACGACTCGGCTGATCCAAAGCAGAGAATCGGGGGAGACAAATGTCTCCCCCGATCCATTCATTCAATTTTCTTTTTTCCATGGCCGGATGGCAAGCAAAAGCAGCACAACCGCGCTGAGCCCGCCGCAGGCCTTCCAGATCCATGCGCCCGCTCCGCTGCTTTGGGACTCTTCCGGTTCCGCATCCGGCTCCGCAGCCGCGTCCTCAAAATCGGGCTTTGGCGTTCCGATCGATTCCGGCGCTGTCGTTGGCGCTTCGGTCGGCGTCGGCGCAGGCGTTGCGGTCGGTATCGGCGTCGGCGTTGCATAGGTCAGAAACGATTCGGGCAAATACCCGTCCAAAACCTGCTCCGGCGCGCCTTCGCTGAGAAGCGTCAGCCGACACGTTTCAGCTGCCCGGAACCGGAACAAACGCTGCGAAGCTTGCAGTTCATAAGCGGATTGACAAATTGCAGCCTCCTCGGCGGAAAGCGCATACTCGATTGAACCGGATTCGGAAAGCAGATAATGCTTTTCCACCTGCTCCGTGATCTCCGGCAAGCGGCCCGAAAGCACGCCGCCCGCCCCGATTCCGTCGGTGATCCAGATGCGCGGACGGTAGGTTTGCCAAAGCGCTTGGATTTCGGCTTTGGCTTCCTTCGGTTGATATACGCGCATGGCGGATTCTTTCGTATCCTCTGCGGGCGCCGTCCAATTGAAAAACAGCGGATCGCGCAAAATCCCATACGCATGCAGCGTTTCGATTGCCTCCCCCATGCGATCGCGCGCGTCCTCATAGAGATACACGATCTGAATCGTCAGCCCATGATCGCTGAGCAGCTTCAATACCGGCGCAGCGACAAGCGACTCGTCCCCGATATGCGAAAGCAGCAAAAGCGCGTCACACGGCGTATCGTTCGGCACGAACGAAAGCGAAGCCGGGTCGGTGACGGGAACGAATTCCGCAAGCTCAAGTCTGGAGCCCGACACGCGCACCGCATCGGCGCCGTTGGTCGGCAGATACTGATGCAGCGCGTTGCTGAGCATCCACTCGGTCCGAACGACCTTCCCGCTCTCGTTCAAAAATTGAACTTCATAGCGTTCGGGAACGTTGTACCAGGCAAGAAGCACGCCCTGCACATCGGCCGAAAGCTCGCGCAGCGTGAATCCATCCGGCGACGAAGCCGTTAAAAAGGTCCTTTCATCGCCGTCATGCAGAGCCGCTTCGCGGCTTGCTTTGGCTTCCGGCACCGTATACGCTTCGGCAAATGCGCCGATCGGCAGCAACAACAGCATCAGCAGCAGTACGATCCATCGAACTCGTTTCATCGTCTGCCCTCCTGATTTCCGTTGTGGTAGACCTTATCCTTCGTCGTCGGCACCGATTCGGAATAGCCCCACATCAACGCGTCCGGCCACGGGCGCTGATAATCGGCCGCGCCGGGTTTGCCGTCATGCAGGTTCAGGTGTTCGCCCATGAACACGATCCCGGTGGAACAGCCGCCGTCCAGGTTATACGCCTGTACACAGCCCTCGGTTACAAACAGGTCCCGGAACGGCTCGAGATTCAGTCCCTCGCTGTATCCGTTTTGCCGGCCATCCACAACGATCACAACAAAGTGCCCCGGTTCAACCATGCCGACGCCGACGCGCGGATTAACGCGATTGACCCGGAATTTCGCCACATCCGGATTCGGAACCCCGTCCTTGATCAGCCATGGCCCGAAGGAAAACGTCTCGCGAATGCCCATCTCCAACAGATCCTCCGCGCTCGCCTCTCCGGCCGGGAAGATCTCCATCGTCAGGTCCTCCTTCATCGCAAGGACGGCCTCACCCATCCAGCGGTTATAGATCTTGCCGTGGCGAATGATCGCGCCCTTCATGTGCGCTTCCTGCTGCGTTACATTATCTCCGGTGATTGCCAGTACCGCGCGCTCCTGCCGCGCAAGGAATGTAGGCGGGACAAGCTGATTCGGATTCTTGCGGTTGCCGAAGCCGGAACGAAAGCTGTTGATCTCCCGCTCATAAATATGCGCGACATAGTACACGAGCGGCTGCTCCTGCGGCTTCTTGTCGGGAGCGGTCGTGGTCGAGTGATACCGCTGAATCTCAATTGCAAGCGTATCGTTTCGGTAAACCCAGATTCCATGCGCATAATCCTGCGAATAGACTTCCTCCGGGGAGAATTTCTGATCCGGGATATCAGCCGCCGAAGCAATCGGAATCAGCAGCAAAGCACAGAGCAGCAAAAGGATATATCGGATTCTCATAGGGTTCCTCTCCAAGTCGTTCCGTTCGAACGTTTTCTTTGCAGGATCAATAAGACCGTTCCGGTCCCAACGGCGATCAGCACAACCGCGCCAAGCAGCAGCCAGCGCCAAGGCGACGCCGCGCTTTCTTCCATAGGAACGGCCTTTGGAACGGCGGTCGCCGGCGGATCACTTGCAACCGGTTCCACTGTTTCGGGTGCAGCGCTCGGAAGCGGCGTTTCTTCGGGAACGGCGGTCACCGTCGGCTCCGGCGTATCCGTGGGCGCAGGTGTATCGGTGGGCGCAGGCGACTCCGTAGGCAGCGTCGTTTCGGATGAAATGGACCCGTACAGCATCGATTCATCGATATGATCGAACACGTCGTCTCCCGCCTCTACGGTTCCGAATACCATTCCGAACCGATTGCAAGGATGCTCATCCGTTTCGCTCTGCACCCAATGCCGTCCGTTCTGCTGCGAACGATGCCGTAAAAACGCTTCCTGTGCCACTTCGAAAGCCGTCTTCCCATCAAACGCGTCGAGCGGCTCGTTCATTTCAATCACCAACGGGTTTTCCTCTGCCAGATGCACATAACATTTTTGCACCTGCCACGTTCCGTACTGTTCTGCGGACTGGGGATCAACCGTCGGATCGGCGGCAAGCCTTGCCGCATTCTGTACCGCTTCGGAAACCACGCAATGCTGCCAATGCCCATATTCTCCCTTCCGGTCCTGCGTAAAGACGACCAAGGGGCGAACTGCGCGAAACAGTCTCACAATTGCAAGCTGCACATCCGACGGGCGGAATCGATCCCATTCCTGTTCGCGTTTGACCTGCGGCACATCCGGAAAACCGAGAAAAAGCGGGTAATAGGTGCATCCCTCCGTCTTTACGCCGGCCAGCCCCTCTCCGATCCGTTCCCGATTCGGCGCGGTGACGAATGCGGTCGTTCCGCAATAGCCGCGCTCGGCGCCGTAGACCGGATGCACCGTGCCGAGGAACAGCACGTCGTCGTCCGGGTGCGTTGCAATCACCAGATAATCGAGGTGATCGGGCGTATCCTGCCACACATCCGTAAACACGTCGGGCAGGATCCCTTCCTCATAGATCGCAATCCGGGCAATCGCCATGCCCTTTTCCCCGGGGATCAGCTCCGCCTTACCCGTCTCGGGCAGCAGTTCCAACGTCGTATCGTAACGCGTATTTGGGATCGCTTTTTCCGAAAGCAGCGCCCCGTCCGGTCCATATTGAGCAAACTTCGCCCCGTTTGGAAGCCGCTCCCATTGGACGCAAACCCAATGCGGCGTATATTGATCCGTGTTCCATGTGATCTTGACCGGCTCTTTGGCCGTAAACCACTCCGCGCCGTTCAGCCATCGATCCAGAATCTGCGATTTCAGGTCGGCATGGTTCGGCGCAGTCACCAAACATTTGCGGGTAATCTCCCGCGCGTTTGTCTCCTCGTCCTCTGCGGCAGCGCAGAGTGGGAGAATCAGCAAGCATAGCAGCACCAACCCGATTCGGGCCGCGCACCGCACCGTCTTATTCTTCCTCATCATCCGATTCGTCTTCCTCTTCCTCCGAAGCATGTTTACTTCGCGCAACCAAAATAACCGCAATACCGGCGCCGATCAGCAATAGGCCGCCCATCATAAACCATACCCAGGTCCGAAACCCGAAGCCGACCGGTTCCATAGGTGCGTCCGTCGGAGCGGCGGAAGGGCCATTCGAAGATGCCTGGGTCGGCACTGCCGTCGGGACGGCCGTCGGCTCCGGAGTCAGAGTCGGTTCCTCGGTAGGCTCCGGCGTGGGGGACGGTGTGGGGGTCGGCGTCGGTTCCGGCGTAGGAGACGGCGTCGGTGTGACATTTGCGTACAGCAGCGAGGATTCGATGTGATCGAATACATCGTCTCCGGCGGGAACCGTGCCGAGGATCATTCCGAACTGATTGAACGGATAGTGCGCATCCCCGTAGCGATAGACGTGGAAATTCAGCTTCTGCTGCGATTCATGCTTTTTGAAGGCAATTTTCGCCGCTTGCCATGCAGTCTTGCCCCCGAGCGCTTCGATCGGAACGTTCGGATCGGGAATCAGCTCATTCTCCGGGTAGATGTGCAGATACACCTTCTGCACCTGCCATGTCCCGAATGCTTCTGCGGATTCGGGATCATAGGTCGGATCGGCGGCAAGCGCATACGCTTCCACCGCAGCCTTCGACGTCAACACGTGCTGCCAATGCCCGTATTCGCCGTTGACATCCTGTGCAAAAACGACGAGCGGCCGGTATTCCCGGTACGTCTGCACCATTTTCTTCAACAGATCGTCATAAACGAACGTCGCTTTCCGCTCCTTGGAGGCCTGCATTCCGATATCCGGGAACCCCCAGAACATCGGACGATACCGAAGTCCCATCGCCCATGCGCCGTTTTCCGCCTCGCTGATACGGCCGCGCGTACCGTTCGTAACATACACGATACTGCCGGTATAGCCCCGATCCGCTCCGTAGATCGGAACGATCGAACCGAGGTACAGCACATCGTCATCCGGATGGGTGGAGATCAGCAGGTAATCGAGATTCTTCGGCGTCTCGATCCACTCGTGGAACGGATCGGGAAGCTCCCCCGTCCCGTATACGCGCAGCGAAGAGAGGACCATCTCGGTTTCGCCGCCGTCGATGACAACCGAACGCGTCTCGCTCAGCAGCGGATACACGTTCTCCGGAAGCATCGGAAGCGTATCGAAGGAGAGCTCCGCCCCGTCCGCATCCCGCTGCGACACGGTGATTCCCTCACGCAGCTCTTTCCATTGCAGGCAAAGCCGATCGGCCGGGATTTCATCCGTCCACGAGACCGTAACCGTCGTTCCCGCAGAGAGCTTCAATGCCGTTTCCCAGCTTTTATCGAGCAGCTTATTCGGTTTTTCCTTGCCTTCGCCGATGCGGATCGTACAGGATTTGGAATAATCCTTCGCTTCCGGCTCCTCCGCCGCTGCGGGCATGGTCCAGAGCAGGGCGCTCAACAAAATGCAAATTCCCACTAATAATCGTTTCATAAAGAGTAGTATACCATATTCGACGGAAAACGAAAAGTAGGAAACGCATTTTTTGGCAAAAAAAGAAGGCCGGCATCCGACCTTCCCAAAATTCCGTTCCGGTTATTCCATCATCAGATACAATTCCCCGCCTTTTTCGAGTATTTCACCGATCCGATCCGTGAAATGCAGCGCGAACGCGCCCGTTTCATCCACCGAGCGTGTGCAGCGATAAACGAGATACGCGCCGTCTTCCTCGGACAGCGCCAGATACGCCTTCTGCATCCCGAATGACGAAACAACGCTTCTCCGATCGACGCAGTCGAACCAACCGACCTTCGTCTCTCCATCCTCGGTGGTTCCGAAATGATAGGTGTACAGAAGATCGGGTTCATCGTCCGCGTTCAGATCGCAGAGCAGCACATCCAGCACGCCCTTTCCGTCGCTGCCCTCGCCGAGCCGGTAATACGATCCGTCCAATACGACGTAAGAATAGCCGACCGCAATGTTGCGGATGACCGCGCCAGAGAACCCGTCCGGCGTGAGATCGACCCACATCTCGGGCGCAAAATTCTCCTCACCGAAATAGTCCAGCTCCGCTTCGGTCAGCCCGAGCTTGTCCAGCTCCGGAACAAATGCCGGATTCTCCAAAACCGCATAGCTGCGATCGGGGATCGGCGTTGCTTCGGGCGTTGCCGTCGGCTCCGGTGTGGCGATGGCGGCGGGACGCTTTGTCCGCGCTGCCTGCTGAATCAGTATCGTTGCGCCCATTGCAAGGGCGAGCAGCAGAATGCCGCCGAGAACAAGCAGCAGCATGTGCAGCGGTTTCATCCCTTTTTTCTGTTTGTTTTCCATAGAGATCCTTTCGTATCCGAACGCGCTCCCAAAACGCGGAAGCCTCCGTTCTCTGCGATATCGTCAGTATAACAGATCGCACAAAGAAAGTCGTCACGCGAATGTGAACGATTTGCGGCTTTTATGCGTTGTCGCGCGGACGAATCAGCATCGAAAGCTCTGCCTCCGCTTCGGCCGCGCGGCGCGTGCGCTCTTCGTCTGCCATTTGAACGGAAAGCACATCGCCTTCCCGTACGGTGCCGATTGCGCCAAGCGGAATCGAAAACAGTTCGCCGGAATCCGCCATGAGTACGACAAGCTGTTCCTCTACCCGATCCACCGTCCAGTACATCCGATCGCTCCTTTCGCTTTTCTTACAGTATACCACGCTCTGTGCCTGTCCGCAACGGCGAATCACGCAACATTTGGGCGATTCAACCCGCGATACGTTCCTACGATCAGAAATGCTGCAATCAGCGCCGTCAAAAGATCGGAAACCGGCATCGACCAAAGCACGCCGTCCAGCCCGAACATCAGCGGCAGCAGCAGGGCAAATCCGACGCCGAACACGATTTCGCGCACCATGGACAGCAGCGTAGACGCGAGCGCTCGGCCCATCGCCTGTAAGAAGATAAAGCAGGCTTTATTGACGCACGCAAAGACCATCATGCATAGATAGATGCGAAATGCTTTGATCGCAAACGACGTGTAGTACGCGCTCTCATTTGCCGCACCGAACAGACGGATCAGCAGCTGCGGGAAACCCTCCACGATGATCAGCGCAACGAGTCCGACCGCCGCCTCCATGAGAAGCAGTCTTAAAAACAGCGCTTTGACGCGATCCTTTCGCCCTGCGCCCATATTGAACCCGACGATCGGAATGCATCCTGCCGCCATGCCGACGACGATCGAAATGACGATCTGGAAAAACTTCATGACGATCCCGACGACCGCCATCGGAATCTGCGCATATTGTTCCTGTCCGAAGATCGGATCGAGCGCGCCGTACCGCTTGAGCATATTATTGATCGCCGCCATCGCCGCGACAAGTGAAATCTGCGACAAAAAGCTCGTAACGCCGAGCGCAAGCATCTGCCCGATGACCTTTCCGTTCCAAGCAAACGCGCTTCGATCGAGCCGAACGGTCTTCATCCGGAACAGATACAGCAGCGAAAGCGCCGCGGTAAGGATCTGCCCGAACACGGTGGCAACCGCCGCGCCCATCATCCCCCAACGCAGTGCGAAAATACAGATTGGATCCAGAACGATGTTCGCGAGCGCGCCGGCAAGCGTCGCTGCCATCGCATAGCGCGGGCTTCCATCGGCACGGATGACGGGGTTCATCGCCTGCCCGAACAGATAAAACGGCACGCCGAGCGCGATCCAGAAAAAGTATTCCTTGGAAAGGCGGAACGTCTCCTCATTGACATGCGCGCCGAACAGCGAAATCAGCGGATCGGCAAGCCAAAGATACAGTCCGCAAAGCACTGCGCCCGAAAGGACGGAAAGCAAAATGGCGTTGCCGAACCCGGCCTTTGCATTTGCGAAATCACCCTTGCCGAAACAGCCGGATACGAACGCGCAACAGCCGTCTCCGATCATGACGGCGACTGCAAGCACGATTACGGTCAGCGGAAACACAACGGTGTTCGCCGCGTTGCCGTAGCTTCCAAGATACGCCGCATTGGCAATAAAGAGCTGATCGACAATGTTGTACAGCGCGCCGACCAGCAGCGAAATGATGCACGGAATCGCGTAACGCCGCATCAGCGTTCCGACCGGCAGAGAAGAAAGGGATTGTTGTTCCATCGATACCTCGTTTCCGGTGAGCAAATAAATAACCGCGCAGGCCCTGTTCGGACTTACGCGGTTGCTGCTCAACGTGCGAATTATACCAAATCGGTTTGAAAAATGCAAGAACACCGGATTGTAAATTTTAGCGGCCGCGAAGCTTCGGAATGTGAGAAAAACCCAATCGAATTCGGTCGACCGCCTTGACAAACTGCGCCGGATTGCCTACAATAACGATATCCGATTGTGGAGCATGTTATGCCCATCCCTTTCCTTTTGGGCTTCCCGCATCACGATTTTTCTTCCCTGATTTTCTCAAAACGAAATACCTGACCCGGAGGTTTATTTGTGGAACAAACCGATTACGCATCTTTGACGTTGCCTCAGCTTCGCGCGCTCGCAAAGGAACGAAACATCCCTTCCATTGCATCCAAGCGCAAGGCCGAACTGATTGCGCTGCTCTCTGCGCCGTCCGCCCCTGCCGCCCCGAAACGGCGCGGCCGCCCGCCCAAAAATGCTCAGCCCCAGGCTTCGAACGCCGCGGCCAAGCGTTCCGATCCGCAGCCGAAGGAGCAGGAACCCGCAAAAGAAGAACCGGTCGCAAAGGCAGAATCCGCTTCCAGGACTGAACCTTTGCCGCAGCGCCGTGATTCGCGCAATTTGCATTCCGACTCGCGGCAAAACCACCGAAACAACCGCGTGCCGCAGCACCAGCAGCCGCGCCGCGAGGAAAGCGACGAGCCGTCCAAGCCCGCCGTTGCGGAGATGCTGCAGGGCGAGGATTGCCGCGTTGCCTGCGGAGTTCTGGACATTCTGGACGGATACGGATTCCTGCGCGTTGCAAACTACTTCTCCGGGCCGAACGATGTATACGTTTCGATCGCGCAGATTCGGCGGTTCAATCTCCGGCAGGGGGATCTGGTTGAAGGCCGCACGCGTCCGCGCCGGGAAGGCGATAAATACGACGCGCTTCTCTATATCGACAAGGTCAACGGCGATGATCCCGAAAAGAGCATTCACCGCGTCTCTTACGAAGAGCTCGTTCCGATCTTTCCGAACGAACGGTACACGCTGGAAGTGCCGGGCAAACTGAATGATCTTTCCGTGCGTCTTGTCGATCTGATCGCGCCGATCGGCAAGGGACAGCGTGCCATGATCGTTTCGCAGCCGAAGGCCGGAAAAACGACGCTTTTAAAGCAGATCGCCGCGGGGATCTCGACCAATTATCCCGACGCGCACCTGATCGTTCTTCTGATCGACGAGCGCCCTGAAGAAGTCACCGATATGCGGCGCTGCATTCGCGGCGAGGTCGTTGCCTCCACATTCGACGAGCTGCCCGAGCACCATACGCGGATCGCGGAGATGGTGCAGGAACGCGCGATGCGCCTTGTCGAGCTCGGCAAGGACGTTGTGATCCTGCTCGACTCGTTAACGAGGCTGACCCGCGCCTATAACCTTGTTATTCCTCCGACCGGACGTACGCTTTCGGGCGGTATGGATCCGGGCGCGCTGCACAAGCCGAAACGGTTCTTCGGCGCGGCACGGAACATCGAGAACGGCGGCAGTCTGACCGTAATCGCAACCGCGCTCGTAGAAACCGGAAGCCGACTCGACGATATCGTCTACGAAGAATTCAAAGGAACCGGCAATATGGAGATTCATCTCGATCGCCGGATGAGCGAAAAGCGCATCTTCCCTGCGATCGATCTCTACAAGTCCGGAACACGCCGGGAAGACCTGCTGCTCAGCAAGCAGGAGCTCGACGGGATCTATCAGCTGCGTCGGGTCATGGCCGGAGGCGGCGCGGCGACCGAAGTCACCGAGAGCGTGATCAACATGCTCGGAAAAACGACGACGAATGATGAATTTCTGCAGCGTCTCGGCGATTGGATCCGCATTTACGAAAAACAGGGCTACTCGGTTCCGAACCAGAACCGGTATTGAAATTCCGTTCAAAGAAAAAGATGCTGTTCCGAACACGGAACAGCATCTTTTCATGTTTTCGCTCAGTTCGTATAGTTATCAAAATAGCCCTGAACAAGCACAACCGGCGTACCCTTATCGCCGGAGCCGGAGGTCAGATCGCACAGCGAGCCGATCAGATCGGTGAGCTGCCGCGGCGTCGTCCCCTCGGACGACATCTTGCCGAACAGATCGCGATCCTTCTTGCGGATGCTTTCGGAAATCGCTTCACGCAGCTCTTCGCCGGAGAGCTCCTTGTACTCGTTGTCCGCCAGATACTTGAGCTTCAGCTCGCTCGGCGTACCGATCAGGCCGCTCGTATAGAACGGGCTCACAACGGGGTCGGCCAGCTCCCAGATCTTGCCCTGGGGATCCTTGAACGCGCCGTCGCCGTAAATCATGACTTCAACGTTCTTGCCGGTCGCTTCCTTGATGCGGCGTTGGATTTCGAGAACCACGGGCATCGCGTCCCGCGGGAAAAGCTTCACGGTGTCCTCCGTCGCCTTATTGGAGCCGAGCAGACCGGTCGTTTCATTGTATCCGCTGCCATGGATCGGTGCAGACAAAATGTCGTCCAATCCGCAGACAATGCGGGCGCCCGCCGCCTTTAAGATCCGCTTGGTGCGCGCACGGGTATGGATATCGCAGGTGAGAACGCAATCGGTATAAGCGAGGATCGCGCGCGGGTTGTTCGCAAAGATGATCTCCGCTTCCGCTCCGCTCTCGCGGATCAGATCGCCGTAATACTGCACATAATCGACGTTGGTGAACGGATGGCGATTGACGCCGAACAGCTCACGATATTGTTCGAGCGACAGGACATCGGAATACGGATTTACACCTGCGTCATCGAGTTTATCGAGGCTGACGAGCTCGTTGCCCACTTCATCGGAAGGATAGCTGAGCATCAGGACAATCTTCTTTGCGCCCTTGGCAATGCCTCTTAAGCAGATTGCAAACCGATTGCGCGAAAGAATCGGGAAGATGACGCCGACGGTTCCGCCGCCGAGCTTCTTCTTTACGTCCGCAGCAATATCATCTACCGTTGCATAATTGCCCTGCGCGCGCGCAACGACCGATTCGGTCACTGCAATCACATCGCGATCACGAAGCGCAAATCCATCGCTTTTCGCGGCTTCCAGCACGCTCTCCGCCACGATTGCCGCAAGGTCATCGCCCTGCCGGATGATCGGGCAGCGAATGCCGCGGGATACTGTCCCAACTCGTCTTGTTGCTTCCATATCAGAAAACTCCTTTCCATGATTCAGGCTATTGACGGAAAACCGCCTTAGAAGAGGAAGCAAATCCCTGTTCCGTTCCCATTATATATGGTTTTGGACAGTCACACAAGTAAAATATACGAAATTCTGTCTACGGCTCGGATTCCGAAAATAATTGGAGAATCGCATCGAAATCCGTTGCAAGCGCTTGTAAAATCTGATAAAATAAGATGTTCCTATAAGGACAACAGAAAGGAAACCACTCTGCCGATGAAAGTCATCGAACTGAAAAAAACGATCACCGCTTCGAACGACCGGGATGCCGAAGTTCTGCGTACCGAACTGAAGGCACAAAAGACGCTGCTGGTAAACCTGATGGCCTCCCCCGGCGCCGGCAAAACGACGCTTTTGGAGCGCACCATCCGCGACCTCGGCAAGCAATACCGCATTGCGGTGATGGAGGCCGATGTTGATTCCGATGTGGACGCAAAGCGCATTGAGATGCTCGGAGCAAAAGCCGTGCAGGCGCACACGGGCGGTATGTGCCACATGGACGCGGGGATGACGCGGCGCGCGCTCGAAGAGCTGAACGCCCCGGACGCCGACCTCGTGGTTCTCGAAAACGTCGGAAACCTGATCTGCCCCGCCGAATTCGATACCGGCGCAGGCAAGAACGTCATGCTGCTGTCCGTCCCGGAGGGGGACGACAAGCCGCTCAAGTACCCCTTGATGTTCACGACAAGCGATGTGCTCATCATCACCAAGACCGACGTGATGCCGTACTTCGACTTCGATCTTGCGCGCTGCAAGGAACGCGCCAAGAAGCTGAATCCGCGCATCGAAATCTTTGCCGTCTCGTCCAAAACGGGCGACGGCATGGACGCATGGGAAGCATGGCTGTCGAACGCGATCGACAGCTGGAAACACTGAACACTTGATCAAATGAAGGAGAAACAGTATGCCCGAAACCTACGATTCGAATCCACGCACAAAGTCCAAGTATGACGGCGAACCCGTGCTCCAAAAGAAGTATGCGGAGTTGGGACGCCGGATTACCGACAACGTCGGCCACAAGCTGAAGGGACTCAAGACCACGGACGAGGAGTACTGGGGACTTCGCGAAATTCTGAACGAGCACGAAGTCGATGTTGCGCTGAGCATGAAGCAGCGCAAGTGGTACACCTATGAACAAATTTACGAGATGAACAAGGCGACGCTGAGCCCCGAGCAGTTCCGGGAGACGCTCGATCTGCTTTGCGTACACGGATTCGTCGAGTACGACTACGGCGATCATTACAACGACAACGGACCGATCCCGGGCGCACCGAAAGACAAGCGGTACCGCACGAGCTACTTTGTACCGGGAAGCGCGGAGCTGTTCAATTCATCCGTCTCCCGCATTGAGAAGAATCCTCCGGTCACGAAGATGTTCGAGCGCATGACCTTCCTGCCGCTTGAGCATATCACCTCCATGGTTCGGCCGGGCGGCAACGGCATCGGTATGCACGTCATTCCGGTGGAAAAGGAAGTCGCCGCTACGCGCGAGGCCATGAGCATCGAGAAGATCTCGTACTGGCTGCAAAAGTATGACGGGCATCTTTCCGCCGGTATCTGCTCCTGCCGCGCGTCGCGCGCGATGCTTGGGGAAGGCTGCACCGACGATGAATCCGACTGGTGTATTCAGGTCGGCGACATGGCGGACTATACCGTAGAGACCGGCCGCGCGCATTACATTACCAAGGAAGAAGCTTTGGAGATTCTGCGCCGCGCCGAAGAGAACGGCTATGTGCATCAGGTTACGAACATCGATGGGACGGATCACATCTTTGATATCTGCAACTGCAACGTCAAAATCTGCAACGCGCTCCGCACCTCGCTGCTGTTCAACACGCCGAATATGTCCAAGAGCGCGTACACCGCAAACGTGACAAAGGAAAACTGCGTTGCCTGCGGCCGCTGCGTCGAAATCTGCCCGGCCGGCGCGCTGAAGCTCGGCCAGAAGCTTTGTCAGAAGGACGGAACCCCCGTTGCCTATCCGAAGTCGGTTCTGCCGGATCGTATCCGTTGGGGCAAATATGCCTGGGATGAAAATTATCGGGACACCGCGCGCGTCAATACGCATAAGACGGGTACCGCGCCGTGCAAAGCAGCCTGTCCCGCGCACGTTCCGATTCAGGGCTACCTCAAGATGGCGCGTGAAGGCCGCTATGACGAAGCGCTCGCTTTGATCAAACGGGAGAATCCGTTCCCGGCGATCTGCGGCAGAGTCTGCAACAAGCGCTGCGAAGATGCCTGCACCCGCGGAACGATCGATCAGCCGGTTGCAATCGACGACGTGAAGAAGTTCCTCGCGGAGCGCGATCTGCATGCCGAAACGCGGTACGTTCCGAAGAAGATCATCAATAATCTGACCGGTGAATGGCCGCAGAAGATCGCCATCATCGGCGCTGGCCCGGCGGGTCTCAGCGCCGCTTACTACCTCGGTGAGATGGGCTACCGGCCGACCGTATTTGAAAAGAACAAGAAGCCGGGCGGCATGCTGACCTACGGTATCCCGTCGTTCAAGCTTGAGAAGGACGTTATCGATGCGGAGATCGACGTGATTCGCGCGCTCGGCGTGGACATTCGCTGCGGCGTGGAGGTCGGCAAGGACGTCACGATCGAAGAGCTCAAACAGCAGGGCTACGAAGCGTTCTACATCGCAATCGGTTGCCAGGGCGGCAAACTGCCGGGCATCCCGAACGAAACCGCGGAAGGCACCGAGATCGCTGTCCGGTTCCTCGAAAAAGCGCTCGGCGACAACAGCCGTAAGCTCGAAGGCGACGTCGTGGTGATCGGCGGCGGCAATGTGGCGATCGACTGCGCGCGCACCGCGCATCGCTTCGGCGCAGACAGCGTTTCGATGTTTTGCCTCGAATCGCGCGAGACGATGCCCGCTTCCCCCGAGGAGATCCGCGAAGCCGAAGAGGAATCCGTTGCGATTCATCCGTCCTGGGGTCCGAAGGAAGTGCTTGTGGACGACGAAGGCAAGGTCTGCGGGCTCGTTCTGAAGCGCTGCGTTTCGACGATCGATCCCAATACCGGCCGGTTCTCCCCCGTCTATGACGAGAATGAGACGATGACGGTAAACGCAAAGACGATCGTCTTCGCCATCGGTCAGGCGATCGAATGGGGCAAGCTGCTGGAAGGAACGAACGTGAAGTTCTGGCACGGCAATTATCCCGTGGCCGACAAGTTCACCTATCAGACCGACGATCCGTCGATCTTTGTCGGCGGTGACGTCTTTACCGGTCCGAAGTTCGTGATCGACGCAATCGGGCAGGGTCATGAAGCGGCAGAATCGCTTGCGCGCTTTGTTTCGAAGAACCATGTCTCGCAGACGATCGGCCGCGATCGCCGGTACTTCAAAGAGCTGGATAAGACGAACATCGCAATCGACTCGTATGACAAGGCGCAGCGCCAGGTTCCGGCGGTCGACGAAACGATCGATGCGAAGAACTCGTTCAGCGATCCGCGCCTGACCCTGACCGAGGAGCAGGTCAAGATCGAGACCTCCCGCTGCCTCGGCTGCGGTGCGACCATCGTGGATGCAAACAAGTGCATCGGCTGCGGTCTCTGCACGACGCGCTGCGAATTCGACGCGATCCATCTCCTGCGCGATCATCCTATGAACTCCGATATGCGCCGCGCGGAGGATAAGGTCGGCGGACTGCTCGGCTACGCAGTCCCGCGCGCCTTCAAGATCCTGCTGCACAGCGGTTCCGAAGAAGCGAAGATGATGCGTCAGAAGAAGAAGGAATACGACCGCGCAACGAAAGAATTCCACAAGACGCATCCGCACACCGGCAACGCCGTGGATGTGAATTCGTTGATGGACGACTGATATGCATGAGATGGGGATCATCCTGCACCTCGCCAAGACGCTTGACGAGACGTGTGAGGAACAGCATCTGAAGCGCATCGGAAAGGTCGTTTTGCAGGTTGGCGAAGTATCGGGCATTATGACCGATTACTTTGCGGATTGCTGGAACTATTTCCGAAGCCGGCACCCGAAGCTCAGCGAAGCGGAGCTGGAGATCGAAACGATTCCGGCGTTTACGTACTGCGATCACTGCGGGAAGACGTATCCGACCGTGAAGTTCGGACGCGAATGCCCGTACTGCCACAGCGGTGAGACGTGGCTCGTTCGCGGCAACGAATGCGTGATCAAGGAGATCGAAGCCGAAGAAGAGGATCCTCCTTCGGATTGAACGGAAGCGATAAGCGGGATTGCAATGCGCAATCCCGCTTCAGACTGTCAATAAAGGATTCAGACCATTTGCGGCAACAAAAAGGCAGAGAAATTCCGGCAAGAAGAAATGGCATAAAACATGCCATTTCTTTCATTTATGCCGCACATGAACCGGTTTTCCTCCCTCTCGCGGTACGCTTGTACAGCTTCGGGTCGGAGAAACCGGTTTCTGAACGCCCTTCTTGGCAGGCTGCTCAGCGTGTCAAAAGGTTTTTGACACGCTGAAGCGGGATTGCAATGCGCAATCCCGCTTTTGTTTTTGGACGGTATGACGTCCATTATTCACTTTGTTCGTTGAATACACGCAATGCACGCTGATCCGCAAGGCTGAGTTCGAACGTTGCGTTCTCCTGCAGTTGAGTCAAGTTGCCTTTCCATTCATTGAGCGCAGATTCCAGCTCCTGTTCGGATTCCTGATCGAGCTTTCCGGATGCAAGCAATCGGACCGCGTCCGGGACGGCGGCGGAGCCAAGGTTATCAACAAGATAGGAGGTATCGATCCGGTTTTCCTTCACGCCCTGCTCCGCACGCGCAAGGTATGCGTCCACATTGTAAGCGGCAATACGGGCATGCACGTTGCAAAACGGCATCACAAGCAACAGGGTCCCCACCACCGTCACCAGAACCGGCGTTACGCGCACCTTCGGAATCCATTGCGCGAGCAGCGAGGTCAAAAATCCAATGGCAATCAACGACAGCAAGAGCGAAACCGCCAGTCGCAAAACGGTCAGGTCAAACCGACGGACATACAGAACCATCTTCGAGAGCGCAGTTGCAATCAGCACCAGCGTCGCAATCGCAAGCAGAGAGTTCGCAATTTTGCGAAGCAGATCCGCCGCTTTTCCCGACCGTTTCAGGAACAGTTCCATCAGAACGCCGAGTACGGTGTTCATCGCAGCGACGCCGCAAAGCTCAAAGAATCCGCTTCGCGCATATTCCGCCGCCGTAAAGTCAGCCGGAAGCACCCCGGAGAACGCGCTCATATAGTTCTCCCACTGTGTGAAAAAGAAGATGCCGTAGATCGCGAGCAGTACCGCGACCGGAATCATCAGAACGACAGCCGGAATTCGTTTGATCCGCTCCCCAAACGCTGCGGCCGTCTCGGGCGAGGACATTCGCTCGAGTTTGTGTGCTTTTGAGGAGGCGAACGCGCCGAACAGCAGTGCGGCAAGCGGAACCGCAAGCATCAACTTCGCAATCGTCATCGTCACATCGTCCCAATTCAGTTCGAACGTGAACACTGCGCGGAACGCCGGATCATATGAAAGCAGCGATACGGCTGCGATACCGAGAACGATGGCGACGCCGATCCCGAGCAGGGTGAACAGTACGCTCTTACCCGCCTTCCGATTCTCCTTTTGCGGGCGGAACAGCGCAATGAAAAGTGCCGGAAACGAAGCGAACGGATACACGAACGTTGCTTTTACGCAGTCGAGCAGCAGCAATCCGCCGGACAGTCCGCGGTTATGATTCCGAAACAGCGTGAGCGTGAAATACGGATAGGCAAGCAAGAGTACGTGCACATAGAGATAGGCGGGCAGCGGCTGCAATCCGTTGATCCACAGCTGTGCGCCCGTAACCAACCCCAACAATAAGGAAAGAATCGTGTGTGCGTCAACCCTGCCGCCAAGCAGCAGGCCGCACACCAACGTCAGCAAAAACAGAGCCGTATTTCCGAGAAAGAACGGCAGCGGGTATCCGTTGTGGTCCGCGATGCCGAACAGTACACAAACATACCCATATGCGCCAAGCAGCAGGAAAACGGCTTGAACCATTGATACGATCCGTTCTTTCGACGGGGCAGAACCCTTCGGTTCCGTCGCCGGATTCGTTGATTCCATAAACAGTGCTCCTTTCCAAGAACCATTCCATTCGGGACTGCATGCCCTCCCGATGCTCCCATTATAGCAGGAAGAATTTGTTTGTCAATACATTTTTATTGTTTTACAATAATTATAAGGATTTGTTTTGCACATAAAAAAAGTCCCCCAAACGGGGGGACTGAAAAGCGGATTGCTTATGCTTTGCCGTTGCAGCCGAGCACGTTGACGAGCTTATGCTGCACCATCTTCTTGATCGCTTCGCGGCCGGGCTTGAGGTACTGGCGCGGATCGAAGTGATCGGGATGCTCTGCAAAGTGCTGACGAATCGAAGCGGTCATCGCGAGGCGCAGATCGGAGTCGATGTTGATCTTGCAGACCGCCATGCGGGCCGCTTCACGCAGCTGCGACTCGGGGATGCCGACGGCATCGGGCATTTTGCCGCCATACTGGTTGATCATCTTGACGAATTCCTGCGGGACGGAGGAGGAACCGTGCAGAACGATCGGGAATTCCGGCAAACGCTTTTCAACTTCCTTCAGAATGTCGAAACGGAGGGGCGGCGGAACGAGCAGACCGTTCTCATCGCGCGTGCACTGCTTAGCCGTAAACTTATAAGCGCCGTGGCTCGTACCGATTGCGATCGCCAACGAGTCGCACCCGGTGCGCTCGACGAATTCCTGTACATCCTCGGGACGGGTGTAAGACGAATCCTCCGCGGAAACGTTGACTTCATCCTCAACACCGGCCAGCGTACCGAGTTCCGCCTCGACAACGACGCCGTGGTCATGCGCATATTCGACGACCTGCTTCGTGATCTTGATGTTCTCCTCGAACGGGAGACCCGACTTATCGATCATGACGGAAGTAAAACCGCCGTCGATGCAGCTCTTGCAGAGCTCGAACGAATCGCCGTGATCGAGATGGACACAGATCGGCAGATCAAAACCGGCGTTCTGCTCCGCATCTTCGATGGCCGCTTCGATCAGCTTCATCAGATAGATGTGCTTCGCATACGCACGCGCGCCCTTGGACACCTGCAGAATCAACGGCGCATGCTCTTCGATCGCCGCTTCGGTGATGCCCTGGATGATCTCCATGTTGTTGACGTTGAACGCGCCGATTGCATAACCGCCGTGATACGCCTTCTTGAACATTTCGGTACTTGTTACAATAGCCATAGTTACGCTCCTTTGCCATATAACTTTGACATTATTATAAACGTTTTTGGTAAGAATTGCAATAGCAACTTTTCCGTGGTACAATATTCCTGATCCGAAATCTTTCCGGAAAGGACTGGTTCTATGCAGCCGAAACTGCTTTCTTTGATTATCCCCGTATACTATGAGGAAGAAGTGCTCCCGACCTCCTATCAACGCATGGACAGCGTCATGCGTTCGATCGGCCTTCCGTACGAAATCCTCTATATCAACGACGGCAGCCGCGACGGGACAATGCGGATCCTGCGCGACCTTGCCAAAGCGCATCCTGAGGTAAAGGTCTTTTCGTTTTCGCGCAACTTCGGACATCAGATTGCCGTCACCTGCGGGATGGACCATGCGAAGGGCGACGCGATGATCATCATCGACGCGGATCTGCAGGATCCGCCTGAGCTGATTCCCAAAATGGTGCAGATGTGGCAGGAGGGCGCGGACGTCGTCTACGGCAAACGTCTCCAGCGCAAGGGTGAAACGCTGTTCAAAAAGCTGACCGCAGCGGTGTACTATCGCGTGCTGTCGTCCATGAGCGCGTATCCGATCCCGCTCGACACCGGAGATTTCCGTCTGCTCGACCGAAAGGTGGCCAACGTCTTTTTAAAGATGCGGGAAAAGGCGCGCTTTCTGCGCGGAATGTCGGCATGGATGGGCTTTGAAGCCGTCCCGCTCGAATATGTGCGGGAGGAACGCGCGGCCGGGCATACCAAGTATACGCTCAAAAAAATGCTGTCCCTCGCCGCAGACGGGATTCTGAATTTTTCGGCAACGCCGCTCGAACTGCCTCTGTTCTTCGGCGTCGCGCTCGGCGTGCTCGGCGTGCTCGGCGCGATTGCGATGATCGTGTGTACAGCCGTTTTCGGCACGGCATGTCCGCAATGGCTGTGGCTCGCGGTCGGGTTTTCGTTTCTGCTTGCCGTTCTGTTTGGGTTCCAGGGCATTCAGGGATTCTATCTCGGCCGCATGTATGACGAGCTGAAAGATCGCCCGCTCTATATTCTTGCCGAAGAGCTCAATACGGATCGCTGAACAATCCAACGTAAAAAAAGGCTCTTTAGAGAAGAGCCTTTTTTCTTTGCATCATTGCTGCGATACGGTAAACAGCGAGTAGAAATACCCTTTGCGCCCCATCAACGCATCGAAGGTTCCCTGCTCCGCGATTCCGCCGTTTTTCAAGGCGAACAGGCAGGTGCACCGGCGCAGGATGTTTTCATCCAGATCGTGCGTTACGATGATGCGGGTATACCCGTCGAGCTTCAAAATCGCGTCCAGCACTTCAAATGTGGTCTCGGCATCGAGTGAAGCCGTCGCTTCATCAACAAGCAGGACGGGCGTCTTTCGTAAGAGCGCTCTTGCGATGGAAATGCGCTGCCGCTCACCGCCGGAAAGTCCGGAACCGTTCTCGCCGCATAAGTATCCCTCCCCCTTCTCTTCAATGAGTTTGGCAAGTCCCGAAAGGCGCACCGCGCGGTCGATCTCCTCCTCGGGGAACGCGGAAAACATTGTGATATTCTCTCGAATGGTACTGTTGAATACGAATACATTCTGCTGAATCATCGAAACCAAGTCATACAGCGAGCTCGGCGAAACGGATTTCAGTTCCTTTCCGTCATACAGAATCTCTCCCTGATAGTTGCGCGAGGACGCCATAAGAAGGTTCAGAATCGTGGATTTGCCGCTGCCGGACGCACCGACAAGCGCATAGCATCCGCCTGCCTTCCATTCCATATCCAGATCATGCAGCACGGTCTTTCCCTCTTCGTAGGCAAAGCTCAGATCACGGATCGCGATTCCGTCTGTCAGCTGCGGCGCAACATGCTCCCCCTCATCGGGGATGTTGCGATGCAATGCAAGTGCGAGCTTGTCTATCAGGGCATATGTCGACTTTACGCCGGCATAGAAGGTCGGAAACGATTGAATCGGCGCCAGAATGTAGTTCAGCAGTTGAACAAAAACGATCGCGGTTCCTGCCGTGATGCCCTTTCCGGACAGCGCAAGCGCGGCTGCCACAAAGAATACGCCGAACTGCAGAATACCGCCCGCAATCCCGGAAGCATATCCCACCAGCACGGTTACCCTGGTTTTCTTTTTCGATGCGTCGGCTACGTTTTGATTGCTTTGATTATTGATCCGTGCAACGCTCTGCTCCGCTTTGAAGCTCTTGATCACCGAAAAGCCGGACAGCATGTCCTTCAGCATACCGGTATAGGATTCCTTCTGATCGGAAACTTCCTTTTCCGCTTCCGCGGCCTTATTGCCGAGAACGATCGAAACAAGAATGGGCAGCAGGGAAAACCCGATGGAGATCAGCGTCAGCAGCGGGCTGTACCAGATCATCAGGAAAAGCGCGCCGATGAATGTGACGGCGACTTGAATGGTTCCCTGAAGCGGGCTGATGAAATCGCGTTCGATGGTGTTCACGTCATTCGAAAGCGCGGAAAGATACAACGAGCTGTTCTCACCGGAAAACGCCTGAATGCCCTTTTCCATCAATCGATCGAAGACGTATTCGCGATACTGCTTCATCGCTTTGGTTCTAAATTCGGAAAGGAACTGCCGATCGAGAACCCAGCCGAGCAACAGCAACGCAAACGCGCCTGCGCCGGCAAGAAGCAGCATATCGAATTTCAGCGTGCTGTCGCCGGAGATCAGGTCGGAAATCTCCTTGATCAACCACGAAATCACGAGGTTTGCTGCCGCGCCAAGCAACGCCGCGATTACGGTCATCGCAAGATTCCATTTGTTGTTGCGAAACAGTTCTTTCAAAAACGGGCGGCGTAAGGCCGCAATTTCTGCTTTGTTCATTTTGATTCCCCCTTTTGACCGAGCCGTATGCTCAAACCGGCAGCTGTATTGTACCATAGCCATTGCCGGATCGCAAGCAACCATCGGTTGAATTCCGAATCGGTCGATCCCGCATCGGTTGATTCTTGCCGTGTCCTTTTGGCAGGATGAAAAAAGCCGCATATCTGACCATATGCTGCCCTAATGTTCGATTATTTCAAAAGGAGTAAATTCAGATCGGTCGTGATGCGCTCGATCGAATAGCAGAACAGGATTTCGTCCGCCTCATAGGTATCGCACAGCTCCGAAACACTCCCGCGATAATAGCGCGGATCGACCATCACAATCGTGCGATAGGTCGGCACCAACAGCGGCGCAAGCGTGTTTCCGAACGAATCCTTCACGAGCAGGAGCACAGGCGCATCCTTCGAAGCGCTTCCGTTTTCGATCACCGTAATCGGATGATTCCCGTCGAGAAACAGCGGATACCAGTCGTATTCGGAAAGATGTTCAAAGAAAAACAGGCTGTCCGACACGGTTGTTGAATCCGAAAACGTGACGGTGACCGGCGATTGCATCGGCTCATCGATCAAAAGCGTATCCGGCGCAGTCAGCCACAGCGCAGAGCGGGAACGGGTCGATCCGCAGTACCCGCGCACCGAGTGCCGATAAAACGATTCTTTTGAAAGCGGCGTATATCCGGCGGTTTTCAGAAACGTCTCATACGCCGCAAACGCGCCGTCCGCCGTCCAATGATGATCGGTGCGGTAGTACCACGATTCGCCTTCCTGCTCGAATCGCTCCGTCAGCGGAACCATCGTGATCCCCTCGGTTGCTTCGATCCCGCGAAGAATCGCGTCATCTTCATACAGGGCGGCCAGCATCTGCGGCAAATGCGCGCGGCGAATATAGCCGGTGCTCGGCACGACCATCACATACGTATCCCGCCCCGTCTTTTCTGCAAACGCGGCGATACGCTTTATGCGGCGCTCCGCCTCGGCCGGATCGTTTTTCACCGGTGCTTCGACCAGATACCCTTCGTCGTCCGTCCATACATCGGCAGAAATCTGACGGCCCGACAGCCACGTCGCATACGCGTTCATACCGACAAGGACATCCCGCAGCGGCAGATGGTCCGCAAGGTACGACTCTATGGAATCGTCAAAGGTCCAGTCCGTCAGTGACTGTTTGGATACATCCGGCGCGTCCGCCAGGTATCGACGCTCCGAAGCGGAAAATGTTTGATTTGCGTTGCAGATCCAGCCGATCGGCACGGCGAGCAGCACGGCGCCGAACAGGATCACGGTCAGAAGATTCCAAAGTTTTTTCTGCATTCCCGCCACCCCCTCAGAACCGGAAATAGATGAACGGATTGTAGCTCTCGGACGCGAGCGCGGCAACGCACAGCGCAAACAGCATCGCCCCTCCGACCAGCGAGACAATGGGCATCCATTTCCGATCGGCAAACCGATCGAACCACTTCTTGCCGAGCGGCAGTGCGGAAAATGCCGCAAGCAGCAGCCACGGCAGATACCCTATTGCCCATGCAGCAGCTTCTTTGGACAATGCGCCTGTTGTTCCGATCCCGATCAGCGCCATTCCGAACGTGAGCAGGCTCCTAAAATCGGTAAACGCAAAAATGCCCCAACCGATCATCACAAGCAGCATGGTATACAGGTGTTTCAGCACACGCGGCGCCTTATCGAGAGCGCGCTGCCAAACGAATTTTTCGAGTATCAGCAGAATGCCGTAATACAAGCCCCAAACGAGAAAATTCCAGCTCGCGCCGTGCCAGAGTCCGGTCAACGTCCAGACGATCAGCAGGTTCAACGCCTGCCGCGCCATCCCCCTGCGGTTTCCCCCGAGCGGAATATAGACGTACTCACGGAACCAGGTGGAAAGGCTGATATGCCAACGCCGCCAAAAATCCGAAATGCTCTCCGCGATATACGGATAGCGGAAGTTTTCCGCAAACCGAAAACCGAGCATCCGTCCGAGCCCGCATGCCATATCGGAATATCCGGAAAAATCAAAGTAGATCTGAAATGTGTAGGCAAGCAAGCCGACCCATGCGCCGATCGCCCCGCTGCTCGCGATGTCATTGGAAAGCTGTGTCCAAAGCGTTCCCATCGCGTTTGCAAGCAGAACTTTTTTGGAAAGCCCGACCGTGAACTGCCGCACGCCTTCCGAAAATCCGGTCAGGGAGCAATCGGGAGAAGTGAGCTGCCGCTCGATATCGACGTACCGAACGATCGGCCCTGCGATCAGCTGCGGAAACATTGTGACATATGCGCCGAACAGGATCGGGTTCTTCTGCACGGGCGCATTGCCGCGGTACACATCGATGCAGTACGACAGGATCTGAAACGTGAAAAACGAGATGCCGATCGGAAGACGAATCGAGAGCGTCTGATCACAGATCGGCGCGGGGAACAGCCCGCGAACAATGTCCCAGAAGAACCCGGCGTACTTGAAAACGGCAAGCAGCGACAGGTTCAAAGCGACGGAAATCATCAAAAACAGCTTCTTCCGCCGCTCGTACCGCGCGATGCCGAGCCCCAGCAGCCAGTTGACAACGATCGACGCAACCATCAGCAGAACGTAAATCGGCTCGCCCCACGCGTAGAACACAAGGCTCACGAGCAGCAGCCAGCCGATTCGAATTTTTTTCGGGAACAGATAATAGCCGATCAAGGCGATCGGCAAAAACGCAAACAAAAATGTCAGCGATGAAAAGACCATGTTACCGGTTCACGCTGCGATATGCCGCAAGCATTTCTTCCGCAAGCGGCGAAACAATCATCACGACGACTCCGCCGTCCCGCAGCAGAACCGCATCCTCAGCAAGCTTCAGCGCCTCCGGATCGTACGACCGGAACTGATTCTTCACAGTCTCCAGATGCGTTTTCAGCAGCGATTCGATCTCCGCTGCCATCGTCTCCTCGGCTTCGATCACAAGCGCTTCGTTCGTGTACCCCACCGCGTCGGCAAACCCGATTCCGCTCTTGCATGCAGTAAGGTCGATTCCATACAGGTCCAACAGGTCCATGTCGCTATACTGTACCAGATCGGAAAGATACCCAGCATCCTCCCATGCCGCCGCAACGCGATCCGAAAGCGTCGCTTCCGAAGGCACTTCGGTTTCCTCGGGCAAAGGTGCTTCGGTCTCCTCGGGAACCGCCGTTTCCAAGGCGGGCTCCGGCGTGGTCACGGGCTCGGTCGGCGCAGACGTTGCTTGCGCTCTCGGATCCAACTGCACCTCGGGTACCGGCGCAGCGGTGCAGCCCACAAGCAGCAGAAGGCTCCAACAAATGATGATCCATTTTTTCATAACAAATCTCCTTTCAGAC
>JAEEGL013829124.1_pt1 | contig 66355 bp, 54 predicted proteins | sample 9134231 | NCBI WGS metagenome assembly JAEEGL01 (sample SAMN16246548, study PRJNA631951) | gut metagenome | biome: gut microbiome; feature: rumen; material: fiber-attached | host: Bos | place: Iran: Karaj | collected 2018-10
GCACTCCCCTCAGTTTTCCAATAACCACGATGAGCAACTATCTTGGGTTGAGCCAACAGAGGGAGACTTGCCACGCAAGTCAACAAAACGAATGAAAAAATCTTCTTCATAATAAGTGTTTTATAAATCTTAGAGTTTTTTTACTGTGTTTTCTGCAAAGTTATGGAAAAATGCGGAACAAGAGAAGAAATTCTGAGTTTTTTCTTTCTTCCATCTTGAACAAAGATGCCTTTTCAACGACGAACCAACGCTTTTTTCTTGTCGTTTAGAGCGCAAAAAGAAAAGATAAATTCCCTTCAACTGATTGCCAATTCACGAATTTTACCTATTTCTGCATGAAAAGGTGTGACTATGAAAAAACTTGTGAAACATGGCAGCATGATGGCCGCAGCCGTGGTGGCCCCCAATGTGGCTGAGGCGGGCGACAAGGCCCCACAGGCCACCCCGAGCGCCCCAACATCATCTTCATTCTGGCTCGATGTTGTGGTCAAAAGTCAGCGCCAAGAGCACCGTCCGTTTGTTCGACATCGGTTTGTTGCTGTCGATGTTGCTCAAGACCCGCTGCCAGCAGGTTATCGCTTTGGTCACTCGCTATAATTATGATCCACCACGATGACGACCTGCATACCAGGCACAAATGGCTGTATCTCGCTTGAAAGTTGGCTGGAAAATGCCGCGTCATCATGGACGGATATATCAGGAACGACATCGACGGATAGCAAATTATCCTTTTCTGAGTAATAGAATCCATGTACCTGGATGATGTCCTTGTGGGCTGAGAGGGTCTGCATGACCTGTGTTTGCAACTGAGCCATGCGGTTTGCTCCAGTGGCAATAGCATACACGCCGACGGTCATGATAATGCCGTGTCGCTCTATCATCTGCATGGTAATCTTGCGAGTAAGGCCATGGATTTCATAGGCAGACATCGTGTCATAGACGTTGATGTGCACAGATCCAATCTTCACGTCAGGCCCGTAGTTGTGGAGTATTAGATCGAACACGCCATGCACGCCCTCGAAGCTGGAAATTTCCTTCTTGATCTCTCTGGTCAGCTCTGCCGAAATGCTGGTGCCCAGCAGCTCATTGATGGGCGAGGCCAGCATTTCGAAACCAGCCTTGATGATGACCAGGGAAATCAAGGCACCAAGAATTCCGTCGAGGGAGACATTCCATAACAGCATGACGCCAGCAGAAACCAGCGTAGCCAAGGTAATCACAGCATCGAACAAGGCATCAGAGCCAGAGGCTATCAGGGCATCACTTTTCAGTTGCACGCCTTTACGTTTGACGTACTGCCCCAGCAGCAGTTTCACCACGATGGCTACCACAATGACCACGAGTGTCGTCGTTGTATATTCTGGTGTCGTCGGGTCGAAAATCTTCTTGACCGACTCGATGAGCGAGGTGATACCTGCCGAGAGCACGATGACTGCAATGATGATGGCACTGAAATACTCTATACGCCCAAAGCCAAAAGGATGCTTACGGTCGGCAGGGCGCTGCGAGAGTTTGGTGCCTACAATGGTGATCACGCTTGAAAGCGCATCACTGAGGTTGTTGACGGCGTCCATCACGATAGCCACACTACTTGCCAAAATTCCCACTGCGGCCTTGAAGCCAGCCAGCAACACATTGGCCACAATGCCAATCCAACTGGTTCTTATGATTTCTTGACTACGATTCATTTTTTACGATGTCATCTTTTTATTTCGTCTATAAGGCTAAAAACTACCCATTGTGAGGATTTACAGTTTCTTCACCATCTCCAGAACCTTCTGCTTGGTCTCCTCTGTTTTCTGCTCGTCGATCTTAGCCGTGACGGTACCCATGTTCTCTACTTCCCAATAGTTGCAGATGTCGCGGAACTCGGCTGTGGCTCCGTCATAGACACCGGGAGAGTACGATGACATCAGCAAAGCCATCTTCTTCACCTTTGCAGGCTTGTTGACACAGTACATACGCTGGATGGGAGCCTGAATCTGGGCACAAAGCGTGAAGTAGTAAATAGGAGCAGCCAGCACCAACACCTCAGCTTCTGCCATCAACGGATAGAGTTCTTGCATATCATCCTTTTGGATGCAAGCTCCGTTGCCTTTAAGATGGCAATACTCACAAGCCAGACAGCCTGCAATCTTCTTGCGCGAGACATTGACCAGTGTCACCTGATGACCTGCTGCCTCTGCAGCGTTTTTATACTCTTCCGCCATCCATGCGGTGTTTCCATTTGCCCTTGGAGAGGCTTGTAAAATAAGGATATTCATAATGTTTTATTTAAGAATGATTGTTCAATAAATCTATTTTCCTCCCACAAAAATACAGATAATATTCCAATGTGGCAACATATTGACAAAAATTCTTCTAAAAAAGAACAGACAGGTGTAAACAGAAGAGTAATAATCCCTACACGAACTACTCCAATAAATAGACGAACACGTACTTTTCTATTCCATAGGCTCGGTATTCACCATTAATGAATAACACACGCCAAGGATAATAGGCTTTCATCAATTCTTCCATTTCGTCAGCAAGCTGTGGGTTGACGTCCGGTTTTGCCACTTTTATTTCGCAGTCCACCAAGTGGCCCGTCTCGTCGACCTTGGCCCGTCGTACGGAGAACACGATGCGTTTCACATTGGCCAACTCAGGATACCGTTCCAAGTGCAGGGGAAACATCTCTCTGAGTTGGGCTGGGGTCACACTCTTGCCCCCTACTTGCGAAAGCCCAACTTGATCGAAGGAGAAACCATCTACTACAGAGTTATGAAAGGCTTTTACATCCGTCACTTTCCCTTGGTCAAAACTGATGATTTGCTCCTCTTCATAGTTCCTTTCGTAGGCAATGTGTTGGTAGTAGAGAATTTTTCCCCTTGCCACTCGGATGTCGCCTTTCAGCCATCGGGCAACGATTTGCTTGCCATCGAAATAGTTCTTGAACACACGTTGCAGAGTCTCTGCCGGGATAGACTCCGACTGAGATTTGTTGTCTGCGAAAGAACTGAGATACTGAATGCTGTCCAAACAAAGTGTGTTCTGTCTAATGCTCCAAAAAGCGGTGAAGCCACTCCAGTTGGACGAAATCGTGACGTGCTGCTGTGGGATGGCGGCTCTCACCTGACGCCATAACGCAGTGTCTCTGCTGATAGGCTGGCCCAATAGTGCCCATTGTGTGCCGTCGATATAGATGACGTCGCCATCCTGTCCCGTGGCATACGTAGTCAAACTCGTGAGAAAAAGAAAGATGGTGATGATGGTTTTCTTGTTCATATTCGTTGATTATTGAGTGGATCACTAGGTGTGCAGGCGTTTCAGTCCGTATCTGATGACTCTTCACGCCCCCGTATTAAAATTTTCTTTTGTGGAATGCCTTCCTTCTTCTGGTGATTACGACGATCGACGGAAACGTTTTTCGAGGTCATCCCCATAATGAAGCATCTGATGTATGCTAAGCTAGTCATGGCCGAGACGTGCCATCTATCTCTAAAGAGGACAAAGATACGAATAATCTTTATAAAAAAGTTGTCAGTATGGATATTTTTAGTATTTTTGTAGTGTTTAACTGACCGTAAGAACAATTGTCTATCAATGATGAAGAACATATTTACCATCCTGTTGCTGGTGGCATCATTGGCGTTGCACGCACAGCAATTCCAACAAGAGTTCGGAAATCCACGCAAAGCCTTTGTGGAAACCATCGCCACACCCAACCATACCGACAGCTATTACCATACAGGGCAGTCCGCCACACTGCGCATTGTGGCACGTGAGGGTGGCGTGCCCTTGGAAGGCACCACCCTACGCTATAAGGTAGGACCAGAGATGTGGTTACCCGAGCAGTGGGACTCCACGCGTTTTGTCGGAGGCGAGGCGTTGGTCCCCATGGGCACCATGACGGAACCGGGTTTCCTGGCCTGCCAGTATGAGTTCAGCACTTCAGACGGAAAGACCACAAAAGACCTGGTGAAACTGGCGTACGATCCCGAACAGATCAAGGCATTCACACCGATGCCGCAAGACTTCAAGCAGTTTTGGCAGAAAGCGTTGAAAGAGGCCCGCAAGGTGCCCTTCGAACCAGAGTACCGCGATATTCCTGATGCCACCAATGACCATTTCGTCACCCGTCTCGTGCGTCTGCGTGTGGGCAAGGAGAAATGGATGCAGGGCTACCTGACCATGCCGCGCAGCGGCGGTCCCTTCCCCGTGGTGCTCTGTCCGCCAGGTGCCGGCAGTCAGAAGATTTACCCGTCGGACTATTTCCCCAAGCTAGGATGCATCTACATGAAGATAGAGATACACGACAACGACCAGCTGATGGCCGACGATGCCTATAACGAAATGCGCCAGAAAAAGTGCGACGGCTACATGCGCCGTGGTGTGGCCTCACGCGACACGTATTACTACAAGGACGTGTATGTCGGCTGCGCCCGTGCCCTCGACTTCCTCTGCTCTCTGCCCGAGTGGGACGGCAGAAATGCCATCGTCACCGGCGGGTCACAGGGAGGGGCGCTGACCATCATCACCGCCGCCCTCAACGAGAAGGCCACTGTCTGTGCACCTTTCTATCCTGCTTTGTGCGACCTGACGGGCTTCCTTCATCACCGTGCCGGAGGCTGGCCCAAGTTCTTCAGCGGTTTCTACAAGGACGGCAAGACCGACATCCAAGATGACCAGGCCATTGCCACCCTGCAGTATTATGACGTGGTGAACTTCGCCAGACTGTTGACCATCCCGACCTTCATGTCATGGGGCTACAGCGACGACACCTGCTCGCCGACGTCCATCTGGGCTACGTGGAACGAGATCACCGCACCCAAAGAAAAAGACATCACCCCATCGAGCGGGCACTGGCGTTTCCCCTCCAGTTGGGAGAAATGCTGGCAGTGGATAAAAAAACATGAGACGGCACATTAGCATAAAAAAACCACATTCCCAGAGTCTGAGAGTGTGGAGAAAGAAGAGCCGTGTTCCCTCATAGGGTGAAGCCCTTTCGAGACATATACGGCATATATCAATGCCGTAGGGTAAACTGATGCTGTTTATTTGACTTCCAGATTGTCGTGACGAGCCATCCAGACACAGAAAATGTAACTTACCAAACTCAAAGCTACGACGGTGATAATTGCTGTTGTATTCATCTTTCTAAATATTTAAATGTTTATAATGTTGATTTCTTTCAACACCCTCTCGCCATGGTAAAGTTCAAGTAAACTTGACTCTGCTCATTTGGCTGAATGAAAAGGTTTGTTTGACAGTGCAAAGGTACGCATGATATGGGGACTCTGCAACCATTGGTTATGAATTGTTCAGCATCCTTCACCACAAGAAAAACGAAATGCTGCTATCGAAAAATTCGATAGCCACATGAGATTTCTAATAAAAACAATGATAGACATTTGGTATTCTCAAGGAAAAGTTGTTACTTTGCGATTGATATGGAACTACGACAATTGAATTATTTCGTCAAGCTGGCAGAGACCCTCAATTTCTCCACAGCTTCCAAGGAACTGTTTATCAGTCAGAGTACTCTTTCTCATCAGATCTTGCAACTAGAGAATGAGTTGCAACAACCTTTGTTTCAAAGAAACAGTCATGAGGTGACACTCACTGAAGCGGGACAGGAATTGCTGCCTCTTGCCAAGGAGACACTCCACTCTGCCGACAACTGTCTGCTGAGGCTCGAAGAACTGAAGAACCTGGAGGGAGGAGAGTTGAACATCGGCGTCACGTTCTCCTTTGCCAGCATCATGGCCGAAACCGTCACAGCCTTTCTGAGGAAGTACCCTCATGTCAAGATGAACGTCACGCAATCGACGATGGCCGACCTGATAGCCCGTCTTGAGAACCATGAGCTTGACTTCGTGCTGGCCTTCAAGCCCACCAACCCCCATCCAAAAATCGAGAGCAGGGTGTTGTTCCATCACCGTCTGGCAGCCATCGTGAACGACGGTCACCCTCTGGCCAAGCGCTCGGCCATCACTTTCGAGGAACTGCAGCACTACGACCTCGCGTTGACGAAAAAGGGCACCCAGGCCCGCAACGCATTTGAGCGCACCATAGCGCAAACCGATTATAGTTTCCGCATCAAGGTTGAGATGAACACCGTCTACCTACTGTTCAGGTTGATACGAGAGTCCAATTATGTCACCTTACTCAGCGAGAGCACGGTTGTAGCAGAGCATGGACTGAAAGCCATTCCCATCACCGACACTGACACGCCAGAGAAGCAAATGCATGGCTGCATTCATCTATTAAAAAACACTTATGTGAAAAGAGCAGCCCGAGAGTTTTTCAACATGCTCGGTGACAGTGTTTCCGTTCTTTTCAGTGGACAGTTGGAACCCTAAGCTGGCTCTGCCACAACATCACAGTCGATAGACTATTCGAAGACGAACATTATCCAGGGCTATTCTACACTATATATGAGCATGCTTATGAAAAAGAGATTGAATACGATTCTCATCTTATCAGTTCTAGGGATTTGCTTCGCCCAGGCGCAACGACAGTTGACGATGCTCGTGGGCACATATACCGATGGTGGCAGCCAAGGCATCTACTCCTATCGTTTCAATCAAGAGACAGGAGAGGCTATGATACTAGACTCGTTGGCGCTACGAAACCCATCGTTTCTGACCATCAGCCATGACGGCACCTTGGTGTATGCCGTCAGTGAGACCAACGATGAGAAGGCTTCGCTTAACACCATTCGCCTCAGTCGCAGCAATGGAAGTATGCGGTTGTTGAATACGGTCCCGACTGAGGGTGCTGACCCATGCTATGTAGCAACCAATGGCAAGTATGTCCTCACGGCCAACTATTCAGGCGGTTCGATGAGCGTATTTAAGCTGAGCCAGCAAGGCACCAAGGCAGAGTTGACCACCCGATTTCTTGGTGCGACAGGAGGTCCCGACCAGACACGTCAGGATACGCCGCATGTGCACTGCTCGTACTTCACTCCTGACGGGAAGTATGCTTTGGCCACAGACTTCAGTGCCGACCGAATTCTGTCCTACCAACTGACGGAACGAGGAGTCATTGGCAACGGCGTGGCAGCACACGTCAGTGCAGACTCAGGTCCACGGCATCTCGTGTTCAGCCGCGACGGCCGGCACGCCTATCTGATGAGTGAACTATCTGGCAAGGTCACGGTGTTCAGTTACCATGAAGGAAAGTTGGAAAGACTCCAGGAGATTGTCTCCGACAGTGTGGGTGCACGTGGCGGAGCAGACATCCATCTGAGTCCCGACGGCAAGTACCTCTATTCAAGCAACCGTCTGAAGGCTGATGGGATAGCCATCTTTGCCGTTGACCAACAAACAGGTCTGCTCACCCGCATAGGCTATCAGCCAACAGGCGCACATCCCCGCCAGTTTAACATCACACCCAACGGTCAGTTCCTTCTATGTTGTTGCCGTGACAGCGATTGTATTCAAGTGTTTCGCCGCGACATGAAGACAGGTATGCTGACAGATACACATCAGGATATTCGTGTCAGCAAGGCCGTTTGCGTACAATTCAAATAAAACATCATTCACATTTACAATTCGGATATGAACAAAAAATTAGTTATGGGTGCTTTTATGGCACTACTGTCACTGGCAAGCTGTCAGAACGGGAACAGCAATGAAAATGCCGCGTCCTCCAGTCCGTCGTTCGACGAAGTATTCACCTCGCGCAGAAGTGTCCGCAGCTATGACGCATCCAAGAAAATTACGGAAGCCGAAGTACGCGACTTGATCAAAGCGGCACAGGACGCTCCCTCATGGGCCAACCAGCAGCCCACCAAGTATTATGTGGCTATCAGCCCTGAGAAGTTGGCAGCTGTACAGGATATGGTGGGCGGCAATAAGGAACGCATCAAGGACGCCCCTGTACTCATCGTCTCCACCTTTGAACGTGGCAAGTCAGGCTTCTTCCAAGGCAACCAAACCAATGAGGTAGGTGATGGTTGGGGAGCTTATGACAATGGTTTGAGCAATTGCTATCTGATTCTGAAAGCCCGTGCCATGGGCTTCGACACCCTCATTATGGGTATGCGTGACGCCGACAAGTTGAGAGAACTGTTTTCTATACCAGAAAGCGAAACCATCATGGCTGTTATCTCACTTGGCTACAGAGCCGAGGAACCCAATCGACCTGAGAGAAAAAACTTGGATGAAATCGTAAAATTCTTCTGATATGAAAAGTAGAAAAAACCTCATCCCCGTCCTTTTACTCTTGCTTTGCACTACCATTGCCAGAGCACAACAGTATCAACAAGAGAATGACATTCTATACACAGAATCTAACGATGCCTACGCTCAGAAACGCTGTAAGCTTGACGTTTACTATTCCAAGGATTTGAAGGAAGCCCCCGTGGTGGTATGGTTCCATGGTGGAGGCATTGAGGGTGGCAACAAGCATATCGACCCACAGCTGAAGAATAGCGGACTCGTGGTGGTCGCTGCCAACTACCGATTATTGCCTAAGGCTCCTATCGATGACATTCTCGACGACGCAGCCGCAGCAGTTGCCTGGACCTACAAGAACATTTCGAAGTATGGTGGCAGCAAGCGCAAGATATTCGTGGCAGGACACTCAGCCGGTGGCTATCTGCTCGACATGATCGGGTTGGACAAACACTGGCTCGCCAAGTATGGCGTAGATGCCGACTCGCTGGCAGCCCTCGTGCCTTTCAGCGGGCAGTGCATCACCCACTACAACATCCGCAAGCAGCAAGGCATATCCCCCCTGCAGGCCACCATCGATCAATACGCCCCACTCACCTATGTACGTCCTGACGCACCACCCATCGTCATCATATCGGGCGACAGAGAACAGGAACTGTATGGTCGCTATGAAGAGCAGGCCTATTTCTGGCGCATGCTGAAACTTGTGGGTCACAAAGACGTGACGCTCTACGAGATGCAGGGGTACGACCATGGTGCCATGGCGCAGCCAGCCTATAAGATTCTAAAAGACCATATCAGGCGTATCACCAGCAAGATGACCTCCGCCCTACCCCTGCCAACCATCCAAACCGAGCAGCAGGCAGAGTATCGTTTTGTCTGGCAACCGGAATACATCAGGAATGGTGCCACGATAGACGGCCAGCATCCAGCCATTCTTCACCTGGGTGGCAAGAACGGCTACTATGACCTTACATCAGCGACTGGCGCACTCATCAGAAGTCTGCGTGACTTCACCGTTTCCGTCTGGTTCAAAGTCAGCTCTGAAAACCAGCTCGACGGTTACGGCCATTTCCTCTTCGCTTTCTCCCAACTGGCAGAGAATAGCGCCCATGAAGGTCCATACATGGCCATGCGACTGAATGAGCAGCGCTTTGAGACATCTACAGGTGGCTACGAGCATGAAGAGATCATCATGCAGGGAGGCAAGCCCAAGCGTGACAAATGGGTGCATGCCCTCTACCGTCAGCAGGGCAACAAGGGTGAGTTGTTCCTCGACGGCAAACTCATCGGACGTAATGAAAAAATGCCCATCCTCGCAGAGACCTTCCACGATGCTCCGGCCAATTGTTGGATAGGACGCGCTCCATTCCGTGGCGACAAGTATTTGACACAAACGGAAGTAGCCGATTTCCGCATCTACAATTATGCTGTCAGTAATCAAGAACTCAACAAGTTGAAGAAGTCATCAATCATCAAATACTGAAAACAACTTTTGCAAGTTGAGAGGATGATATTTGACACTTACGATGTAATTCCATCTCCTTGCATCATCATTCAATTGAATCATTACCAAAACCTATCCTACAATGAAGAATCACGTTATCCACTTGCTCATGGTGTTTCTGATGACCTGTGCCATGTTGCTCGTACCCCACGCTACATTCTCGCAGAGCAAAAAGGGTGGCCAGCGCGCAAGAGTCACCAGAAAACACACTGCCGTCCGTAAGCAGACTCCGCTCATCAGTCGTCCAAACACCGTTTCACCCGTTGACGTGAAAGAGCGTACTCTTGCTGAACTGCTCTATTTCCCCTTTGGATGCCTTTCCACCGACCTCCGTACCTTTGAGGAGGTGTATACCGATGCCACCAACATTTTTGGCACTTGCGAACGTGTCAATCTCATGCCCGGATTCCACCAAGGCCAGACTTTCAACTATACCTATAGAGATGTGCCTATCGGAGTGTGTTACTACAACCCCATTTACGATGAGATATGGTATCACTTCTATTTCGACACCAAACAGGAAGCCCAGCAATTCTACACCACCCTCTGCAATGATCTCAAGCAGGCGGGCATCCCCCTCGCGCCCGACAAAATCTATGGCGGATTGTCCAACCGTAATCGCCCTATATCCATTTTCAAATGGGTGGCCGTGGTGCCCCCTGCGGTAGCGAAAGTGATTGAAGGGTCGAACATCACTCTACCCGAAGCCGCAGGAAAATACCAAGTGGAGTTCAGTGTATATAAAAGAAACACCCGATAGGGATTTCTTCATTAGGATCAACTAAATACTCAACTATCTGATTGTTGAGGAGTTCAGGAGTACAGGAGTTCAGGAGTTCAGGAGTTCAGGAGTTCAGGAGTTCAGGAGTTCAGACATTACCATCGCTAACATACATTGTGTCTATCAAGGTGTATTCGGGCTATTGTCTGCACTCCAGAACTCCTGAACTCCTGTATCCCAGAACTCAAAAAAAAGTTGAACGAAAGAGAAACTTCTGTAACGAAGAGGGGAAAATAAGCCTAAAATGGTACTATTTCATGCCAAATATCGTCATTATCAGCGAAATTGGTAGACATTCAGCCAATATGTGTAACACAGGAGATGAATAAATTTCGTAACTTTGCAACGATATTAAGATACTAAAACAAAATAGGAAGCATGAAACAGATACTTTTGCTTTTATTAGCGACACTTTTCACCTGCTGTTCATCAGACAGTGATGTGATGGCAGAGGTGCCAGCCAATACTGGTAAGACGCTGGTGGTGTATTATAGTTACACAGGCAATAGCCGTGAGATAACAAATACGCTGACCAGTCAGATAGCGGCTGACGTACTGGAAATCCAGCCCGTTGAGAAGGGGTTGAAGTATGAGGCCAATGGCTATGCGCTGGGCACTGAGTTGCTGAATGCCATCAAGGCAAACCCCAACGACGCCAGTAGCTATCCCGCCATCGATCCTGTGAGCATTACAGACCTCAGTCCATACCAAAACATCATCATTGTCACACCACTCTGGTGGAGTCAGATGGCAGCCATCATGCAGACGTACTTGTTTCAAAATGCTTCAAAGATGGCAGGGAAACACGTCACCATGATTGTTTCGAGTCATTCGAGCGGCATCAGCGGTGTGGTCAGCGACGCCAAGCGTTTGTTGCCCAATGTGACCTGGATGGGTGATGCACTGTGGATCAACGCCAGCAATCACTCCAATCGTGCCTCGCTGATAGCGAACTGGCTCAACAAACAAAACTTTGCTGAAACTCAAGTCACTATGGAAAAAATGTATATCACCATCGACGGACAAACGCAAAGCGTAACTCTCGTTGACAACGATGCCACATGGGCACTGGTAGAGAAATTGAGACAAGCACCTGTCACCGTGACACTCAACAGTAGCGGTGGCTTTGAAATCTGGGGTTCACTGGGTTTCTCATTGCCAACCAGTGATCAGCAAACGATGGCACAGCCAGGCGATGTCATTCTGTACAACGGCAGCAACATCTGTCTGTTTTACGGCACCAACTCATGGAGCTACACCCGCTTGGGCAAAATCGACGGGTTGACAGAGAGTGAGTTGCGCTCATTCCTGAAAGCTGGCGAAAGCCATATCAGCGTGACGCTTTCGTTAGCGAATACGACAGCCATCAAGAGTCCTAAAAACACCCATGCGGAAAATGAAGCATATTACTCTCTGAATGGACAGAGGGTGATGAAGCCTTCACAAGGAATATATATCAAGAACGGGAAAAAAGTGATCTTATAAAATTACTGGCCGTAATAGGATACAGATCTATGCAGCGACCTTCAAGCTGCACAAGCTGAATTGTTTTAAATGATCCACCATACAGCCATTTGGTCTAAAGACGAAAGAAACTATTCGAAAAGCAGAATCAATATGAAGTATTTAACAATCATACTGGCAGCACTCTTTATGATGACGCTGCAAACAAAAGGACAGACTATGACAATGACAAAGAAACAACAGGCGCTCGTGGCTATAGCCGCCAACGAGGCCAAGGGAAACATCGAGGGACTGAAAGTAGCGCTCAACGAAGGTCTCGAACAAGGACTGACCGTAAGCGAGGCCAAGGAGGCGCTGTCGCAACTCTACGCTTACACTGGATTCCCGCGTTCGCTCAATGCACTTGGCGCGTTGCAGCAGGTCATTAAGGAACGCTTAGAGGCAGGACTTCATGTGGAGGAAGGTCGCGAGGCCGATCCGCTGCCCAAAGATTATGACGCACTGAAGCAAGGCACCAAGTTGCAGACACAACTCGTAGGCGGACAGTCCTTCACATACGCTTTTGCGCCTCAGACAGACTACTATCTGAAGGCTCATCTCTTTGGCGACATCTTCGCTCGTAACAACCTGTCGTTTGCTGACCGCGAAATTGTCACCGTATCTGCCATCTCAGCCTTACCAGGTTGCGAGCCTCAGTTGCAAGCCCATGTATCAGGTGCAAGAAATATGGGTGTCAAGGACGAGACGCTCAAAGCAATGCCCGCCCTCTTGGAAAAGAAGATCGGAACCGCTGAAGCCGAACGGCTCCGCGGCGCACTGGCAGCTGTTTTCGGAGAGACCTACACCCCCATACAGACCGTTGATTTCTCCGTATGGCCAAAGGGTGAGCCCAACACGGCATACGCCCAATATTTCGTCGGCAACAGCTATCTGGCTCCTATGGAGGGAGGCATGGCCAATGTGACCTTTGAGCCTCGTTGCCGCAACAACTGGCACATCCATCACAAACAGGTGCAAGTCTTGATCTGTGTATCTGGGCGCGGATGGTATCAGGAATGGGGCAAAGAAGCTGTCAAAATGACTCCTGGCACCGTCATCGCCATCCCTGCAGAGGTGAAACACTGGCACGGAGCCGCTAAAGACTCTTGGTTTCAGCATCTGACCTATCATAGAGATGTGCAAGAAGGCGCTTTAAACGAATGGCTGGAGGCTGTGACTGATGAGGTTTATAATCAACTGAAATAGAAGGACGAAAGCGAAACTTCAGCAAAAAAGAAACTTCAACAAAAAATTTTGTAATATGAAAGTGCTGTTAATCAACGGAAGCCCAAAAGAAAACGGGAACACCTACCAGGCACTCAGTGAGGTGGCCAAAACACTGAATGAAGAAGGGATTGAAACAGAGATCATCAGCATAGGCAAAAGAGCCATACAGGGTTGCATCGCATGCGGCATGTGTGGAAGAATAGGCAAATGCACATTCAATGATGACCTGTATGCCAAAATATGGAGGGTGGTCAAAGACGGCATCGATGGGCTCGTCATCGGCTCACCTGTCTATTATGGAGGCCCAAACGGTTCCCTTTGTGCGCTGCTCGACCGAATGTTTTATTCGATGGGGAGGATGTTGGAATACAAACCTGGCGCCAGCGTCATCGTCTGCCGCAGAGGTGGTGCATCAGCCGCATTTGACCGTCTGAACAAGTATTTCACCATCATGAACATGCCTGTTGTCAGTTCACAGTACTGGAACATGGCATACGGCCAAACACCCGGCCAGGTGAAACAAGACGAAGAGGGTATGCAGACCATGCGCACACTCGGACACAACATGGCGTGGATGCTCAAAAAACTGAATGTCGCAGAGGATGGCCATCCCCAGCGGGAGCAGCCGACATGGACCAATTTCATCAAATGACAGTGGAAGAAAACAATCACTGACTTCATGATTATTGCTTGAATATTTGGGACTTTGAGATAAAAACTTTATCTTTACAGCCCCAAGATGGCTTGGAGAATTTGTCCATTCTGTAGAATAGTCATCTATACTCAACACAAGCAATAAAACATGAAAAGAACAATCATCTGGATAGCCGCCCTCATCGGCGGCGCCGCTTTGGGATTGCTGGGCATTGGCTGGCTCGACCGGCTGATGCAGTTTGTTGCAACCGTCTACACACGTCTTTTCCAGTTGCTGGCAGTGCCCACCATCATTCTGGCCATCATCACCACCCTCATCTCTTTTGGATCCAAAGGATACGGCCGGATATTTGGGCGCACATTGACCTACACACTGCTGACTACCTTCGCCGCAGCCGCTGTAGGCGCAGCATTATTTCTGCTGATCGCCCCAGGCAACTTGCCCCTAGAGGCCATCGCCCAAGGTGGTGAGATGCCAGAAACGCCTCAACTCACCTATTATGACCACTTCATCAGTGCCATCCCCAACAACGTCATCAGGCCCCTCCTAGAAGGAAACGTGCTCTCCCTCCTGTTGATGGCCTTCGCCATCGGTTTCGCCCTTTCAAAAATGCCAGATTCTGACAACAAGGCTGTCGTTGTGAAAGGACTGCTAGGACTTCAGGAACTACTCTTTCTGATGATACATGGTTTGATATGGGCATTACCTCTCGGCATCCTGGCATTTTCTGCGCAGTTGGCTGCACAGGTGTCGGCAGGCGTGGTCGCTGACTCCATTGGCAAATATATCATGGTGATACTGGCAAGCAACCTGATTCAGTTTTTTGTTGTGCTGCCGCTATTCCTTCTGGCAAGAGGACTTCATCCTTTCCGCGTCATGAGGATGATGATGCCCGCCATTCTTACAGCACTTTTCACAAAAAGCAGCGCAGCCACGTTGCCCGTCACAATGGAGACCTCCGAGCAAAGGCTTGGCGTGCGTAAAGGAGTGGCCCGTTTTGTGCTGCCTATCTGTACCACCATCAACATGAACGGGTGTGCCGCATTCATCCTCATCACCTCCATGTTCGTCATGCAAAACGGAGGAACGACCATCACACCCAGTGTGATCGGCCTATGGATACTCATTTCCGTCATCTCCGCCGTCGGCAACGCTGGTGTGCCTATGGGTTGCTATTTCCTGACGCTCTCCCTGATGTCAGGCATCGGTGCACCTATCGCTGTCCTCGGCATCATTCTTCCTATCTACACCATCATCGACATGGTGGAGACAGCGGAGAATGTGTGGTCAGACTCCTGCGTGGCTGCCATGGTCGACCATGACACCAAGTAAACTGACAGGTAATAGCGTGTCATTTCCCTAAAAACTCACTGGGTGTAAGGCCCGTCATCCTCTTGAAGAGACGGGTGAAATGGTGAGGGAAATCCATGCCAAGGAGGCGGGAGGTCTCACTGATATTGTGACCCTGCATGAGCAAGTTCTTGGCTTGGTTGATAACATAATTGTGGATATACCCAATAGCCGTGCCGCCTGTTGCCTTATGGACAATATCGCCAAAGTAGCGCGGTGAATAAGCCAACTCTGACGCGCAATAGGCAACGGTGGGCAAGCCCTGCGACAACTGTCGATTTTCACGGAAGTACTGTTGGAGCAAGTCATGAAAACGCTTCAGCAGGTCACTGCTACCCTTACTCTCTTCTGATAGCTGACGCAGGTAAATACGATTGCAGTATTCCAGTATCAGTCGCAGGTAACTTTGCAGAATGCTCCTGAGTGATGGCGAATCATCATGCGCTGTCAGCTCGTTCCGCATCTGGATAAGCAACTGAGTGATGCAAATCCATTCATCGGGCTCCATCTTCAGTGAGTCAGAAAAGAAGTAAGAGAAGTACTGATATCGCTCCATGTGATGTTCCATTTCAGAGCCGTGCAACAGTTCAGGCGACCACAGGAGCGCCCACCCGCTCAGAGAGATGCGTTCTCCATTATCCTCCAATCCTCCTATCTGTCCTGGTGCGACGGCTATGATTGAGGCATCGCTCACTTGCATGGTTTTCATGCCATAGGAGAGGACTTTAGGAAACTGGCGTTGAATGAAGAGTCCATAAACCCCATAGTTGTTCAGGCTGTGTCTAAAAGGGGCCAACTCGTCATAGTGAATGATGCTGATCAACGGATGTTGCTCAGTTGCATCCACAAACCTTGCATAGTCGTTGGGACTGTCTACTTTCAGAATCTTCTTCATCTCTAAGAGGTTGAGGGGTGGGTCATACGACGAAACCACACGTCACTGATAACATCAAGGATCGTCCGAAGCTATCCTTTGCCACAAAAGTACAAAAAAACGCCGACACTATCGTACATCAGAAGATGAAAAAGATTTTTTAGTTGACGAGTTGACGAGTTGACAAGTTGCGAATTGAAAAAACGTGAATTGAAAATCGTGAAATATGACAAATGGTTTGGCATTTTTGCAATAAAATATTACTTTTGCAGACAGATAGCGAGCATAGACAGACTAGTCTGTCTCGCCCCGTTTCGTCAAAGGTAGTATCTCAATTATTTTTTTTCTATGCGTAAGACTATGCTTCTGGCGATGCTGACATGTTTTGCAGTGGTCGCATTTGCTCAGCGTACTCCCACGATGGGCTGGAGTTCATGGAACACGTTTGCCCTCAACATCAATGAGGACCTCATCAAGGGTCAAGCCAATGCCATGCACCAAAATGGTTTACAAAAGGCTGGCTATCTCTATGTGAACATCGACGATGGCTATTGGGACGGTCGCGGCCAAGACGGTCATCTGCGTCTGAACACCAAGTTGTTCCCAAGCGGCATGCGTTCACTGGTGGACTATATTCACCAGCTCGGACTAAAAGCTGGTATCTACTCCGATGCTGGTGACAACACCTGTGGCAGTGAGAACCGCCATGCATGGGGTACCGGTGTGGGGTTCGCGGGTCATGAAGACCAGGACTGCAAACTCTACTTCATCGACTGGGACTTCGACTTCATCAAAGTAGATTACTGCGGAGGCCACCACATGCATCTCGACGAGCGCCAGCAATATACAAAAATATCGAATGCCATCAAAAATTGCGGCAAGAAGGACGTTGTTTTCAATATGTGTCGATGGGCATACCCTGGCACATGGGGTGCCGATGTCTGCGACAGTTGGCGCACCACCGGCGACATCTACGATGCATGGAGAAGCGTGCGAGGCATCCTGGCCGAAAATCTCTACATGAGTGCTTTCTGCCATGACGGCCATTACAACGATATGGACATGCTCGAAGTGGGACGTTCCATGTCGCAAGTGGAAGACGAGACACACTTCGGTATGTGGTGTATCATGGCGTCACCGCTGCTCATCGGATGCGACACACGCAGCATCCGTCCAGAGTCGCTCAAGCTGCTCTGCAACCGCGACCTGATTGCCCTGAACCAGGACCCACTGCATCTGCAGGCCTACGTGGCAGAGAAGCAGGGTGAGTGCTACATCTTGGTGAAGGACATCAAGAAACTGCAAGGAAAGACACGCGCTGTGGCCATCTACAACCCTAGTGACCAAGAACAGACCGTGAGACTTCGTCCCGCCACGTTTGACCTCGGAGGAGCCGTGCAGTACTACGACTGCTTTGCCCAGCTGGACTATCTCTACGACATGAACCCTATCCCCCTGAAGATTCCAGCCCACGGCACAAAGATTTTCCGTGTCAAAGGACAGAAGCGTCTGGAGCGCAAAGTCTATGAAGCCGAGAGCGCTCTGTTGCCCGCCTATCAGGAGTTGCGCAACAACCAGGAAGAGAAATCGGGTATCTTCACTGCCATGTCCGAGGCCAGCGGTGGCTACAGGGCAGGATGGCTTGGAGGACGCAAGGGCAATGACATCCAGTGGAATGATGTCTATGCCCAAAAAGCCGGAACACGCCATGTCACCATCACCTACTACAGTGGCGAGGACCGCACGATGGACCTCTCGGTCAATGGGCAGCATATCACCACGTTGAAGGCCAATTCCGGTGGTTGGGACCAACCTGCCACTATCTCTTTTGATGTGAAACTCAAGAAAGGCCGCAACAGCATCTGCCTCAGCAATGACAACGACTGGATGCCAGATATCGACAAAATGGAATTAACAATCTATTAAGACAAACAATGTATAAAACTAAACGAAAAAACTTCGCCGCCATCTGTGTGAGAGGGGTCGCACTCCTCTCTCTCTCTGCGGCTATGTGTTGACAACTGCCGCGCAGGCCCCCCATACGAAACAGGCTGCGCCTAAGGCAAGAGTGATAAACATGAGCAAGTCGCCCACGACCGACCTTCTGACAGCGCAACAGCAGGCCAAAGCCCAAAAAGCTGACAAGTCCCACAAGTCAGGTGTCGCCTTCCGTGATGCGAGGACCATGGCATGTATGAGTTGTGGATTAACAAAGTAATCGTAGACCTTGCTCCCGAAGGCACCGCTCCTGCCGCTCCCGAACTGACAGTAACCGCAGACGCGAAGGGTGGCAAAGAGGCTGTCATCAGTATCAAGGCTCCCGAGACGACCGTCGACGGCGACGCACTGACCGAGACCATCACGAAGATAGAGCTATACCGTGACAATGACGTGATCAGCGAGTTTGACGACGTGACTCCCGGTGCGACACTCACCTATACCGACACCGACATTGAGGAAGTGGGCTACCATACCTATCAGGCCATCCCCTACAACAGCAGCGGCAATGGTCTGAAGAGCGAGAGAGTGATGGCCTATGTGGGACCTGACGTGCCTGACTATGTGCACAACGTGCAGGCCGCCGTACAAGGCGACAAGGTGCTGCTGACTTGGGACGAAGTGACTGAGACCGGTGTCAATGGCGGATATGTCAACACCGACGAGGTGGAGTATGTCATCTACAATTGCTATCCCAACAGCATTTTTTACGACGATGTGGTGGATTGCGTGAAAGGAGTCACCTCCTACGAAATCGACTTCTTGACAGACGAAGGTGAGCAAGGGTATCAAGCATGGTATGTGACGGCCCGCAACGAGGCAGGTGAGTCTTTAATGGGCCAAGAGTCCATGGCTACCGTGATAACGGGTAAGCCCTATGACCTGCCAGTTGTCGAGGGATTCGCTGGTGGCGCCATCCACTACTATTGGGACAGCAACAGTTATCCGCTGTCATTCTCCGTATCGAGCGATGACGACGGTGTAGCCATGGCCCTGACCGCCCTGGAGGCTGGCGACATCTACCTGGTCTCCGGCAAGCTGAACGTGAAAGAGGCCACCAACCCCACCCTGCTCTTCGACGCCCTTGGCTTTGGTGTCAGCAGTGTGGACATCTTCGGCAACACCGATGGCGGCGACAATGTGAAACTGGCTTCCGAGACCCTGGACGACAATGCCTACAAGACTATAAAAGTGTCATTGAACAGTTTGAAGGAGGGCAACTACGCCCAGGTGGGTTTCATGACCACCATCACCAATCCTACTGTTGTCGACTGGTTTGGAGACATTGAGGAAGAGAGCGACGCCTTGATTGTAGACAACATACGTATCGTTGACCTCCTGCAGCACAACCTTACCGCCGAAGTATCGGCACCTACCTCTGTACAGGCAAGCAATACAGCCAAAATCACTGCCACTGTCACCAACTGGGGTGAGTTGGCAGCCAAGGACTTCACCGTCATTATTACCGCAGGTGACCAGGAACTGTTGCGCGAGACGGTCAGCGACGAACTGGCTCCGTTTGCCAAACGCGAGTTCACCGCCCAGTTGGCCACCACCATCTTTGACGAGGCTGGTGACCGTACCATCCGTGTGGTGGTAGACTACGCCGCAGAACAGACGCCTGAAGACAACATCGCAGAGACCTCCATCGCCATCATCACCTCCACCGTTCCCGCACCTGCTAACCTCATCGCAGAGAATGTGACACAAGGTGTGGCACTCCACTGGACAGCCCCTGACCAGGAGCCGACCGACTATACAGAGATGTTCGAAAACACAGATGCCTTCCCCACTTTTGACATCGGTGGCATCACTGCCACGCAGCACACTGGCAGCATCGCCGAATGGACCCTCTATGACGGCAACGGCACTGAAGTCTACGGTTGGGGATCTGAAGCCATCCACTACGACAACTGCTACCAGCCCTCCGCCTGGATGGCCTTCGATCTGGTCAAGGCTGGATTTACCAACGATACAGGTCACAGCGGTACACAGGTGATGATGTCAATATGCCCCGTGCCCGACGACAATGGCGTGGCGGCACCTGCCGACCATTGGCTCATCTCTCCAGAACTGCCTGGTACCCAGCAGACCATTAGTTTCTATCTGCGTGCCATTACCAGCCGTTATGGAGAAGAGACGTTCGAGGTGTTGGCCTCCAAGACCAACAATCAGCCAGAGAGTTTCGAGGTGGTAGAGAAATACACTACCGACATGGAAGATTGGACAAAATTTACAGCCGACCTGCCCGAAGGCAGCAAGTATTTTGCCATCCGCCACACCTCCACCGATATATTTGGTGTGATGCTCGATGATGTCACATTCAACTATGCCGGTAGCATGAGCCAATACCGCATCTACTGTGAGGGCACTTTGGTGGCCACCGTGGACAATGGCGTGACCGACTACACTGTTGCTGCCGACCAACTGACAGAAGGTGAGCACACCTTCGCCGTGACCGCCGTCTATGCCAACGGTCAGGAGTCGAAGCCCGCCACCGCCACGATTGTCGTCGTCACCGATATCCGTCAGATTGTAGCAGCCGGTCGTCCGGTAGATGTCTACACCGTTGACGGCAAATTGGTTCGCAGCCAGGCTAAGTCATTAGACGGTCTGAAAGGTGTTTACGTCATCAAGGGCCGCACCATCATGATCAAGTGACCATTCTGATGTGGTGAATCTTTCCGCAAATAAGGCGGAAAAGCGAAAAGCCACTTCCTAACTCTATCCAGGGTTAAGGAGTGGCTTTTCCTTGTTTATGCTGAGAAAAACAGAAGTTTCTCACCATCCATCTCTCATCAATCTGTTCTCTTTATGTTTTTTCCTGTAATCTATTATTGTTTTCTAATAATTTTGCCTCACCGATGAAAGCGCATATCTCAGCGGCTATTTGGTTGAGGTTATGAAACCTACTATAGTCGCTATCGGCAGGTATTCCGTTGACGGCTTGCATGGTGTCGAGTTCCCATGGAGCAAGTATCAACAGCCTGCCATTTGCGCAAGCCTCGAAACGACGCCGTTCTGGTTTCCAGTATGCGCTGATTGGCTCTTTTTGCAAATGGATAAGAGGATATCCCTTCTCCATACATTCGTTTTTCATCATCAACTCCCCTCGCGATATGCCAGGCGTCACTATCACTGTTGCGCCTCCCATCACAGAAGCGACCCATTGTTCGTGCTGTTGTGCATAGTCTGCTGTCTCTTCATACGGCTGTCCGCTGATGGGATGTCGTCTATGACACTGCACCTGAATCTTGTTTGCCCATCGCAACAGAAAGAGATTGCCAAAAGCGCCATAGGAACGGTTGCCTATTTTCACATGCAGGCAGCGTTGCATCACATCTGGCATCAGACAGCGCATAATGGCACGGCGAGGATTGTCGTGCACATAGGCAATCATGGCCTCACGGTGTCGGTCGTCAAGACATATCGTGTCATCATAATTGTCATCAAACAGTGGTCTGTATTGCCGTTGCACCAAAGCATAATACTCCTGCCGTTGTTTTTTTGAAAGGCTCCGCACCAATGATCCTTCGTTGCTGTGACGCGGGGCCTTCTCCCGCAGCCATGCCGGCACCTCAGGACTGCTACAATCGACCGAGATCGGCCGATTGGTGGAGCTGGGGTGGCTCTGCTGTTGCCAGCGGCTGGTGCAAGAGGCCTTAAAAGCCTGCATGATATCGCCGAGACTCCATGGCATGGGCTCTAGCACCTCTATCACGCCGTGAAAATGGTCGGGCATGCAGACACAGGCATGCACTGCCACATGGTTGCCATGTGTCGCCTGTTTCTCAGGTGTCTGCTCCCACATCAGACGGACCATCTCACCCACAGGCGAAAGCCGAACGCCAGGATGCATCGCATCGCCACTCAACTGTCCGAACAATGCCTCGCGTCCGCTAATCACCAATGTGACAAGATAGGTGCCACGACCGTAATAATCGTGACCTGAATTGCGTGGACGATAAGATGAGTCATTCATTGTCAGTCGAGATACTTTTTCTTAAATACATGCATTGCCTTGAGGATTTCCTCATGACAATCTTTTTGCAAATTGAGAAATGGAAAACTTGAGCGAAGTTATGGAGTGGTCATGTCGTAATGTCGGATGGCTATTTCTATCAGTTCTCTTTGCGCCATGAAGGAGTTGTAGGCGGTTTTTACCAAACTCCGGTTCCAGGTCATCAGTGCGATGCCGAGGCATTTTTTCAAGGTTGGCAAAAAGGCGTTTCGGTTGGTGAGCATATAATCCTTGATGATCTCTTCGTCATTCACCCCGTATGATTTCAGCAAGGCCATGCTCAATATTCCCGTCCGGTCCTTTCCTGCGGTGCAATGGTAGAGGGAGCAAACGCCTCTCTCCGCGTTTCTTCTGAGTGTAGCGACCGCTTTTTCTAACTGACTCTTGCCATATTCATCGGTCACCACGTCATGGTAGAGCGCCTTGAAGTCAGGTACCATTTCCTTCAGTTTCTCAGGATTCCTGCGCAGGTTTTTGATGATGGTCATCGGATCAGAGCCCGTCTCATGAGTAATACCGACAGTAGCATCTTTGAGAAGTGGGATTTGCAGATACTCCACCCCTTCAGGCAGCGGGTCCTGAAATTCTGCAGACTCAATAGGTGTCCGAAGGTCGATGACGTACTTGATGTGATACTTCGAGCAGAGTTCCAAGCATTCCTCTTTCGTGAGTATGCTGAGTTTACCACTACGCAGGAAGAGCCCTTTGGGAACGACGCCGCCTCCAATCTCATCAAGTGATCGTAGGTTCAACTCCCTTCTATTCATACTTGATGCTGTCTTGTGTGAGCCTTGCCCGTCCTGTCATTTCTTCCAGGCATTGACGACTTCACCGATATACATGGAATGGATGCTTGCTGGGAAGTGTGCGTACATGTTCTTGGGCGCATCGCTTTTGAAATACTGAGGATCGAAAGGAGCGGCATACATGATTTTGCACTCTATCACCATCTCTGCCTCTGTATAATAAGGCGTTCCATTGGCCGTATAAGCGGTATGAAGTCCCAGGGCAGCAGCCTTGTCGCCATCACGTCCGCTTTTCGTTCCCATATACCTGAGAACATTGCTATGCTCCACATCAAAAGTCATAACGGTGAAGTATTCTTCCTGGTCCATGAACTCCTTGGTATATCGTTTCTCTGCCACATACACCGTCAGTGCCGTCCGTCCCCAGAGAGTACCGATACCTCCCCAGCCGATTGTCATGGCATTACTTTTCTCTTTGTTTCCAGCTGCGAGAAGTTCTGCGTCGTGAAACCACTGAAAACCATTCTCCGTAAAGTCTTTCCTTACGTCTATCTTCTTATATCCATTCTCTTCCTGCGCTGATGCAGGAACAGCAGCCATCATCAAAATGGCCAAAACTGCTGTGATCAAACTGACTTTCTTCATAAAATATTCTTATTAGGTTTGTTCAGGTCGGAGCCTCACCATGGGCCTACTCAATTGCACAGGGGGGGTGAAAAGCTAGGCAGACCATATCTCGCACGGCAAGTACATGATGACAAAATTAAGCAAAATTTAGCATATTGTTCATTTTTGGCCATTTTTTGTGCGATTTTATGTACGATTTTAGAGCAAATAGCTGTATATTTGCAAAAATAATATAGAAACAACCCTAAATCAAATATTTTTATAGACGCAAAGAAATCAATTGAGGCACTACAGTTCTTCGCAACGGGACTGACAGAAGGTGTGCTGGTACACAAAAAAGCAATAACTCCCTAATACTATACAAACAATATGAAAATCAAAGCAGTAAAATTCAGAGAACACGGATTCTATTCCCAACCTTTCGCCTTTGCCGGCGAGGGTGGAGAGTTCGACAAAAACATCCGCTATCGTGGCAGTCTGCAGAACTGGCTCATTGACATAGGCGACGAGGTCATCCTTGTGGATACGGGTATTCCCGCTGGCACCCCTGAGGAGCATCCTGACGAGAACACACCTGCCTATACTGGTAAGGACATCTGCACCTACATGGAAGCATTCAAAGCTTTGGGCTACCATCCCGAACAGGTGACAAAGATTCTGCTTACCCATCGCCATGCCGACCATAGCGGAGAACTTCGCTCATTCCCCAATGCCAAGGTCTATGTGAATGAGGAAGAGCTGAGTGCTCAGGAACTTCAAGGGCTCGGCAACATTGTCCCTGTCAGCTTTACCGATGGTGCGTACTACAACTTCCCAGAAACGCAGAAGATACACGACGGCATCTACTTCATCAAGGCCAAGGGACACACCAATGGCAACAGTCTCGTCATCGTGGAGAACGATGGTCTGTTTTACATGATGCAAGGCGATATCACCTATGTAGACGAGGCATTGTATGAGAACAAACTATCTATTGTCTATGATGACCTGGCAGCAGCCCGTGAAACACTCGACCGCGTACGTGAGTTCATCAGCTGTCATCCCACGGTATATCTCTCGACCCACTCTCCGCAGGGCTATGAGAACCTTGAAGCCAATCGTGTGATGGATTTGGACAACCCTGTACCGACCATCTTCGAGGAGGTGGAATTCTCCAAAAAGGAAGATTCAGGCAAATACATCTGCTCCATCTGTGGCTACGTCTATGACCCTGCTGAACACGATGGAGTGGCCTTCGAAGACCTTCCCGACGACTGGCGTTGCCCGCGCTGCAAGAAGCCAAAAGACAAATTTAATAAAGCATAGGAAAAATAGATAGTAATTAGTAGTTAGTAATTAGGAAATAGTAATTAGTAGATATACTGAAAAATGAAGAAAGAGGATAAATAATATGCATCCTCTTTCTTTTTTATTATTTTTGCAAGTGGAATGTGCAACACTGTATGATTTGGTTTATATGATGGTCGGAAATCTTTCATTTAAGAATCTGCCCTTTGTGCCAGAAAAAGGAGAAGTGATATATGTTGAGTCGTCTTATCATCGGTGGCTCAATAGTTTTATTCGTAACAACTATGATTGGCTGAAAAATACTTTTTCTCAGCATGATCTGCATTTTTGCTATCTACCGCTCCGAGCAAAAGAGGTAGTCAATTATTATGCGCCATATCTTACGACCGAAGAACTACAAGCGAGAATAGGACGTGTGCCATCGCTGTCAGACTATCTTGTGGGTGATGCTGATATCAAGCCGTCGCTTGTTTTTGCGTTGGAAGCCCCACATACAGAGATACCCTGCGACATCGTATTGCAATCAGTTAATATTGATACCCAATGGCAGTTTCCGCAACCGACAAGACGCACTTTTACACGCTTGGCGAATCAAATCGAGCAGGCCATCAATGATCATAGCTCTCATATTGTAGAAGAAGGAACCTCAGATCGGATAAGATTTTCCATTGGCCCCCGATTCTCCTTTGGCACACCAGGAGAACCGGAAACTATGCCCAGTTTTGATGATCCAGATCTGGCAGACGAGAATTTTGATTATGAATCTCGACAACTTATCGATGAGATTAGGGAGCGGGTGGAAGCCCTTCGCAACAAAGGTTTCAACACAACGTTTATTCACGACATCATTGACGAAAGCGAACACCTGAGCCGGCTGCGCATCACAAAGGATTATCGCATCTATCTTGTGGACTACCAAAACATGGAGATAAAACTCCCTGTTTTGCCCAAGGCTGTCTTCTTTTTATTCCTGCATCACCCCGAAGGTATCCGTTTCAAGGAACTGACCGACTATTATTCGGAGCTGCTCCAGATTTACTTGAAAATGAATCCAATAGGTGGTCGTACGAAACAAGAGCAGAGCATCAGGGATGTAACGAACCCATGCAATAACAGCATCAATGAGAAATGTGCACGCATTCGTGAGGCATTCGTACAGAACTTCGACGACAGACTTGCCAAGAACTATTACATTACCGGAAAACGTGGCGAGCCCAAGCGCATCGTGCTCGACAAATCGATGATTATTTGGGAATAACACGAAAAAGAGAGGTAGTTGCAAGGCTTGTTTTTTGATTTCTCTTGGTGTTTCGTTTTCCTCATCGTAAATTCGCACCAAGATTAATCAAGACAAATGCAACTATGAATGAGCAAAAAGAAACAAGAGTCCTTGCAATCATAGGCAGTAGAACCTGCCCACCCTTAGACATTAGCACCTATCTGGTGTCCACCCCTGACACTATCGTATCGGGTGGTGCGAAGGGTGCTGACACCTATGCAAGAGAGTACGCCAGAAAGAAGGGGCTGAAACTGATAGAATTCTTCCCCAACTATGAGAAATATGGCAGATGTGCTCCCTTGGAAAGGAATAAACTGATAGTGGACACATGTGATGGTGTCTTAGCCTTTTGGGATGGCATATCCAGAGGCACGAAATATACTTTGGACTATGCCAAAGAAAAGAACAAACCCGTCACTATTGTACGGATATGAATATGGCTGATAGAACAAAAATTCTAATGTATCCTGATTACGGAGATGCTCTCTTTTGGAATGAAGAGGGCAGCTGCATTGGTGGATGCGACTCATTATATCTAGATATCGTAAATTAGCACCAAAATAAAAGAATGTAACTATGAATGAGCAGACGAGTAGGTATTTTTAGAGGAGCATGACATTTTATTAGGTAGTTATCATTAAAAACATTATCTTTGCAGTCAAAGAACAAATTATGTATCCAACTATTACAAAACAAAATGCACCCTATGACTACCTCTCCAAGAAAATCGCTCACCCTCATTTTTTGCATCATGGCATGGATGACCGCCACCCTGTCTTCTGCACAGATTCTCAACCACCAATGGAAATACATACTGCGCCAAAGCGATGAGGCGTTTTTCAAGACCGACGAGGCGCGACGCATTGGCGACCAACTGATACTCTACCAACGTGTGACCGGCGGATGGCCTAAAAACATCAACATGGTGGCACCACTCACACAAGAGCAACGCGAGGCTGTCATCGCCGACCAACAACGCACCGACGACTCGACCATCGACAACGATGCCACCACTATCCAAATGCTCTTTCTGGCACGCCTTTATCACGCTACCCACGACCAGCAAGTGCGGACGTCGTTCTGCAAGGCTGTGGAATATCTGCTCTCCGGACAGTATGACAATGGAGGATGGCCCCAGTTCTGGCCCAACCCGCATGGTTATCAGGTGCACATCACCTACAACGACGACGCCATGGTCAACACGATGCTCTTGTTGCGCGATGTGGCAGAGGCCAAAGCACCCTTTGAATCTTCCCTTACCACGAAAGACCTCCGCAAGAGAGCGAGCAAAGCCTTCGAAAAAGGCGAGGAGTGTATTCTAAAGACCCAGATACGCGTTGGCAACCGTCTGACCGTGTGGTGCCAGCAACACGACCGCGGGACCTACCTGCCAGCCTCAGCAAGGGCCTATGAGTTGCCTTCATTCTGTTCACAAGAGAGTGCCTCCATCGTCGCACTACTCATGTCGCTCCCCCACCCCAACGACCAGGTGAAACAAGCCATACACGCTGCTATGAAATGGCTGGATACCTACAAACTGACAGGTCTGCGCCTGGAGCGCACCTTCTCAAGGGAATCAAGGCAGCGTGATGTCAGGTTGGTGGAAGCCCCCAATGGGAGCCCTTTGTGGGCACGCTATTATGACCTGGAGCATACCAAACCTTTCGTGTGCGACCGCGACGGCATTCCCCGCCAGCGTCTTGAGGATATCGGTTCGGAACGACGCAATGGCTACGGATGGTATGGCGACAAAGCCGCGTCGCTCTATGACACCTACGCACGATGGGCTGATAAATATGACCCTTCCCATAAGGAATCCATCAGTCTGTCGACCAAAGGTGCTAATGAGAATGGGTTGATCAAACTGTTCGAGCCTATGCAGACCGACCCATCGCTGTTTGATGCCGTCATCAGTCCGGGAGCGTCCATTCAGGAAGTCATTGACAGAGTGCCGCAAGACAACAAAAAGCCCTACACCATTTTTCTGCGCAAAGGAACTTATGCCCAAAAAGTCATCATCAACCGTCCTCACATCGTGTTGGTGGGCGAAGATCGTGACAGCACGATTCTCCTTCTGGCAGAGACCAAAGAAACACAAAAAATAACGGAATACGAAGGTAAGCCTGTGGGCAATGGCGTAGTGGTGCTTCAGGAAGGAGCTGATGACTGTGTGATCAGCGGACTGACCATCTACAACAACTATGGAACTACTGTGGAAAAAACCACAAAGCATCAGATGGCTGTCTTTGGAAGGGCCACACGCACCATCATCGTCAACTGTAATATCTGGGCAGACGGCAACGATGCCCTCTCATTGTGGGCGCCAGAAGGCAACGGCATGTATTACCATGCTGACCTCTCACTGCGCTGCCCTGGTGTTGACTTCCTATGCCCAAGAGGATGGTGCTATGCCACCAGATGCCATTTCTATGGCGACAGCCGAGCCATTGTCTGGCATGACGGGCGAGGAGACAAAAGCAAGAAACTCGTCATCACCAACTCACATTTCGACGCCGCCAGTCCTACCATTCTGGGACGTTACCACCATGACTCGCAGTTCTACTTCGTCTCATGCACCATGTCAAAAAATATTCTTGACTCCAACATCAGCTACGCCTATACCGACAAGGTGCTCGATCCCTGTCCATGGGGGCAGCGTGTCTATTTTTGCAACTGCGTCCGCGAGGGAGGACATGGTGCTTGGATGAACGACAATCTTAGCGAGGCCGAAGGCTCACCCGAATACCACACCGTCACTGCCAGCTGGACATTCAACCACCAATGGGACCCGGAACGGACAGTAAGAGAGTTGTGGAAATACATCTGTTACTGACAAATAGATATCAATGAATAAGAATGACAGAGACTAAAGAATGAAAAAGTTGATATTCCTTCACGGCTTCTATGCCAGCGGACAGTGCATCCCTGCCATGACCTTGCGGGAGGCATTTGAGGGAAAGGCGAAAGTGATGACACCCGACCTACCGACGCATCCGCGGATGGCATTAGAGCAGATAAAGAATCTTTGCGAGGAGGAGAAACCTGACTTGCTTGTGGGCAACAGCTGCGGATCATTCTATACCCAGATGATGGCACCCATTGTTGGTGTGCCTGCCTTGCTGGGCAATCCGCATTTTAAAATGACGGAGTTTCTGAAAACCAGAATCGGCGAACATGAGTACAAGTCACCACGCAAGGACGGCAAACAGCGGTTTGTCATCAACGAAGACTTGATTAGGGAGTTTGCGGAACTGGAGGCCATTCAGTTTGACTCCTGCCTTCCCGATTACAAAGACCGCATCTGGGGGTTGTTCGGTGAAAATGACACGCTGGCACATTTCGAACCGCTGTTTCTAAAACACTATAGCCATTCGTTTCATTTCCCTGGCGGGCATACCCCGACGGCAGAAGAAGTGCGCACATGGTATGTGCCACTGATAGAAAAGCTACTGAGTCTCATCCCATGACGACGTCAAGCACCATCATCAGGACGAAGCCGATGGCAAAGCCCACCGTACTAAGATTGCTGTGCTGACCGCTGGAGGCTTCAGGTATTAGTTCTTCGACTACAACATAAAACATGGCGCCAGCGGCAAAAGCGAGCATATAGGGGAGCACCGGCAACAACAGAGAGGCCAACATTAGGACGGCAATGGCTCCAATGGGTTCTACGGCTCCACTTAGTGAGCCTATCAAAAAAGAGTGCCAACGACTGTTGCCAGCAGCACGCATCGGCATGGATATGATCGCACCTTCTGGGATGTTCTGGATGGCGATACCCACAGCGACGGCCAATGCACTGGCCAGTGAGATATTTGTCACGCCGCTGTCGGCTCCCGCGAAGACCACACCGACGGCCATGCCTTCAGGTAGATTATGAATGGTGACAGCCAGAGAGAGCATGGCCGTTTTTGACAGATGCGAGTGTATTCCTTCCGGCTTCTCTGTTCCCAAATGCAGGTGTGGTGTCAGTTCGTCGATGAGCAACAGGAACCCCATGCCCAGCAGAAATCCGATGGCAGCAGGCATTACCGACCACTTGCCGCTATCCGCACTCATCTCCATGGCTGGGATCAAGAGCGACCATACCGATGCTGCCACCATCACACCCGAAGCAAAACCAAGTAGAGACTTTTGCACCCTCAATGACATCTCATCTTTCATGAGAAAAACAAAAGCCGAACCGAGCATCGTGCCCAGCAACGGTATCAGCAGTCCTATCATCAATGTCGTCATCATATTCAATCCCTTTTCAACTTACGACCTCTTTCGCTTCAACGAAACAGGCCCATCATTATTTTCCTAAGAACTTGGTGTCTAAATACGCCTGAAAACCCTCCTTGTACATATCACCGATGGGGAGATAGGTTTCGGCATCCATGATGACACGGTTTTTATTCACCTCCTGAATCTTGTTGAGGTTGATGATATAGGAACGGTGAATGCGCATAAAGTAGTCGGGCAACCTCTCCTCCATCTTCTTCATCGACAGGAGCGTGATGATGGGCTTGGGCTCGTTTTCAAGCCACACTTTCAAATATTCGCTCATGCCCTCAATATAGCGGATGTCGCAGATGTTGACCTTGACAATGCGGTAGTCAGTCTTGAGAAAAAGCACATCCTGTGTGCTGGGAGTCGTCGGAGCGGCAGGTGTGTCAGCGAGGCGCTCTTTCAACCTGTTCGCCGCCCTTTGGAAGTCCTGCAGACCAAAGGGTTTCAACAGATAGTCGACGGCATTGACCCGGAAGCCTTCGACGGCATACTCTGAATAGGCGGTGGTGAAGACGATAAGAGGCGGAAAGGCTAGCGATTTCACGAAGTCCATGCCATTGAGGTCGGGCATGTTGATATCGCAGAAGATGGCGTCTACCGTGTCGTGTTGGAGGAACTCCCTTGCCTCCAGGGCACTCTGGCACTGGGCGGCAAGTTCAAGAAACGGCACTTTCTTGATATATGCAACAAGTTGTTGCAGAGCCAAAGGCTCGTCATCGATGGCAAGACAGCGTATCATGATAATGGTATGTTTAGTTCGACAGTATATGTGTCAGCATCGTCGTTGATGCGAAGCGTGTAGTTGCTGTTGTAGAGCAGGTCGAGGCGTTTCTGCACATTGGCAAGGCCCACACCGCCTTTTTCCTCATTGGGTTTGTCGGCCTTCGAGTTGCGGCATGAGAAACTCAGCCTGCCATTCTCCACCGAGACCTTCACCTCAACATACGACTCACGTTGATAGCTAATGCCATGTTTGAAAGCATTTTCGATGAAAGTGATAAGCATCAGCGGGGGAATCTGGCCATCGGGTGTCTCCTGTGGCAGGTCAACGGAGATGCGCACTTTGTCAGTATAGCGCATCTGCATCAGCGTGATATAATTGCGGATGAAGTCAAACTCCCGTGAGAGAGGCACGGCGACCTTGTTGCCCTCGTACAGCACGAAACGCATCATCTTCGACAGTTCAAGGATGGTGTCTTTCGCCCGCTCTGGGTCGATATCGACGAGGGCATGGATATTGTTGAGCGTATTCATGAAAAAATGCGGGTTGATCTGGTAGCGCAGGTATTCCAGTTGCTGTTCCAGATTCTTACGCTCCAGTGCGGCCAGTCGGCTGCGGTCTTCACGGCTGCGGAAATAACCCTTGACACCGAGGTTGGCGCCAAACATCAGGATGAGCACGATGATGGCCAGGAGGTCTTGTTCGCCCATGAAGTGAGGAGGCATGCCGGGATGCAGTCGACGTGGAGGTGTGTTGTCGGGTCTTGGCGGTCGTTTCCCTTCAAAATCCATCGGCGGCTGATGTGCACCAGGATGCTCTATATGGGGCGGTCTGTCCCCTCTCAGTTCCTCTCTCCCCGGTCTGTTGCTGCATTGGCATACCGAGAACACCACCAACAGCACTGCCACCAGGGAGAAATAGGCCACCCGTTTACGTTCGTAAACCAAGAGTGGCGCCAGCAGGAAATGATGCAAGAGGAAAAACAGAAGAAAGACTGCAAACTTCTTCCAGACAAAGAACACCTCTGTCCAATCAAAGACAGCGTCAGCATCACCGACCGTCCGGATATACAAGCTCAGCACAGGTGCGGCAAAGAGCACCCCCCACACCACTAAGTAAATGATGTTTTCTTGTCGTGACTGTTTGAGCCAGGATCCTCGTTTCATATCAAATGTCTTATCTTTTGTAAGTACTCAACTTTCAATTAACTATGGAGTATAGAACAGGCAAGGAGATGGAGGAATTAGTGACCGCCACCACCTCCGGGCCAACCGCCGCCTCCGGGCCAACCACCGCCGCCAGGACCGCCACCGCCTCCGGGGCCGCCACCACCGCCCGTATAGGACGAAAGGCTGACGGAAGAGCCTCCGCTGAAGGTAGCGTCGGTATAGGCTGCACCATTGAAGATACTGGTGCCGCTACTCACGGTGACCCCACTTTTCAGCACGGGCTGTGAGGCTCCCGACACCACCATGTTATTGCCGCCGTTGGAGGGCGTCTGGAAGACGAGGGTCTCGTTGCCGACGGTCATGGCATACCAGGTGTTCTTGCTCCATGAGTTGGTGGAGTAGCACGACTGCGTGAGACTGGTACCCGACTCCAGTCCACCGATAGCGATGAGGGTGCCACCAGTGACGTAGAGTTTTTTCTGCTTCTCGCTATTGGCATCGACAGCGAGCTCTGGTGCCGAGGCTCCGATAGCATAGACCAGGCCGCCCTTGAGGTAACAGTTGCCATTACTGTCGATGCCATCGTTGCCTGTAGAGCGGGCATAGACACGCCCTCCGCTGATGGTCAAGTCGCCTGAGCCGTTGGTCGTGGTGTTATAGGAGGCGTTGATAGCATCATCAGAAGCAATGACCATCACCTGTCCGCCGGTGATGTCGATGGAGGTTTTACTCTCTATGCCCTCACCACCTGTGGCCGTAACATTGATGTCGCCTCCACTGATGCATAGTTTGCCCGTACTCTTGATGCCTTTGGTGTCTTTGGCTGTGACGGTGATATTGACAGTGCCACCTTCTAAATAGATATTGCCACTGTCCTCATCTTCATGGTCGGTGGTCTCCCCTGTAGAAGTATCTCCATCCAGATCACACTGGATACCGTCATCACCAGTGCCACTGATATTGACGCTCCCACTCTCCATGAGGAAATAGCCAGCAGTGTTGATGCCGTCGCCCACCGCAGAGGTCACGTTGATGGTGGCGTTTTTCAGCGTCATGTACTCACCGGTCTTGATGCCGTGCTTCACATGGCCCACGATATTCAGCGTGCCTTTCTGTGCAAACTCGGCGTGCCCCTTCACATAGAGGCAACCTTTCTGCGAACCGCTGGAGGCATCACAAAGCGTGTTGGTGGTGCCAGTGACAACCTTTATCTTGATGCGTTTCCCATTCTGGATATGGATGGCCGCCCCGCTGTACACGGGTGTGGTGTTTGTCAGTGTGAGACCATTCAGTTCGACCGTCGCCTTGTAGGAGCCTGACATATAGAACTCGCCATCGGCCGAAGTACCGCTCAGTGTGTAGGTGATTTCCTCAGTCAGATCATCGCTTTGGACGATGGATACATGTGCTCCGCTGACAGCCGGTGTGACATACTGCGCCACATTGCCCGCGACAGTGACCGTGGCATTTGTGCCGTCATACTGGATGTTGACCGTATTGTCAGCAACGCTTGTCTCCTCTACGGTCATCGCATCTATTTCACTGAGCGTAAAGGTCTTGCCCATCACCGTAAGGGTGGTGCCATTGGTGTACGTCATCTCTTCCGTCTGCGAGGCAGGAAACAAATAGTTGACGCCATTCATCTTGATATTGAGCGTCTGGCACGTTGCTGCTATCGTCAGCACAAGTGCCGTCAGGAGAGAGAGCATCCTTTTCATTTCACCACGATTTTACTGATCCTGTTCTTCGTCTTGATGATATACACCCCTTTCCGCATCTGCTCTCTCGGGATTTGATGTCCCTGCAAGTCGTAGATTTCTGTGGCTTCGTCAATAGTTGAGATGGGCATCTCCTCGATGCCCGTCGTTTCATCGGTATTGGAGAAATACATTTTGCTGAGGTTGGAGAGAGAAAAAGACTGCGATCCAGCCGTCAGTGTGTTTCCGCTGATGGTCAGTGTCAGTGATGAGGTGGCAATGGAAGCTTTGGTCCCATCGGTCATCTCAAAAGTCAGATAGGCGTAACCCATCCCCTCGTTCTCAGGGAGTGGCTGTGGCTTGGCAGGTATGGACAGGACTCCTGCCAACGCCATGAATATTAGAGCATGTTTCTTCATTTTTTTATCTTGTTATAGCTTTTATGAAGACAAAGATAGTATGAAAAGAGGTGACCAACCTATTTTTTTCTACGAACATGCCATTTTATTCAGCCAAAGCCTCAATCTCCTGCCAATCAGTCTTTCTCGTCGCAATGATACTTGAAGTAGTCGACATCCACATAACCACCGACCTTCTTGGTCGCGTAGTTGAAGATACCAAACTTCGTGCCCATGAAGAAGCGACGATAGTCGAATATCATGCGATAGTTGTTCGTACCTATCTGCGTCCACTGAATGCCATCGAGGCTATAGTAGAAATTGGCGGCATCGCGTCCACCGCGCTGGCCAGGGCGGAATTCTCCATCCAGCCGAAGCCATATCTTGGGCTGTTTGGCATTGACAAGCTTGGTCAGATCGACCGTCTCAACGACCTTCTCCTCCACCTTTGTCACAGCCTTCTCACGCTCGGTCAGGCTCACTTTCTGTTCGCTCATCACCAGTGTCCACTTCTTGCCGTCTTTCTTCACCGTCAGCACCCCACTGTCACCATTGAAGGCAGCCAGTCCTGCACAGTCACCATCATTCATCTTTTTCAGGTCCATACAGATGTATCCGCTACAGGCCGGTCCCTCCATACGCTGCGTCAGCGTGTTGGGTGCCAGATAGAGGTTGGGCACGATGCGACAGGTCTTGAGTCGCAGATATCCAGGACGCTCTGTCAGGCTCCATGCCTTGTCCACAGGATTGTGGTTCCACTGCCAATGCAAGCCCAACTTTTCGTTTTCGAAATCATCAGGCAGGACAATGCCCTTCGCGGGTTGACCACTTTTGTAAGGACGCATCACACTGGGCACTTTATAATTCTCATCGCCCAGCATCGGCCAACCATCGATCCAACGGACGGGTGAGAGTGTCAGCACACGCCCTACTCCACCACGGTCTTGGAACATGATGCCATACCAGTCACCTTCCTCGGTGTCAACGATAGTACCCTGAGCCAGATAGGAGAAGCCACCAAAGTCGCTCTCCAGGATGACGTTCTTTTCCCACACGCCATTGAGATCTTTCGTACGGTAACACACCTCACGACGGTGCAAGCCAGTACCAAAGGATTGGCTGATGAGCATGGCGTAGTAGGTGCCTTGGTGCTTAATGACTCGGGTGCCCTCCAGCAGTCCACGCTCTTCTTCCTCACGCTGGAAATAATGGCGCAGACTGCCTTCGACCACGCTCTTCAGGTCTCGTGACAACTGACACATCTCGCCTGTTCCAAAAAAGACATAAGGTGTGCCGTCATCATCGAAAAACAAGGTGGCGTCGTGGAAGTGGCGCAGGCGTGAGTGGATGGTCCATGGGCCCTCTGCCCGAGGAGCCGTGAAGATATAGGTATCGCCCATAGCGCCTCGCTCATTGGGCGCCAAGAGCGCCCAAAACTTGCCGTCATGATATTTCAGTGACGTGGCCCACTGTCCACGTCCATAGACCGTTCCCACACCTTCCCCTTTCTGCTCTTCGAGGGGCAAAGAGAAAGACAGGTCGTATTTCGGCGAGTCTGTGAGTTTGTCGAAAATGTAGCCCACCGTCTCCCAGTTTTTCAGGTCTTTCGAGGCCATCACCGGTGCGCCCGGCATCAGGTGCATGGTGGTGCTGACCAGATAAAACGTGTCGCCCACACGGATGACATCCGGGTCGGGCACATCGGCCCACAGCATGGGGTTCTTGATAGGGGTTTCTCTTACTGGCTGGGCCACACCCATCGTACTCAGCAAACTCAGAAGAAGAAAAAGAAAAAAGTGTTTCATAATGGTAATCATAAAAAGGGTTCTTTACCTAACTAAAATATCACCTACAAAGTTAGCAATATTTTAGTTAGGAACGAACAAATAAGGAGACAATATTAATGTTTTTTCCTCATTAATCAGTAAAACATCGCTTGTCTATCAGATTATTGGCAATCGCATAAATGGTGAGACCTGCCAATGAATGTATCTGCAATTTCCTAAATATGTTTCTTCTGTGAGTGATGACCGTATTGACGGATATGAACAGTTGGCTGGCAATCTCTTTGTTTGACAGACCTTGGACGAGGCACACGATGATTTCTTTCTCTCGTTCCGACAAAGACTCCATACTGTCGGCCTTGTTGATGATGCTCGAGATCCGGGCCGACACGTCGTCATTCTTTAGCTTTTGTTCCAGGATGCGGATGGCAGGCACAAACAGCACTTCCTCTACATTGCTGTGGTTGCACAGCCATTCCTCATTGTTATAAATGTCATAAAGTGTGGCTGTCAATTGGTTGTTGGCGAGTCCGTCATGGGGAAGATACTTGATGATGATGTTTTTCAGTTCATGAAACTTTCCCTTCGTGTCGCTATGGTGCTTGGAGAAGATGTCCACGTTGTAATCCACCTTTTGTTCACCCCGGAGCAGCGCTTCGACATAGGGAAACAGGGTCTTCTCCTCATACTTCATGTGAAGACGGATATCGTGGGCATACTCATCATAGAGACGCAGTATCAAGACAGAAAGGCTATCTTTTTGATTGAGGCTCTCTTCAAGTTTTTTTCGAATGGATGGTAATTGGAAATCCAGGAAAAAGCGGTGTGAGGCACGCAGATAGTCAAGCAATGTCTTCACAGAGATCATGTCGTCCGTACTCTTGGGGGCATATCCGTTGATCAGAAAGTTGACAACCGTGAGGAAGGTGTAGCAATCAACGCCCTGCTCATCGCATATCTTTCTGACGGTTTTGTCACCAAAACCGAGATGGATACCAAAGGCATTCAGTCCCTGCAGCATGCTATAGTTATCACCAATCAGATCGATCATCTTATCATCTGCCTCGTAAAGTTTCATTCTTTTCATCGGTACATACTTTTATCGGATGCAAAGATACAATTTTTCCCCGACGAGCACAATCATTATTTGCAGGTATTATCACACTTGTTTCATCGCAGGATATCATAAAATTATAGTATTCAGTTCATTAAAACCGAGTACCAATTTCAACTGTTACCATTTAGGATACTAATTTTTGGGTATTGTCCACCTGCTTGTGATGGAGTAATTTTGCACTCATGAATCAGTTTACAAATATTTTCTTACGTATGATGAGAACATTTTTACTTACTGTCGTACTTGTCTTGTCACCTGTTGGCTTAATGGCTCAGAATGCCGATGACCATCAGGTGGACGGCGTCAGTGGTGCCACAAAGCAAGCGACCAAAACAGAGGAAAAGAACGACGCGCTATCACGCCTTTACATAGGCGGGTATGGCGAGGCCGTCATGAGCAGAAACTTCTACAGCCAGAGTTTCAACCGATATAAGATGCCAGAGAACTATGCTAACGACAAGAGCCACGGACGTTTCGACCTGCCACACGTCTGTCTCAACATCGGCTATAACCTGGGTAAGGGTTGGTCTTTAGGGACCGAGATAGAGTTTGAGCATGGTGGCAACGGCACTGCCGTGGAGATAGAAGCAGAAGAGGCCGGAGAATATGAGGCCGAGGTGGAAAAAGGCGGCGAGGTGAACATCGAGCAGTTCTGGATCAACAAGGAGTTCTGGGATGGCAAGTTCAACATCAAGGCCGGTGAGATCATCGTGCCCATAGGTTACTCCAATGCCTACCATGAGCCCAACCAATTTTTCACGGTTTACCGCCCGGAAGGTGAGGCCACCATCCTACCCAATACCTGGCACCAAGTAGGTCTCTCACTGTGGGGACGACTGAAAGACTGGCGTTATGAGGCACAATTGCTTTCGGGCCTTAATTCCGAGAGTTTCACGGCAGAGAATTTCGTACACTACGGTGCCACCAGTCCCTATGAGTTCAAGGTGGCCAACAACTATGCCGGCGCTTTGCGCATCGACAACTATAGTGTCAAAGGACTGCGCATCGGTCTGAGCGGCTACTATGGCTACACCTTCCGCAACACCCTACGTACACCGGGCACGAAATACGATGACGTGACAGGAGCCTTGGGCATCGTCACCCTCGACTTCGCACTCAACCGCTGGAACTGGATTGTACGCGGCAATGTGGATGTCGCCCATTTCAGTGATGCCGACGAGATCTCTGCATACAACCAAGCCAACTGGACACACCACAAATATCAGGATGGCAACCCACACCACTATACCAACATTGGCAGCAATGCGGTAGCATACGCCATTGAGGCGGGCTACGACGTTTTCTCGCAAATGCCGAAAATGCGGCAGGAGAAGGAGAAACTATATGTTTTCGGACGATTTGAGTACTACGACACGATGTCATCGGGCACTTATGAGTCGATGTACAAGTACACGAAAAAATACCGTTGTGCTTTCGGTCTCAACTACTCGCCGGTGAAGCAAGTCACCATCAAGGGAGAATATTCCTATCGTTTCTTCGAGAAGGTGAACAACAATGGCCTCACTTCAGACAGTCCGCTATACAAACAGCCTTACAACAACGAGCCCAGCGTCAGTTTAGGCATCACCTACTGCGGCAAATTCCTATAAACTCAACTTACGTTGAAAGGAGTCATCTATCAAAGAATTACCAACATCAACAAACAATCATAAAATGAAAAGAAAGAATCTATTAAAAATGGCAGCTTTGGCTGTCGTCCTTTCCACAGGTTTCGCTTCATGCTCAAGCGATGATGAAGACAACAACTCAACCGTCGAAGGTTCACAGGCCGCCCTCAACCAGGCTTGTGATGACTGGAAAAAAGCACGCGCCAACTGGGAGACCACTGAGGCATTCCTTTTTGGAGCCGCCGACGTTTACTCCATCGACCCACACACCGACACCTGGCCGGTAGCCGCCAACGACCTGGCTGATGTGCTGCGTGACGAGAAGGCGATGTCTAACCTCGACAACTTCATTAAGACCGCCAATTCAGGTATCTTAGGCTATCATGGTCTGGAGTATGTGCTGTTCCGTCAGGGTCAGCCCCGCCAGATCAGCCAGATCACCAACCTGGAATACAACTATATCTGCGCTGTGGCCAAGGATCTCTACAACGCCACAGCCACGCTAGAGGCTGCCTGGGACCCCAAAGAGAGCAATGCCGAGCGCCACAAGATAGCCCTCAACTACGTGGCTACCCACAATGCCATCAATGACGACGGCGATGCTGAAGGGTCACTGGGCTCATTCCAAAATTTCGGCAAGACCTTCAAGAACCCCGGCACTGGTGACTGGGCCACTGCCCTCGATGCCACCCTTGAGATTATCTCCGGCTGTCAGGACATCATCGGCGAGGTGGGCGACTCAAAGATAGGCCTGCCCTATACCGGTGAGGACGCCACCTATATCGAGTCTCCTTACGCCTACAACTCCATCACCGATTTCTACGACAACATCATCAGTTGCAAGAACGCGCTCTTCGGACAGATGGGAGCCACCACTCCCACACAGCAGTCATTGATCTACTTCTGCCAGAACGCAGGCAATGCCACGCTCAGTAGTCAGGCCAACAAAGTGGTGACTCAGCTTGAAACAGCCCTGTCCAAGATCAAGGCCATGAAGAGTCCGTTTGCCTTGTATTATTCTGATTCTTCCTGCAAAGTGGCTATTGACGCGCTGGGCGATTTGGATGAGGCCTTGGGCGCACTCTCTGAGACGCTGTCAGGATATGCCGGCAACAGTACGGTGGAGGCACAATGTCGGGTCATCAACGACAACTATGTAGACCAAGTAGTATTGGCTACCTACCGCACACTGGCAGACAATGCCTGGAAACTCTATCAGTCGATTGTGAACATCAAAAAGTAAACAGCCATGAAAAGACCTTTTCTAATAGGAATGGTTCTGCTCGGAACCTTCTTCATCACCGGATGTTCTGATGATGATGACAACCAGCCCACCACATGGGAGATAGGCGACCCCTCCACGTCAGACTATCCTGAGGACTACTACGCCGGTGGACTCCTCGGCACGACGACGGTGAACACCGCCACTGCCTTTGAGCAGCCCTCAAAAGCGGTGGAAAACGCAGGGATGATGACCGCCTTCAACGAGGGAGAATACCTCTTTGAAAAAGACTACAACACCAACATCGACGGCGCTTTCCATGGTCTGGGGCCTGTCTATGTGCGACGCGGATGCCTCTACTGCCACCCAGGATATGGACATGGTGCTCGCCAGACGGAATACAAGGCCGACATGCACCGCAATGGTTACCTCCTCGTCGTCTACGACAAGACCACCAATGCCTACATCCGTTCCGTGGCAGGTATGCCACAGACGGGTGCCGTGAAGCCCTTCAAGGCACCTATCGACGAGAACCAAATCAAGATAGCGTGGAACAACTATACCGACGAGTGGGGAAACAAGTTTGCCGACGGCGAGACCTATTCGCTCATTTACCCTGAGGTGAGCATCCCCTATCAAGCCTTCTATGCACCCGTGGTGGTACAGCGTGGTGGTACCGACATCACCCTCACCGAAGCTGAATTCAACAACGATATCGGCGTGCTGCTGGAGTCGACCATCGGCATCTACGGCACCGGACTGACCGACGCCATCCCTGATGAGGCCATCACCGCTCAGTGGAAGTCAGAGAGTGAGTACTTCAACAGCATCGGCCGCACATACGCGCTCAACCCCGCCATGTGGGATCAGGCTACCAACACTTGGAAGAGCTACTACAGCAACTCATTGCAAGGTGACGGCACCAAGTATGTGCGCCGCTATACCTACGCCATGTCACGCGGTCCTATCCTCGACGCCGCTGGAGCCAACGCCATCTGGAACATCACCAACGTGACCCGTTCCGACCGCCGTTACCACTACCTTGATCTCGCTGGCAAGTACTATGCCACGAAATCATCGCAAGACCCAGAGGTGCAAGCAGGCTTCACCGAGTACATCAACCGTGTAGACCCCACCAAGGCACACCCCGAGTGGCACACCGGCGACCTGCAGAAAGACATCTACACCTATCTGACCAGCAAGTCGCTCGACGCTGAGATGACCGACGCCCAGTACAAGAACCTCATGATCTGGCACCGTGGTCTGGCTGTTCCAGCAGCCCGCAACACGACGACGACGGACTTCCAAGAAGGCAAGCGCCTGTTCACCCAAATCGGTTGCGCTTCGTGTCACCGTCCATCATGGCAGACAGGCGACGACCACATACAAGATCCCGCCAAGTTCTTCACCTCCGACAGCGACATGCCGAGGTATCCTCATCAAAAGATATGGCCCTACACCGACTTCGTACAGCACCGTCTGTGGATGAAGAACGACATACGTACGGGCTGGTGCCGCACCACCCCACTCTGGGGACGCGGTCTGGCAGCCAAGTGCGGCAGTGGCATAGAGCGTCTGCACGATTGTCGTGCCCGCAACGTCATGGAAGCCATCATGTGGCATGGATGTAAGAACGAGGGAGGCATCAGTGATGCGTACAACTCTGTGGTGCAGTTCCGCAACCTGTCCAAAAAACAACGTGATCAGATCATCTATTTCATTGAATCCATCTAGACCGTATTTGTGAATAAAAAAGTGATTTATGCCCTATACACACTCATCATCGTGTGTATAGGGTTTGCTACTATCATAGAGAAATACCGTGGCACCAGTTTTGTGGCAGAGCATATCTACGGTGCATGGTGGTTCTCTGCCCTGTGGGCTGCCCTGACAGCGGCAGCCTGCATCTATATCATCAAACGGCGTCTATATCACCGGACTGCCGTTCTGTTATTGCACTTGTCATTTGTGGTGATACTGGCAGGCGCACTGATCACCCACCTCTTTTCACGCAGTGGGGTCATTGCTCTTCGCACCGCAATCCCTGCCTCGATGTACGTAGACAAGGACGGAAATTATCAGCATCTGCCCTTCTCTCTGACACTCAAGGAGTTTCGCATTGTCTATTATCCAGGCACAGATGCGCCGCTCGACTACCAGAGCATCATACAGTGCGATGGCAGACAAGACCTGGTGGTCTCTATGAACAACGTCGGGCACCAAGACGGTTATCGACTCTTTCAGTCCAGCTACGACACCGACGGCGAGGGCGTGGTGCTTGGTGTCAGCTACGACCCTTATGGTATCGCTGTCACCTACGTGGGCTATTTTTTGTTGTTGGTCGGCATCATCTTCACCCTGCTGTCACGACAGACCCAGATACGCACACTCTACCGCCAAGCCATGCGGCCATTGGCCATTCTCTTGCCTCTTGCCCTTTACGCCTCTCCTCTCTGTGCCAACGACGGCATACAAGCGGTTGACAAGGACATCGCCCGCCGCATAGGCAGCATCAACGTGCTCTACAACCACCGCATCTGTCCACTCAACACTGTCGCCACAGACTTTGTCACCAAACTGTCGGGCAACGCTTCATGGGAGGGATATTCTGCCGATGAGATTTTCGTCAGTTGGATGATTTACTACTCTCCGTGGGAAAAGCAGAAACTGATACGTGTGAAAAGCCATGATGTGCAGCGATTGTTGGGTATCGACAGTCAGTGGGCGTCATACAGCGATTTTCTCAATGAGTATCATGAATACAAACTGAAAGATGCCGTGGAGTCGCTGCGAAGTGGTGACCCTACCATCGACCGCAAGGCGTTGATGGATGCTGATGAGAAATACCATATCGTGGAGATGTTCTATCGTGGAGAGTTCATCAAGATGTTCCCTTATCGCTCTGGCGACGAGATCGTCTGGTACATGCCCGGCGGACAGTCACTTCCAAAGGAGATACCGGTCAAGGAGCAATTCTTCATCAAACAGTCGATGGACTTCCTGACAGAGAGTATCGTGACTGGACAACACGACAGGGCGATGGAAATCATCGCTAAAATAAAACTCTTTCAACAGGAGATGACAGGCCATGCGCTGCCCCATCAAAATATCGGAAAAGTGGAGATCTTCTACAACACGTTGCGTAGCCAGAAATGGCCGGTTTTCCTGTCGCTGACTCTCTCTCTGCTGTTGTGCATCGTCATGATGACCGCTGCGGGAAAAGGGACGTGGCTAAAGACCACATCGCTCTTGTTCATCGTGCTGCTGACCATCTATACCACCCTTCTGCTGAGCCTGCGCTGGTGGATCAGCGGACACATCCCCGTGAGCAACGGACATGAGACGATGCTGTTCATGGCATGGGTGCTGCTCTTACTGACCTTTGCTTTCCGCCGGCCATTCCCCATCATCTCAGGCTTCGGCCCGCTGATCGCCTCTTTCTGTCTCCTGGTCTCTATGCTGGCAGGCAGCAACTCACAAATCACCCCACTGATGCCAGTGTTGCAGTCGCCCCTGCTCTCTGTGCATGTGATGACCGTGATGTGTGCCTACGCACTGTTCGCCCTGCAGCTGCTACTGGGTGTGCAGGCAATCTTCCTGATCTGCCATAAAAAAAGAGCAGAACTGGAGCGGGTTACAGCCCTGTCACAACTGCTGCTTTATCCCGCTGTGTTCTTGCTCGCTATCGGCATCTTCCTTGGCGCCATCTGGGCCAATGTGTCATGGGGCAACTACTGGTCGTGGGACCCAAAAGAGTCATGGGCACTCATCACCCTCATGGTTTATGCCGTACCATTGCACAAGACCACTGTAAGCATCTTCCGCAAGCCCCATTTTTACCACCTCTACATGGTGTGTGCATTCCTTGCGGTCATCACCACATATTTTGGTGTGAATTATCTTTTAGGAGGTATGCATAGTTACGCTTGAAGCGATGACGAGCACCCCCGTTATCGCTTCAGCCATATGTCACTATTGTTGATGAAACACTTTTCTGGACGTACCGTCAGCACGCTTCTCGATATAGAGGTCGTGAGGTGCTGTGATGCGACGTCCCTGTAAGTCGTAGTATTGGCTTTCAGAGGATGGTGCGTCGGCGTATTTCATGTCACGGATAGCGTCTTCCTCCCTGTCTATCATAAAGATAAAAGTACTAAGACTACGGGGATGCAAATCTACTTGAATCGTATTGGTCGGTTCGTTGATTTCCATCGTTATCTTCTGGCAGAGGTTCTCGAGTTCATTGCCTGTCGACAGCAGAAGGGTGCCACTCTTCACTTTGTAGGGAAGTTGCATCTTGATGGCACATGGTGTCTCCACCGTATCTATCGCCATAACGATGAGCGAGTCGCCTTTGATATAAGCCGAAGTCTCCAGTGCGGCACCTTCGCCTGAGGTCTTGTCACGAGAGGTCTTTAAACGTGTGGAACCTGTGACGTGCTTCGAGAAGTGCGACATGACATAGGCGCGAGGCAGCAGTTTGTTCTTTGTGTTGCCAGGGTTGTACTGTGATTCTCCAGTACCCACGAAGGCCCAGTGGGCACGCATATACCAGTAGATGTAGCCTGTACAACCAGCCAGCATACATTCATTGAGTTCCTCGGCAAAGATCAACTGTTCGTGCCAGTTGGGCAGATGGTCGATATTGTCGGTGACAGAGTGCTCCGTCATCCACACTTCCTTGCCGTACTTGGAAGCCAGCGTGGCGGCCGACTTCAGATTGCCCAATGGCGGGTGACCGTAAATATGACCTGCGATGATGTCGACCTGGTCACGTGCCACTTCGTCATTCAAGAGCGTATTGGAATAATTGGGGTCGAAGCCCAGTGGCTCCGCACTGATCAGCCGCAGCCCCGGATAGGTCTCTCGGTCAAGCAGATGGGCGTAGTTCTTGACCAACTTGAGTTGCTGCTGAGGGGTATACAGGCAACCGGAGTAGCTGACCCACCAGTCGGGCTCGTTTTGAACGGAAACGGCGTCAACGTCCACACCTTTCGATTTCATATACTCCAAAAACGTGTTCAGCCAGGGGAAGAACTTTTCGTAACAGTCTTCACGCAGTTCACCGCGTTGGTAACCTTGATCTTCGCTGTTTCCTCCCTGTGCAGTGCCGTTGGTTTTGTATTCACCAGGAGGCGACCAGGGAGTGCCAAAGACGATGCCGCCACACTGTTTGACGTATTTGGCTGAAGGCACCGAACCTTGCCAGTCATAAGGTGTGTCCCAGTTGCCCCATTCAGGCACCCTGACATCGCCGATGAAATTGGGCGAGATCTCCATACGCATGATGTTAAGTCCTACTTTTGATGTAGGGCCATAGAGCAGTTTCACAGGCTGTGTGTCAGTGCCAAACGGACACATGGCGCCGTCGCAGGCGGCAGCGCCAAAGCCAGTGATTGTCTGGCAGCGGGTGGTGTCCACCGTCAGTTTGATAAACGCGGCCTGGGTAGTCATCGCTATTGCCAGCGCTAAAACCGAAGTAAAAATCTGTTTCATTGATGAAAGTATTTGATAGATGACGTTGTGTCGGCTTCCTTCGACATTCGGGTGCAAAGATACAACAAAGTGAGTGAAACGCCAAAAAAGAGAAGTAAGAAGTGAGAGGTGAGAGGTGAGTGATGAGTGGCTTGCTAAAGTTCCACAAACCGACCATTAGAAAAGAAAATAGTGGAAATTTTAGTCAAAAATGCTAGAATTACGAGAATTATGTGTATTTTTGTCGTTGAAACTAAAAAATCACTCGACGACCACAAGTTCAAGTTTCGTTTGGTTATGAAAACCTAATCAACTTTTACCTTTTCACCTAAGAAGTTGAGCGAGACATGCACTCACCTTTAATCTATTGAAAAAGATGAAACATTATCTGAAAAAACTGGAGGAAACCATCCGTGAACGCTGGAACCAGAAAGCGCTCTGTGACTATAATGGCGAATCCTATACCTATGAGGATTTGGCCAAAAACATAGAAATGTTTAAGTTGTTCCTCAACGAAGCACGTATAGCCAAGCGCAACAAGATCGCCATCTGCGCCCGCAATTCCGCCCGATGGGCGATCGCTTTCTGGGAAATCAATGTCAACGGTTGCGTGGCCGTGCCGCTTCTGGCCGACTTCCACCCCAACAGTATCACTGCCCTCACCAACCACTCCGACAGTGTGATACTTTTTACAGACGATGACATCTGGAGAAAACTGAATCCGGAGCAGATGCCTGCCCTCAAAGCAGCCATCAATGTGAAAGACCATCAGTTGCTGTGGCATCGGGATGAGAAGGTGGCCAAAGCCTGGAATAACAGAGAGAATATATTTAACTCCCGTTACCGCTCCGGATTGTCGCCAGAAAAGATTTCCTATCCTACGAACAACTGGGACAAACTGGCCATCATCAATTACACCTCTGGCACCACCGGCAATCCCAAAGGCGTGATGCTCACCTATGGTGCCATCTCCGACACCGACGAATTCAGCAACACTCATTTTCCCAACCATCCAGGCGAGACCATCGTCTCGATGCTCCCCATGGCCCACATGTACGGTCTGGCCATCGAGTTCATTCATCCAAATATCGATGGTGTCACGGTGTATTTCTTAGGTAAGACGCCATCGCCCACCACCCTGCTCAAAGCGATGCAGGACGTGAAACCCTATATGGTGGTGACGGTGCCACTGGTGATGGAAAAGGTCTATGCCAACTCCATCAAACCGGCCCTGGATAAAATGAAAAAGCTACAGGACATCCCTTATGTCAACAAGCTGTTATACAAGATCGTACGCAAAAAAATCATCTCTGCTTTCGGCGGACGTGTGCGCTGCTTCATCATGGGTGGTGCTCCTCTGAAACCCGAGGTGGAACAATGCTTCTGCAAGATGCGCCTCCCCTTCACCGTCGGCTACGGTATGACGGAGGCGTGCCCGCTGTTGGGCTGGGAGTGGTGGACGGATTTTGTCCCCGGTTCCTGTGGAAAACCTGTTCACGAGATCAGGATCGACTCCGAAGACCCGAAAAATGTGGCTGGTGAAATACAGGCACGAGGTGCGAACATCACGGTGGGCTATTACAAGAATCCTGAAGCCAATGCGGTAGCATTCACAGACGATGGTTGGTTCCGCACCGGCGACTTGGGACTGATGGACGACGAAGGCAACATCTTCATCCGTGGCCGTATCAAATCGATGATCCTCAACTCCTCCGGCCAGAACATCTATCCGGAAGAACTGGAGGCAGTGCTGTCGGGTTGCCCGTATGTGATAGAGTCGATCGTGGTGGATCGCAATAGCAAACTGGTGGCTTTGGTATATGCAGACATTCCCGAGGATATGGACACCGCTTCAAAGAATGCCATACCAGAACAGATACGGACCGCCGCCAACAAAGCCCTGCCTTCTTATAGCAAAATCAACAAAGTGGAACTGGTGGATGTGCCTTTTGAGAAAACGCCCAAAATGAGCATCAAGCGCTTCTTGTATCAGTAACAAAAGTTAAGTCAAAGCCATCTGCATCTTTCAACACAGGAAACTTCCGACGGAATCGCTGCAGTTCTTCCATATTGAGTTCTACTACGGCCACTTCTTCCTTGCCTCTCTCGCATGAGGCAAAGAGGTGGCCGTAAGCATTGATGACCATGGAGTCACCTTGATATTCGCAAGCCTTGTCACTGCCCACACGGTTGACGCCGATCACATAGCACTGATTCTCTAATGCGCGGGCTTTCAGAAGGGTCTGCCACACCTCGCTACGACTGACAGGCCAGTTGGCCACATAGATAATGGCATCATAATCGCCACAATTGCGCGAGAACACCGGGAATCGCAGGTCATAGCACACCTGTAGCAGGATGCGCACGCCCCGCCACTCCGTCACCACACGTCGCTGGCCAGCCACGTAGGCATCTGTCTCTCCTGCAAAGCCAAAGAGGTGTCGCTTGTCGTAATAGTCAAAGCTGCCGTCAGGACGCACAAAGAAGAGCCGGTTGCGCAACTGTCCCTCATCATCGACGGCAGCCACACTGCCCACAATGGCAGCATCAAGACGATAGGCCTGCTGCTGCATCCAGTGGAAAATCTGAAGCCACTGCACGTCAGCCTGCTCTGTGGAGCCTTCTGCTAAGAAGCCTGTGGCAAAGGTCTCTGCCAGCACGTATAGGTCGGCACCTGGCTGCTGGTCCAAAAGTGAGGTCAAATGTTGGAGGTTCCACTCCAGTTCGTTCCATCTGATGACGTGTTGTACAATCGCTGTTTTCATCCTTCTCTTTTTTGGTGATTATAAACGGTCCTACTTGCTGGGATGCAAATATACTACTTTTTATCGATTCATTGAAAAGGGAACACAACAAAATATTCTGATAAGTAAACATCAGCCAGCTAGATGTTGGGATGACTAAAGTTCTATAATTTTTAGTGTGGTATATGCAAATATACAAACAGAGGAGAGAAATGATTTTCGCATTTTCGTCTTTTCGGGCCTTTTCGGAATCAAATAATTCTAAGGAGGGAAGGAGGGAAGGAGTGTTCATATTCTCGGATGTTTTCGCAATTTATTATGAGGTAAGGGATAAGAGGTGAAAAGAGCTCATATTCTCTTATCCTCCTTAGACCGATTTATTCTCTAAGGAGTCAAGGAGTTTTCGCATCATTTTCGCTCCCTCGCATATTTTTCTTAATCCCCAAAAACACACTCCCCTTAGACTAATTAGGAATTAGGAGTTTATAGAGAACACACTCCCCCTGCCCCCTCTAACTTAGAGGGGGAGAGATTAGCACTGCGAATGGAGAAAGGTGTGGCATAGTCCGTGGGTAGCTCTCGTCTTCTAACTTAGGGGGAAGAACAAGTGCTACTTCAGCACCATGATATCACTCCAGCGGGTGGTGGGATTCTTGCTGCGGAAGTCATGTTTGATGGCGTTGGCGAAGACATCTGCCTTGATTTTGGGGCGGGGCTTTCCCTGCTCTGCAGGGCTTTCCCTGCGTATATACTGTTGTGAACCGAGGACGATGGTCTCGGTGCCCTGCATCCTGTTAATGCGGTCGATGACGGCATCCAGACGACGCATCTTCTCAAACTGTTCGGCGTTGATGTCGAAGAGGTCTTGCTGGATGGGACTATTGGGACCAATGCCCATGACGATGACACCGGCTTTCTTGTAGCGATAGCCAGGACGGTAAATCTCCTGAAGGACATCAGAGGCCGCCTTGACGATGGTGATGGTAGCGTTGCTGGGGGTGATGAGCCGCGTCTCCTGGAAGTTCCAGTACTGAGCGAGGTCTTCACGAAACGGGTTGGTGTTGAGGAACACGCCGACGATGGTGGCTACCGTGCCTTGTTTACGCAACTTCTCGGCACAACGAGCCGCATAGTTGGAGACATGGGTGCGCAGGTCTTCCAGGTCATCGACCATGCCGTTGAACGAACGGCTGGTACAGATGGACTTTTTCTTGGCCATCTCCTCGTTGGGCACACAATCTATACCATTCAGTTCACGCCATGTGCGCAGGATGACAATATTGTTGAAAGTGGAACGAACCCACGACTCATTATGCCGGGCAAAATCGTATGCCGTTCTCACGCCGAGGGTTTCCAGGCGGGCGGCATAACGGCGGCCGATGCCCCACACCTCACCGATGGGATAGAGTTTAAGTGCCTTGATGCGCTTCTCCTCGCAGTCTATCATACAGCAATGGCGATAACCCTGATATTTCTTCGCAAAATGCGAGGCCATCTTCGCCAATGTCTTGGTGGGCGCAAGGCCGATACTGACAGGCATACCGACATACTGTTTGACACGCTGGTGGAGCTGTTCGCCCCACGTCTTCAGGTCGAGGTGCTCCATCCCCTCCAGATAGATGAAACACTCGTCGATACTATAGCGGAAATAAGCCGGCACCTCCTTGCGGATGATCTCGACGACACGGGCTGTCAGTTCGCCATACAGTTCATAGTTCGACGAAAAGACAGCGATTTTGTGATTGGGAAATTGTTCTTCCAGCTGATAATAAGGCATCCCCGCTTTGATGCCCATTCGTTTAGCCTCGTTGGACCGTGCCACCACACACCCATCGTTGTTGGAAAGCACCACGACAGGTTTGTCTTTCAGGTCAGGCCGAAAGACACGCTCACAGGAGACGTAGCAGTTGTCACAGTCGACGATACCGTACATAGCTGTACGAAAGGGTTGGATGCATCAAACGGAGGTGGTGTCAACAGGGACATTCTCCACCGCATCGAGGTCGACCTTCTTGATGCCCACCTCTCCCATCCGTGAGATGGTGATCTCGTAAGGTACGAACTCCTCGCTGAGTACGTCGGGCGATCCGACGCTGCCGATGAAGTGAAGGCATTCGGAGTCATTTTCGTTGTACACCATACCAAGGATGACGCTCTTGTCAAGATAGGCCTGGTCAGCATGTTTTTCAAAGATGGCCTTCGTCAACTTACGGTCGAAGAAGACGCTGCCGTCGGGTCTTGTAATCTTGACAGAGATGATATTGTTGCGGTATTTTCTTCCGTTGTTGTCAGTGATATACGTGAGGCTGTCGTTGGTGTATCGGTGCACATGCACCCGGTAGGTGGTGTTCAGCCATTGCACATCATCGGTGCTCTCCGTCTCATTCATCTGATGGATGATGGTGTCGGGCACCACTTCCTCGTGTGGTGGCACAATGATATTATTCAGTTTTTTCACTTTCTCCTCTTTACATGAGGAGAAGACCGAGATGACCATGGCAGCAGCCAAGAATAAGAATATCTTTTTCATTTTGTCGTTGAAGGTGTGTTCTATTAATTCTGTTTATTTATATAGTTGTATTCGATAGATTCTATTTCGGTCGCTTTTTGTTTTTATTCGGCGCATAGTGTCAAGTCTCATCGGTCGTATAGCCCGCTATACTCCCTTTTCGACTTACACTCTGCTCTCGACTAAAAATCAAAAATCGTCTCGACATAATTTATAGAACCCACCTGAAATGTCGTGCAAAGATAGTGAAAAGGGAATGGAAAGCAAAATAAATACCCTTATTTTTTCTTTCCTGTGCACATCTTATCTTGGGTCTTGACTAAGGTTTTCACTCCGTCTACACTGATCTCGCCTTATATATAAGAAAGGTAAAATACAATGCAGTCAGGATGAACAAAACGACAAAGATGACGGCCACCACCTCCTGGTGTACGACCGACATCGCTATCAGCACGTTGAGCATCAGCACCAAGAGAGCCATTTCCACGCCCAGAATCCTTGTTCCACGGACAGCCAATTCCACTTGCCGGATGTTGGAGTATTCCCTTCGCCTCCCAACATTAAAATGGACGTACTGAGGATGATAGGCGACGACCATCATCAGGATGGCTGCAAAGGTCATCATTATCGTATGGATATGAATGCCCAGGAACTCGAATGGTGTGGTCCAGTCGAAACAGAAAGCCACCGCCCAGGCAACAACCAGCAGGACCGCCACGGCAATCTCCAAAACGGTGCCCTCTTGTGAACGTAACACCTTCACCTTCTTCATATCAAATCCATCATTTTTCTTCTTCTGTTCCATTTTCTTTCTTTTTTTTGGGTAAGCGTTTCGCTTTGCGCAGCGCTTCGGTGATGATCCACTGCAACTGGCCATTGGTGCTGCGGAACTCGTCCGCAGCCCAAGCCTCTATCGCATCCATCGTATCGCTGTCGACACGCAGGATGAAGTTTTTGGTCTTATTTTCCTTCTTGGCCATAGATTAGTGATTCAGCGTTCCGGTATTTACCACAGGCTGAGCCGAATCGTCACCGCAAAGTACGACAAGCAGGTTGCTCACCATTGCGGCCTTCTTATCATCGTCGAGCTCCACAATCTCCTCATTAGACAGTTTGTCGAGTGCCATTTTCACCATCGACACAGCGCCCTCCACGATTTTCTCGCGTGCGGTGATGATGGCGGATGCCTGCTGGCGACGCAACATGACGGCGGCGATTTCGGGTGCATAGGCCAGGTAGTTGATACGTGCCTCGACCACCTCGATGCCAGCCAGAGCCAATCGTTCATCAAGCTTTTCCTCCAACTGCTGGTTGATCTCATCGGCGCTGGAACGGAGGGTTGGCTCGCCGTGGCGGTTGTCCTCATCGTCGTAAGCATATTGGCCGGCCACCTGCCGAAGAGCAGCATCGCTCTGCACCCGCACGAAATTCTCCAGTGCGTTCATCAGGCCCTTGGTATCACTTCCCACCGTGTTAGGATTGGTGGCCATCGTTTGTGAGTCGACCTCAAACAGGGCCTTGTAAGTGTCCTTGAGTTTCCACACCATCACCAACCCAATCATAACAGGATTGCCCACTTTATCGTTCACCTTGATGGGTTTGGCGTCCAGGTTGCGTGCCCTGAGCGACACTCTCTTGGTGCTATAGAAAGGATTAATCCAAAAGAATCCTGTATTTGTGAAGGTGCCGCTATATTTGCCAAACCATGTGACCACACGGGCTTCATTGGGTTCAAGCAGCAAGAATCCGCACCACATTATTATATTGACGATCAACAATACGATGCCGACTGTAAGAAAAAGACCACCAAAACTGCCTGTTTCACCATCAATCAACATGATGCCATAGACAATGGCAACGAGAGACAAGATAAGAACAGCGAGATTAACAAACAGCATTGCAAAGCCGTTCAAAACACTTCCCTTAAATGAAAATTCTTTCTTTTCCATAACTATAAAATTTTAATATCAAAATGATATCACAAAGATATGGATATTTTTCTAAACGGCAATGGGGATGCGCTAACATTTAACATTTATTAGTAAATAGGAATTAGTAATTAGTGGTTATTAGAGGTGAGAGGGGGGAAGTAAGAGGTAAGAGAATACCCTTGCAAATAGAGTGCCAACTAATTAGAAGTAAGAAGTCTGATGGCTGATGACTGATGGCTGATGACCCACACCGACAGGCTAATAAACACACTTCCCCTTACACACTTTAACACACTCCCCCTGGCCCCCTCTAACTTAGAGGGGGAGAAGTTACCACTGCGAAAAGCGAAAAGCGATGTTAACACATTCCCCCTGGCACTCCCTCCGGCACTCCCTCCGACTCCCGAGGGAGAGCAATCTCGTTTCCTGAGGGAGAGCAACCTCTAACGTTAGAGGGGGAAGAAAAAGGTGCCAAAGGCACCACTCAAAAAGGATGAAAAAAATAGACCTACAGCAGGAGTGCGGGCCTCCGAGCCCGCAAAAGTACCTAAAAACTCTTGCGTCGGGTTCGGAGGCCCAATACAAAAGAAATCATCTTAGGCGCTTTGCGGGCTCGGAGGCCCGCACTCCTACTGAACTCCTACGATATACATGCGGCCGCTACGCTCAAAAATTTACATTTTTATGATTCCTATATCGCGAATAACTAACAGCGAAATGCTAAGACCTGTCAAGTTGAGTACTTGCGAAACTTGACAAACTTATTTCAAAACGAGATTTTTGGAGGTCATCGAACCGTCATTCGCATAACATACGACAACGGCCAGTCCTCTGGGCAGAGAATCGAGGCTGAAGGTCAATTGATGGGTATTGTGACCGGGGTGCGACTTGAGACAAACGCCTGCCGCATTGACGAGGTCGACACGGGCAATGGGCTTCGGCGAAGAGAGCCGCGCGCACTGGTCGGTATAACTCAAATCAACATCAAAAAACGAGAGAGGCTGCACGTGGCTCTGTTCTGTACACTCTCCGGGCAAATTCTCGTCAAGGAATGCCAGCCGCTGACGGAACCAGCTTTTCACATATTCTATTTCCTCTTGATAGGAAGAGACCCTGTAGGCAGCGAAGAAACTGGTGGGGCTCCAGTCCCAAGGATTGTTGGACTTGAGCACTTCCTTGTATTTCTTCAGTTGCCGATCTTTGGCTTGGTCGAGCAACTGCGCATAACTGTCGAGGAACTGGTCGATGGACTCCTCGCTGAGAATCGTCTGTCGCAGTTGCTGATAACGGCACTTGACCGCATTGCAGAAAGCCGGGTCTTCCAGCAAACGCTTCCACATAACGGGTGTAGGGTTGGTCTCACAACCCTGATACACCCACGACCTCACTCTATTCGCATTGCAGAAGTTACAGTTTCCATACGCCAGATTGAAGTCCCACACAGGACCTGCGAAGAGTTTGCCACGTGTGCCATCCTGATGGTCTTTCTCCTTATAATAATAGGCGCTCCGCTTGAAACCGTCGGCATTGAGACTGAGTTCGGTATGGATGAAATAGTCAACAAATGAAGCGACGTCAATCAGCTTCGCATAACCCTCCACGGGGTCAGCGAAATTGTCGGCCTGAATGGCCAGTTCGGCAGAGTCGACATACTGTTGTATATAAGCCTTTTGCGCTGGTTGTATATCCTCCTTCTTGGGATAATAGATGGTCCAGGTGACCGTGGCAGCCACAGTCTGGCTCCCACCCCACCACGACTGCTGCACCTGCACGCCTTGGACTTTTGAGGGGAAAGTCAGGTCGTTGGAATCAAAGGCATCAATGCGCACGATATATCCTCCGGTGACATCGCGCCCGGCGATGTCCTCCGGCTTCAGTTTGCTGATATCCACTCTGTTTTTGTCGCGCTTGATACTCTCGCAAAGGGCATACACGCCCATATACTCGCCATTGACCATCACCTCACACATCTGTGTGCGTGGCCCCCAGTGCCCCATTTGGTTCCACATATGATAGGCAAACACATCTCTCACCATCGACACATCGTTGTAGGGAGCCAGCAGCACCCAGTCCTCCTCCTTGGGCATACCCAATAGCGACACGGCGCTGTCGTTGCCTTCCGCAGTCCACGTCTCGATCGTGTACTTCTTTTGGTTGAAGTTGAGAGAACTCTCTCCACGCCATTTCACGCCCACATATCCGTCATAGTCGTTGGGGGTATCGCTGATATGATTGGTCTTCCCCACTCCATTGTTGATGATTTTCATCGTGCCCATCACCTTGGAGTCTGCGTTGATTGCCTCTGTGGTATTGATGATGATGATGGGCAGGTCGGAACTGGTGAAAGAGACATGATCTGCAAGCGCACGGATTGACGATGCCATGATCAGGCATGAAAAAAGCGCTGATTTCAACATATAGCCCGGTTTCATAGGTGCATTGTTAGTTTAGTTATTCTGTCGCAAAATTAATGAAATATCAAGACACATGACCGAAATGACGTTTCAGAATGATTAAAAAAAGTTTCATGGGCGATGAATCAAACACAAACAGACGATTTTTGCCACTTTTTTTTGTTTTCCACCATATTTGGCGTAATTTTGCATCAAATTATCATCTTTTAGAACATTCTCGCATCATGACATACAGTATTATAGGCACAGGCGCCATCGGCGGATACTATGGCGGTCTTTTGATGAAATCGGGAAGAAAAGTGCGCTTTTTGCTCCACACCGACTATGAATATGTGAAAGAAAACGGCCTACAGATTGACTCGTGTGACGGTGACTACCATCTAGACACAGTGGAAGCCTACAACGACACACGTGATATGCCCACATCGGACGTGGTGATCGTGGCTTTGAAAACCACCAACAACCATCTCCTGCCCAAGATGCTGGCTCCCATTGTTGGCAGTGACACCACGATTGTGCTGATCCAGAACGGCATCGGCGTGGAAGAGGACCTTCAGAAGCAATTTCCCCATGCGCACATTGTGGCAGGTCTGGCCTTCATCTGCAGCGCCAAAGTGGGTCCGGGACGTATCTCCCACCAGTGCTATGGCTCTATCAATCTGGGCAACTACTCGTGTCCCGACAACACATTCCATGCTTTGTTGGCCGATTTCCAGGCCGCTGGCATCGCTGCCGCCGAGGTGCCCTACGCTGAGGCACGGTGGAAGAAAGCAGTGTGGAACATGCCTTTCAACGGTATGACCGTGGCCCTCAACACTTCTACTGACCAACTACTGGGCCATCCCTCCACCCGCCAACTGATCTATGCACAGATGTTGGAGGTGATAGGCGCGGCAAATGCCTTAGGGGTGACAGGACTGAACGCAGCCTTTGCAGACAAGATGATGGAAATGACCGACGCGATGGTGCCCTATAGCCCCTCTATGAAACTGGACTATGACCACCACCGCGCGATGGAGATACATTATTTATATGATAGGCCCATCGAAATAGCCCGCAGTGCTGGATACAAGATGCCCAAACTGGAGATGCTTGCAGCAGAACTGCGGTTTATAGAAGCCACCTATCACCATTCCTGACAGCGAGGTTTAGAAGTTGAGATGGATGCCTCCCATGAAGGTGGCGCGAGGCATGGGGTAACCAAGGTTGATCTCATAACGCTGTGCCAGCAGGTTTTCGCCACGTGCCCATAAGGTAAGGCCTCGTGTGAGCGCATAGCTGACCGTGGCGTTGAGAAGGCAGAAGTCTTCCTGCTGTTCATTGTCACCCACGGCAGTGTAGAGCCCGTTGATGTATTGCAGTCCTACGTTGACTTTCCATCGCTGGTCATGCCAGGCAGCGCCGAGAAATCCTTTATACGTTGGAGCGGCGATGACAGGATTCTCCATATGCAACAACGAATGGTTGGTGTTGACCGTCCAGTGACTATCTATGCGCCAGCCAGCTTCTATCTCAGCACCATAATTTTCTATTTCCCCAGTATTTACATTTTTGCGGTTGACCGTCTGAATCATGTTGTCGCCTTTGATGTAGAAGAGGTTGGCACCATAGCTGAACGAGCCAACACGATGCCGCCACGACAACTCATAGTTCCAGAGGCGCTCCGGCTCCAACTCTTCGTTAGATGGTGGATAAAGATACATCTCGCGCATGGTAGGGTTGCGGAAACCTTTGCCCACCATCGCTTTGATCTCGCCTGTTGTCAACGGGCGTACGACGAGTCCCGCTTGTGGCACCCATTCTGTACCCGTCACCGAGTGATGGTCGAGACGGACGCCAGCGTCAAGGGTCAGCCAAGAGAAAAGATCCTGGCGGAAGTCGACATAACCGGCTATCTCATTGCGGTATGACTTACCACTCTGCTTGTTGGGGGTCTCAAGCACCTCGCCCGTCTGTTTGGAGGTATAATAGGCATTGCCGTAGATGTGCTGGTAGTCGACACCGAGGGTGAGACGGTTGCCCTTAAAAAGTTGTGCGCTCTGATACCATGAGACACCAGCCAACGCGTCTTTCGAACGGAAGTAGCGCTGCGTAGGTTGGTCAGGATTGGCGGTGCCGTCGTCAATCTTATGTCTGCCGAAATTGGTGTATAGGCTCAAGGCACCACTGGTGCGCTCGTAGTGGTTTTCGAGTGCGGCTGACACCACACCCCGTGTGATCCATTGGTCTGCATCGTAGAGAGGACTGTTCTCTGCCCCTGGATAACTACTGTTGAAACGCGTCAGGTTGGCGTCTACATAAGCATTCCACTGCTCGCTGAGGTCATAGCCCAGTTTCAGATATCCACCATACTGCTCAAACCCCATCCGCGGGCGATGGTTGTCGGTACGGTTGTATTGTGCGGAAACAATGCTGCTGAACTTCCCGCTTCGCACTTGATTGGACGCTTCCGACTGAATGGTGCCATAACTGCCGGCTCCGAGGTTGACACTCGTATGGATGCCATCCTGACGCTGCTGCCGTGTGACGATGTTGAGCACGCCACCCATCGCATTGCTGCCATAAAGCACAGAGGCGGGACCACGAAGCACCTCCACCCGCTCAGCCATCAGCGTCTGGTAACTGTCAGAGATGGGATGCCCATAGATGCCCTGATATTGTGGATGGCCGTCGATGAGTACCAACAACTGGCCAGCACCACCTGTGATACCACGCAGGTTGATGCCTCCGGCAGCTCCATTCGAGACGCCGTAGCCCATCATCGCGCGGCTGGTCACCATCAGCCCTGGCACCTGCTGCATCAAAGTGGGCAATACAGAGGGCTGATACTGCTCTGTCAGTTGGTCACGTCCGATGACATTAACGGTCATCGGAAGATAGCGCACGTCTACTTCATTGCGTGAGCCAGTCACCACAACTTCTTGCAAGGATAGCGTGTCAGCGACCTCGGCATACAAATTAGCACTCGTAGCCACTGCCACGAGCATGGATAAACAAATTCTTCTCATTTTCACGTTATTACTTTTTTAAAATAATGTAAATAGAGTGTAAGTTCAACTTTCAACGTATGGCATTCACCTGATTGACAGGATGACCCTGAATGAAAGCCCTCACATTGTCAACAGCGATTTCGATGAGCCTTTGTCGAGCCTCCACGGTGGCCCATGCGATATGGGGGGTGATAAAAGCGTTGGGCAAATCCAAGAGCGGCGAATGACCGACAGGTGGCTCATGACACAACACATCGGCTCCATAAGCCGCCAACTGCCCCGTCTGGAGTGCCTGAGCGACATCCTGTTCGTTGACCAATGGGCCGCGCCCCGTATTGATCAGGATGGCCCCTCTCTTCATCTTGGCAAGACTGTCTTTGTTGATCATCTCACGAGTCGTCTCCGTAAGCGGACAGTGCAGCGTGAGAATGTCGGAGTGGGCAAACAAGTCGTTCAGGGTGGCTTTTTGTATTCCACTGGGCAGGTCAGCCGCGCTTTTGCTGGTCAAGGCCAATACGCTCATCCCCATAGCCTGTGCTATCTGAGCCACCTTCTTGCCGATGGTGCCAAGACCTATGATGCCCAAAGTCTTCCCTGCCAATTCGGTGAGCGGTTCATCCCAATAGCAGAAGTCGGGATTACGATCCCATCTTCCTGCCCTGTTATGACGGGCATAGTCGCCCACCCTGTTGGTGATATGGAAGATGTGTGCGAAAGCCATCTGTGCGACACTGTCAGTGCTATAGGCGGGGATATTGGTCACGACGATGCCTCTACGCTTCGTCTCGGCGATGTCGATCACATTGTAGCCTGTAGCCAACACCCCAATATATTGGAGTCGAGGCAGCGCGTCGAGTTGTTTTTTGTCCAGCACCACTTTGTTGGTGAGCACCATCTCACAGTCGCAGGCACGCGCTACCACTTCTTCGGGAAGCGTGCGGTCATAGACCGTGACCTGGCACAGGTTCTTCAGCCCATCCCATGACATGTCTCCAGGATTGACACTATATCCGTCAAGAATTACTATTTTCATTATGATTCTTTGTATCTTTCGCCCCAACAGCGGAGCATATTTTGATATAACTTTTCCTCGGATGGCGAATGCTGCGCATGCCACAAACGGGTGTTTTGCAGGCTGTCGGGCAGATACTGCTGCACGACGAAGTGCCCGGGATAGTCATGCGAATATTTGTAACCGTCGTGATAACCCAGTTCTTTCATCAGCTGAGTGGGAGCGTTGCGCAGATGCAGTGGCACTGGCTGGTTGCCTGTCTGCCTCACGAGGGCCAAGGCGGCATCGATGCCTAAGTAGGCCGAGTTGCTCTTAGGACTTGTCGCCAGATAGACCGCGGTCTCTGCAAGAGGGATGCGCCCCTCGGGCCATCCAATCTTCATCACGGTATCGAAAGCAGCATTGGCAAGCAACAGAGCATTAGGATTGGCCAGTCCGATGTCCTCCGCCGCACTGATGACCATACGGCGTGCGATAAACTGAGGGTCTTCGCCACCCTCTATCATCCTGGCCATCCAATACAAGGCGGCGTCGGGGTCGCTGCCACGGATGCTCTTGATGAAAGCGGAGATGATGTCGTAGTGCATCTCACCTTCTTTGTCATATGCCAGTGGGTTTTGCTGCAAGCGGTCCTCCACCAGCCGGTCGGTGATGACCACTTCATCGGTATCATCAGCCTCGACCACCAATTCAAGGATGTTGAGCAATTTCCTGGCGTCTCCACCACTGTAGCGCATGATGGCACCGGTCTCCTGAAGGGTGATGTGACGTTTGGAGAGGATCACGTCCTTGCTGACAGCACGCTGCAAGAGGACCATTAAGTCGTCTTTCTCTAGGGGCTTCAGTACATACAGCTGACACCGTGAGAGAAGGGGTCTGATCACCTCAAAAGAGGGATTCTCTGTCGTGGCACCGATGAGGGTTACCACACCCTTCTCCACCGCTCCGAGCAGAGAGTCTTGCTGGCTCTTGCTAAACCGGTGTATCTCATCGATGAAGAGAATGGGCGACGCTGCATTGAAAAACCGGCCTTTCTTGGCCTTGTCGATGACCTCTCTCACATCCTTGACACCGCTGGTGACGGCACTTAGCGTATAAAAAGGTGTAGCGAGCTGATGGGCGATAATCTGTGCAAGTGTCGTCTTGCCCACCCCTGGAGGCCCCCAAAGAATGAACGACGAGATACGCCCAGAATCAATCATTTTTCTGAGTACAGCACCCTCTCCGACCAGATGTTGCTGCCCGATATACTCATCAAGACTGTGAGGTCTCATTCTTTCTGCCAACGGTTCTGCCATAAAGCTATAGGTTTTAGGGAAGTGATATGGTGCTAGCGCCACGTTTTGCAAAGATGGCACAAAGATAAACAAAAAAACACATTTTTCTTGCAAATAAGAGATAAAGTATTTATTTTTGCAACGCAATCAATAATTCAAACCATGTAACAACAGCTTCCAACATCATTCAGATTTTTGGATCATTGGAACAAACCATAAAACAACATGAAAAAGAAAGAGAAAAAAACACTGACCTTAAAGACCCTCAACAAAAGCAACATCTGGGACTGCCAGGAAAACGACATCTTCAGGATATGGGAGGCGGCCGAAAAAGACTCTGACATGAAAGACAACGCCCGTCACTACATCGATATCATCAAGAGTGCCTTTGACCTGGAAGAGGTGAAAGTGGACAAACCTGAAGTCATCAAAAAATATGAGGCACGTGGATTTAAAGTGGGCCAGGTGAAAATGGATGAGAACAACAAGGTGAAATGGGCTGTCAAGAAACGCCCCATCCTGCGGGTGACCGACCTGACCTATGAGAATATCCGCCATATCTCCACATCGAAATTGCTTGAAGTCATCGACCGCAACTTTGGCGGAGGATGGGACAGTCTGTCACAAAGCATCCAAGATATCATCACCAGTGGTTTTGACATCAGCACCACCACCCTGCCCAAAGACCGTCTCCGCAAGCCGGGAAGTATGTATGAGAAGAAGGTGGCCGACGGTTTTGAAGTTCTCGAGATAGCCAAGGGCCTGTGGGTGGAAGCCATCTTCGCCAAGGAAAAGCCTGAGATGGAGAAGCCTCGCATGAAATTTGAAGAAGAAGATTTGGATAATCCCGAGGACAATGAAGATCTGGAAGAAGTGGAGGACCACTACAACGACCTGGACGAGGATGACGATGAGTTCGACGAGGACAAGCTGACAGAGGAAAGTTACCGCACGACCTTCGATACCGAACCCGAAGACCTGAATCTGGAGGCCGAAGAAATCTCCGATGATTACGAGGATGAATAACGGTGAAAAAATGAGAGCTTGTCTCACGACAAGCTCTCAACATACTTACTAAAACTAAATTAACCACTAAAAAAACTAATCTATTCCTTTTCCTCCTTACATTTCATTTTTATTTAATCCTGATGGGATGCTGCAAAAATACTGATTTCATTTGGATTTTCCAAATTTTCTTGGGTGGAATCCGCCTAAAATATGTTATTTTTCTTTAATTGTAAAATCCGTTTCCTTTTTAGAATGAATAGCCCAGAGTGAAAAGCAATTGATGACGTTTGTTGTCAACTTTCTGCTCGTCCACCACATTGTCCAAGTCGCTGTATCCTTTGTCTATATAGCTCATGAATGGACTGAAATGTCCTTGTGTGGATGAATACTGGTATGTGAGGTCGAGATTGAGCTTGCCTACCTGATAGCCCACACCACAGGTGAAGCGGTTGGTGGCATCCCAGTTGGTATAGTCAGTGGCAGATGAATAATAGGAACCCGGCGAGTCGATGGTGCCATCTTTATAGCCATCTTTGTTGTACATGGGCGACACATAGTTGTAGCCTGCACGAATAGCCAGCTCGGGGGTGGGTTTCACCTCGGCACCGATCTTCAGGGTGCTGACACCTTTCAACGTATATTTGGTGTGCTCGTTCATCAACTCATCGCTCTCACTGTCCTCGTAGTCGACACCCCAGTAGTAGTCATAATAGCCTCCGGTCTTGACACGCGTGTCCATACTGCTGTAATCGGCATATTCATAACCAGCACCAATGGCCACCATGTTGCCAATCGTATGACCCATACTCAGCCCAAACTTCCATGGTGTATAGAATTTGAAGGAGTAGCTGTCGTCGGCGTATGCCGTATAAGCTCCATCAGAGATCTCGGTATAGTTTTTCGTCTTCAGGTCATAGAAGGTAGGAGTGGCGATGCTCACACCGAAACGGAAGGGTGAGTCCTCGATGGGACGGAAAATGGCGCCAACTTTGACATCAAAGCCCTGACCGGATATCTTGCGCGAGTCATAGACAAAGAGATTGTTGATATTCTCCGGATTTGAATTCATAGACTCAGAATAGTCTGTGGCATGTCTGTAATGCACATCATAAATTCCGAAAGTGATTCCGAGATAAACCTGGTCGTTGATATTGCCACTGAGGTTGAAGTCATATTCACCTACATAGCCTTTTTGCGCCCTGTCGAAAGCATAGCCGTTGGCCTCATAAAAATAGGCATTGCCATCGCCGGCGGCATAGAGCAGATTGCGCATATAGATATCGTCGAGCTGATTGCAGGAGGAGTAAGGATTGTCCAAATCGAACGTGCCCTCATCAAAGCCAGGACGATAAAGCAGGTTGTTCCACAACTTGGCATACGTCAACTTATTTTGTGAGGCATTTTTCAGCCCGCCCGCAGCAGATAAGATATAGTCAAAATTGCGGCTCTTATGATAGTTGAAGCCCACATTGACAAAAGATCTCTCACCACTGCGCTTGGAATAGACAAAGCCCACCTGGTCGAAACTCATATTGGTCTTGTTGCCCCTTGAATAGTCGGCGGCATCTTGCTGAGACACCATGCCGAAGGACAAATCCGCATGATTTCTGCGGAACAGGCCTATACCAGCCGGATTGCTGCTGATGGTGGAGATGTCGGCACCAAGTGCGTCCAACGCACCGCCCATGCCCACATATCTCGCTGTACCATTAAGATCCTGTGTGGCCACTGTAGCATTCTCATATGTCTCCTGAGCCATGGCTTGAACACCTGTCAGAAGTAGACTGATCAAAAAGATGTGTCTCGTTTTCATATCTGTAACATTAACTATAATTCGTATTCAACATTAGCTATAACATGCATGGTGGATTTTACCGGCGTCCACCAAAACCGCCGCCTCCGCCGCCTCCAGAACGACTGCCGCCACCTGTGCTGCCACCGCCGCTGAAGCCACCGCCCGAGCGACTGCCACCGCCGCCGAAGCTGCCTCCGCCACTATAGGAGCTGCCTCTAGAAGACGAGCCGCTATAAGAGGGACCGCTATAGGATGATGAGCTGCTGGACCTTGGGGTATATGACCTACTGCTGGAAGTAGTACGTGTCGTAGCTGTGGAGCGGTTGCCACCGAATCCTGACCTGTAGGCCGAAGAGTTGTTGGTATAGTTGGTGCGGCTGCCCGAGCCTGACGACATTGCAGAAGATCTGCCGCCGCCTGTGAGCCCCCTGCCTCCAAAGTAGCCATTATTAGCGGCCGTGTATCCACGTCCTGTTGACACAGCATATCCTCTGCCAGTGTTGTCCGGACGCTTGGTGGCATCGGGATAAACATATCCACCATGATAATATCCGGGGCCATAGTAATAATAAGAGGTATAATACCATGGGGAATACCAATACCAGTCATACCAGCCGTAATACCAGGGATCATACCAGCCGTAATACCAAGGATCGTACCAGGGGTCATACCAGCCATAATATCTGTAGGGATAACGTCCCCATCCCCAGTATCCACGGAAGAACGGGTCGTACCAGCCATAGAATCCGTCGAAACGGCCCATGCGTGTGCTGTAGCGGAAGTCCTTGTCGTCCTCCAGATACTTGTCGATATAGATCGTGTCATTCTCAGGATAGACTCCGTCTCCTGCAGTGAACTCAATGATGTCATTACCCACAGAGTCGGTGCCGATCTTCTCGTAAGAGCTTCGCATGTGACGACGGTTGTACTCATCGACACTCACATTTCTCCCACGGTAATATACCGGGCCATCCACTGGCCGACTTTCTGCCGCAGAGCTTTTGGTCTTTGCAGACTTCGAAGGCACGAAGTACATATCGTCTTGTGCCAACAAGGACAATGGTAAAGCAATTACCATCAATGTAAGTAAAAACAGCTTTTTCATATCTCTATTCATTTAGGTCTTTTAAGTACGATGCAAAAATAGTGCAACTTTCTGTGCAAAATTACGGAAAAACCCTAAACCATGATAGGTTTTTCCCTATTTTTTATAATTTTGCACCATAAATACATTAAATAGACGTCGCTATGCAGTATTTCAAATCTACATTTACTGTCGAAAGTGCCCCTGTCTCTGACGATTTGATGCAGACCATCCGTGACATCATAGCAGGCCTCGCGGCCGAAGCGGGATTTGAGTCGTTTGAAGACACGCCTGATGGCATCATCGGTTATGTACAGGAAGACCATCTCGACCGTCACGCGCTTGACGAAAGCATGAAAGAGTTCCCTGTCAGTGGGGTGACCGTGTCATACCAAATAGAAGAAGTAGAAAACAAAGACTGGAACGAGGCATGGGAAGAGAACGGTTTTGACCCGATAGAGATAGCCGGCAAGTGTATCATCCACGACACGATACATCCCATAGATGAGACAACTCCCCACGACATCGACATCGTCATCGATGCCCGGATGGCCTTTGGCTCTGGCACCCATGAGACCACTCAGATGGTCGTAGAGCAATTGCTCACCACCGACCTCACCTCCAAGCGTGTCCTTGACTGCGGCTGTGGCACCGGCATCCTCTCTATTGTGGCCTCCAAAGCGGGAGCCTCGGACATTGTGGCCTACGACATCGACGAATGGTGCGTGGAAAACACCACACACAATGCCCAGCTCAATGGAGTGGACAACATCACCGTGCTGCACGGGGACATTCACGTTCTGTCTCACGTCAGCGGCATGTTTGATGTGATTGTGGCCAACATCAACCGCAACATCCTGTTGGCCGACATCCCCGCACTGCGTGAGGTGATGACCAGAGGAGGACTGCTCATCATCAGCGGTTTTTATGAGGAAGACGCTCCGGTACTGGTGACCCATGCCAGCGAGACAGGTCTGACCCTGCTCTCCACTCACCAAAAAGGCAACTGGGTGACACTTGTTTTCACAATTTAGGGGCAATTTCTATTTTTGTCCAGGTTGCCATATCTTATTCTTTTATTCACTCACACCGGGTTCAGCGGCCATGTCATGTTCCTCTTGTACATCAGCATACTTCGTCTGACCTTGCCCGATGTCTCTTGTCCTTATTCCAAAGGCTACGACGAAAAGGTACATCGTGGTCAAGACATTGATGGCGAAGTCACATTCCTGCTCCGTGGCAGTTGGAGCCTTGTGGGCTTGATCATTGCGCCAGTCACGCACCATGGTCAGGTATTCGCTGAATTTCTTGTCGGCATCGCTGTCGGAGTATTTCAGGCGCTTCAGGCACGGCGTCTGGAAGATGCAGTCGGCAAGTGTGGCCATGGTACCCTCCTGTCCGATTTTGGTGCTGACTATCTCTGAGCGATTTTTCAGATAATACACCTTTTTCAGCAACACCTCAAAGCGGGTGACGAGGGTGTTGAAATGCTGCTTCTTATCCACGAGAGACACCTTGACGGGACTGCAATACAGGCGGTTGAAGGCATTCTGTATCACGTCGTTGGCACCGTCGATGTCATCGGTGGTGCGGGCGGAAATCAGCGCCACCAGGTCGTCGGCAATCTGTTCCTTGCTCTTCGGCATCATCCTAAAGACGGAGAACTCACGTTCTATCGTAGGCATGATTTTCTCCTTGAACCGCTCCGGATTGAAGATGAGCGTTTCACCCTCTGCCCGGTAGTTTTGATACATCAGGTCGGCCATCTGCGTCATGATGCTGTTGTAGAGTTCGCGGTTCTGGAACAGACGGTCGAAGGCACCCACGCTGTCGTCGTAGCACTGTTGGGCTGCTCGAAGATTTCCTGAAGGAGCATGGCGGTGAATACGGTTGCCTTGAGAAGAGCGAGCAGAAACTGCTCAACAAGGAACTGAACAAGATGGCCACCGCTCTGGTGAAGAAGGTCTATATGAGCCAGGCCTACATACTCGATGAATAATAATCAATAGACTCTCTCCGTGCTTCAAATGGAGCATGGGGAGAGTCATAAAACAAATACGACAATGAGAATACAATACATGAGCGACC
>JAEEGL015993374.1_pt1 | contig 66349 bp, 52 predicted proteins | sample 9134231 | NCBI WGS metagenome assembly JAEEGL01 (sample SAMN16246548, study PRJNA631951) | gut metagenome | biome: gut microbiome; feature: rumen; material: fiber-attached | host: Bos | place: Iran: Karaj | collected 2018-10
GAGAAGGACATGCCGGATGTGCCCGATGCGCTGAGATTTCCCTATCCGACGGGCTGGCTGACGGAATCGGGCACGCCGCCCTGCGAGCACCTCGATGTGATCGTGCTGACGGCGGCGCACTGTGTCCTCGGCGACTGCATCCCCGTGCGCGTGATCGGGGTGTTTCTCCGCCGCGACGGCGACCACAAGCTCGCTGCCGTCCCCGCGGAGGCTGCGGTCAGCGATCTGGCTGCGCTCCCGGCTGAACAGCGCGCGGCACGACTGGGCGCTGACCGCACGCGGGCGCGAGCAGGCGTATGCAATCGGGAAATGGCTGCTCTGGGAGGACTGCGACCGCGCCTATGAGATGTATGTCTCGACGCAGAAGCGCGCGGTGCAGACTGCCGGGGAGATCAACCGCACGCTCGGCATTCAGCCGGTGCATGAGGAGCGGCTCTGCGAGGTCGACGCCGGGCAGGGCAACGGGCAGACGCGGCAGTGGTACAACGCGCATGTCACGCCGCGCCCCGCGGTCTACGACCCGGATTACCGCCCCTTCCCGGACGCCGAGAGCGACCGCGACCTCTGGGTGCGCATCGAGCCGTTTTATCGGGAGATCACGCAGAACAGGCAGGAGCGCATTCTGATCGTGTCGCACGGCACGGCGCTGAGCTTTCTGCACGCGATGCTCTGCGGCATTCCGCTCGGAGCGCGCGGGGGCTTCCGCTTCTCCGGGCGCGGCGGCTCGATCTCCAAATTCGTGATCGAGCCCTCGGGGCACACGGTCGCGGAGTATGTCAATCACCGGATTTTTTAATATATCAAGCATCCTGAATTAACCATAGTGCAAAACAATAAAACGAAACAAATTCGGCGCTGCGGTCGGCTCCGTGCGGGCTGTGCAATCCTGCATGCCTCAGACCGCCGGGCGATTTGCCGGAATTTTACAGCGAGTATAATTTAATCGAAAATCACTGAAGCGGCAAATCCGCCGTGCCGACAGAAATGCACGGATTTCCGCACAAACCGCCGCGCTGTGACAGCCCTCTGCCGGGCGCAGTCCGCGCGTGCGACAGGAACCGCAGAATCTTAACTTTCGCTTTGACAAAATCGACTAACAGCTATTGACATTTTTGTGCAAATATGGTATAATATATCCACAAATCAGAGAACCCCACAAGGAGGACACGCCGATGGAAGTGACGGCTGAGCGCGCCGCATGTGCGCAAAAGAACGCATCTGTGTTGATTTCGTGCCTTGAGCACCGCAAGCTGAAATACAGCGTCGACGAGCAGACCGACGCGAGGACCCATATCCGCATCCGCTTCACGGGCAATGATCTCCCGATGACGCTGCACATCATTCTGCGCGCCGACCGGCAGATTGTCTCGGTGCTTTCCCCGATGCCCTTTGTCATCGCGCCCGAGCGCCGCAATGATGCAGCTCTCGCGGTCATCGCGGCAAACCACGGGCTGATCGACGGCAGCTTCGACCTCAATATGCAGTCGGGCGAGCTCTATTTCCGGCTGACCTCCGCCTTCATGGGCACGGTGCTGACCGAGGAGCTCTTCTCCTACCTGATGTTCGTCTCCGCCGAGACGATCGACCGCTTCAACGACCGCTTCGAGGCGCTCAACAGCGGAAAGCTCGATCTTGCGGGCTTTCTGGCAGCCGACGCAGCCGACGAGCGCGCCGCCGGCGGAAAGGCTTAAGGCTCATGCGCGCCTATCTGACGGCGTATCTCGCCGCGCTGGAGGCTCAGCTTGAGAAGCCGGAGGAATGCGACTACGCCGAGATCTCCCGCCGCCACCTGCAGATGATCGCCTTCATGCAGCACGAGCGCCTGATCCATTTTCTTGTGACGATGCTGTTTGCGCTGGGCTTTTTTCTGGTGTTCGGGTTCTTTCTGATGACCGAGCGCTTCATGCTGGTGCCGCTGCTGGTGCTGATCCTGGCACTGCTCTGCCCCTACATTGCACACTATTATTTTCTCGAAAATTCTGTGCAGAAGATGTATAAGCTCAATGACGCGATCAACGACGGACTATATAAAAAGAACGCATCTGCGGAGAAATCTGATGCTCCGCAGCCCTGAAATGTGAGGAGAACGGGCTTTGCCCGCGAGGAGGACAATATGGAACTTTACCGCCCGATGTCGGCTGAGGAGTACAAAGCCGTCGCCGCAAAGGAATTCCGGGGCTTTCCGCCGAGAACCGAGGAGCAGCCGCTCTTTGCGGCGCTGCTCTCGCAGACCGGCGCCGAGAAGATCGCCAAGCACATGCGCATCGAGAAGCAGGCGGAGCACATCGCCTATGTCGTCAGCTTTCTCGTCGAGGATTCGTTCATCCGGCAGTTTCCCGTGCAGCACGATGACGAGCCCGACTACCGCGCCGTGTGGATCCCGGCGGAGGATGTGGAGCTGCTCAATCAGCACCTGATCGGCAAGATCCGGATGCTGGAGCGCTACACCGTCGACCGCGCCGACGGAGACGTGTTTTTTGCGTGATACTGCCAATAAGCCGCCGTGCCTCTGAACGGAGACGCGGCGGCTTTTTGCGTTCAAGAAGTATGACAGCAAACACATGTGAAATTCTTACCGGAAACGGCAGAATCTGCCGGGCTCAGCGCGGAATTTCCGCGTGAATGCGGCACTGGCGGGATGCGGAAAAATCATTGGTCTGCATTTTGCCTGTGTGAAACGGCGTTTTCGGTCCATACTGATTCGTGCGGGAGATCACCGCAGAGAGGAAGAATGCGTATGGAACAAAATGTCAGAAAAAACGGTATTATTTCCCGCTTCGCCGCGATCTGTGCCGCCGCTGTGCTCAGTTTGTGCGGCGCGGCGGGATATTATGCACACAGCCTGCCCGACCGCCTTGTCACGAGCGGCGACGGCTCGGTCTCGGTGCAGACGCTGCTGCCGGTCACGGTGCACCGCGAGCCGCCTGCGGGCTCAGAGCGCGCGGAGCTCCGGCTCTTCGGCGTGGTGCCGCTCAAAATCGTCGCTGTTACGACGGTTTCGCCGTCTGCTGTCTATGTCGGCGGCGAGCCCTTCGGCATCCGCATGATGATGCAGGGCGTGATGGTCGTATCGCTCGGCGAGATTCGCACGGCGGACGGCATGACTGCACCGGCACGCGAGGCGGGCATTCAGGTCGGCGACATCATCCGGACGGTCAACGGCAGAGACATCACCGGCAACGCGGACCTGCAGGAGGCTGTGGCGTGCTCGGGCGGCGAATCGGTGACGGTCACGCTGCTGCGCGGCAGCGAAGAGCTCACGCGGACGGTCATGCCGGTGTTTGCGCCGCTGACGGGCAGGTGGCAGACCGGCATGTGGGTGCGCGACAGCACGGCGGGCATCGGCACCGTGACCTATTATACGCTGACGCCGGCGGGCGAGGTGCAGTTTGCCGGGCTTGGGCACGCGGTCTGCGACACCGACACCGGCGAGCGCATCCCGCTGGCTTCGGGCGAGGTCGCGGCGGTGGAGATACGCGATATCGTGCGCGGGACAGCGGGAAAGCCCGGCGAGCTCCGCGGGACGTTTCAGTCGCAGAAAAACGCCGGGACGCTGCGGTCGAACACGGCAGGCGGCGTATTCGGGACGCTGGACAGGCTGCCCGGGCGGCAGATGCTGATGCCGGTCGCGGCGGGCGGAGAGATTCGCAGGGGTGCGGCGACGATCTATGCGACGCTGCACGGGTCGACGCCGGAGGCATACAGCGTGCAGATTGAGGAGATTCGCGAAAACGACGAAAATATGAGGAATCTGGTGGTGCATGTGACGGATTCCCGGCTGCTGGAGCAATCCGGCGGGATCGTGCAGGGCATGAGCGGGAGCCCGATCGTGCAGGACGGCAGGCTGGTCGGGGCGGTGACGCATGTATTTGTGAAGGACCCGACCCGCGGGTACGGGATTTTCGCGGAGAACATGCTGTCGGCGGCGTGAAATTAGAAATGAGAAGTTAGAAGTGAGGAGTTGTTCCGTCATTTTTGCTTCTGATGTGGATTTCGTTGGGTGACTTAAGTTCCCTGTTCTTTACCGTTTGTCTGACTGTGCATTCAGCTGCACGCAGTGCAGCTTAAGCTCCCCCTTCCTTATCTCTTCCTCTCTCTGTTCCGTAATCTTAAGTTTATTGGTGATCTGTTATGCCGTAACCCTAGCTCCCTGCGTGCAGGCTAACCGCCTGCAGATGGGGTTATACTGTAACCGACGGTATGATGCGCGTCGGTGACTATGAAACGGAGCACCGGAGTTTCAACAAACCCTCCCCTGCGTGCGGCTAGCACGCACGAGGGGGAGTAAAGGTTACCATGAAACCGGACACCCAGAAACCAAAAGATACGGAACAGAGGGGGTGGAAGATAAGGAAGGGGAGCTCGAGGGGGAACCTTAAGAGGGAGGGGGAGACCGGCTGCTTTGCAGCCGACTTCCCCTCCCTCTTGTGGTTCCCCCTCGAACCCGCGCCCCGCGCCCAGCGAAAGGCACAGTCGGACAAACGGTAAAGAACAGAGAACGAAAATCCCCTCACTGCTCATATCACAAAGAAAAAACCGACCCCCGCACCCAGTGCGGAAGTCGGTTCCTTTGCATGTGTCCGTCCTGTCAATCAGCGGCTCTCATCACTGAAGCCACTGTCAACCAGCTCGACCAGAGATGCCACTGCCTGCTCCTCATCTGTGCCGTCAGCAATGATGCGGATCGCAGTGCCGCCCACAATGCCCAGCGAGAGAATGCCCAGCAGGCTCTTCGCATTCACGCGGCGCTCTTCCTTCTCAATCCAGATCGCAGAGCGGAACTCATTTGCCTTCTGGATGAAGAAAGTCGCAGGACGTGCGTGCAGACCGACCTGATTCTGAACCATGACGTCTTTGATACACATAATCTTTACTCTCCTTTGTGAATTCATATACCCGAAACGGAATGTATGCACAGGACCCGGTACGGTCATGCCGCGCTCAGCTGCTGCCGGATAATTACAGCCCGTACAGTTTTTCGCTCTGTCTGAAATACGGCTTTCCCGAATCCCTGCTATCATTATACAGATTTGAACCCGTTTCGTCAACGGGTTTTTTGCACAAAGTGGTGCTGTCAGGGCAAATTTCTCCGGTATGCTACATTCAGGCGAAACAAAATCGGCTTCGTTTGGGCATATTTACGAATAAACACCTGTTGAAAACTGTTGAAAAGCATTGTGCAACGAGCTAGTTTTCAACAATGATTTTTGTACAAGTCAACAACGACCGGCGCGGTTATTGTCCTTTTTGCCATTTTGCATAGAGATCGGGTCGGCGCTGCCGGGTGATCTCCTCGGACTGTGCCTGCCGCCATGCCGCGATATTCTTATGATGCCCGCTCAGCAGCACCGGCGGCACTGCTTCGCCCTCCCAGACCTCCGGGCGCGTGTACTGCGGGTATTCCAGCAGCCCGGCAAAATGGCTCTCGTCCTCGTAGGCGTCGGGCGCGGGGAGCACGTTGTCGCACATGCGCGCGACCGCGTCCGTCAGGATGAGCGCGGGCAGCTCGCCGCCTGTGACCACATAATCGCCGACCGAAATCTCCTCGTCGGCAATGCGGTCGAGCACGCGCTGGTCAACGCCCTCGTAGTGCCCGCAGAGCAGAAAGAGCCGCGGCAGCTGTGCCAGCTCGCGCACGCGCTGCTGCGTCAGCGGGGTGCCCTTCGGGGACATATAGATTGTATGCATCGGCAGCGCAGACTGTGCCGCAACTGCCTGCCAGCAGGCATAGATCGGCTGTGCCTGCATGACCATGCCCATGCCGCCGCCGAACGGCGCATCGTCGACGCGGTTGTGCTTATCGGTCGTATAGGCGCGGATCTGGTGGCAGTGCACCTCGATGGCGCCCTTTGCGCGGGCGCGTCCGATGATGCTCTCGGAGAGCACCGCCTCGCACATCTCCGGGAACAGGGTCGCGATCTCAATACGCATCAGTCAAAGAGCCCCTCCAGCGGGCGGATCGTGATGATATCCGCACTGTCGTCGATCGAGAGCACCACCTGCGGGATGACCGGCACGAGCAGCTTCCGCCCGTCCGGCGCGGTCACCTCGTAGACGTCGTTGGCGCCGGTCTGCAGCACATCGGTCAGCTTGCCGTATTCTTCGCCGGTGTCGGCATCGCGCACCGACATGCCCAGCAAATCCTGAATAAAATGGGTGTCCTCATCGAGCTCGACGTCGCTGCGGTCCATATAGAGCACGGTATTGCGCAGCGCGTCGGCAGCCTCGGGCGTGTCGACCCCGGCGAATTTCAGCAGCACCATATTTTTCTGCACGGCGGCATGCTCGACCGTCATGGCGATGTGCTGCTTTCCGCGGTAGAGCGTGTCGAATTCGCAGAGCAGCGCGGGGCTGTCGCACCACGGCATGACCTTGACCGTGCCGTTCAGCCCGTGCCGGTTGACGATCTTGCCGATCTCGAGATATTGCTTTTTCATGGCTCCTCCTTTTCGGCTTCGGGATCGCGGAACGGGTCTGCATAGCGCCGCACGCCGATCTCACAGAGCCGGAATTGCGTGACAAACGCACCGTTGCCGTCCATCCGGGCAAAGAGCGTGATCTCCTCCTGCGATTCGCCGCCGAAGCCGTCCTCGTCCTCGTAATATCTGCCGTCCGGCTGGATGACCCAGAGGAACACAAAGCCGTCCTTCACGCGGTCGGCAGACCAGCCGAAGCAGATCTCCTCCGGGATCGGCAGCCCCTCCTCGTAATTCGCGAGGATCACGGGCAGATCGCGTTCGTCGATCCCGGGAAAATCCAGAAAGACGCGCCTGTGCACGATCAGCCGCAGCAAGCCGCGTCTGTGGTCGGAGAAGATAAGACTGTATCTGCCGTCGCTGAGCACACAGGGATTCAAGTCGATATATGCCCGCATCTCGCTGCTGCTTTCCGCGTAAATGCGGTCAAACAGCGCGCGGGCGACTGCGTCCCGGTCCATTGCGTCGCTCTCAGTCCAGAATGGTCAGCCCGGGGCTCTGTTTGAGCACCGAGTCGGCTGCGACGATGCACACAGTGCCCTTCTCTGCGAATTCGTCCCAGATTCTGCACTGCTCCAGCAGCGCTTCGCGGGTGCAGCCCAGAAGGTCTCTGCGGAATCTGCGCAGCGTTTCGATCGTTCTGCCGGTGAAATAGAGCGTGTCGGCGAGTGCGCCCTCATCGCGCGGCGAGAGCAGCGGCTCCTCGTCGGCAACCGTCGAGATGATGAATTTATCCAGCGGCTCGTCCGATTCGCAGAAGGCGCGGATGAAGCCGGAGAAGCCCCTGTTCGCTTCGAGCGATGCCTGCGGCGACGGGTCGCGGTAGGAATAGGTGAAGACGCTGCCGTCGGAGCGCACCGAGAAGCCTGTGCCGTAGGCGCCACCCTGCACGCGGACGACATTCCACAGATAGCTCAGCGAGAGGATCTTTGCGGCGACGCGCATCGTGCTGTCGTAGGCGTGACCGCCCTCGGGGAGCATCCAGCTCTGCACGGCAAAGCCGATCTGCGCCGGGATGGCATAGCCGACCTTTTCCGGATAGCGGATGCAGTATGAAGCCGCCTCGGGGACGGCTTTGCCCGCGGGGAATGCCCCGATCAGGCCGCTGAGGTCGGCTTCCTCGGCGGCGGTCAGGCTTACGGTCATGCGGGCGCGGCAGAGCGTCTCTTGCCGGATGCGCTCGAGCAGCGATGCAAATTCGTCATAGCGCTCGTCGAAGTCGCTGACCAGCGCGCGGATTTCCTTCACCATCGTCAGCCCGCTCAGTGCATCGCCGACGGTATTGAGCGCCGAGTAGCGCGACGACGCCACGGAAATGCCGAGTGCATGACCTGCGGCGATCCCGAACTGCTTGTTGCGCTCTTCGAGCTGGATCAGACGCTCGCGCAGCAGCTCCTTCTGGCGGAAATCGGTGCGGAACAGCACCTCGCGGAGCAGTTCCTCTGCCTCGGCACGCTTTTCCTTCAGCACGGAGAGGCTGACAATGAGCATCGGCGTGCAGGTCCGCAGCTCGCCCTCCTTTGCGGAGACGGACACCGAAATCTCAAAGCGCCCGAAGGTGTTTTTCAGCTTCTGCTGGAGCTCCAGCGCGGCGTAATGCTCGGTCGAGAGCTTGCCGAAAAAGAGATTTGCCGTGCCGATCTGTGCCAGCTCCGGGAGTGTAAAGTCGGTCAGCCGGAAATAGAGCCGGATGTGCTGGATATTGCGGCAGGGCTGCCTGTGGAAGAGTAGCGTGACACCGTTGACCGTGCTGATCTCACTCCCGGCAAGATGCGGCTCGGGGCTGACCTCGGAGAGCGGCAGCACCGGCAGTGTCGCGAGCTGCTCGGGGGTATCGGGGGTCTGCTGCCATGCGAGGAGCTTTTCGTTCAGCGCGAGATTTTCGGCGCGGTCGGCATCGCTCCATGCGGCACCGATCTCCGCAAGGCGTGCGGCTTCGTCGGCGCGGAGCTCCTCGCCGTAGGTGTAGGAGGGCTTCAGTTCGAGAATCGCGGTGCCCTCCTCCTCGACATAGAGGCGGCGCAGCAGTGCTTCAAATTCGCCCGCAGCGATCATTTCGCGCACCCGGATGAAGCTGTCGCGGGTGAGCAGATGGGTCATCGGGTCGCCGCCGTGCAGCCATGTGAGCAGCGCATTGGTGCAGCGGTCGAGCGCCTGCGGCTCCTCGGGCTCAGAGAAGCGGAATTCGAGACGGTTCGCGGATGCCTCGAGCGCGGCGTGATCGAGCCCGCCGTCGGCAAGCGCTGCGGCGGTTCTGCGCACGAGTGCGAGCAGCTCTTCGGCACAGCCGTCCTTGATATTGCGGAAATCGAGCTCGAGATAGGGCTGTGCGACCGAAATCTCAAGGCTCGCGCTCATCTCCTGCGCCAGCCCGGAGGAGAGCACCGCGCGCTTGAGCGGGGTGTCGTTCGAGCCTGCGATCGCGTCGTTGAGGACATAGACCGCAAGGCAGGTGATGTGGTCACGCCATGAGCCGACGATCTTGCCGACGGACAGATAGCCCTTGTTTTCGATCGGCTCGTCCTTCGAGAGCTCGTAGGATGCCTGCGCGCGGGCGGAAACGGGCTTCTGCTCGGTGAGCTGCGGCAGGCTGTCCGATTTCTCAAACTGCGAGAGATATTCCGCGATCAGCGTCAGCGTCTCCTCCATCGGCACGGCGCCGTCGAGGAAAATGCGCGCGTTCGAGGGGTGATAGAACCGCCGGTAGGTCTCGCAGAACTGCTCATAGGTCAGCGAGGGGATGACCGTCGGCTCGCCGCCGGAGTTGAAGCCGTAGCAGCTGTCGGGGAAGAGCATTTCGAGCACGCGCTGCTCGGCAATGCGGTCCGGACCGCTCATCGCGCCCTTCATCTCGTTGAAGACGACGCCCTTGTAGGTCAGTGTGCCGTTTTCATCCTGCTCGATGTGCCAGCCCTCCTGATAGAAGATGTTCGGGTCCGTGAGGATGCGCGGGGCAAAGACCGCATCGAGATAGACCTCGGTGAGGTTGAGAAAATCGCGTTTGTTGCGGCTGGAAACGGGATAGACCGTCTTGTCGGGATAGGTCATTGCGTTGAGGAAGGTGTTCATCGAGCTTTTGAGCAGCTCGACAAACGGCTCGCGCACCGGATATTTCGCCGAGCCGCAGAGCACGGAATGCTCGAGAATATGAAACACGCCGGTGCTGTCCTCGGGGAGGGTCCTGAAGGCGACTGCGAACAGCTTGTTCTCCTGTCCGTTGTCGACCCAGCAGACGGGCGTGCCGGTTTTGTCGTAGATGAGCTCGACCAGTCTGCCGCCGAGCTCCTCCGAGCTGCGGATGCGGGTGACGGTAAAGCCGAGGAAGCTGTCGCCGGTTTTTGTGAACATTGTGCATCGCTCCTTTTTTCATTGATACGGGAATACTCCTATTGTACCATAATTGCGGCAAAAATGCAAGGCTCTGAACGGTCGGCGGCAGCTTTGGCAGCATCCACAAAAAGGAGATACTATATTTATGCAATTTGCGAATTGATTTTTGCGGGGGGGGCAGTATAATAAAAATGGAAGGGAAGGTGATTCCGATGAATTGAATCGGATAACACACCCATTGATGCTGTTCTACTTAAATAACCCTAAGGTGACACAGGATTTGGAGGCGATAACATGAAAAGACTCAAGAGAGCACTATCACTCGTACTTTCGTTAGTGATTGCGGGCGGTGTCGGTCTCACGGGGAGGACCGGTGTGAAGGCGGCCTCGCAGAATATCACGGCGGATGATATCGTGCGGCAAATAAGCACAAAGAAACCGGATGTGTATGACGAAATCGGCAAGACGGAGTATGCGGTACCGCACCTTGCGTTTTACTGGAAAGGCGAGGGCGCTCCGGAAAATGCTGAGATTGGCGGGCATACACTGACACTGATTGCAGATCGTGGAATTTACTATGAACCGTACCAAGTACAGTCCATTGCAGACGCCGCGGAACACCTTTCAGCGTGGATGCCCTATACCAACTCGAGCTATATCGTGCAGGATGAACTGACACAAAGCGGTATCTGGATTGTCAGCGGTGCGAATGAACCGGAATTTGCCGCAGCACTTCTTGCCGACCCACGCATTGATATTTGTGGGATACTCTATACCACAATACTGGAGGAGTATCACTGGGACGTGGATGAAAACGGAAATGAGTATCCGTTCATTCTTGAAGATTTGGACGGTCTGCATTATTCGCTGGAGCTTGTGCCGCTGAAACACTTTGACACCCTCCCCGACAACATGCTGAACGTATACGAATACGCGGAGTCAAAGGGGCTGCATCTGATCGACACGACCGGATTCTACAGCAGAGAGATCACGGCTGTGCCGGATCACGCGAAATTTGAGGGGTACATCACAGGCTACAGGGACGGCTTTTTGGAGCAGTTCAATGCCGGTGAGACGGTATCGCTCTGTATCTGTACCGCATTCAGCCATGTGCGGCTGAATCTGAAGCCGGCTGCCGATGACCTCGCGCCGCTGGATGCGCTGCTCGGCGCATTCGCCGACGAAAACAGCGCCGTGACCTACGGGCGCGTGGACTGGGCAGGCTTTGCGGCGGTCATGGATTACGGGCTGCAAAAGGACACCGCTGACCGTGTGTGTGCACTGCTCGCGGAAAATCCCGCGGCTGCGGCATGTGTGCAAAGCATCGAATACACGCCGGTTTTCCTCACCGGAAAGCCGTCTGCGCCGATGTCCGGCGAAATCCGCTTCATGCTCTCAAATGCACAGCTTGCGGAGGCTGAAACGCTGACGCTGCCCGCGCCGTGGCATCTCGACGGCAGAGGTTTTGCAGCTGACCGCGAGATCGGCGCATCCGATCTGGAAGCACTGTTCGCGGCAGTGGAGCAGGCATTCCCCGGCACAGTCCTGAAACCCTCCCCGCTTGACGGCGCCCCGGTGATTTATGCAGACAAGGAGACCGTCTGGCGCGCGCCCGGCAACGGCGACCTCACCGGCGACGGCGAAACGAACATCGGCGATGCGGTGGCGCTCGCCCGCTTCAACGCCGAGGATTCCGGGCTTGACGTCTCCGCACTCAACATGGACGAAGCCGACCTCAATGCCGACGGCACGGTCGATCTGCTCGATCTGGCGGCGCTGCTGAGAGCACTCACAGACCCTGCAAATTGAATGAAAACCGCCGCTCCTGCGTTTGCACAGGGGCGGCGGTCATATTTATCGTGCGGCAAAATGAAATCCCTTCGGGGTGAAATTGCTTCGCAGTGAAATCGTGCCTTCGGCATTCGGTGAAATAAAACCCGCCTTCGGCGGATTTTATTGAAAAAGACCTGATGCAAAGCATCAGGTCTTTTTCAGTCGAGGCGACAGGATTTGAACCTGCGGCCTCTGCGTCCCGAACGCAGCGCTCTACCAAACTGAGCCACGCCTCGATTTTTTGACAGCATTTTTTCGGCTGCCTATGTATTATATCACAAAGAACCGAAAATGTCAAGGGGGAAATTTCGCAAATTGCAAAAATTATCGAAAATCACAATTTGCCCCTTGAAATTTCGGCGGGAATGTGGTATAATGTAAAAGTCGTTAGACGAATCATCTGGAAATTCCGGATTATAGGTGTGCGGGCCCTGTGCAGCAAAGCACCGTGAACCATGTCAGGCGGGGAACCGAGCAGCATTAAGCGGATCGCTTGGCGTGCCGCAGTCAGCCTGCACACCTATGCTCCGGAATTATCTGTAACTGCCCGTTTTTTGACGGAATGACATGTGCCATGCAGGAGAACACAAATGTGGGATCGGATCCGACGGCTGCTCTCGCAGCTCAAGGCGGCAGCCTCCTTTGCACTGCTCCCCGCCGCCGCACTCGATATCATCTGGTTGACCCTCTGCGCGCTGCACGGCGGTCAGCCTCTGCTGCTGCACGGCAGCAATCCGGCACTATGCTATCTCATCGGCTTTCTCGTGATCTATCTTGCCGTGCTGACGGTCACGGCGCTGCTGCGGCGTCACCGGCTGATGCGTGCCTTCTCGCGGCTGGACGCTGAGCTGATCGGCAAGGCGTTCGGCGGCTTTTCCAGGCGGGACCGGCTGTTCAGCCGCGCCATCGGGTGCTGTGCCGCGAACGACTGGCAGACCGCACTGGACATTCTGCTGCAGGTCGCCGACTTTGAGATGACGCGCGAGGAGACCGGCGTCTGTGCCTTTTACACCGGGCGCTGCTATCAGCTGCTCAACGAGCCGCAGACGGCGGCTTATCATTTTCAGCGAGCGCGGGAGAACGGCTTCTCGACGGCACATGCGCTGCTCTTTGAGGCGCGCAGCTGCGAGAAGGCGGGCAATTTCGACCGCGCCTTTACCCTGTTCATCCAGCTTCTGGAGCTGCCCGCGCCGGAGAGCTTCGATTTTCTCTACACCGACATCGGCTTTGTGTTCATCCGGCAGAATGACCCCCGACAGGCTGCGGAGTGGTTCCGCAAGTCGATCGAAAAGGGTCAGTGCTTTGCCTATGCGCTCAGCGGCATGGCAATGGCAGCGCTGCTTTCGGGGCATTACCGCCGCGCGATGCAGTTCCGCACGCAGGCGCTGCTCAATCAGGTCGACAATCCCGAGCAGTTTCAGGTGATGTTTGACACCACCCGCGATGCGCTGATGGCGCAGCATCCCGACTGGGACTGGTCCGTGCCGGAGACACCGCCGGAGCCGGAGGAGACATAGCCCGATCCGTCGGAGATAAACCGAAAAAGGAGCGTGACGTTTCATGCCTGTTTATGAGGCGCTGTACCGCAAATGGCGGCCGCAGTCATTCGATGACATTGTCGCGCAGCCGCATATCACCAGAACACTGAAAAACCAGATCATGCGCGAAAAATCGGCGCATGCCTATCTGTTCACCGGTTCGCGCGGCACGGGCAAGACCACCTGTGCGCGCATCTTTGCGAAGGCAGTCAACTGCCTGCACCCGAAGGACGGCAATCCCTGCCTCGAATGCGAGATCTGCCGCGATGCCGAGGCCGGCACGCTGACCGATCTGATCGAGATCGACGGCGCCTCGAACAACGGCGTCGACGAGGTGCGCAATCTGCGCGAAAACGCAGCCTTCATGCCGGTGCGCTGCAAATTCAAGGTCTACATCATCGACGAGGTGCACATGATGTCGGCGGGGGCGTTCAACGCGCTGCTCAAAATGATTGAGGAGCCGCCCGCATATGTCAAATTCGTCTTTGCGACCACCGAGATTCACAAGGTGCCCGCGACGATCCTGTCGCGCTGCCAGCGGTTCGATTTCCGGCGCATCCTGCCGGCGGATATCGCGGGGCGCATCCGGTTTATCGCGGAGCACGAGGATTTTTCGGTCACCGAGGAGGCGGCACACCGCATCGCCATGCTCTCCGACGGCGGCATGCGCGACGCGCTCAGTCTGCTCGACCAGTGCGCCGCAGTCTCCGATCAGATCGACATTGAGACGGTCGAGGAGGCGGTCGGCGTCGCGGGAACGGAATCGGTGTTTGCCGTGCTGAATGCCGTCGCGCAGCAGGATGTCTCGGCGGCGCTGCACCGTATCGACCTGCTCTACCGGCAGTCGAAGGACATGACCCGCTTTGCGGACGAGATCTCCCAGCAGCTGCGCAGCCTGATGCTGCTGAAAACAGCCCCGGACGATCCCGGTCTGATCGGGTGCATGCCCGCGGAGCTCGAGCAGCTACAGGCACTCTCGCAGAAAATGACCCTCGGGGCGGTGCTGGAGGCGCTGAGCACGGTGCGCCAGTGCTGCGACCGCATGACCAGAGCCGGCAACAAGCGCATGGAGCTCGAAATGACGCTGATCCGCCTCTGCACGCCTGCCGCACAGACGCAGGTGCCGGGCGGCGATATCCGGGCGCTGCAGGACCGTCTCACGGAGCTGGAGGAGCAGCTCTCCCAGCTGCGGACAAGCGGTGTGCCGGTCGGGACACCGCCTGCGCCCCAGAAGCCCAAAAAGGACGTGCTTGCGCAGAATTTACAGGTGCAGGGCAAGCCGGACACCACACAGTATACCCCGGTGAAGAACTGGGCTGCGGTGCTCGAGCGCTTCGACGAGGTCAACCCCTCGGTGTCGGGGCTGCTGCAGGGCTCGGCTGCCTATGTGATCGAGGAGAAGAACATTCTGCTGATGATCGTGCGCAACCGGCTTTTCAGAAAGGTGTTTTCGCAGCAGGATGTCATCACGCTCGGCGCAGCAGCCGCGGAGGTGCTCGGCAAACGCTATGCCATCCGCTATAAATGCGTCGAATCCGAGGAGGACAAGACCCAGCCCGCCGACGTGCTGCTTGCGCGCGCCAGAGCGCAGGGCATTGCGGTCGATGAGGGCAGCCAGCCGTAACCGTTTGAAAGCTGTGTGTCAGCTTATCATAAATCGCCGCAGATGCGGCAAATTCATTTGATATGTAAGGAGAAACCGATATGAAATCCAGAGTTCCGAAGCAGTTTCAGGGCGGCGGTCAGGACATGAACGCCATGATCCATCAGGCAAAGAAGATGCAGGATCAGATCACGGTCCTGCAGGAGGAGATCGAGCAGCGCACCTTTACCGCAGCGGCGGGCGGCGGCGCAGTCACCGTGACCGTGACCGGCAAGAAGACCCTGCAGTCGATCGAGCTGAAGCCCGAGGTCGTCGATCCCGAGGATATCGAGATGCTGCAGGACCTGATCATCAGCGCGGTGAACGAGGCGATCAATCAGGTCGAGGAGACCACCGAGCACGAGATGAGCAAGATCACCGGCGGTGTGGCGCTTCCGGGTCTGTTCTGATCCATGGACAGCTTCAGCGCACTCCCGCTCCAGATATTGGCTGAAAAATTCGCAGCGCTGCCCGGTATCGGCATGAAGACCGCGCAGCGCTTAGCGTATGCCGTGATGGAGATGCCGCAGGAGGATGCAGAGGCATTCGCCGACGCGATCCTCGCGGCAAAAACACAGATCCACGACTGCCCCGTCTGCCAGAATCTGACGGAGCAGGCAGTCTGCCCGATCTGCTCGAATCCCAAGCGCGACCAGAGCACCGTCTGCGTGGTCGAGGGACCCAAGGATGTTGCGGCGATCGAGCGCACGCATGAGTATGACGGCGTCTACCATGTGCTGCACGGGCTGATCTCCCCGCTCGACGGCATCACGCCGGATTCCCTGCGCATCGCACAGCTGCTCGGGCGACTGAAGCAGGGCGGCATTGAGGAGCTGATCATGGCGACCAACCCGAGCGTCGAGGGCGAGGCGACTGCGATGTATCTCTCGCGCCTGTGCAAGCCGCTCGGCGTGCGCGTGACCCGGCTGGCGTTCGGTCTGCCGGTCGGCGGCGTGATCGAATATACCGACGAGGTGACGCTCTACCGCGCACTCTCCAACCGGAGTGAGATGTGAGATGAAGGGCATCATTTTCGATCTGGACGGCACTTTGCTCGATTCAATGGGCATGTGGCGTTCGCTCGACATGCGGTTTCTGCGCGAGCGCGGCATCGAGCCGCCCGAAGGACTCACCGACACCGTGAAGAACATGACGGTCGAGGAGGCTTGCGATTATTACGCCGCACAGTTTGATCTGCACATGACTCCGCAGGAGATCGGCGAGGCGGTCATGCAGCTGGCGGCGGACGCCTATCGGTATGAAATGCAGCTCAAGCCCGGCGCGGCAGAGCTGCTGCATGCACTGACGGCGCGGGACATCCCGTTCGGGCTGGCGAGCGTGACCTATTACGAGCTTTTGGAGGCGGCGCTGATCCGGCTGGATATCCGCGATCTGTTCCGCTTTGTGCTGACCCCGCGCCCAGGCGAGCCCGGCAAGGAGGTCCCCGATCTCTATCTCAGATCGGCAGCGCTGCTGGGGGCAGAGCCGCAGGAGACCGTCGTGGTCGAGGATGCGCTCTATGCCGCGAAAACGGCAAAGCGTGCGGGCTTTTACACCGTCGGTGTCTATGAGCCCGAGCAGGCGGCGGACTGGGATGCGATGCAGAGGCTCTGCGACCGCACGGTGCTGTCGCTCGGTGCACTGCACACGCCGGAGTTTTTCGGCATGTTTACATGACAGCAGGAGGGGACAGGTCGCATGGCTTGTCCCCGCTTTTCTGAAGCGTTGGTGAGGCAGGAAGTCCAGTTAGGAGTGAGCAGTGAGGAGTGAGGAGTTGTTCCGTCACTTTCGCTGAATCGGCAGAACTCCGGGGCGAACTCGACTGTTTTTGCATGAGTCAGCCCCATTTTTCAATCCATGCGCGAAGCGCATACTTTAACTCCTCACTGCGAACTGCTAACTCGCTAATACTGATTGAATGGAAGAACATTTTTCTGAAATGGGGAAAACAGCAATGCTGATCGATTTTCACACACATGTCTTTGCCGAGCAGATCGCCGACCGTGCCCGCGACGCGCTGATCGCCGGTGTCTACCGCGAGCAGGGCGCGGATTACCGCAGGGGCGAGCAGCTCAATTTCCGCGCGCTGAGCGTTTCGGCACTGCGCGATTCGATGGACCGCAGCGGCGTCGATCTGAGCGTCTGCCTGCACATTGCGACAAAGCCGCACCAGACCGCCGCGATCAACGCCTTCTCCGCGCAGATCAACGCCGATTCCGACGGGCGGCTGATCTCCTTTGCGACCCTGCACCCCGCCGACCCCGACTGGCAGCGGACGCTCGACGAAATCGCGGCTGCCGGCTTCCGGGGCATCAAGCTGCACCCGCAGTTTCAGCGCTTTGCGATCGACAGCCCCGAATTTCACCGCATCATCAAATATGCGACGGAGCTGAAGCTGCTCGTGATCTTCCACGCCGGGCTCGATATCGGGCTGCCGCCGCCGGTTTTTGCGTCTCCTGCGCAGATCGCGCACCTGCTTGACGACGTGGACGGCAGCAGGCTGATCGCGGCGCACTTGGGCGGCTGGCGGCAGTGGGACGAGGTCGAGAAATATCTGGTCGGGACGCCCGTGCTGCTCGATACGGCATTTGTCCGCGATTTTATCAGCCCGGAGCAGGCGCTGCGCATCATCCGGGATCACGGCGCGGAGAAGATTCTGTTCGGCTCGGATTCGCCGTGGGAGGACCCGGCAGATACGCTGGCATTTTTGCAGTCGCTCGGGCTGACCGAGCGGGAAATGGCACAGATCACACACGAAAACGCCGCACGCGTGCTCGGTCCGGAGCCGTGAGACGGAACGCATGATCAAGTTCAGGAGCAGAATATGACATTGGAAGAAGCGGTGCGGGAGATCCCTGCAGGGAAATACCGCCACTACAAGGGCAACGAATACGAGGTGCTGTATATCGCGCGGCACTCCGAAACGCTGGAGCCAATGGTCATTTACCGCGCGCTCTACGGCGAGGGCGGCATCTGGGCGCGCCCCGCATCCATGTGGAATGAGACCGTTGCAGACGGCGTGCGGCGGTTCACAAGGCTGTGAGCAGGAGGACAGTATGGGAATGAAGCTGGACGGCTTCGGGCTGTTTGTCGAGGATATGGGCAGCATGATCCGGTTTTACCGCGACGTGCTCGGCTTTGCGATCAAAGAGGACGAAAACGCCTCGAATGTGTATCTCGTCAAGGACGGCACGCTCTTTCTGCTCTACGGGCGGCGCGATTTCGAGAAGATGACGAGCCGGAAATACGACTATCTGCGCGGCGTGAACGGGCATTTTGAGATCGCGCTCTATGTGGACACATTTGCCGAGGTCGACGCTGAATTCGAGCGTGCGGTCTCGCTGGGCGCGGAGCCCGTCATGGCGCCTGCCACGGAGCCGTGGGGGCAGCGCACCTGCTATATCGCCGACCCCGAGGGCAATCTCATCGAGATCGGCTCCTTCGACCGCCCGTTTGACCGGTGAGCGGTTCGGCATATCATGGGAGGAAGGGGAACCGGGTATGAAAGCAGAACATATTGACCGGGCACTGCACGTCACGGAAATCACGGACAGCGCCGCGAAGCAGCAGATCGCCCGCAGCATTCTGGGATCGCTGACGGCGTGGTTTGCCGTGGACGCGGCAAGAGAGCAGTATATCGCAGAGAGTGCCGGGCAGCGAATGCTCGCGGCGCAGGAGGACGGGAACGCCGTCGGCTTTCTCTGCCTGAAGGAAACCGGCAGGGACACGGCGGAGGTCGCCGTCATGGGGGTTCTGCCGTCGCATCACCGGCGCGGCATCGGGCGCATGCTGCTGCAGGATGCCCGCCGTGCGGCTGCGGACGCAGGATACTCCTTTTTGCAGGTCAAGACCGTGCAGATGGGAAAATATGAGGATTACGACCGGACAAACCGGTTTTATCTGGCATGCGGATTCAAGGAATTTGAGGTGTTCCCGCTGCTCTGGGACGCTGCAAATCCCTGTCAGATCTATGTCATGGCTTTGAGGTGACCGCATGAAAACTGTCACGATCGCGGGGCAGCAGGTCCCGCAGACAGCGGCGCTCGCACCGATGGCATCGGTCGCGGATACGGCATACCGCACGCTCTGCCGGGAGCACGGCGCCTGCATGACGACCGGCGAGCTGGTCTCGGCAAAGGGGCTCTGCTACGGCGGAAAGGGGAGCGCGGAGCTCTGCCGCATCACGGCGGCGGAGCGTCCGACCGGGCTCCAGCTCTTCGGCGCGGAGCCGGAATTCATCGCGCAGGCGGCGGAGAAGATGCTCGCGTTTTCGCCGGACTGGATCGACCTCAACATGGGCTGTCCCGTGCCGAAGGTCGTCTCGCAGGGTGCAGGCAGCGCACTGATGAAGACCCCCGCGCTTGCGGAATCGGTGCTCCGTGCGGCGATCGGTGCGGCGGCGGGCGCGGTGCCGGTCACCGTGAAAATGCGCATCGGCTGGGATGAGCACAGCGTCAATGCGGTCGATTTTGCACGGCGCATGGAGCAGGCGGGCGCGGCTGCGATCACCGTGCACGGGCGCACGCGGTCGCAGTTTTACGGCGGGCGCGCCGACTGGACGCAGATCAGGGCGGTGAAGCAGGCAGTCTCCGTGCCCGTTATCGGCAACGGCGATATCACCTGCGGCGCCGACGCCGTGCGCATGTATGCGGAGACCGGCTGTGACCTTGTGATGGTCGGGCGCGGCAGCTACGGCAACCCGTGGATCTTCCGGGAGATCGCCGCAGCGCTGAGCGGCGAATCCTACACAGCTCCCGGCATTGCGGAGCGCCTTGCCGAAATGCTGCGGCATATCCGCATGATCCTCGACATGAGCGATAAGCCCGAGCGCCTTGCGATGCGGGAGGCGCGCAAGCATGCACTGTGGTATCTGCGCGGATACCCCGGAGCGGCAGCCTTCCGGGCGCGCTCGTCGGCGATGGAGACCTATGCGGACGCCGAGGCGCTCGCGGCGGAATATCTGGAACAATACGGTCCGGCGCGCTGAATACAGAACCGTATGCACAAAAATCAACACAAGGAATTGTGCAGCCTGCCGAAATCCCGGCGAATTCTGTGGGGATTGCGGCGGGCTGAACGTATCAGCAGACAGAGGGAGGACGCAGATGCGTGCATTTTCCCGCTGCCCGGCAGAAATCGCCGCTTGACAAACCGGCTGGGGCTATGGTATACTAATAAGATAGCAAACCTGAATTTCAACCGTTCGGAAAGGGCGATGAACTTGGACCTTACGACATTCTTCGCACAGTATCCGCTGCTGCGCGCCGGGCTGACCGCCGCGGTCGTCATCTTCGTGGATATCTGCGCGCTGGTGATCCTGATCGCCGCCTCGCGCGAGCGAAAACACGGCGACATGCGCTGGGCAAAGGAGAGCCGCGGGCTGATGCTCACCTGCGGCGAGGACGTCTATCCGCTGAGTGCTGCCGAAATTGTGATCGGGCGGCACCGAAAGGCGGATATCCGCTTCGAGGACCCCGAAATTTCCCGCTTTCACGCGATCCTGACGCTCTCGGGCGGGCGCTGGCAGATCGAGGACCTCGGCTCGGGCAACGGCATCGCGGTCAACGGCAGGCGCATTTCGGAGCCCTGCCGCATCCGCAAAGGCGACGAAATCCGCATCGGCAGGCGCAAGCTCCGGGTCGTGCGCGGCGCGGGAAGGAGCAAGCCGGCATGAATAAGACGATCTCTCACCCGTTTTTGCTGCTGCTGATTCTGATTGCACACACGGCGATGCTCGTGCTGGTGTTCTTCTCCTTCGGGCTGACCCCGGATGCGGTCAAGCTCGCATGTGCGGTGCTCGCCGCCGATTTTGTCGGCTCGGTCGTGCTGCAGCTCGTGCACCGAGAGGCGTGCACGGTCGATACCGTGCTGCTGCTGGTGCTCGGCATGAGCACGATCTATCAGTCCTGCTTCGGCGGGCTGACCTTCGCATGGAAGCACTATGTCTTCGGCATTGCGGCGTTTCTGGTGTGTCAGGGCAGCTATCTGCTCGTGCGCAACCCCTACCGCGCCGAGCGTTTGAAGCCGCTGTGGTATTTCTTCTTCTGCGTGCTGGTCGGTGCGATCTTCTTCCTGACAGGGACCCGCGGCATCTGGATCGACCTCGGGTTCATCACGCTGCAGCCCTCGGAATTCGTCAAGCCGGTGTTCGTGCTGATCTGCGCGAGCTCGATCCGCACACAGCTGCGCAAGCGCGAGGTGCTCGGTGTGCACTTTGTCCCCGACAATCTCCTGCTGCTCTTCTGCACGGCGGTGATCGCCGCTTTGCAGTGGTACTGCCGCGATCTGGGCAGCCTGCCGACCTTCGTCGCCGTTGCGGGCTGTGCGATCCTGCTGCGCTTCTGCTATCTGCGCGAGAAGATTTCCGTGCGCCTGACGGTCTTTCTGGGGCTCTGTGCCTGTGCGGTGGTCATCGCGGCATGGAAGCTCGCGCCCGCCTATGTGCAGGAGCGCCTGCACACCGATATCTGGTCGGATATCAACGGCAGCGGCTATCAGCAGGTCAAGGCGCTGACCGCGATTGCGGAGGGCGGCTGGTTCGGCAAGGGCGCCGGCAACGGCACGCTGATCAACGTCGCCGCATCGCGCACCGATATCGTCTTCTCGGCGATCTGCGAGGAGTGGGGGCTCTTCACCGGCATGATGACCGTGGTGCTCGTGCTCTTTCTGCCCGCCTCGATGCTCACGGTGCCGCCGCGGAGCTATTATCACGCCTGTCTGGCAGTCGGCGTCGCAGCGGTCTTCATGGTGCAGATGACGCTGAATATTTTCGGCTCGTGCAATCTGATCCCCTTCACGGGCGTGACGATCCCGTTTATCTCGCAGGGCGGCAGCTCGATGCTCTCCAGCGGGATCCTGGCGGGCTTTCTCAAGGCGGCACAGGCTCCGGTGCTGACCGGCGGCAATGCCGTCGCGGATGCGGAAGGAGGGCAGTGACATGGCAAAAAAGCAGGACACGGCGCAGATCTCGCCGGTGCTCGATGTCACGCCGCCCGCGAGCATGCGCAGAGCTGGCAGACTGACCTCGCTGCTGATCGCGGCATTCCTGATCGGGCTGTTCTATCTGGCGTATGTGCTGGTGTCGCAGTCGCCCGAATACATGGCGAAGGCAGGCAAAACAGGGTACGGCACTGTCTGCGACCGCTTCGGCGATGTGCTCTATGACGGCACAAAGCCGCTCACTGCCTATCCGGCAGGGCATTTTACCGATGTCGGCAGCCTGATCGGCGACACGACCGGTCAGATGAACAACACGCTGATCGCGCGGAATCTCGGCGCGCTGGCAAATTACAGCTTTCTCTACGGCTCCGACGGGCATGTCACGCTGCGGACGACGCTCTCGCACAAGGCGAATCAGGCAGTCTACAAGGCGCTGGGCAGCAAGGACGGCACGGTCATTGCCTACAACTGGAAGACCGGCGAGCTGCTGTGCTGCGTCAGCAAGCCCGGGCTCGATATCGCGAAGGGCTATGCAAATCTCGACAGCATGCCCAAGGGAAGCCTGCTCTGCAAGGCATTCTATCCGACAGTGCCCGGCTCGACGCAGAAGGTCTCGACGCTGATCGCAGCCTATCAGGCATGCGGCATCGAAAAGATCAATGCGCTGCAGTTCAACTGCAAGGGCAGCTTTCTCAACGCAAAGGGACAGCTCATCAAGTGCCACAAATCGGAGGGGCACGGCAAGCAGACACTTTCCGAGGCGTTTGCCAACAGCTGCAACCCCTATTTCGCGCAGCTGGTGCAGTCGCCGATGCTGCCGCTGTCCTCCGTGATCGAGACCTACACGCAGATGGGCTATTCCGTCAACAATGCCGCCGCAGAGCCGCTCGAGATGGACGGCATCCGCATTGCGGCAGCCTCGACGGAGCTGACCGACCAGAACGATTTTGATACCCAGTGGGGCTGCCTCGGGCAGGGGCGCACGCTCGTGAGCCCGTTCCAGCTCATGCTCTTTCAGGGTGCGATCGCAAACGGCACCGGCTGCGCGGTCATGCCGCATCTGATCGACACCAAGACCGACATCGACGGAACTGTGACCGCATGGCACAGCGGCGAGCCCGCGCAGACCGGGCAGCTCTTCACGTCTGAGGCGGCGAAGGCGGTGCAGGCGGTCATGACGGAGAACGCCGCAAAGCACTACAATATCTCGCTCCCGGCTTTCCAATGCGGGGTCAAGAGCGGCACGGCGCAGGTCGCCGTCGACGGCAAGGCGCAGGAGAATTCGCTGCTCGCGGGCTTCTGCCTCGATGCCGACTGCCCGGTCGCCTTCTGCATCATGATCGAGGCGCGGAGCAGCAATGACATCACGACCGCGCAGATCGCGAAAACCCTGCTGACCAACCTGAAGGGCGTTTCGTAATTAGGAATGATGTTGCTCAGATAAATCAGAATTTGCGGGTATACCTTGGGGTATTGTGGGGGCGCTGCCCCCACACCCCTGCCGAGGGGATACTATCCCCTCGGGCTCCCCGCTGCAAATTCCCATATCCCCCAACGTGGGATATGGGAATTTGAAATGGGATTCTCAAGGGACAGTGTCCCTTGAGCGGGAGTCTGAGGGCGGAGCCCTCAGAACAACCTCATGATGCACCCCGCAAATACTGACTTATCGCAGGAACACTTTATGCAAGATAACGGAGAACAACCATGAGGGTGAACAATCTGAAGCCGCTGCGCTCTGCGCACCGCGGCAAAAAACACCGGACGCTGCTGCTCGCGGGGCTGTCCGTGCTGGCTGCGGCAGCCGCGCTGCTCCCGGTGACGCTGCATCTGCGCGCCGATGCCGTCAGCGCAAACCGCGCCGCGAAGCATTATGTCACCGCGGAGCATGAGGTCCGCACCGAGGAGCTCGCCTATCACGCTGCCGCTGCCGAGGAGCCGGCTGCCCGCGTATTTGAACAGGTCCCGGTGCTGAATTTCCGCGTCTCGGAGCTTTCGCCGACCGTGATGACCGAGATGGACTATGTCGACTGGTGGTACTGCCAGTGGGAGGACGCGCGCTATCTCTTTCTGCCCGCGACCGCCGACCGCAGCCGGTTAAAGCTCGATTTCAAGGCGAGCGGCACGCTGACGCTCAACGGCAAAACGGTCACATCCGGGCAGATGACAGATATCTTCACTGCCGACGAGCTGCAGGTGCGCGTCGGGACGGTGGACTGCGGAACGCTTTATGTGATGCAGTCCAATCTGCCGGTGATGTATATGACGACCGCGACAGGCGGGCTCGACAAGCTCAATAAGGCAAGCCGTCTCACGGATTATTATGAAACCGGCTCGCTGCTCTGTCTCAATGCCGACGGCTCGACCGATTACAGCGGCGAGATGGAAAAGCTCACCTCCCACGGCAATTCCTCATGGGACTATGCCTATCTCTACAATATGGACACACAGGAGGGGCAGAATCCGCTGACGACCTCGACCGACCGCAAGGGCCCCTATAACCTCAAGCTGCCGGAGAAGGCGAAGCTCTACGGCATGGGCAAGGCGAAAAAATGGGTGCTGATGGGCAACAAGCTCGATTATTCGATGCTGCGCAACCGCGTCGCCTCGGATATCGCCGAGGAGATCGGGCTGGAATTCGGCATGGATTACGCCTACGCCGACCTTTACTGCGACGGCTCCTACCGCGGCACCTACCAGATCTACGAGAGAGTTCAGGTGCAGAAGCACCGCGTCAATATCACCGATCTGGAAGAGGCGACCGAGGCGCTGAACGACAAGGCGCTCGACGAATATACCGAGATCGGCGTCGGCGGCGCGATCAAGGGGCTCACGCCCGGCAGCTACCGCTATTTCGATATCCCGAACAATCCCGCGGATATCACGGGCGGCTATCTCATCCAGTTCCAGCTTGCAAACCGCTACACCAGCAATGTCAGCGACCGCAGCGGCTTTGTCACGTCGCACGGGCAGCCCGTGCAGCTCGTCTCGCCGGAGAATGCCTCGAAGGCGCAGGTGCTCTACATCCGCAATTTCGTGCAGGAGCTCGAGGACGCGCTCTATTCCGAGACCGGCTACAACTCCAAGGGCAAGTGCTACAGCGACTATCTCGACATTGATTCGCTCGCGCTGGGCTATCTGCTGCTGGAGCTCTCGGCAAATGCAGACGGACAGTGGACCAGCTTCTTCCTCTGGAAGGATTCGGATGCGGCCGGCGACGGCAAGCTGCATTACGGTCCGGTGTGGGATTATGATTTCGGCTTCCTGAATTACTACCGCTCCGTGAAGGATGCGACCGGGCAGTGGTTCAATGCCAAGGGCGACCCGATGACCTTCTCCACATGGGATACCAACAATCTCTACATCATGCACCAGCCCGTTCACGGCTATTACGAGGTCAATGCGGACGGCAGTCAGATGAACCCGGGCGCGGCGACGCTCGGCTGGCTCGGGCAGTTCTACCGGCACGAGGAGCAGCGCATCGCGGAGCTCTATTTCGAGCGCGTCGCGCCGGTCGCCGAAAAATACAGCGATCCGACGCAGCCGGGCGGCGCACGGGTGACGCAGATGGGCGAGGAAATGCTCGACGCGGGCAACATGAATGCCGCGCGCTGGCACATGTTCGGCTATAAGCCATTCAAGGCGCTCGGTCCGGATCACGGCGACAGCTTCACCGAATGCGTCGAGTTTGTCCGCAACTATATCGCGAACCGTGACAAGGGGCTGCAGGGCATCTGGCTCGGCGCCGCAGAGCAGGCACTGGCGGAGAAAATCCCGGCGCTGCTCGATGCGGTCCCCCTCGCGCGCTATGACAGCGACGGCGTCACCGCGCTGAATGCGGCAGTGGAGGCGGGGCGCGCCGCCGTGACCGCCGCTGCGGATTATGCCGCGGCGCAGGAAGCCTTTGCCGGCGTGCAGCATGCGATCGACGCCGTGCCGATGAAGGAGCTGCCCGGCGATTTCAACAATGACCTGAAGGTCGATATTTACGATGCGCAGTCGCTGCTGATGCGCTATGCGATGGAGCTGGCAGAGCTCGACACGGACGCCCTCGACGCGACCCGGCGCCGCAACGGCGATGTCGACAGGAACGGACGTCTGGACGCGGTCGACGCGATGCACATTCTGCGCTGCGTCAACCTGCGGCTGATCGGCTGCGACTACGACTTTTCAACCGGGAAAGCGGTACAGAGAGAATAAAGCCGCCTCTTCGGCAGGCGTTCAGATTCGGAGTGAGGAGTGAGCAGTGAGACGTGTTCCGTCACTTCTCACTCCTCATTTCTCACTGCTCACTGCCAATTCCCTTCCTACCTCCTACCTTTCACTCTGCATACAAGGAGCTGCCCATGACACTGCATATTGACATTCCGGCACCTGTGCAGACCGCGCTGGAGCGGCTGCACGCTGCCGGCTTTCCGGCTTATATCGTCGGGGGCTGCGTGCGCGACGCACTGCGCGGCTGCCGACCCCACGACTGGGACTGCACCACGGCTGCGCGCCCCGAGGAGATCTGCGCGTGCTTCCGCGATTATCATGTGATCGGGACCGGGCTGCAGCACGGCACGGTCACGGTCGTGATCGACCGCATGCCGATCGAGATCACCACCTTCCGCATCGACGGCGTCTATGCCGACCACCGCCGCCCCGATTCCGTGACCTTCACCGACTCGCTCGAGGATGACCTCTCCCGCCGCGACTTCACGGTCAATGCGATGGCGTATGCGCCGGAGCGCGGGCTGGTCGACCCCTTTCACGGCGCGGACGATCTGGCACAGCGCCGCATCGTCTGTGTCGGCGATGCAGCAGCGCGCTTCAATGAGGACGGGCTGCGCATTCTGCGGGCGCTGCGGTTCGCATCGGTGCTCGATTTTGCGATCGCACCGGAGACCGGCGATGCTGCGCTTGCACTGCGCGGGCTGCTCCGGGATATCTCTGCCGAGCGCATCTGTGCCGAGCTGACAAAGCTGCTCTGCGGCGCCGCTGCCGAGCGCATTCTGACGGACTATGCCGAGGTGCTCTTCACCGTGCTGCCCGAGCTGCGCCCGATGCAGGGCTTCGATCAGCACAACCCGCACCACGAGTACGACGTGTGGACACACACGCTGAAGGCTGTCGCTGCGGCACCGCCCGAGCCGGTGCTGCGCTGGGCGGCGCTCCTGCACGATGCCGGAAAGCCGCACTGCTACACCGAGGACGAACGCGGCGGGCATTTCTACCGGCACGGCGAGATCTCGGAGCAGATCGCGGCGCGCGCGATGCAGACGCTCAAATGCGACCGCAAGACTGCCGACCGTGTGCTGCTGTTGGTCCGGCTGCACGACACGGTCTGGAGCGGGAAGGCAAGGCAGATCAAGCGCACGGTCAGCCATATCGGCATCGAGGCGACCCGGCAGCTTCTGCTGCTCCACCGCGCCGACGTGACCGCGCAGGCGGCGGCTTTCCGGGCAGAGCGCGTCGCACATGCCGATGCGATGCTTGCAGAGCTCGACGCGCTCGAGGCGCAGGATGCATGCATGTCGGTCGGGCAGCTCGCGCTCCGCGGCAATGACCTGATCGCGATGGGCTGCCCGCAGGGACGCGCCGTCGGCAGGGTGCTCAATGCGCTGCTCGGGCAGGTGATGGACGGGACGGTCGAAAACACCCGCGCGGCGCTCACGGAGGCGGCAAAGGCACTGATCGCCGAGGAATAACCGAAACAGCCGACCGGAGAATGCTGCTCCGGTCGGCGTTCTGTTTCTCTGATTTGTGAACTTTTTGTGAATTTTCGGAATCTTTAGAAATTCTTTAGATTTGTGCCTTATCATAGAATCAGCGAAGGGGAATCCCCCCGCAGAACAAGGAGGAATCGCGATGGCAGATGTCATTATTGATGTGCAGGCGCTGACCAAGCAGTACAAGACGCAGAAGGCGGTCGACAGCGTCAGCTTTCAGATCACGCGCGGCATGATCTGCGGTCTGATCGGACCGAACGGCGCGGGCAAAACGACCGTCATGAAGATGCTCGGCGGGCTCGTGCTGCCGACCGCCGGGGCGTTCACGATCTTCGGCGGGCAGACCGAACGGGAGCTTGCCCACGCGCGCACGCGCATGAGCTTCATCATCGAGACGCCCTATGCAAAGGGGGAGCTCTCCGCGCGCGACAACATCGAGAAGATGCGCCTGCAGAAGGGCATCCCGGACAAGAGCCGCACCGACGAGGTCCTGAAGCTGGTCGGGCTTTCCGACACCGGAAAAAAGCCCGCCGCGAAATTCTCGCTCGGGATGCGGCAGCGGCTCGGCATCGCAGGGGCACTGCTCTCGCGCCCGGAGATCATGGTGCTCGACGAGCCGATCAACGGGCTTGACCCCGAGGGCATCGTCGAGATTCGCACGCTGCTGAAAAAGCTCAACGAGGAAAACGGCGTGACCATCCTCATTTCCTCGCACATCCTCTCGGAGCTCTCGATGCTCTGCACCGATTACCTCTTCATCAAGAAGGGAAGGCTCGTGCAGGCGATCGCCGCGGAGGAGCTGCACAGGCAGTGCGGCGAATACTACCACATCCACACCGACGATGACGCAAAGGCTCTGGCGGTTTTGCAGAATCAGCTCGGCATCACGCAGTGCGATGTGCTCAGGGACGGCACGCTGCGGCTCTTTGAGCGCCTCGACGATCTGCCGGCTGTTTCCCGCACGCTCTACGAAAACGGTCTGATCCCGGTGACGCTCCATGTGCACGAGGCAGACCTCGAATCCTATTACATGAATCTGGCAGGTGATGACAATGTGGAACACGGTCAAATCGGTGCGGCAGATCAGCCGTCATGATGTGCTCCGGCGGTTTATGATGGGGTTTATCACGGTACTTTTTCTGGGCGGCGTCGTCGGCTCGTGGTACGACTATTCGCTCTCGGACGTGACCGGCAGCGATATGTTCGCCACTGTGATGCAGACATTCCCGATGGTGCTGACATCGGTCGTCATGGCGAACACTGCGCGCATCTGCGGCTGGGACCTGACCGACCGCACCGCCAACTACGAAATTCTCTACGGCAACAAGCGCGCAGCGGTCTATTTCGGGCGGTTTCTCGTCGCACTGGGCAAGAATCTGCTCTTTGTCGCCGCGGTGACCGCGCTCGCACCCGCGGTCTGCACGCTGTGGAACGGCTGGGGCAAAAGCCTTGATTTTTCCGACGCACTCGCGCATTATGCGCTGCTCTTCCCGGTCGTATTCCGGATGGTCTGCACCGCAGCGGCGATCACCTTTCTGGTGATGAGCGATATCGGCGGTCTCGCACTGAGCTTTCTGCTGCCGATCGTTACGACGCTGTTCTATCTGTTTGCCAAGGAGCTCGGCGGGGCGAGCATCCCCGAGTGGCTGTTCTCCGCTTCGACGCTGACGGCGGTCGAGGATTTCAGAAACAAGACCGTGGGCTTTGCGGACGGCGCCGATTATCTGATCTACAAAACATCGCTGGACGGCGCGCTCGTGCTGCGGACGCTCGTCAGCGCATTCGGCATCGGCATCGCGCTGCTGACCGCGTCCTTTGCGGTCTACCGCAGGCGCGACCTGAACTGAAAGGGGGCGACAGCATGCTGGATATCATGAAGGGGCAGCTTCGGCAGCTCATGCGCACTAGGATCATTCATCTCACCTTCGGGGTGTTTGCAGCCTCGTTTCTGCTGATCACCTTTCTGGAGTGCACGGTCAACACCGACGATCCGATCCGGGCATCGGACTTTCTCTGCGGCAGCTATGCGCAGGCGGCGGGGCTGATTCTGGTCTCGCTGTGCATCGTCGCGGGCTTGGCAAACGGCGCCGATTTCTCGGACAAGACGCTCTACCACGAGCTGCTCTCGGGCAGACGGCGCAGCGCGGTCTTTTTCGGGCGGCTGATTCCCGGCGCGTTTGTCAGCGTTCTCGGCACGATGCTCCTGCTCGCGCTCCCGATCGCGTTTCTGGCTTGGCTCAACGGCTGGGGGAATGCGATTCCGGTCTCCGCGGCGGTGCAGCGTCTGCTGCTGATGTTCTTCCCGCTGCTGCGGCTCTACTGCGCGCAGGTGCTGTTCACCTTTGCGGTGAAGAATCAGATCGCGGGCTCTTCCCTGTCGATGCTGCCGGTCTTCGGATTGTTCACGCTCGGCTGCACGGATGCCGCCGCCATGAGCGGGATGCAGATTCTCAAGACGCTGAGCGGCACGCCCTGTCTGCTCTCGCCGCTCAACTGCGGCTACCTCGCGAAATTTGAATCTTGGGCGACCTACGGCATCGACTTAAGGCAGCACTACACCTATTACCCGGAGCTGCCCGCGTCGGCGATCGCGCTGACGGTCACGGTCTCGCTCGTGATGTGCGCGGTCTATCTGCTCGTCGCATATCACTATTTCCACACGGACGACTTGAACTGAAGGGGGTGCACGGTCATGACGAAATACGACTGGCTTGCGATCTGCGCCTGTGTGCTGTGCGCGCTCTTTCTCATCCGGTTTGCGGGCAGAGCCGAGCGCGACAAGCGCACATGGTTCAAGCTCCTGTGGCTGGTGCCCCTGCCGATCGCCTTTCTCGGCGACCTCTCCGGGCTGACGCGGTCGCTGGTGCCGCTCTGTCTCGGCGCGGTCATCACGGCGGGCGGCTTCTTCACCGAGCTCGCCGGCAGACGGCGTCTGCTCTCGGGCATCGGCGCCGGGGTCATGCTCCTTTCAATTCCGTGCTGCCTGCTCGACCCGCGCTGCCATGCGGTGCACTATCTCGCAGACTTTGAAAAGGCGTTCACCGACATGAAGCGGCACTATGTCCTCACGGCGCACAAGGGCATCGACTGGGATGCGCTCTATGCGAAGTATCAGCCGCGATTCGCGGAGATCGACCGCACGCAGGACGCGGGCGAAAATGCGCTGGAATGGATGCGCTTCTGCGGCGAATTCTACGACGGGCATGTGAATTTCTCCCCCGCAGACGAGGACGCCGCAAGGCAGGCGGCGCGTTCGGCGCTCGGCAATGACTACGGGCTGGTCATCATGCGCTGCACCGACGGCAGCTTTGCCGCGGTCAATGCCGACGATTCGCTCAAAGCATACGGCATCGGAAACGGCACGGTCATCACCGCATGGGACGGCAAAGCGCCCGACGAGGTGCAGAAAATGTCCCCGCTGAACGGCGCGTCTGTGCTGCATCTCGCCGAAGGCGAAACCGCGGAGCTCGGCGGCGAGCCCGACGCGGACAACAACCTGTTCTGGAGCGCGTCGCTGGCTGCGGGCATCGGCGGCGAGCGCGTCAAAGTGCGGTTCCTCGACGAAAGCGGCAAGGAGCAGTCCGCGGAGCTGCCGAAAACCGGCGCATACGCAGACCGGCTCTTTCAGGCGGTCAGAACGATTCAGCAGGGCGTGAACATCGGCAATCTGCAGTGGCAGCGGCTCGACGACACGACGGTCTGCCTGCGCATCAAGGGCATGATGTACGATACCCAATCCTACCAGTCCTCCGAGGACGACGCCAACGCGGAAATGGTGGCGGAGATCAGGCAGACGCTGCTGCAGTACAGGGAATCCGGCGTGCGCGATCTGGTGATCGACCTGCGCTCGAACACCGGCGGCTCGGGCTCGATGGTGCGCGATCTGGTGTCGGTCGTGGCGCCCGAGGGGGAGCATTTCTACACCGCAAACGGGCTCTGGGACGACGAACACCGCACATGGGCGACCGATGCGGACGGCAATTACACGGCGGAGCGGGTCTTCACGCTGCAGGGCGAGCAGCTCCTCGGCGACGGGCGCATCACGGTGCTGGTCAATTCCGAGAGCATCAGCGCGGCAGATCACATGGTGCACCTGATGCGCGGCATGGAGCATGTCACGGTCATGGGCTTCACCGAGCCGAACGGCTCCGGGCAGGCGGTCGGCGGCACGAGGCTGGAGAGCGGCGTTCTGATGTTCTCCAACTGCGTGATGCTCGATGAAAACGGCGAAATCTTCGTGGATTCCGGCACCGATCACCAGTCCGGCAACGGCGTCGACGTGCAGATTCCGTTTGACAGCGCGGCGATTCACGCGCTCTTCGACGAGGGCAGAGACTATGTGCTGGATTACGCAATGAGAGGGCAGAGTTGAGAACTGCGTCAGGGAAATGCTGTTCGAATTCGCATGGCTGCATGATAAAAGGGCTTGAAATATAGAATCGGATATGATAATATATATACAGGAGTCGTTTGCAGCGTAAGGGATTCAGGAGGGGTGTCATGAAAAAGCATCTGTTCAGCATTCTGATTGCACTGGTCATGGTGATCGGGCTCATGCCAAGCACTGCCTTTGCGGAGGACAGCGCGTTACAAACAGAGCATTACGGCAGCTTCACGGACGGCGAACAGGTCATCCGCGACATGATCGGAACACACGGCATGTACGCGCATCCGCGCATCATCATGTCGGAGGAGAAATTCGCAAGGCTGAGGGCACAGACCGGCGGCGATTCCGTAACGGCGATCCTGCTGGAAAAGCTGCGAAGTGAAGCGGACAGAATTCTGAATACATCTGTTTGTCAATATGAGATTCCCGACGGCATCCGCCTGCTCGAAACCTCGAAGCGGATCCAGCGCCGTGTCGCCGCACTTGCGCTGGCATACAATATTTTCGGCGATGAAAAATATGCTGTCCGGTGCTATGCAGAGATGGAGGCAGCGTGCAGCTTTCCGGACTGGAACCCGCGGCACTTTCTCGATACTGCCGAAATGAGCACCGGCTTTGCGCTCGGCTATGACTGGCTCTATCACTGGATGAACGAAGAGCAACGGGCTTTCATCCGGCAGAATATGATCGAAAAGGGCTTCACGGCGGTCATGGACGATTATGCGGACAGGGAGCGTACCCGCACCTACCGCTGGTATCAGGATTATCCCGGCGACAACTGGAAGCTGGTCTGCACCGGAAGCATGAATCTGGCGGCGCTTGCCTTCGGAGATGAGGCGGACGCAAGAGACATCGCTTCTGAGGTCCTCACATACGGCTGCAAGGAGGCATATTCGTTTGTCCGCCGCGCCTACAGCGCAAAGGACGGAACATACAGCGAGGGGCTCGGCTACTGGGATTACGCGACCTATTATCTCGGGCTGCAGTCCTCCGCGCTGATCAGCGCCGCGGGAACGGACTACGGTCTGGCGGACTATGACGGGCTGCGCAAATCCGTTGATTTTGTCCGCTATATGAGCTCCAATACGCCGAAATCATTCAGCTTCGGCGACGACCGCGAAAGCCGTGACACGGGCTGGACGGTGCTCCTCTGGCTTGGCGAATACTTCCGGGAATACGACATAGCAGCCGTTCGCATCCGGAAAATACCGGACGACAGCTTCAATTATCTCGATCTGTTATGGATAGACGAGGAGAAGGCATCCGGCGCTGAAAAGGACAGCCCGACGGACTGGGGCGAGGTCGGCGCTTCCAATGCGAGCTTCCGGAACACATGGGAGGAAAGCGGCATCGTGGCGGCGCTCCATGCCGGCGAAAATGTCTATAAGTATCACGGGCACTACGATCTGGGTTCGTTTTATCTCGAATCGAACGGTGCGCGATTCTTTACCGATCTGGGCAACGAAAACTATGAGCTGGAAAACCGGCAGTATGCCTACCGCATCCGGGCGGAGGGGCACAATACGCTTGTGATCAATCCGTCTCAGGAGCTCGATCAGCAGGAGGGCGCGGAATGCCTGATCACCGCGTTCGGCGGCGGAAATGAGGCGTTTGCGGTCACCGATCTGACCGACGCCTACGAGCCAAGCGGCGCAGAAAGCGTTGTCCGGGGTCTGAAAATGATCAAGGACAGAGAGTGCGTCGTCATTCAGGATGAGATCGCTCTGGATGCGCCCGGTGAGATATACTGGTTTGCGCACACAAAGGGGCAGATTGACATTGCAAATGACGGCAGAAGCGCGGTCGTGACGGTCGGCTCGGAGAGAATGTGGGTCGGGCTGCTCAGTGATGCGGGGACATTCACTGTGATGAATGCCGCGCTGCTGCCGACATCCCGCCCCGTATCGAATCAGACGGACAGCAGCGAATACAGAAAGCTGGCGATTCATCTGACAAATACCAAAGAAACAACGATCTCCGTTGCCTGCATTCCGCTGAAACAGGGCGAAACACAGCCTGCATGGATGCCGTCCGTCACAGCGATTTCCGGGTGGACGCCGCAGACAGCGTCGGGCGACGTCAACGGCGACGGGGTGTTCAGCATTGCGGATGCCGTTCTACTGCAAAGGTGGCTGCTTGCCGTACCCGATACGCAGCTTGCAGACTGGAGGGCGGCGGATTTCTCCCGTGACGGCAGGCTCAATGCTGCCGATCTGACGCTGATGAAGCAGATGCTGCTCAGGCTGTAGAAAAGTTGTCTCCGACGGATGATATCGGGGGACTCTCGCACGCTTCGCTAGGGCAGGGGGTGGGGATTCCGTCCCCACACCCCCTGCCAAAGGGCTGCTAGCCCTTCGGAATCCCAATTCGTGTTAATAATACGCTGATACGTCAATTTCATCATCATGGAATTCTTAAGGGGCAGTGCCCCTTAAGCGGGAGTTTGAGGGCGGAGCCCTCAATATCAATCCATCGGAGATACTTTTTCTACAAACTGAGCAGCCGCCCGCGGGCGGCTGCTCAGTTTGTTATTTCTTTTTCTGGGAACCGTTTCCGATTTGTTCGGATTCAAAGACTGCCGTGATATCCGCGGCGCTTTCCGGCTTCTGCCATGTCCCGATCAGCTTTTCCGCCGCCTGTTCGGCTGCACTCCCGGTCAGACCGTTCAGCAGGACGAAGAAGCTGCCGGCGTAACGGCTGACCACATCGTTCCTTTTCAGCCCGACGATCAGCTGCTCCTCAAAGCTGTCCGTCGCCTCATCCGGGACCTTTTCCGCGCCCTCCAGCGAAAACCGGAGAATGGACGCCGCGCAGCCGCTGTTTTTCGCGCTGCGGCAGAGATACCGGTAGACGACCTGCATTTTGTCGAAGCTGATGCTGAATGCGCCCTTGCCCTCATTCCGCTCTCCGATGATCTGTAGAATCTGGGAAAGGTCCTTGGAGGCGCCGCCGTCCGTGTTGGCATCCGCGCCGCGCTCATAGAAGGAGCAGCCGTGCTTGCCGTTCTGCTTGACCACATAGAGCGCCTTGTCTGCCAGCTTGAACAGCTCGCAGCAATAGAACAGTCCGCCGCTTGCCGCGTCATACCGCAGACGGTTGCAGTATTTGGAATCGTTCAGCCGGAGAGAGCCGGTCCTTTTCAGCGTTTCCCCGTCTGCACGGTATTTGTCGATCAGCGATGTGCCTGAGCCGACATAGACCGTGTCCTCCGCTCTGACTGCGCACCGGTAGCCCGTGCCCTCATCCGGGCATTCCACGGTGTCCAGCAGCAGATCATCCCGGATCAGGAATAAAATGCCGCTGTTTGTGACGCCGATCACGCCGCCGTCCGGCAGCGGCGCCAGCGACTGCACCAGCAGGATATCCCGCCATTCCAGATAGGTCTTGACGCTGCCCTCCGGCGTGATCTTGGAGACGGAGAGTGCGGTTCCGACATAGATATTTCCGTTTGTGTCCTCGCAGATCGCACGGATCGAATCGGAGCTGAGCCCGGTTTCCGTCGAATAATGCGCGGTGCTTTTGTCGGCGGGGTCGTAGCAGACAACGCCGCGGTCATTCGTGCCGATCCAGAGGCGTCCCTTTGCATCGACCAGAAGCTCCTTGACCGTGCTGATGCTGTCGTGCAGCCGGATATCCTCGAATTTCACGCCGTCGTAGAGATATAGCCCGGAATAGGTGCCGACCCAGAGATACCCGTCCTCCGTCTGCGCAACGGCATTGACCGCAGAATTGAAAATGCCCTCCTTGCTGCTGTAGGTGACGGTCTCGTAATCCGCGGCAAAGCCCCCGGCATCTGCCCTCTGCGCAGGCAGCGCACTGAGCGTCAGGAGCAGCGCGGTCATGACGGCGCCTGCCTTTGCCGGCTTTTTGTGCTTCCCGCCGCGATCCTGCAGCAGCGGTGCGATCAGCTGCAGAAGCAGCAGTGCCGCGTATACGGAGATCACTCTGTCCGGCACGCCGACAAACGCGACCGACGCAAAGGTGTTGACCTCGGGCGTGCTGACCGTCCGCTCCATCATCGCCATGAGCGCGTCGCCCCAGAGATTGCCGGTGCTGCCCTGCTGACTGATCGCATTCAGCGGGATGCTGAACAGCGCGGAGATGACGCCCGTCAGCAATCCGACCGAAACCAGTGTCAGATGATCCTGCCGGCGCTTGTTTGTGATCAGAAAGCCGACCGTCAGACCGGTCACGGCAGCGACAATGCTGTAGAGAAAGGAATTGCCCCAAAACAGCTTTTCCAGAAACGACGCGCAAAGACCGGTGAGCATTCCGGCGAGCGGTCCGAGCTGGATCGCTGCCGCCATCGTCCCGATCGTGTCGAGCCAGAACGGCAGCTTCATCTGCTGTGCCAGATAAAACAGACCTGCATTGAGAAAAGCGAGTGCGGTGATCAGTACAGTGTTTTTGATGTTGATTCTGAAGAGGATTCTATCCTTCATGGGTACACCTCCGGTATGTGGGCTTTTCATCCTTGTGCGGCGCATGTTGTTCGTCTGTTTTTTTGCAAAATGTTCATATCAAATTGATCTGTATGTATATTATATCATAATATGTCAAGGATTTCAATCGTTTTTTTAACAGCACGATAGAAACAAAATGCGAATGCAGCCTTTCGCAGCAGCGCACCGGTTGCAATTTGCGTAAGAATATGCTATAACCGGGCAGTGCCCGGCTCCGTTTCGACGCCCCGACGGCGTAACGGAACCCTGACGTTCGTATCACCCATTGCATTTTCCATGATAATATGCTGTAACCGGGCAATGCCCGGCTCCGTTTCGACGCCCCGACGGCGTAACGGAACCCCGACGTTCGTATCACCCATTGCAATTTCCTTCATAATATGTTATAATAGCATTGTGCCGAGGGCTGCGCGGTGCGCGAAAAATAATGCAGCAGAAAGGGAAAACGATCATGAAACGCAAATGGAAGCATGCCTCTGCGGCGGTGCTCTGTACCGCGGCGGCGCTCTGCGGCGTTCTGCCGATGTGCTCTGCTTCGATGACCGCGGCAGCCGTCGGGATTGCGCAGCCAAGCCCGAAAACCAATATCGGCGATGAGGATATGGGGTTTTATGAAGCACTGCTGACGCGCGCCAAAAGTGTCGCAGACGGCGAGTGTGTCTCAACGGAATTTGTGATCCCGGTTGAGGAGCTGAACCGCAGCAGCTACCGCTACTCGGCTGCGGATCTCGGGACAGAGCTGGTGGTTGGCGGCAGCATCTCGCAGAAGGCGTATGACGAGATCTGTGAAATCTATTACACAAGCCTGAATAAGGCATTGAGCACGCTGAACGCGGAGGCTCCGTATGAGCTGTTCTGGTATGACGGCACGAAGGGCTATGGGTGCTGTGATCTGTTTGAGATCGGGTATGAGCAGGATGCGAACGGAACCGGATATCTGACTGTGTCGGGCAGCTATGAGATTGATATGAGCGTCGCTGACGAATATGCCGCGGGTGAATTTGCGGTCGATCCCAATGCGATCAGCCGCGCACACGATGCTGTGGCGTATGCGGACGCGATCATCGAAAAATATGAGGACGAGAGCGACATGGACAAGCTCATCGCATATAAGGATGAGATCTGCGCGCTGTCCTCCTACAACTACGACGCGCTCGAGAATTCCGGCTACGGCGGTGCGTACCAGATGATCTATGTGTTCGATCAGGATCCCGATACGAAGGTCGTCTGCGAAGGCTATTCCAAAGCGTTCCAGTATCTCTGTGACAACACTGAATTCATGACCGACATTACCTGCATTCTGGCAACCGGTTATTTCTGCGGCACCTCGGATGCTGACCTGCATATGTGGAATGTCGTTTCCGACGCGAACGGAAACAATTTCATCGCCGATGTCACGAACAGCCATCCGGATATGATCGGAAATCAGGGCGATCTGTTTCTGAAGGGCTGCACGAGCGGCAGTCTCGAAGCCGGCTACACATTTACGGCTTACGACGAGCAGATTCCGTATCTCTACGATGCGGATACGCTGGAGCTCTATGATGCGGAAATGCTGGAGCTCGCACCGGTCGGCACGCGCTTTGTATGCAGCGAGGAGGCGCCTGCACCGGTCGAGCTGAAAATCACAGGTCAGCCGGAATCTGTGTCGGCGGCAGTCGGCGGGACAGCGCTGTTCACGGTTGCTGCGACCGGCAAGAAGCTGACCTATCAGTGGCAGTACAACGCGGGCAGCGGCTGGAAGAAATCCGGCGCAGCAGGCAATCAGACGGATACGCTCAGCATCAGCTCCAAGGTCACATATCACGGATATCAGTACCGCTGCGTCATCACCGATAAATACGGAAACAGCGTGATCTCGGATGCGGCACGCCTGCTTGTCAAGCCCGCGGTCCAGAAGCAGCCCGCAAATCTCAGCGCGACGGTCGGCACTGCTGCAAAGTTTACCGTTTCGGCGGTCGGTGTCGGCACACTGACCTATCAGTGGCAGTACAACAAGGGCGACGGCTGGAAGAACTCCAACGGCACGGGCGCAAAGACCGCGACGCTGACGATCAGCACCGCTGCCGGCTACAACGGCTATCAGTACCGCTGCATCGTCACCGACGAAAACGGCAGAACCGCAACGTCCTCCGCAGCAAAGCTGACGGTCAAGACGGCGATCACCGCACAGCCCGCGGGTCTCAGCAAAGCGGTCGGCACACAGGCGATATTCACCGTGACCGCGACCGGCGCCGGCTTGAAATATCAGTGGCAGTACAACAAGGGCGACGGCTGGAAGACCTCGAACGGCACCGGCTCCAAGACCGGAACGCTCACGATCAATACCGCGGCCGGCTACAACAATTATCAGTATCGGTGTGTCATCACCGACGCGAACGGCGCAAAGACGATCTCTGCCGCCGCAAAGCTGACCGTTCAGACCGCGATCACCGCACAGCCCGCAGACGCCTCCGCAGCGATCAATGAAGCCGCAAAATTCACGGTCAAGGCGACCGGCGCGGGGCTGAAATATCAGTGGCAGTACAATTCCGGCGACGGCTGGAAGAATTCCGGCGCATCCGGCAACAAGACCGCTTCGCTCACGCTCTACGGCAAAACGACATACAACGGCTGGCAGTTCCGCTGCGTGATCACCGACGCGAACGGCAAAACGACCACATCCGGTACGGCAGTGTTCAGGGTCAGGACCGCGATCACGGCGCAGCCGGCTGACGTCGAGGCGGCGTCCGGCACCGCGGCGAAATTCACGGTCAAGGCGACCGGCATCGGGCTCAGCTATCAGTGGCAGTATAACTCCGGCTCCGGCTGGAAGAATTCCGGTGCATCCGGCGCGGCGACCGCAACATTGACGATCAATGCAAAAACGGCATACGACGGCTGGCAGTACAGATGCGTCATCACCGACGGCAACGGCGCGAAGACCATCTCCGACGACGCAACGCTGACACTCGGATAACACAGCAGAATGAGGGAGCTTCGGCTCCCTCATTTCAGTCTGCAGAACAAGGTGTCTCCGACGGATGATATTGAGGGGCTCTCGCACGCTCCGCTATGAGTTTGCAAGCAAACTCCAGCTTAACGGGCACCGCCTCTAATGACGTATCAGCGTGAAATTCACACAAAATGGGATGCCAAAGGGGCAGTACCCCTTTGGCAGGGGTGTGGGGACGGAGTCCCCACGAAAAGGCACATAAATCCGGATGTTCCTCTTGCGTTTTTTGCAAATATCGTATATAATGAAAGCAGCGGCACGAGGGACAATCGGACTGCCGGAGAACATTTACAGGAGGGACAGATGATATGAGTCACAGAACACTGCATAAGCTCGTCAGCATCGCGGCTGCCGCCGTCATCGGATGTGCTTCGTTCTGCTCTGCGGGCGGAGACGCGCTGCGCAAGGCTGCATATGCCGCTGCGTGTATTTCGGAGGCGGCTTCACAGCCTTTGGGAGAACCGGTTCCCGTTCTGATCTCGCTGGAAAGCGAAGCGCTGCTCGACTGCGGTGATCCGTACTATCTCGGGACCGATGCCGCAGAGAAGCAGGAGGCGCGCATCCGCCGCACACAGCAGCGCGCAGAGGCGGACATCCGGGCGCTGTATCCGGAGCTGAACATCACGCGCCGCTATTCGACGCTGATGAACGGCTTTGCCTGTGAGCTGCCGGAGGAGCTGCTGGAAGCGGTCCGTGCGCTGCCGCTCGTGAAATACGCAGAGCCCGCGCCCGAGATCGCCGTTCCGCAGATGGCAGATGCCGCCGGGACGGTCGGCATTCCCGCCTTCACGAATGAGACCGGCTGCCGCGGCGAGGGGCAGGTCATCGCGGTCATTGATTCTGAGCTGGACCTGACGCACCCGATGTTCGAGGCGCTGCCGGAGGGCACCGAGACGCCCGTGACCAAGGCGGATATCGCCCGGCTTGCCGATGCGGACGGGCTTGCGTTTGAGATCGATCCGGATAGGGCATACCGGAACAGCAAGGTGCCGTATGCGGTCAACTATACGAGAGAAAGCATCCGCTATGAGACCGCATTCGAGAACGGCTATCACGGCACGCATGTCTGCGGCATCGCGGCAGGCAGACCGTTCACCGCCTCGGACGGCACGGTCCTTTCCGGCATTGCACCGGACGCGCAGCTGCTGTTCTTCTGCTGCGGCAGCGCGTCCGGCGACGGCATCGAAAACTCCGCCGCGATGACTGCCGTGGAGGATGCCGTCAAGCTGGGCGCTGACGTTATCAACATGAGCTTCGGCATTCCCGGCTCTACCCCGCTGTTCATCTGGACAGACGTCATCAATGCCGCAGAGCGCGCCGGCGTCACGGTCTGCGTCTCGGCAGGAAACGAAGACAACGGCCAGTTTTCCGAGAGCATCCAGCCCACCGTGGAGCGGCTGGACAACAGCCGGATCAATGCGATGTTCAGCGATGACACCCGGGCGCTCTGCGTCGGCTCGGTCGATAATCCGACGGATGTGGCGATGAAAACCATCCTGTTCAGCGGTCAGAAAATCGCCTATACCAGCTGCTTTGCCCTGAGCACGGGAGACGAGCACTATCTCGGCGATACGCTGAAAGAGAATACAGACTACGAATATGTCTACTGCGGCCTCGGCGCTGACGAAATGCCGGATGTGGATCTGACCGGCAAGATCGCGCTGGTCGACCGCGGAACCTATACCTTCACTGATAAGGCGGAGACCGCCTATCGGTACGGCGCGGTCGGCGTCATCGTGATCCAGAATACCGACGGGATTCCGTCACGCATGGTCAATGACGCACCCATCCAAACCGCGATGATCTCCAGGGAGGAAGGCGAGCTGCTCAAAAACGCCGCAGTCAAAACCGTCCGCTTCTCCTCCGAAACCGTGAAGGTGCGGCAGGAGCTGACAGTCAGCAGCTTCTCGAGCTGGGGCGTGCAGGAATCCCTCGCGGTCCGTCCGGATATCGCGGGCATCGGCGGCGGTGTGCGGTCGGCAGCCTACCGGAGCGGCTCCTCGGTGCAGGAGGGCACGTCGATGTCTTCGCCCTTCGTTTCGGGCTGTGCTGCACTGCTCAATGCCGTGCTGGAGGAGCAGGGCTGCACGCTGACCGGCTCCGAACGGGCACAGCGTCTGCGTCAGCTGCTCATGTCCTCCGCCGTTCCGGTCCGTGAGGACGGCATGCTCACCAGCCCGCGCCGGCAGGGGGCAGGTCTGGTCTCTGTGGAGCAGATGATTCACGACACCGTTCTGCTGACCGGCGACGGTGACGAATGCAAGCGCAGCCTCGGCGACAAGCTCGGGCAGGAATTCAGCTTCGATGTCACACTGACCAACGTGAGCGGGAAGACAGTGCAGTTTTCTGCGGCAGAGGTCGAGCTGACGACCGACGGCGTGCTGGAGGAAACGCTGAACGGCGTCCGTAAGATCGGCGGGCAGCAGCGCATTCGCTGCACGGCTGAGGCTGACACGCTGCTGAACCCGCTCACTGCCGGGGAGAGCCGCACTGCGACCGTCACGGTCAGCATTGCGCAGAACGATTTTCTCGCGCTGGCTGAGGATTTTCCGTTCGGTCATTTTGTCGAGGGCTTCCTGCTGCTCTCCGGCGCGGAGGACTGCTGTGACATATCCTTGCCGCTGGTCGGCTTTGCGGGCGACTGGACCGAGGTGCCGATTATGGACAAGGATTCTCTGATCTGCGGTCAGTCCATGCCCTATACCTTTGACAGCTCGCAGCCGCTTTCGGAGATCATCGAACGTACCGGGCGCATCATTGAACAGTCGGACATTGTGCCGGACAGCAGCAATCTCTACGATTATGTCCGGTATGTGCAGGAGAGCTGGACTGACGATGACATCACATGGCTGCACAATAACGGCGGTGACCTGTATCTCTCGCCGAACGGCGATTACCTTGCAGACAACATCGGCATTTCCTTTGACGCATACCGTCCGTGGAACTGCACCGAGAATGCTCTGTATGATGCCTCCGGCAAGCTGATCGAAACCGTCAGCAGGGAGCTGCAGTTCAGTCTCACGACGTCCGGAATCTTTGATCTTTCCGAGCTGTACGAGGGCGATTATTACTACGACGCCTCGCTCGTTGTGCCGCGCCTGAATCAGGAGATGACGCCGAAGCACTATCGCTTCCGGTTCTCCGTTGACAAAACCAAGCCGGTGGTCAACAGCCTGGTCAGAGAGGAAAACGGCCGGAAGATCCTGACGATTTCAGCCGCCGACAACAATCTCGACTGCATTCTTGTGATGGCGACCGGCAAGGGCGGACCCGCAGACAGCTTTGACCCGGATACTGCAGAGCAGTACGGTCTGAAGCAGCGCGCAGCCGTCATGAGCGCACTGAACTGCAAAGCAATCGGCTTGCCCGGCGATTTGCCCGACTATGATCTCATCGGCGGGAGCACAGTTCTGGAGCGCATCCTGTACGGCGTTTTCCCGGAGAATCTTCTGGAGGGTGAGCTTTGCTACTTTGACTGCCTGACGCCGGAAACGGGTGAAACATACTTCTCAGCGGAATATGATATCACGGATTTCAGTGATTACTGGTTCGTTGCACTCGACCGCGCATACAATTACAGCTTCTACTCGATGGAGGAGCCTGCCTTTACGGCAATCACGCCCGGACGCTATCTCGGCACCAACGGCGTCTACGATATTACAGAGTCGGATGTGAGTTTCCGGTCGTTCATGGATAATTACCCGTTCAGATATGAGTATCAGCTGGATCACGGCGTTCTGACGCTGCTGGACGAGCCGAGCAGATACTATTTCCATGTCAGAAACTGGGAGGAGCACGGACTCCGGCTCTCCGGCAACTTCCAGTGGGCATTCGGCTGCAGTACGAACACCGGCGTCGACCTTCTCCGAAAGCTGGAGCCGCAGGAATACGGCGATTACACCATCGGTGTCTGCATGGCCGCGCTGGAAAAGCCCAAACTGGCAATGATCGTCTACCCTTATCTGGAGGAGCATTACGGCGAATATGTCCCGTTTGAAACGGTCACCAGCTTTGAACCGAACGCAGTTGTGCTCTATCAGGTGTATCCGTTGAACGATCAGGGAGAAGCCGATCTGGAGCAGGAGCCGTTCCTGACGCTCCGCATCGATCTGCTCAACGGGACTGCGACGTTCCCGGACGGCACGGTGCAGCAGCTCTTCCGGCCGTTCCACGGCGACTACAACGGCGACGGCACATTCTCGATCGCGGATGCGATTCTGCTCGCACGCTATAATTCCGAGGAAGCCGGCATCCGGATCACCCGTGCCTACGATCTGGACGGAAACGGAACGCTGGACGCAGGCGACCTCAATGTGCTGCTGGAATATCTTGCGACAGATGACTGGGAAGGTGCAATGGAATGGGAAGACGGTGAATGACGCAAGCCTGCAAATTTACTGCAGTCACAGAATGCCTGCCGTATCCGGGCGGATACGGCAGGCATTTTTGTTGGAAGAAAAAGTGTGATTTGATGTGTCTGCGGCACATTCTGCGGGGACGATGTCCCGGCACCTCTGCCAAAGGGGCAGTGACCCCCAATATCAATCCGTCGGGGCGGCTTCCGCCCAAGACACCTTTCTCGACAGACTGAGAGCCCCTGCAGAGAAGCTGCCGGGGCTCTTTCATCCGTATTGCGATTATGCCTTGAAGACCGCTCTGACAAAGTTGTACATGTGCGCGAGGATCGAATCGTCACCGTGGTGACCGCCCTCGACGACATGCCAGATATGCGGAACGCCGTTCTTCTCGAAGTTGTCGTGATAGCCCTGCGGGGTGTTCAGACCGACAACGTCATCCTGCGTGCCGCCGGTGATGAACACCAGCGACGGAGACGCTTCCTCGCTCTCCCACTTGAAGCTGCCCTGTGCGCCGGGCGCCGGGCAGATCGCGCCGACATAGCCGAACTTGTCCGCATACTTCATGCCGATCTGGAGCGACTCTCTGCCGCCCATCGAGAAGCCGGTGACTGCCGTATTCTCTCTGCCGGTCGCGACGCTGTAGTTCTCCTCGATATGCGGCATCAGGCTGTCGACGATGTCATCGACGAAGTTGTCGTAGCCCTCGTTGGAGCCCTGATCCTGGAAGCCGGTCGCATCTTGCATTGTGGCGCTCGTGAACACGAACGGCACAACGACGATCATTTCGACCGCTTCGCCGGATGCGATCGCATTGCAGATGATCTCCTTCGTGCGGATCGGCGGGTTGTTGCCCGTGACGATCATGCGGTCCTCGTTCTCGAAGAAGCCGTGCAGCACATAGAGGACAGGATACTTCTTGCTCTCATCGTAATTTGCCGGGAGCAGGATGTTGTAATTCTTGTTCTTGTTCGCCTTCTTGGAGAAGTACGTCTTCTTCTGCACATTCGGGTAGGTCACGCCTGCCTGCTGGCTGGTGGACTGGTTCGTTTCCTTCATGACCACCTCTGCCTGCACGACCGGTGTATACTCGGAAATGGTGCGCATCTGTCCGGGCGGCGGTGCGACCTTCTCCGGGAATTCGGAGACCTGTGCGGTCAGAAATTTCGCAAACCACACGATATCTGCTATCGTGACGGAGCCGTCCTGATTGACGTCCGCTGCCTTCTTGGCACCGGCTGCCTTGAATGTGCCCATCATGCCGCGCTTGGCGAGCGTGAGGTCGGCGCCGCTGATCTTTCCGTCGCCGTTGACATCGCCGAGCGAGTAGGTGACCGCCTTCGGTCCCTCGATCACGGTGCCTGCCGTTGCGACCGTGACCTCATCGACATAGAAGGATGCGGAGCCGCTCTCTGTCTCGAGATAGAGCGAAACATTGGAGGCGCCCGAAGGAATGGTGAAATTCCTGTTTGCGAGCTGGACCCATTCGCCCTTTGCCACATCCACGGTCGCGACCTTCTCATACTTCGTGCCGGAGCCGTCGCTGTATTCGATCGTCAGGTGGAAGGTGGTCGAAGCGGCGCCGGTATCATACATGACATCTGCGCTGAAGCTGTATGCGGTCCCGGGCTTGAAGGTCGAGCTGTCCAGCGCGTGGATCGGTCCGTTCCAGTTGTTGTTTCTGCCGGTGACGGCAAGCGACTTGCTGCCTGCGTAGGCTGCATCCGAGCTGACCGCGACGGTCTCGCTGGCGCGCCCTGTCCAGCCGGAGGCACCGCTTTCAAAGTCGGCATAGAGCAGAACGGTGCCGTCGGCGACAGGGGGATCATCGGGCGGATCATCGGGCGGATCGTCGGGAGGAGTATCCGATCCGCCGCCGAGATAATCCTCGATCTCGGCTGCCCAGAATTTGCCGATCTTCTCGTAGCCGCCGCCGTTCGGGTGGAGATTGTCGCCGCTGATGTCGTTCATGCCGTCCAGACAGCCGTGCACATCGCAGAAGCGGACATTCTTGCCAGCAGAAGCATAGTCCTCGGCGACCTGCTTCACCGTGCTGTTATAGTTTGCGATCTTCGTCGCGTTGCCGCCGTATGCGGTGTGCTCCGGCACGGTGCCGAGGAAGACCGCGCCGCCCGAGGGCATATCGGCAAGCATGTAGTCGATCAGCGAATGCAGATCGGCAGAGCAGTCGCTCATGGAGCGGTTTGCGGTCAGGTCGTTGGTGCCGATCATGAGCAGGATGATATCAGGCTGATACTTCTTGACCGCATCGTTGTTTTTCAGCTCATTATAGAGGCTTCCCCTTCCGCCCTGGCTCTGTCCCCAGCCCGGGACCTCCTTGATCTGATAGCCGCTGAAGCCCGCATGATCGCCGTCATACTGCACCGTCTGACCGTTGTAGCTGAACGAAGAGCCCATGGTCTGGTTCGGACCGACCATATCGAAGGAGATGCTTTTCTGATGTAAGGCATAGTCGAGATACTTCCGGTATCCGCCGGTCTCGCCGTCACCGTTGGTGATGGAATCACCGGTCGGCATGATCTTCACCGTGCCGGCAGCCTGCACCGCGGGAAGCGTCCCGAAGCATGCTGTTGACTGAATCGCCGCAAACCCGACGGCCAATGCAGACAAAACCGAAATGAGTTTCTTCATGCGCGTTTCCTCCTTATTTTTTATGCTGCACAGTGCATTCTCAGCACTCTGTCTTCATTATAACCGTTCAAAGCTGAGAATTCTAGTATGTTTTTTGCTGAAAGCGCTGTGCATTCCTCAATTCTTGCGATTTTTGCGGAAACTGTCGCGGCAAGGGGACAGGATGGTTTAACTTTGCATTTTGTGACAGCGAATAAACAGATTTGATTCGGGCAGCCATTTTTGTATAAAAGCACATTCCTTTGCGCGTGATCCCGCTTTGCGGTCGGAATGCACACTGCTTCTCTTTCCATTCGCTTGAAAGTGGAGTGCGGATTATCACAATATTTGAGGAATCCGGGCGATTCAGTCTGTCGGGGAGGCGGTATCTCCGATGGATTGAGAATGGGGCTCTCGCACGCTGCGCTCCTCATTCCAGATCATCGCGCAGCGATCCCTTTTTCGACGCGCAGAAGCGCCCGGTGATTCCGCTGAAATCACCGGGCGCGTTCGGAAATATGCAGGCTCAGCGTGCAAATTCATCGATCATTGCAATCAGCTCGGGAATGCGCAGATTCTGCGGGCATTCCTTCATGCAGCGTCTGTCGGTGCATCTGCGGCAGTGCTCGGCGACCTCGCGGATATTCATCCGCAGCTTCCGCAATGCCCATTCGCTTTTGCCGAGGTGATAATAATTGTACTGTCTGAGCAGAATATGCACCTCATAGCCGTTGGCGCAGCGGCACTGCTGACACCGCGTGCACCGCACGGGCGAAAAGGCTTCCGACAGCCGCGCGATCACATCGTCAAAGGAACAGGCGGCGGGCGCAAATTCCTTCTGCATGGCGGCGTCCGCCTGTTCCTTTGTGCCGATGCCGATCAGTGCGCTGGAAAAGCTCCAGTGCAGAATCCCGCCGATCAGCTCCGCGGGCTGAAACACGCGCAGCAGACAGCCGGCTGCATAGACCTTGTTGAGGATCAGCCCCTTGCCGCTGAACAGCCCGTTTTCTGAAATGCGGTCCATGATGCCGCGCTCCAGAATATTGCCGCTGGTCTGGATCACGTCGACTCTGCTGTCGCGGGCAGCACGCAGCGCCACGCTGTAATAGTGCGTCGCGATTCCCGTGAACCGGATCATGCCGGCTTTTTTCAGATCGCACAGCGCGTCCAGTGCGCCGTATCGGCTGAATACCTCGTCCTGATTTTTCTCGTCGACCTGATGCACGGAATAGATATCCGGCTTTGTGCCGAGCGTTTCGGCGGAGCGCAGCACCTCGCGGAAGATATCGTTCCCGTCGCTGAACCGCGCCTTGTCGGATATGATGATATTCTGCCGCCCGACCCGCTGTGCGAACAGACCGAGCTTGTACTCCGCGTCGCCGTATTCCTCCGGAATCGCCGTGTCATAGAGATTGCAGCCCATCCGGTATGCGTGCAGCATGATCTCTGCCGCCTCGTCCGGCGAGGGGCTGCAGTATTCCGGCAGCACGGGCACATTGCCGCTCAGGATCGGAATGGTCCCGAACCCGATCTCCGATACGGTCAGTCCGGTGTTTCCAAGTTTTCTGTATCTCATAGCTTGTCACACCACGCAAAGGCGTCCTCCGCAATGTCGGGGCTGCCGCAGAAAACGACCTCCTCCAGCTCGCTGCAAAATGCAAATGCCTGCGATTCGATTTTCACGACGGAAGCCGGAATGATGACCCTTCTGAGGCTCTTGCACCGGAAAAAAGCTTTCTCCGGGATCACGGTGAGCTGATCGGAAAGATGAATCTCGCCCAGACTGCAGCAGTGCTCGAAGGCGCGCTTGCCGAGTGACACGAGGCTGTCGGAGAGGTCGATGCGCGCAAGACTTCTGCATCCGCTGAACGCCTGCGCTGCAATGCGGACCAGACTGCCTGCCTGCTCAACGCTCTGCAGCCATTTGCTGTTCTTGAACGCGGATTTCCCGATGCTGACGGTTTCCAGCGCGAGCACGATGCGCTCCAGCAGGTTGCAGTCCATATAGACCTGATCGCCGACCGCACAGATGCCGCCGGGGAAAACAAGCTCCCTGAGATTGCCGGTGCTTTCCTCGAGCACACCGTCTGCATTCAGCTTGAAGCAGTTGAGGCACTCCGTAAAAATACGGCGGACAAGCTCCGGGTACGGCTGAGCGGTCAGATCGCGGACATGCGACAGCGTGTAGGTTTTGCCGTCGGCTGTGTGAACGGTCTTCAGGTTGATGCAGTTGCGGAACGCAAACACATCGACAATGACGCGCGCATCCGTGAGGGTCAGCTCCCTGAGCCGGAGATTGCCCGCGAACGCCCAGCTGCAGATGCGTCTGATATCCGGTGTGATCACGGCGGATTCGCCGCAGGCGGCAGCGTCGATCAGCATGCCGTTGACAAGATTGAACTGTACCTCTTTGCGCCGCTGCTCGAGCCAGCCCGTGCCGGCGAAGGTCAGCTTTCCGCTTTTCCGGAAGCCCTGCGGGAACAGGATCTCCGTCACGCGCAGATGATCGCGGAACGCTTCGTCCTCCGCGCCGGTCAGATCATCCGGGATGCGCACGGTGACTGCATCGCCGTGATAGGCTTCGATGCTGTTCTCTCTGCTGACCGTAAAGCAGGCGTACACGCTGCCGATGACCTCCTGCACCGGGAGCGGCAGCGGATTATCCGCGGTGTTTCTGCTCTGCGCAAACCGGGAAAACGCATACCGCACCCCGTCGTATTCAACCGTATCGGCGCAGGTGCAGCCGAAGAACGCGCCGCTCTGCAGCACGGTCCCCGGGTCAAGCGCGACCGTGCGCAGACCGGCACAGTCCGCAAAGGCATGATACCCGACGGCACAGCCTGTCAGCCGCACCTCGGCAAGGCTGTCGCAGCGCTCAAAGGCACGCGGACCGATCGCGCGGATATTGGCAAAATCAAAGCCGGTCAGCGCGGTGCATTCGTCAAAGCAGCGGCTCCCGACCGCCGTAACGGTCTCCGACACGGTGACTGTGCTCAGTGCGGAGCAGCCCGCAAACAATTCATCCGGGAGCGCACCGACGCCGCCGATCTGCGCCGCCTCGAGGCTTCTGCAAAAGGAGAATGCGCCCTTTTCCATGCTGCCCGCAAGCACGCTGACACTGCGCAGCGCGGGGCATTTTTCAAAAGCATATGCTTCAATGACGCATTCAGGATGACGGATCACCACGGTGCGCAGATTCGGGCAGGCGGAAAACGCATATTTCCCGATCACGCACGGGCGGTCGACGGTCAGCTCTGTGACCGATTCATCGCCGCAGAAGCCGTATGCGGGAAAATCGCCCGGCTGATATGTCTTTCGCGCCGCAATCGGCTCAGCGTGCGGCGTGCCGGTCTCAAAGCCCGGCACCTCAAGGCTCTTGCAGCCGCGGAACGCCGCAAAGCCGACGGATTCGAGCGCGGCGGGCACATTGAACCGGATCAGCCTTCTGCACTGCTCAAACGCGCCGCTGCAGATGACGCGCAGGGATTCCGACATCACAACAGACTGCATGCAGATGCAGCCGCGGAACGCATTTTCGTGCACCTCGCGCACGGTATTGCTCATGATGACGCGGTCCAGCGTATCGTTTCCGGCAAAGCAGCCTTCTCCGATGATTTCGATGCCGTCCGGGACGGTCACGCGCTCCTCTCTGCCGCGGTAGGACATCAGGATCCTGCCGCTGATGTAAAAATCGCTCATCACCTGATCGTTGATCTGACGGATCAGATACGGCGCATGCTCCATGCCGCTGATGCCGCCGAGCCGGTATTCCCGCGTGCCGAGCACAACGCGCTTCAGATTGCTGCAGCCGCGGAATGCGCCCTCGTCGATCGAAACGGCTTCGCTCTGCAGCGTGATCTGTTCCAGATTGATGCAGTTGCCGAATGCATTCGTGCAGATGCGCTCCAGACTGTTCGGGAATGTGATCGACACAATGCCCTTTTTATCGAAAAAGCAGCCCCTCCCGATGCAGCGGATGCCCTCCGGCAGCTCGAAAGCGCGCAGGTCGATGTGCAGCCTGTGCAGGACGCCGTTTTCGATCTCCAGCGAGTGATAGACGCTTTCGGCGATCGCGCGCACGACCGGATGCGCGGCGTCTGCGGTCTGAAGCACCTCCAGCAGATGCGCGGCTTCGCAGCAGAAGCCGTCCGAGAGCCGGACCCTCTGAATGCGGATGCAGCCCGTGAACAGATCGTCGCCGAAATTGGAGCAGTCGATCTCACTGTGCAGCGCGATGTCACGCAGCTCCGTGTCATTGGCGAAGGTCTGCTTTCTGAGCTGCCGCACGCCGAATGCCTGAATCTGCCGCAGACTGTCGCAGTAGAGAAACGCGCCGAGCCCGAGCTCTGTGACGGAATCGGGCAAAATGACCGAGGTGAGCGAATGGCATCTGTGAAACGCAAAATCCCCGATGCGCGCAAGACCCTCCGGGAAATTGACCGTGCTGAGCAGGCGGCAGCCCTTGAAGGCGTGATCGCCGATCTCCCGGATGCCCTCCGGCAGCGTGACCGCGGTGATCCATGACATGCCCTTGAAGGCGCCCGCGCCGACCGTATGCACGCACGCCGGGATGACGATGCTGTGTGCGCTGCCGCTGTAGCGGGTCAGAACGCCGTTTTCAATGACAAAGCCGTCCGTCATGCGTTATCCCTCCGTTTCGGAAAAAATCTGCGTCAGGATCGCCGATAGCTCCGGCAGATTTCCGCAGCTGTAAAGCGCCTGCTTATAGACCTTCGTCCCCGGGCGCTTTTTCATAAAATAGGATGCGAGCTTTTTGATATATTCCATTGCGCCGAGCTCATCAAAGCAGCGCCGGGCGATCTGCAGCTGCTCCGTGATCAGGGACAGCTTGGTCGCATCCGTCTGCGTTCCGGTCAGCGCCGCGAACAGCAGCGGGTTCTCGAAGCCGCCGCGCGCCAGCATGACGCCGTCCGCGCCGGTCTGCTCCATCATGCGGACCGCCGCCTCCTCCGAGTCGATGCCGCCGTTGGCGATCACCGGAATATGCACGCTCTGCTTTGCGGCGGCGATGTATTCATAGACCGGTTCGCCGTCATACATCATATCTCTGGTGCGCCCGTGTACGGTGATCATATCCGCGCCGGAATCCTCGCACATTCTCGCGAATTCGGCAGCAACGATATTGCTGCGGTTCATGCCGGGACGGAATTTGACCGATACGACCTTGCCGCTGCGCCTGCACGCCTCGATGATCTTCGATGCGAGCGGCAGATTGCCGGTCAGTGCGCAGCCCTCGCCGTTTTTGACGATGTTGGGCACGGGGCATCCCATGTTGATGTCGATCATGTCAAATGCAGCCGTGTATGCGCCCTTGCAGGCAGCCTCAAACGCCGAGGGCACACAGCCGAGCAGCTGCACCGCCTTGCCCGTTTCTTCAGCGTCGGTATAGAGCAGCTTTGCGGTCGCCCTGTCCTGATATTTCAGACCGTTGGCGCTGACCATTTCCGTAAAGCAGAGCCCTGCGCCGAGCGCTCTGCACATCCGGCGAAACGGATAGCAGGTATAGCCGGCGAGCGGCGCCATCAGGACATTGGAATCCGCGGTGATGCTGCCGATGTGCAGCTTGTTCAGATATGTCTCGCTGAAGCGCTTCACAGCCGTCCCTCCCTGTTTTTTGTCTGCTTCAGTATAGCATAGATTGCCCGGGAATGTCAAGAAACGCCGCCCGGTGTCCGCATGATTGTCACCGGCATATCTGCCCGAAGGCGTGATTGCCCTGTCTGTATGCCGCCCGCAAAGCCGCGCCCGGAGCGAAAGCATTTGTGAAAGATGACAGTTTTCTTAAGAATCGCGGAAAGGGCTTTCTTTTTTTGTCGTTTTGTTGTATAATAAACTATGAATACGCTTTCAGAAGGAGGTATGCGTTCCGATGAAGGTTCGCATGGACGAAAAGCAGCGGGCGATCGCAAAAACCGCTGTCTGGATCTTCACTATCTGTATGCTGATCGGCATTGCGTTCTGGCGCTGGACGGCGCTGGTCGGCGTCCTGAAAAAGATTCTCGGCGTGCTCGCACCGATCATCATCGGGCTGGTGCTCGCCTATCTGCTCAACCCGCTCATGTGCTGGATCGAGAAATACACCGGAAAGCTCATTGAGCGCAAAAAGCCGCACCCCACGATCAAGCGCGTCATTGCCGTGACGCTGACCTTTGTGATCCTTGTCGCGGCGATCGCCGGGCTGGTCATGGCGATCGTGCCGGAGCTCGTCAGCTCGATCAAGAATCTGATCGTCAATCTGCCGGAATACCTGACCTCGGTCGGCAAATGGATGGAGCGGAATATCGCCGGACTGGAGCAGGAGCATCCGCAGCTCTACGCCACGCTGATGAGCTTCTGGAACAACGCGCAGGACAATGTTTCGAGCTTTGCCGAGCAGCTCGCTCCGAAGCTCGACAGCATAGCCAGCGGCGGCGCGGATTTCATTACGCAGATCACGACCGGCGCGGTCTCGATCGTCAGCTCGGTGCTCGATTTCCTGCTCGGGCTGATCATGTCGATCTATCTGCTCTACAACAAGGAACACTATCAGGCGCAGGCGCGCAAGGTGCTCTATGCGCTATTCCCGCAGAAGAAGACGCACACCTTCCTGCATGTCGGCGCGCATGTGAGCTACACCTTCATGCACTTCCTCTCGGGCAAGACCCTTGATTCCCTGATCATCGGGCTGCTGTGCTTCATCGGTCTGACGATCCTCAGAATGCCCTATATCACGCTGATCTCCATTACGATCGGCGTCACGAATATCATCCCGTTCTTCGGACCGATCATCGGTGCCGTGCCGACCGGACTGCTCGTGCTGCTCACCGAGCCCAAAAAGGTCATTCCGTTCGTGATCTTCATTCTGCTGCTGCAGCAGTTTGACGGCAATATCCTCGGACCGAAGATCCTCGGCGATTCGCTCGGCATGCCGATGTTCTGGACGCTCTTCGCGATCACGGTCGGCGGCGGACTGTTCGGGTTCATCGGCATGGTCGCGTTTATCCCGCTGTTTGCGGCGCTCTATGCCTTCCTCTCCGATTTCTTCACGGAGCGGCTGGCAAAGAAGGGGCTGCCCGCCGACACCGAAAGCTATATGACCGACAAGATCCATTTCGCGGAAAAGCCCGCGCCCTCTGCGGATGAAGCCGTGCCCGACCTGCCGGAGGCTGAGGCGGAGGAGGAGACTGTCCCCCCGACTGCACCGGCGGAGGAGCCCCCTGCGGATGCATGACACGGAAGGCGGTGCAATATGATGCAGACAGAGCCGGTTGACGGTTCCGCGCGCACAGAGGGCGCGCTCCCGGAGATCGCACAGAAATTTGACAGGGCGGAGAAATATGCCGTGCTGATCTGGCTGCTGGCATCTGCCGCGGTGACCGCCGTGCTGATGCTGTGCGGGAACCGCCCGCTCAGGGCGCTGTTCGGCATCTGGCTCGCCGTGACCTTCTGCTCCGTGCCGCTGCTCTGCATTGCGCTGGAGACCGTGCAGCGGGTGCTGCTCAGACCCGTCCGGCAGGATGACAGCCTGCATGAGACCGAAGCATATTCAGCGGAGGAGGGGCGCAGAGCCCTCCGGCGGTTCTTCACCGCGCGGGCGGTTCAGTATGTCTTGACCGTGCTGCTAATCGGCACAGGCGTTCTGCTCTTCACGACGGCGTTTTATGTGCTGCTCCTCGCGGTCGCGGCGTCCGTTGTCATCGGCATTCTTGTCCCGAAATGCTTTCCCGCGCCCGATACCCCCGCGGCATCGGCAATCCTGCAGATGCAGAAGCACGCGCCGCACCGCAGGCTGTTTGTGATCACGCTTGTGCTGGCGGCGTGCTTTTTCGGCGCGGTGTCGCTGGGCTATGAATACACCGCCGTCTCGCGGCGCTCGTCGCTCCAGTGGACGGCAAAGGCGCTGTATAACGCGATCGGCGCATGGCAGACCGACTGTGAGAAACGCGGCACCGACCCCGCGCTGTGGAAGCTGAACACGGAATACGGCAGGTTCGGCGGGACGCTTGTCAGCCCGGAAATGACCGAGGGCGTCTCGGATTATTTCAGCGATTTCAGAAAGTACGACACGTTTTATTATAAGATCATCGGCGATGCGGACGGCTTGGCGGCAGAAGTCTGGATCAGCCGCCGTCCGATCACGGCGTCGACGCAGCCGCAGACCTACGACGAGCAGACGGACTGTCTCAAATCGGTCTTCCGATACAAGGATGCGGTCGCATCGTATCCGTATGCTTTTTCCTGATAGGAGAGAACAACATCATGTCTGACCAGAATGTTCAGTATGCACCCACGCCCCCGCAGGAGAGCGGTCAGCAGAATCAGCCGGCGCCTGCACCGCAGGCACAGCCGCGCAGATACACCGTTCCGCAGGGGCAGAATCAGCAGTATCTGCAAAATATGCAGCAGCAGGCAGAGAGCGGGCTGCGCTTCTGCCGCGACTGCGGAAAGCCCGTTCAGCCGGGCTCTGCGGTCTGCGTGCACTGCAATTATATCCTCAATCCGGAGGCATTCCGGCAGGCGCAGCGTCTGGTCGGCGGCAGGGGCAGAAAGCCTGCAGCACCGACCGTGCAGCCGCGTACCCGTCAGGCGGCACAGCAGCCCCGCCAGCGCGTGAACCCGTGGGCGGACCCCGGCACACGCAGCCGCACGGGCGGCAGCTCCTATGCGCAGCGGCAGCAGGCATCTCGCCGTGCGGGCTCCTCGACGGGCAGTGCACTCGGCGACCTGATCACGGCGGTGCTCCAGCATTACGACATTCTCCCGGGCGGCACAGCGCAGCAGGATACGGGCTGGCGGCCGACACCGACGCGCACGATCCCGACGCCGCAGCAGCCTGTGCGTCCGGCACGCCCCGCGGACCCCGCCGACCTCTCCATGCCCTCGCTGGAGCCGACGCCGCAGCAGAGCGCCCCGGCGGCACAGGCAGCGCAGCAGCAGGAGCAGAAGCAGGCACCGCCCTCGCCCGAGCAGATTGCCGCACACAGCCCGGACTACCACTACGACACGAGCGGCGCGGTCTACTGCCCGAACTGCGGCGCGGAGGTCGAGCACGGCGCGATCCAGTGCATCCACTGCAATTATGTCATCGACTACCGGCAGTATCAGATGGCGATGACGCAGGCGCAGAAGCGCGCGCAGCTCGCCGAGGACCGCAGCGCCAAGCTCGACCGGAGCGACTGGATCAAAAGCCTGCTCGTTCCGGGCTACGGCAGAAAAATGTACAATCTGCATCACGAGCGGCGCCCGCAGATCGCGGAGCCCTGCCTCAAAGCCGGAAGGATCAATGCCGTGCTGCTGGTTCTGCTGATCATCATTGTCGGGATGATCTGGGGCATGATGGGTGAGCTGTTCTTTTAACAGCACATTGTTCACAATTTGTTCATATATTGAAGCGGGATTTGCGGTATAATAGATTTGTATACCTATACACCGAAGAAGCAGCAGGGAGGAATGCAGGATGGCAATGGATAAGGTTCTGATCGTTGACGACAACCAGAATATCTGCGATTTGCTGCGGGTATATCTGGAAAAAGAGGGATATACGACCATGATCTCCAATGACGGCGAGGAGGCGGTCGTGAAGTTCAATGCGCTGCACCCGGATATCGTGCTGCTCGACGTCATGCTCCCGGGCATGGACGGCTGGCAGGTCTGCCGGGAGATCCGCAAGAAATCAAATGTGCCGATCATCATGATCACCGCCAAATCCGAGACCTTTGACAAGGTGCTCGGGCTGGGTCTGGGCGCAGATGACTACATCGTCAAGCCGTTCGACACCAAGGAGGTCGTCGCGCGCATCCGGGCGGTCACGCGCAGAGTGGCGCAGACCCCGGCTGAATCCGAAACACGCGAGGTGCATTACGACAATCTGTCGGTGAACATGTCCCGCTATGAGCTGCGCGTCCGCGGCAAGGTCGTCGAGGCGCCGCCGAAGGAGCTCGAGCTCCTCTACTGTCTGGCGTCGCACCCCAACCGCGTCTTCTCGCGCGACCAGCTCCTCGACGAGGTCTGGGGCTTTGAATACTACGGCGATTCACGCACGATCGACGTGCACATCAAGCGCCTGCGCGAGAAGCTCGAGGGCGTCTCGGACAAATGGCTGCTGCGCACGGTCTGGGGCGTCGGATATAAATTTGAAGTGCCGGACGAGGAAACCTGAAGCCTATGCTCAAAAGTGTTTACAGCCGCATCTTCTATTTCTGCACGATCGTGCTGATGTTTGCGTGCGCGCTGACGGGACTGATTGTCGTGCTCTTTGCGAATCAGCGCGTGGAGCAGGAGGCGAATGAGAGCTTTGCCAGAACGGCACGGATTCTGCTGACGCGGATCCGTGCTGTTTCTGCAGGAACGGATACGTTGCAGATCGAAGCCGTGACCGCCGAGCTGGAGGAGTACACGCGCAATTACAATGTCGACTGCTATATCTTCGGCGAGGACGGCACGCTGACCGTGCGCTCGGATTACAACGACTTCGAGATCGTGCTCTCCGGTGCGCTGCGCGATGCCGCGAGCGTCGAGCCCTATTGCAGAATGGGCGGCGCGAGCGGAAATTTCACCGAGTCGACAGCGACCTATGTGGAGTATTTCCGCCTCACCGACGAAGGCGACGGCTATTATCTCATGCTGATCTTCCCGGTCGCGCGTGTCAGCGATTTTTCGTCGGCACTGCTGGCGGTGCTGGTCATCACGGTGCTGATCACCGGTGCGGTCGGCGCGCTGCTGTTCTATTACAGCACATCGCGCCTGCTCAAGCCCGTGCTCGAGATCACGCGGGCAGCGGAGAGCTACGCCAAGGGCGATTTTTCCGTGCGGCTTCAGCAGACCGGCGATTCCGAGCTCGATTACCTCGCGGCGACGATGAACCGCATGGCGGATTTCATCGACCGGAACGAGCGCAGCCGCCGCAGCTTTGTCTCGAATGTCTCGCACGAGCTCAAAACGCCGATGACGACGATCGGCGGCTTTGTCGACGGCATTCTCGACGGGACCATTCCGCCGGAGGATCAGCGGCACTATCTGAAAACAGTCTCCTCTGAGGTGCAGCGCCTGACGCGTCTTGTGCAGTCGATGCTCAATATCTCGAAATTTGAGGAGGGCTCGCTTTCGCCGAATTACGAGCGGATCGACCTCACGCATCTGCTCATCAGCACGCTGTTCCTCTTCGAGCGCAAGATCAACCTGAAAAACGTCAGCGTGCACGGGCTGGAGGAATGCCCCAAGACCTACGCGATGGCGGACAAGGACCTGATGCAGCAGGTCTTCTACAACCTGACGGAAAATGCGATCAAGTTCGTCAACGAGGGCGGCGCGCTGTATCTGGCGGTCGAATCGGACGATCAGGAGGCGCATGTGCATCTGCGCAACAGCGGCGAGGGGCTCTCCGAGGAGGAGATCCCGCGCATCTTCGACAGATTCTACAAGACAGACACCTCGCGGGAGCGCGATACGACAGGCGTCGGGCTCGGGCTCTCGATCGTCAGCCGGATCATGGTGCTGCACAGCGGCTCCGTGACCGTCAAGAGCGTGAAGGGCGAATATACGGAGTTTATCGTCAGCCTGCCTCTGACGCAGCCGAAGAAGGAGCAGGCGTCTGAGCAGCCGCGGCGGGACCGGAGAAAAGGAGAGCGGAGAAAAGGGGATCGGAGGAAGAACCATGAGTGATGAATTCGACAGCCGCATCGACGGTCTGCCGCCCGAAGAGACCGGCGGAACCGGTCTGCCGGCACCTGAGCAGGAGCAGCCGGAAATACCGGAAGCGGAGCCTGCGGCGCATCATCCGCAGGACACCGACGCCTTTTTGCAGGAGCTCTTCGACGGGATTCCGCGCAGCAGCGCAGCCGCAGAGGAGCCGGCATTTGCCGAGCCGGGCACGATGTTCTCCCATGCCGCCGTGCAGGAGGAGCCTGAGCAGCACATGGGCATTTTCATGAAGCTGCTGCTCTGGCTGCTGGTGCTCGCCGTGATCGGCTTCACCGGCTTCTGCATCTGGTGGGATGTGCGCAAGGGCGCATCGGGCGGCGGGTTCTATCCCGCCGGGGATGTCATAAATGTGAAGATCGTGCAGCAGGGCAAGCCGCAGGAGGATTCCCCGCTGCGTGACAGTACCGGCAGATTCACGGTCGAGGGCATCGCCGAGACGGTCATGCCGAGCATCGTCGAGATCTATACATATTCAAGCGGCCGCATGAGCGGATCGGGCTCGGGCATCATCCTGACGCAGGACGGTCTGATCGCGACGAATGCCCATGTCATCAGCGGCGGCGACAGCTTCTCGGTGCGCCTCTACGGCGACGGGCAGCAGCGCTACACCGGCACGGTCATCGGGCACGACACCAAGACCGATCTCGCTGTGCTGAAAATTCCGGCGAGCGGTCTGACCCCCGCGGTGCTGGGCAAATCCGATGAGGTGAAGCTCGGGGAGGCGGTCTGTGCGCTGGGCAACCCCGCAGGGCTCAACAGCTCGATCACGACCGGTATTATCTCCGGCATCAAACGCAAGGTGCGCGCCGATTCCACCAACTTCGAGATGGAGTGCTTCCAGACCGATGCGGCGATCTCACCCGGCAATTCCGGCGGCGCGCTGGTCAATATGTTCGGGCAGGTCATCGGCATCACCTCCTCGAAATACAGCTCGCGGTCGGTCTTTGACAGCGGCGCCTACGAGGGGCTTGGCTTCGCGATCACGATCAACGAGGCACTGCCCATTCTCAAGGAGCTCATGGAGCAGGGCTATGTCAGCGGCAGAGTGCGCATCGGCATCCGGTTTCTGGAGAATACCGTCGCGTGGCAGCAGACCGAGACCGCACTGCCGCAGGAGCTCAACGGTACCGGCATCCTGATCGCCGCGATCGACGAGGACTCCGACCTGATGAATACCGAGCTGAAGGTCGATGACTGGATCCTCACGATGAACGGCAAGGCGGTCAGCGACTATGATTCGATCAACGCGGCGATCGAGGGCGCAAAGGCGGGCGATACCGTGCACTGCCGCTGCGGGCGCGTGCGGGAGGACGGCACGCTGCAGACCTTCGAGATCGACTTCCGCCTGCTCGAGGACCACTCCGGTGATTACTAATTTGTGCAAAATCACAAAATTTGCGAAAAACCGATTCACCGCTTGACAAAAACGGGCGAATCTGGTAAAATAGATGATGCGGCTCTGTCCGCCGGCATCAAGCCGAATATCCTTGTCCGCCGCATGAGACGGCGGGCTTTATCCAGAAGGAGGTGTATCAACATGGCAAAGCTGTCTGCGAGCTATGAGCTCTTGATCGTTCTCAGCCTTTCCAAGGGCGAGGAGGCTGTTCAGGCAACCTGGGAGAAGTTCAGAAAGCTCATCGAAGAGCGTGCGGAGCTTGGCGAGGTTGACGAGTGGGGGAAGCGCAAGCTGGCGTATCCGATCCACTACGGGACCGCCAACTACGAGACCGAGGGCTACTACATTGTCGTCGGCTTCAAGTCCGCGCCGGATTTCCCGAAGGAGCTCGACCGTATCCTGCAGATCACGGACGGTGTCCTGCGCTCCATGATTACTCTGAAGGAAGAGGAGTAATCCAAATACCCGATAGGAGGTTCGGTTTATGCTGAACAAGGTTATTTTGATGGGACGTCTTGTCGCTGACCCTGAGTTCCGGCAGACGACCTCCGGCGTGCCTGTTTGCCGCTTTACGGTTGCGATCGATCGTCCGGTGCGCAAGGATCAGGAACGCCAGACCGATTTCATTGATGTGACCGCATGGAGAACAAACGCAGAGTTTGTGTCCCGGTATTTCACAAAGGGGAAAATGATTATTGTCGAAGGCAGCCTGCATAAGGATGCGTATACGGCGAATGACGGTTCCAAGCGTTACTCGACCTATGTGCAGGCGGAACGCTGTTCCTTTGGTGAGACAAAGGCTGCTTCACAGGGCGGCGGCGAATATTCGCAGCGTCAGCAGTCCGACGGCGGATGGGGCACGCCTCCTCCGCAGCAGCAGGGCTGGGGCGGTCAGCAGCAGGGCGGCTATGCACAGCAGAGTGCACCGCAGCGCCCGGCAGCACCGGCACCCGCAGCACCGCCGCAGGACTCCATGAATATCGGTGACCTCAGCGACTTTGAAGAGATTCTCAGCGACGGGGAAGTACCGTTCTGAGCACAATGCAATTTTCCTGAAAAGGAGGGAAATCCGTCATGCCTATGGATCATGAGAGACCGCAGCGCGGCGGCAAGAGACCGCGCAGAAAGGTTTGCATGTTCTGCGTCGATAAGATCAAGACCATCGACTACAAGGACCTGAACCGCATCAAGAAGTGCACCACCGAGCGCGCAAAGATTCTGCCGCGCCGTGTGACCGGCACCTGTGCTTTCCATCAGCGCGCCCTGACCACTGCGATCAAGCGTGCAAGATACGTGGCACTCCTGCCCTACAGTGCAGACTGATCAGATACAAACCGGCAGCTCCGAGCGGGCTGCCGGCTGCTTTTTTGCAGTGCTTTGCAGAAAATTTGCGCGGATGCTTGACAAATTCTCCGGAATGTGGTATAATAATCAGGTAATCACTTCGGAGGCATAGCTCAGCTGGTTAGAGCGCACGGTTCACATCCGTGAGGTCGCGGGTTCGAGTCCCTCTGTCTCCATTTTCGTGAAATGTCCTAAATGCGTGTTTTTCGCGTATTTAGGGCATTTTTCTTTTCTCCGGGCAGAAACGATTTTCCGAAAAAAGCAGCCATTTTGCGCATTTTGAAGCCCGTTTTCCGGGCGAGTTCCCACGCGAGTTCCCACGCCGACTCACGCAGGTAAAAGACGCGATTTTCAAACCTAGTTCCCACGAAATTTCACATACCGGCCCTCAACCGTATTTGAAATCGCGTAAATACGTTGCTTTTCGCGCACTCACGCATCGTGGGATGAGTTCCCACGAAATCTGGACATTCTTGCTGCAAGATGCTCCCTAAACGACGAATCGGTTTGATGCTCCGTTGGTCTTGGAGCGGCTGATCGTTTGGGCACCATGCGCAAAGGAAATCGCAGACAGTGAATACAAGGAATGGAACGAAAAAAGCTGACAAAAGGCGGCGTGGTTGAAACCAGACCCAAACGGGCGAAAAAGAAACCGTGATTCCGCATACGGTCATCCGATTCGATGATTCGCAAAACGGGACCCCGACATATTTAGCAAGATTCGGACACCGCAAAAACTACGATAAATTCAAAGAGAGCCCCGCGGGGCTCTCTTGTTATGTTAAATATATTGGATAATGGGCGCGGGTGACAATGACCACAGAATGTGCGGTCATGAGCAATCAGTGAATAACGGGATAACGAGAGTCTGACTGTTTAGAGCGTCGCTTCGTATAGCGTCTTCCCGCCGATCTGTATTTCTTTGACGCCCTGTTCTTTCTTCTGGTTGAAGTTGAAGCTGAGCATATACCCGGTTTGTAGATTGAAGTAGTCAAGGTAATCGCAGATCTGCTTCTCGCCCTGTGCATTGTAGCGAGCACCGTGCCAGATCTTCAACTCAAGAATGAAGCGTTCGCCGAGATAATCGACGACAACATCCATGCGCGTCTGATCTCTGGTCTGCGGTTCGATGCAGTAATTTCCGGTTCCGTTGATGATCGGTTTCAGATACAGCAGGAACAGTTCTCTGCCGTCCTTCTCCTTGAAACGATCGGTCAGCGGTCCATAGATCTGCGTGAAGGTTTCGATAAAGCCGTTCAGAACTGCGACCATGTCCAGCTTCCCGTTCACAATGAATCTGCTCTTGTTCAGAGAGCCGTTGTTATAGAACACATTGTTCGCAAGCTCCTCATCTGACAGAAAGAGATTGTACAGCATCGTCTCAAAAATACTGTTTGAGATACGCACCGTGTTGTGATCGTTCCGGATCAGACCGTACATTTCCATTTGTACGATTGCATCCTGCTGGACCGTATAAGTGAGCTTTGTGCCTTCCATCAGAATGCTGCGAAGCGCTGCTTTCAATCGAGGGTAGTTATTCAGATTTTTTGTCAGCGTTTGGAACAGCGTGTTCGGTTCTGACAACAGAATTCTGATTGCAGCATTAATGCCTTCTCTTGACCATGCCTCGGACGGCTTCATGCTTTGACTGACCTGCTCATCGATCAGCTGACAGATGCGGCTGACCAGAAACGGATACCCGCTCGTTTGCTTTCGGATCATCGATGCGACTGCAGCCGTGTCCATGCCGGTCTGATGATCGGCTTCGTATTCGTCAAGCATTCCTTTGATACCGGATTCCGGCAGGCTCATGTCAACATTGAAGTCAGCCGCGATGTTCCACGGGCTGTTCTCCTTGCCTTCGTCGTCCGGTCTGATTTTGCTTTTGAGATGCTTCACATCCGTCACGCCCGCGAGAATGACCGAATGGAAAGCCGGTGTCCCCTTTGCATCTCTGCTGATATAGTTGTCGCGCAGCTGAGCAAGGAAATCCAGAAAGACCTGATTGTTTGTTGCGGAATCTACTTCGTCGATCATCAGAACGATCTTCTTTTCGGATTCATAGCACCAATCCATCAGCGTATCGAACAGCTCATCAAGAGCTGCCTGTTCTGTTGTGCGCGACAGGATTTCTGTGATCTGATTTTTTATTGTATCCGGCAGAACCAAACCCGTGCGCATCTCGCGCTGGAGCTTGCGGCAGAATGCTTTGACAAATGCCTGCTCGCTCGAAAAATTGGAATCTGAAATGCCCTCGAAGCTCAGGCTGACTACGGTATAGTCCTGCTGCAAGGCATAGTAGAGTGCGGTCAGCGTGGTCGTCTTTCCGTACTGCCGCGCACGGTTGATCGTGAAATATTTGCCGTCATCTACGAGCTTTCTGATTTCTTTCACTCTTTCCGTGAGGTCTACCATATAATGCTTCGCAGGCACACACACGGCAGTTGTGTTAAACACCTTCATGCACGATGCTCCTTTCGTCCGGATTCATTCGTATTGCTTCTATTATAGCACAACTGCGTGCAGAATGCAAGGGCTGTGATCTGAAGGAATCGGGATAGAAATGCCAACGTCCTTTCCGGGTGCATGAGCCGCTCCGTTTCCTGCCGGACAAATGCAGCAAAAGCGTTCATCTCATGGGGCCCGCTGGACAGATCAAGCGACATCCGACAAAGAAACTCATTCTTGCTTAATAGATGTCCCACCTGAATCCCTTGCACTTCGTCCCGTGCTTGATTGCGAAGGTGATTGCCTTTCTCGTGACACCGACAGATTTCGCTGCCGCCGTATAGTTCTCGAAGACCTCACCGGTATCCAGATTGATACACCGGACTCTTCCGGCACAGACAGGACAACCGCCCGGATTCACAGCACGCGTCCTTGAATAGATTCTTGCCTGCCAGCTATGACCCTCTGCACACTTCCACCAGACTTTCTCTTTTGAGCCTTTCGTGTAGCACTCCGGTCCTTTGTCATTATAATCATAATCCCATTCTGACAGCAGTTCAGGGCATTGATCAGCAAGCGTTCCTCTTTTGGAGAGAATGTTGGCGTGCCTTGCTGCATCACTCTTTTCACGTCCGCATTTCGGACACCCTTGTCCCATTGTTGTCCTGCAATATATACTCATTGACCATTTATGTCCGCAGTTCTTGCAGATCCACCAAACTTTTGCATGAGAGCCGGCTAGATACTGATCCGGTGATTTCTTATTCCTTGAATAGTCCCATTCTTCAAGAAGCACCGGAAAATGCTCAGCAAAAGAGCCTTTCTGTTGAAGCCTTGTTCTGTTGAGCGAAATCGGTCTGTTCCTTTTGGCACATTCCGGACAACGGCAGCCGGAAGCAACGCTATGTATCACTGCAAACCACTCATGCCCGCATTGGTCACATTTCCACCACACCTTCTTTTGTGAAGTTGCAGTATACGCGTCTGGCGGCAGAGTGTTTCGTTCATAATTCCATATCGCCAACAAATCCTTACGCTGCGTCTGCAGATCGTTGATTCCTTTTACGACGACTTTCCCTGCACAAGCGCGACAGCCGCTCCCCCCTGTTCTGCTTGAAATCGCGGCAGAGTAGCTAAACCCGCACTTGCTGCATATCCACCATACCTTCTTATTTGTCCCATAAGAAAACATTTCCGGCGTCAAGCCATGATTCCGTGTATAGTCCCATTCTGCAGCGATTTCCGGGAAACGAGAAGAAAGACTGTTCTCTTTGATTGTATGAATGTATTGCGCATATATGTCCATTCGGTCGCGATTGATGTCTATGTTCGGAAGCGGAAGTGCAAGCATTTGAATCACCTTGCAGATGGCCCATTCAAGTTCATCGTCTGGCGGATTTTCCATAGGTTTTGACAGAATTGTTATTGTATCAAGATTGTTGGTGCGAACCCTGCCACATTGAACGGTAATCAACCTGATTCCCTGTCCTGTAAGCACTTTTCTTTTTTCTTTATCCTTCTCCGCCCTATTGCGGTGATAATATTCTCCGTGATATTCAATCCCTGCATTCAGTCCAGGAAGGAACACATCAACCTCCCTACCAAACACATTTGCTCTGTTCTGAACATCTGTGACTTTTGCTAGATAGAAGACGAAAGCCTGCTCCTGTTGAGATGTATATTTCTCGCCAAGTCTTGTACAATGTCGGCATCCTAATTGACCGATGGTCCTTTCAACAATCTTTCTCCAGTAAGGTTTTCGACAGACCGGACAAATCCAGCTAACTCGTTTGTTAGAGGACGGAAGGAATTCGTCCGGTCTTTGTGTGTTGTGTTCATAATCCCACTCCACCGCAATCTGCGGATGTGTGACGGTGATATCCTGCTTCAAGCCGCTCCCTCCTCTCACAGAATAATCCTTCACATTTATATTGTAATCCTGCTTTGGTCACTTGTCAAGAGCCGCTCCGGTATTCGTTCTTATTCACGAAACGAAACGTCGTTTTCCTCCCCGTCACATCTCTGACGAAAGCCGCAAAGGCATTCATCTCGATCATCCCGCTGTGAAACATCCGACCATCCACATAGCTGACAGAATTCAGAAGCAGATGCACATGATATCGCGAGACACCACGCGGCTTATAATGAACCGCCCATAACGTCTGGAATCTCGTGCCGTAAAACCCGGCGATTCGTCTGCTGAATTCAATCGCACTGCAAGGTTCTTTCGCACAATCGTCAAATGATACGACAATGTGGATGAGCGGGTTTCCGCTTTCCTTCCCATAGTATCGTTTCACCTTCATCATCGCATCATAGATATATTCGGGATTATACAGATCAACGCCCAACCCTCCGATCATGATGGCTCGTTCTCCATTGTCAACATAGTGGCATGAGCGTTTCAAGTAATCCAATCCGCCTTCCGTGTTCCGAATCAGCATAATTGCGACCATAAAGCCTGCACCTCCGCCCTCATCTCATTTACCTGGTCTGAATCATCATTCTTTGCAATTTCATACGCCATGTTGCAGATGTTTTGAATCCTAACCATCGTAGCAGGATCAAGCTTGTTGTCATTATGAACAGCAGCATGGACCATATATGTCGATATAGTCATTTTGTTCGCTTCTGCGTTCTTTTCGATCTCATGGAATTGTAACGGACTCATCCTGATGGATGTTGAATGTGTCTTCTTTTCTGATGATTTCTTCATAACGAATACTCCTTCATGTATATTTATAGCTTCATTAGGTGCTTCATACTATTCTAGATATCGCTTAGGGACTCCTGAGTTATCTATATATAGCAGGCGCTCCTAACGTCGCTATTATCGTATTGTAATGCATTTTGAAATACAACATTGATGCCGGCCTTGTGCCGGCTTTTTCTATTATTTGTTAAATCGAAATATATATTATTATTGCGAAGCAACGGGGCTTCATGCCCCGGCGCTTAACTTTCATGAAGGAGATGTTCAAAATGTTCAACAACAAGCGCTACCTGACCCACGGCATCAGCACAACCATTCCCCCGCCATTGCAGGCGATTCTCTGGAATCTGATCGACCTGCTGCCGCCCGAATCAGATTACCTGCAGGTGTTCTGGCTGAAACCGTTCGGCGGAATGCAGCAGGTCATCCACACATCCGAAGAGCCGGA
>JAEEGL014401961.1_pt1 | contig 66345 bp, 35 predicted proteins | sample 9134231 | NCBI WGS metagenome assembly JAEEGL01 (sample SAMN16246548, study PRJNA631951) | gut metagenome | biome: gut microbiome; feature: rumen; material: fiber-attached | host: Bos | place: Iran: Karaj | collected 2018-10
CTGGCGCAGCTCCTCGTCGTTCACTTCGTGGTCGTATTCGCGCTTCACGTCCTTGCCCAGTTCCTTCGAAAGTTCTTCCTGGAGCAGGCACATGGGCTTGATGGCCTCCATGGCGGCTTTCAGTGCGCCGATCATGTCTTGCTCGCTCACTTCCTTCATTTCGCCTTCCACCATCATGATGTTTTCTGCCGATGCGCCTACCATGATGTCCATGTCGGCTTCTTTCATCTGCTCGAAGGTGGGGTTGATGACATACTGCCCGTTCACCCTTGCCACGCGGCACTCTGAGATGGGGCATTCAAAGGGAATATCTGAGCAGGCCAGTGCTGCCGAGGCGGCAAAGCCTGCCAGAGCGTCGGGCTGGTCCACGCCGTCGGCGCTGAGCAGCATAACGTTGACAAAAACTTCGGCATGATAGTTAGAGGGGAACAGCGGGCGGAGCACGCGGTCCACCAGACGGCTGGTAAGGATTTCGTTGTCACCGGCCTTGCCTTCGCGCTTTGTGAAACCGCCCGGGAATCTGCCGGCGGCGGAGTACTGCTCGCGATAATCAACTTGCAAAGGCATGAAATCGGTTCCGGGAACGGCATCCTTTGCGGCACATACCGTAGCCAGCAAGACGGTGTTGTTCATGCGCAGCACCACGCTGCCATCGGTCTGCTTGGCCACTTTCCCGGTTTCAATGGTGATGGTTCTTCCATCGGCCAATTGAAGGGTTTTCGTAATTACGTTCATCTAAAAATTTAAAATACTTATTGTTTTAACAAAACATCGAAATGCCACGGGCACGGGGCCCATGTGCAAAAAATCGTGCAAATTTACGAAAAAATAGTTGAACAAAAGAACTTTTGCCCATTTATTTATCTTTTATTAAAGAATAATGAAGGTTTTGCGCGATGTCGGCTTTTCATTTTGGTATTCTGAACTCCCTCAACTTGCGAATGGTTTTCACTTTGCGCAGCGCTCCTTTTTTGTCAAGATTTTTCATGTTTTTTTGAACACCCCAAGAAGTTTGACCGCAAATTTTGAGGAGAGATTTTGAAGATCGAGAGGAGAAATCTTGAAGATTGAGAGGAGAAATTTGCGGTCAAACCATGAGCGATTTGCAAACCACTGATTTTCAATCACTTATAAAATCAACAGGAAATCAACCCATTTTGTCAAATATTTTTACCAATTTTACCCCCCTTCGCTATCCACCGGTGAACGACTTTAAAACTACGGCCATTGGAACATGAGAAAGGGGAAGGAACAAGGAAGAGGAAGGGCAAGACGGGGAACATCGGAAAAAAGCTTGGGAAATGGAAAAAAATACGGTCGGGAGGGCCGGAAATGGAAAGAAATTCGTATTTTTGCATGCCAAATAACAATCACGAGCATGATGAAGAAAACGCTTTTACTGGCACTGGCGGCCGCCACATGGATGTGCGCCTGCGCCACCATGCCCCTCCGCCCGCGCCTTCCCCGGCCCATGCAGCTGTGGTATGACCGTCCCGCCAACTATTTCGAGGAGTCGCTGCCCATTGGCAACGGCAAGCTGGGAGCACTGGTCTATGGCGCTCCCGACGACGACATCATCTACCTGAACGACATCACCCTGTGGACAGGCACCCCCGTTGACCAGCGCGAGGACGCCGGAGCCGCCGCATGGATTCCGAAAATCCGCGAGGCACTCTTTGCCGAAGACTATGCCCGCGCCGACTCCCTGCAACTGCATGTGCAAGGCCATAACTCTCAGTATTACCAGCCTTTGGCAACACTACACGTCCGCGACGGCAACCGCGCACCGGTGGTGGCCTACCGCCGCCGACTGAGCCTTGACAGCGCCCTGGTGAACATTGCCTACCGCCGCGGCAACACCGCTTACGAGCGGGAATATTTTGCCTCGCATCCCGACCACGCCGTGGCCATGCGCCTGAAGGCCTCGGTGCCCGGCGGCCTGGACCAGGAGCTGACGCTCACCGCGCAGGTGCCCCACCGCGCCAAGGCATCGGCCAACGCCGGAACAGACCGCGGATGGCAGGGGCAGCTCACCCTGACCGGACACGCCGAGGGCGACCCCCGCCAGTCCATACATTTTTGCACGCAACTATTGGTGAGGACCGTTGGCGGACGGGTGGAAGCCCGCGACTCCACGCTCCACATCACCGGAGCCACCGAAGCGGAAATCTATATCGTCAACGAAACGAGCTTCAACGGCGCGCGCAACCACCCCGTCACCCAGGGCGCACCTTATATAGAAACGGTCACCGACGAGGCGTGGCACCTGGTGAACTACAGTTATGAGGAACTACGGCAACGCCACCTCGACGACTACGCCGCCCTGTATAACCGCCTGAGCCTGTGGCTGGAAGAAAAACCGGGCGACGACGAAGGCAACCCGCTCGCCGTCACCACCGACGCGCTCTTGCTTCGCCACACCGACACCGCGCCGAGCCCATATCTTGAAACACTCTATTTCCAATACGGGCGATATCTGCTCATCAGTTCTTCGCGAACGCCCGGCGTGCCCGCCAACCTGCAAGGCCTGTGGACACCCCACAAGTGGTCGCCGTGGAGGGGCAACTACACCATGAACATCAACCTGGAGGAGAACTACTGGCCCGCCTTCACCGCCAACCTGGCGGAAATGGCCGCGCCCCTCGACGACTTCATAGCGGCACTGGCCGAGAACGGCCGCCACACCGCCCGCCACTACTACGGCATCGACCAAGGATGGTGCGCCAGCCATAACTCCGACATCTGGGCCATGACCAATCCCGTGGGCGAGAAGAACGAAAAGCCGGAATGGGCCAACTGGAACATGGGCGGCGCATGGATGGTACACACGCTTTGGGAGCGGTACCTCTTCACCCAAGACGCCGACTACCTGCGCCGGGTGGCATTCCCATTGATGATGGGGGCGGCACGGTTCTGCCTGGATTGGCTGACCGAAAACCCGCGCGTGGCGGGCGAGCTCATCACCGCGCCCAGCACGTCGCCCGAGAACGAATATGTCACCGACCGCGGCTATCACGGCATGACGTGCTACGGCGGCACCGCCGACCTGGCCATCATCCGCGAACTGCTCATCAACACGCTCAAGGCCGACGACGTGGTGAACGGACAACACCCCCTTGACGCCGAAACCATTGCTTTCAGAAAGCGGGCCGCCGATGCCCTGCAACGCCTCCACCCCTACACGGTGGGCAGAGAGGGCGACCTCAACGAATGGTACTACGATTGGAACGATTTCGACCCGCACCACCGCCATCAGTCGCACTTAATCGGCCTTTACCCCGGCAGCCATCTCACCGACCCCGCCCTGCAACAGGCTGCTGCCAAGACACTTGAGCAGAAGGGCGACCACACCACCGGCTGGAGCACCGGCTGGCGCATCAACCTTTGGGCGCGACTGCACAACGGCGAGAAAGCGTATCAGACGCTTCAAAAACTGCTCACCTACGTCAGCCCCGACAACTATCAAGGTGCCGACAAAAGGCATTCGGGAGGCACTTATCCCAACCTCATGGATGCCCATCCGCCATTCCAGATTGACGGCAACTTCGGCGGAACGGCAGGCATTTGCGAGATGCTGGTGCAAAGCACGACCGACAACGGCCACACGACCATCGAGCTCCTGCCGGCCTTGCCGCAACAATGGCAAAGCGGAGAAGTGAGAGGACTGGCCGCCAGGGGCGGATACACGGTCACCCTGAGATGGATGAACGGCCGCCCCGCATGGGCCGACATCACCGCAAAAAACAAGGGAACATTAGCCGTGGTTTACAACGGAAAGGTGAAAAAAGCAAAAGCCCGCCCCGGAAAAACCATACACCTGAAATGGTAAAGGAGTTTTTAGGAAAACCTAGGAAGTCCTAGGAACTCCTAGGAAAACCTAGGAAGTCCTAGGAACTCCTAGGAAAGAAAAAAAACAAGAAAAAAGAAAAAACATGGAAGCCCCAAGCGCAAAAGACGACATCAAAATGATGGAAATATCGGTGAACAGCGTCAGCCAGCTGGTGCCCACCTGCACCCATATCGACGACGACCTGCTGTTGCTCGGCGATTTCGCCCAGATGCCCTGGCCCACCTCGCCGCGACGCATGAAATGCCTGCTCATGGGCCTCTGCCTGAAAGGGAAGGCGCAATATAGCGTGGACACTGAGGAGCACATGGTGAAACCCAACGACGTCATCATCATCAACGAGGGAACCGTGGTTGACAACGGCATGTTCAGCCACGACTTCAACGGCGTGGCCATCCTGATGAGCCACGACTTCATCGGCGAGGCCATCAAGGGCATCCACGAGTTGTCGCAGCTCTTCCTCTTCTCGCGCACACATCCCGTGTTCACCCTCGGCGCCGACGAGTCGCAGGGCCTACAGCACTATTTCCACGCCATTGAGAAACATGCCGCCAACACCGCCCACCACTTCCGCAAGGAGCTGGTGCAATCGTACATCATGACCATGATTTACGACATCAGCAACACCATCTGGCACCTTCAGCAGACGAGCGACCGGCGGCAGACGCGCGCAGAGGCCATCTTCGCACAATTCATCCGGCTGGTTGACGAAAACTTCAGGAGCGAGCGCCGCGTGGGCTGGTATGCCGAACAGCTCTGCATCACGCCAAAGTACCTGTCGGAGACCGTGAAGACGGTGAGCCGGCGAACACCCAACGAATGGATTGACAACTACGTCATCCTGGAGGTGCGCGTGTTGCTGAAAAACTCCACGCTGAGCATCAAGGAAATAGCACAACGGCTGAACTTCCCCAACCAGTCGTTCCTTGGTAAATTCTTCAAGGAGCACATGGGCCTCTCGCCAAGCGACTATAGGAAAAGCTGAAGAAAAAAACTCCACAACCGCTTTGCGCTTCAACCAATTATTAGTAATTTTGCACCCGAAAACGGCAATGGCCGCATGAAGCAAGTACACGCATCATAAAAAATAGATTAAAAACAAGCATTATGGCAAAGAAAGCATTACTGATGATTCTCGACGGATGGGGCATCGGAAAGCATGGCAAGGGCGACGTCATCTACAACACGCCGACTCCCTACCTCGACTACCTCACCGCCGTCAGTGCACACTCGCAGCTACAGGCCAGCGGCGAAGACGTGGGACTGCCCGACGGACAGATGGGCAACTCGGAAGTGGGCCACCTCAACATCGGCGCAGGCCGCGTGGTCTATCAGGACCTGGTGAAAATCAACCGCGCCTGCCGCGACAACAGCATCATGGACAACGAGCAGGTGAAGGCCGCCTACAGCTACGCCAAGGAGAAGGGCAAGAAGCTCCACCTCATGGGGCTCACCTCCGACGGCGGCGTGCACTCCTCGCTCGACCACCTCTTCAAGCTCGTGGAGATAGGACATGAATACGGCCTCGACGGCAACATCTTCGTGCACTGTTTCATGGACGGCCGCGACACCGACCCGAAGTCGGGAAAGGGATTTATCAGCCAGTTGCAGGACGTGTGCGACAAGAACGGCGCACACATCGCAAGCATCGTGGGACGATTCTACGCCATGGACCGCGACAAGCGCTGGGAGCGCGTGAAGGAGGCCTACAACCTCCTCGTGGCCGGACAGGGCAAGCAGGCCAAGGACATGGTGGCGGCCATGGAGGAAAGCTACGAGGCCGGCGTCACCGACGAGTTTGTGAAGCCCATTCACAACGCCAACATCAACGGCGCGATTGAGGAGGGCGACGTGGTCATCTTCTTCACCCTCCGCAACGACCGTGCTAAAGAGCTCACCATCGTGCTCACCCAGCAGGACATGGAAGAGCAAGGCATGAAGACCATTCCCGGACTGCAATACTTCTGCATGACGCCCTACGACGCATCGTTCAAGGGCCTGCATGTGCTCTTCCCCAAAGAGAACGTGGAGGACACACTGGGCGAATACCTCTCGAAAAAAGGCCTCAGGCAGCTGCACACCGCCGAGACTGAGAAATATGCCCACGTCACCTTCTTCTTCAACGGCGGACGCGAGAAACCCTTCGAAGGCGAGGACCGCATTCTGGTGGCAAGCCCGAAGGTGCCCACCTACGACCTGAAGCCCGAAATGTCGGCCTACGAGGTGAAAGACAAACTGGTGGCAACCATCAAGACGCAGATGTACGACTTCATCGTGGTGAACTTTGCCAACGGCGACATGGTGGGCCACACCGGCGTGTATAACGCCATCGCCAAGGCCGTGTGGGCCGTTGACCACTGCGTGCAGGAAGTCATCGAGGCCGCCAAGGCCAACGGCTACGAGGCCATCATCATTGCCGACCACGGCAATGCCGACAACGCCATCAACGCCGACGGCACACCCAACACGGCTCACTCGCTGAACCCCGTGCCCTTCATCTACGTCACCGACAACAACTCGGCAACGGTGAAAGACGGGCGGCTGGCCGACGTGGCACCGTCAATCCTCCACATCCTCGGGCTGGAACAGCCCTCCGACATGACGGGCGAGTGCCTTATCAGCGACAACGTCTGACAACCCTTGACCCACGACCACCATTAAGAAACCGGGGCGCGCCATGAACTGACGCGCCCCGGTTTCGTTTCGTAGGAGGCTCACACAGCCTGCATAAGGGCAAGAAGAAAACCGGTGCATCACTGCACCGGTTTCTTACCTTGAAATAATTAAGCCTAACCTTTATGAAAACTTTAATCTTATTACTACTTCGTGGTCCAACCGGGAATCGAACCCGGATCTAATCTTTAGGAGAGACTTGTTCTATCCATTGAACTATTAGACCATCATTCTTTTCGCCTGCAAAGATACAACGTTTAGGTGAAAAATAAAAACATTTTGCAAAAAAAATTCACCACGTTTAAACTTTTCTCACTCCCGCGCGTCATATTCTTTAATAAAGAATTGTTTTCTAAGCTCCAATAATTTAAGAAGTAAAAATTTTTATGTACAGACTCCTATTATTGTGCCTTACCGTCATGTTTTCGTTACAAACCTTTGCGCAGGGCACCGTGAAGGGGCATGTCGTTGACAAAGCGACCGACGAGAGCCTGCAATTTGTCAATGCTGCCGTGTATGCGCAAAATGACACCACGAAGATTGTGGCGGGAGCCATCACCGACGCCAACGGCAGCTTCACCATCGGCGGCCTGAAGAACGGGCGTTACCGCCTGGTGCTGAGCTTTGTGGGCTACCGCGACGTGGTGCGCCAGTTCAACATCACTGCCCAAAAGCCCAACGAGCACTTCTCCCACATTTTCATGAGCGAGGAAAGCCGCCAACTCAGCGAAGTCACCGTGGTGGGACAGCGCTCGGGAGTGAAACTTGAAGTGGACCGCAAAAGCTTCGACGTGTCGCAAGACATCAGCAACGCTGGAGGTGCAGCCAGCGACGTGCTGGAAAACATTCCCAGCGTGGAGGTGGACCAGGACGGCAACGTGTCGCTCAGGGGAAACACCAGCGTGGAGGTGTGGATTAACGGCAAGGCCAGCGGACTGACCAGCGACAACCGCGCAGAGATATTGAAACAGCTGCCCGCGGAGAGCATCGAGCGCATTGAGGTCATCGACAACCCCTCGGCCAAGTTCTCGGCAGAAGGGTCGGCAGGCATCATCAACATTGTGCTCAAGCGCGACCGAAAGGCCGGCTACTACGGCAGCGTCAGGGTGGGCGGAAACACCAACAAGAGCGCCAACACCGGCTTTAGCATCAACTATTCGAGCGGACTGCTCCACGCCTACGCCAACATCGGCTACCGCCACCGCCAGAACAACCTGGGCGGAAGCCTCAGCGAACAGCAATACCTCAACACCAACCAATATCAGAACTACCGCAGCGACAACAGCGAATACGGCAACAACCTCTTCAGCCGCGCCGGACTGACCTTCCATCCCACGACGAAGGACGATATCGGCGTGAGCGGAATGATGATGTTCGGCGGACGGAAAAGCTACAGCCACACGCCCTACCACTACGGCACCATCGGCGCCATGCAAGACACCTACCTCATGCACCGCGACACGCGTTCGGGCGGCGACAACAGGATGCTTCACGGCGAACTGAGCTACAGGCACATGTTTACCGACACCCACTTCATCGACCTCACACTGAGCACCGGCAACTGGCGCGCCGACAACGACAACATCTACCAGGACAGCACCTACTACTACAGCGGCGAGGTGCCCACGGCATACAGCTGGCAGTCGAGGCCCATGAACATGCGCAACCGCAACAGCGAGATTAAGCTCGACTACGAAAACCCCATCACCGACAAAATGAGGCTCCAGGCAGGCTACAACGGGCGATTCTCGCACGAAAACTCGCCGCAGGAGTCGTTCATTGCCGACAAATGGGCCGGCGGCACGCCCACTGAGGAAAAGACCTACTTCAACCGCTTCATCTACGACAACACCATTCATGCACTCTATGCCACGGCAACCTATAACTTCGGGAAATTCGGACTGATGGGCGGACTGCGCGGAGAATACTGGAAAGTGAACACCGAAAGCTATGACTGGGAACAGGAGCACAATCCGCAGAAACGCGACAAACCGTTCAAGAAAGACTTCTTTGAACTCTTCCCAAGCATCTTCATGTCGTACCAGCTCACCGAAAACGACCAGCTGCAGCTGAACTGGACACGCAGGCTGAGAAGGCCGTGGGGCGGACAGCTGAACAACTTCAAGAACACGCGCGACGCATCGATGGTGTCGTTCGGAAACCCCGAGCTGACGCCCGAATTCAGCAACAGCTTCTCGCTCAACTACCTGAAGACCTTCGGCGACCAGTCGTTCCTGCTGAGCGCCTACTACCGGCCCACCACCGACGTCATTCAGCGCATACGGTGGCAGAGCATGTCCGACGGGCTGATGTACTCCACCAGCATGAACCTTTCCAAAAGCACCAGCACCGGTCTGGAGTTGACGCTGAAGAACCGGCTGTTCAAGATTCTCGACATCAACACCAACGCCAACTTCTACTACTACAAGCTCAACGGCTTCTCATACGTCATTGAGGGGCAGACGGTGACGGGCGAGGAAGACCATAACTTCACGTGGAACGCGCGCTGCCAGGCGTCGCTCATCCTGCCCTACGACATCTCGGTGCAGGTGACCGGCAACTACCGCGCACGGCAGGTCATCACGCAGGGTTACCGAAAAGCCAGCTACGGCATGGACATGGGCTTGCGCAAGAACTTCTTCGACAAGAAGCTTACCGTGTCGCTCAACTGCCGCGACCTCCTCGACAGCCGCCATTGGGAAAACTATACCAGCGGGCCCACCTTCACACGCCACCAGAAAAACTGGCGTGGCGGACGGCGATTTAACCTCACCCTTTCGTGGAACTTCGGAAACATGAAGCCCAAGAGAGAGGAAAGAGGCGACGACGATGCCGACGGAGGCGAAGGCGGCGGAGCATTCGGGCAAGACAACTTCGGCAACAACCAGCAGAGGGGTGCCGCCAACACTCAGCAGCAAAAAGGCGGCAACAACAACCCGCCGAGGGAGACAAACACCGAACAGCAAAGCGGCGAAGAGTAGCCCCAATCTCACGAACAAACATTTCCCCAAACAACTAATCTCCTAAACAAACGATGAACACCCAATTTCTACACAAAACGGCCATGATGGCGGCATTCTCCGCCATCATGGCCGTTTCGCATGCACAGATTAACCGCCAGGCGGTGGTGTCGCGCAACAATCCGCAGGTGCATGCCATTGACTCCCTGCAGTCGCTGTCAGTGGGCAACGGCGGATTCGCCATGACGGTGGATGCCACCGGCCTGCAAACCTTTCCCGAACTTTACAAAAACGGCGTGCCGCTGGGCACCATGAGCGACTGGGGATGGCACAGTTTTCCCAACACCGAGAACTACCGTGCCGAGGAGGCCCTGCAGCCCTACGACTTCGGCCACACCAACAAACCCGACAAGCGGAAGAAGGAAACCTACAGCGTGGAAAACAAACCCGACGCTCGGGCAAAAGCTGCCGCCGCATACTTGCGCGCCAATCCCCACCGCCTGCACCTCGGCACCGTGGGACTGGGCATCTATGAGCCCGACCGCGTGGAAGCCATCAGCCAGACCCTCGACCTGTGGACAGGCACCATCAGCAGCCGTTTCCGCTACAAGCAGAAAACCTACGAGGTGACCACCGTCTGCCATCCCTACCGCGACATGGTCGCCACGCACGTCAGCGTAAAACTCGACGATGACGCCCAAACAACGCAAAACACCGAGTCCATTGTCATGCGCTTCCCCTACCCCACCGGCGCACACAGCGACGACGCCTGCCAATGGGACAATGCCGACAACCGCAACTGGGAACGCCACCACACCCAATTTGTGGAATACTCCGACAACGGGGCATTGTTGAAAAGAACCATCGACGACACCTCCTACTACGTCAACATCAGGTGGCAGGGAAAACCCGTGAAGGTTTTTAACGACGGCTCATTCCCCTTGGGAAACCTCCTGCAGGAGTTTGGGTTCGCAGGAACGGAATTTTCGTTCGTTTGCGAATTTCTCCCCAATGCTCCCACAACAACCACGCTACCGACCTTCGATGAAACGGCCCGGGCCTCTGCCGGCTTTTGGCACGACTACTGGACCAAGGGGGGCATCATCGACTTCTCGCACTGCACCGACCCGCGGGCCCGCGAACTGGAGCGTCGCGCCGTGCTCAGCCAATACCTGCTGGCCGTGAACTGTGCGGGCGACACGCCGCCACAGGAAACGGGACTTACCTATAATTCTTGGTTTGGCAAATTCCACCTCGAAATGATTTGGTGGCATCAGGCGCAGTTCGCACTCTATGGACATCCCGAACTGCTGGAGCGCAGCCTCGACTGGTATTTCAAGGCGGCACCGGTGGCGCGTGAGATTGCCGAGCGGCAGGGCTTCGACGGCCTGAGATGGATGAAAATGACCGACCCCTCGGCACAGGAGGCACCGTCGAAGGTGGGCAGTTTCCTCATCTGGCAACAGCCACACCTCATTCACCTTGCCGAACTGTTGCGCCGGGCCGACGGCGACGGCATGCGCATCGTAAAGAAATTCTGGCCGTTGGTGAAACCCACGGCGGCGTTCATGCAGAGTTTTGCCGACTATGAAAAGAAAGAAGGCCGATATGTGCTGAAAGGCATCATACCGGCGCAGGAAACGCTGAGAGCTGCAGAAACGAAAAACCCGCCCTTCGAACTGTCCTACTGGCAGTGGGGACTCACCACCGCCGACACTTGGAGCACGCTCATGGGCGAGGGCCATCAGACAAAATGGCAACAAGTGGCACAAAAACTGTCGCCACTGGCCTATAATTCCGACAGCCTGTACCTGGCTGCCGAGACCGCCACCGACACCTACCGCGACATTCGTTTCACCAGCGACCATCCCGCCATTCTCGGAGCATTGGGCATTCTGCCCGGCGGAACGCTCACCGACAGGGCAGTGATGAAAAAGACGCTCAACTGGATTTGGGATAACTGGAATTGGGACAAGACCTGGGGCTGGGATTATCCCATGGTGGCCATGAACGCCGCACGGCTGGGTGAGCGCGAAAAAGCCGTTGATGCACTCCTTATGCCCAAGCGCACCAACACCTATTTGGTGAGCGGCCACAACTATCAGGACCAGCGGCTGCGCCTTTACCTGCCCGGCAACGGCGGCTTGCTCACCGCCCTTGCCATGATGTGTGCAGGATGGGACGGTTGCCAGGAGCGCAATCCCGGCTTCCCCGACAACGGGCAGTGGGATGTGCGCTGGGAGGGCCTTCTTCCACTGCCTTGAGAAGAGCTTTTAAGAAAATTAGGAAAACTTAGGAGGTCCTAGGAAACCTAGGAAGTCCTAGGAAAGCCTAGGACCTCCTATCAATCATTTCACCGGCTCAATAAAGAACGAGAACGAGCGGTTGCCATAGTTCACGCGATATTGCGGCAGCGCGAAGCCCTCAAAGCTCCAGCTGTTCACCCCGCCCACGCCGGCATGCTCGCCGTCGATAAAGAGGTTGGTGAACGGCGACGGCGTGAGGTCAGACACATGGCGCTGCTTCTTGTCAAGACCCTCGTCGAGCGTGTCGATGTCGTAGTGAAGCGCCGAGGCGAAGAACGGTTGCGCCGAGGTAATCTTCAATCCCTGGCCGCTGCCGTTGGCCTGCCGCCACCAACGCACGTCGCTCTTCAAACCCGTTTCCTGCGGACGAATATAAGGATAGAACTGCTCGTCGGCGCTCTGGCTGTAGAGTCCCAGGCGCTGCGACATCTTGCGGTCAATGTAGTTCTCCACTGGTCCGCGGCTGTAGAAGGTGCTGTGGTCCATGTCGTGAGGCAATTCCATCACCATGCCGAAGCGCAGCAGGCCCGGCATTTTCTTTGCTTCTTCTTCCGACTCAGGATACGTTTCAAGTGTCTCGGTCACTTTCACCATGCCGTCGGCCCACACCTGGTAGTCCACCTGCAATGAGGCTTTTACCTGCGGCAGGTCGTAAGTGGCCGTCACGGTAAAGCTCTTCCCCGTTTTTTCTTTGTTATTCACGGCCACCACACCGATGAGATTCATTTCCGGATGTCGCCAAAGTCCGTAGCGGCGCTGTATGCCGGCGCCCATGTCGTTGTCGGTGACGGCGCGCCAGAAATTGGGTTTCAGCGTGCCCCCGTTGGCCAGCATGTCCACGCCATTGGCGCGATACTCGCAGAGCAGTCCCGTCTTCCGGTCGAAGGCCACCGTGGCCTGTTCGCCGATGATGCGAAATGCGTTCTTGTCCTTCTTGAGTTTCAGGCCGCCTTTGGCATGCTCCTGGGCGGTGCTGCCTTCGGTCTGCCCAAACGCCATCTGTGCGTAAGCCACCACTTGCCCTTTCTCCATGAGCGGCTCGGCCTCTTTCAGACGGAAGTCCACGTTGAGCAGATATTCTCCCGGCTGCGACATATTATTGGCCGATACGGGCAAGAGCACCTCACAACTTTTCTGAGGCTCGCAATCAATGGCTTCCACCGTGCCGTGCTTCACCACCGTGCCGTCGCGCAACAACGCCCAGTCCATGGCCACGTTGTCCAGCCTGCGGAAGAAATTCTCGTTCTTGATGCGCACCGTGCCGTGCCCTTCTTTCACCAGTTCGGCCCAGATGTTCTGATAGTAGTAGCCCACCTCGTACATTTCAGGATTGGGCACGCGGTCGGGACTTATCAGTCCATTGCAGTTGAAATTGTTGTCCGAAGGGTCATAGCTGTTGTAGTCGCCGCCATAGGTATATTCCTTTGTGGACAGTCCGCCGGCGGTGCGGCGATGCAGGGCCTGGTCCACGAAGTCCCAGATGAAGCCGCCCTGATATTTCGGATATTTCCTCACCAGGTCCCAGTATTCCTTAAATCCTCCGCACGAGTTTCCCATGGCGTGGCTGTATTCGCACTGTATGAGGGGCTTGGTGGTGGCAGGGTCGCTGCTGTAGCGCTCGCACCAGCGGTGGCTGGCATACATGGGGCACATGATGTCGGTGTTGGGTCCGCCGTCGGCCCGTTCCCAGTGGATGGGGCGGAAGGGGTCTTGCTCCTTAATCCATTTGTAGGCCTCGGTGAAATTGGGGCCGTCGATGGTCTCGTTGCCCAGCGACCAGATGATGACGCTGGGATGGTTGTAGTTCACCTGCACGTTGTGCTGGTTGCGCTCCAAAATCTGCCGGGCGAAGAGCGGCGTGTAGGAAATGGCATCCTTCGGGTTATAGCCGAAGCCGTGGCCTTCCTGGTTGGCCTCGGCCACAAGATAGAGGCCGTATTCGTCGCAAAGGTCATACCAAATGGGGTCGTCGGGGTAATGGCTGGTGCGCACGGCGTTCACGTTGAAGCGTTTCATGATTTTGATGTCCTCAATCATCCTTTCGCGCGACACCACATATCCGCCGTCGGGGTCCATCTCGTGGCGGTCCACACCTTTAATGTATATAGGTTCGCCGTTGATGAGCAGCTGTCCGCCGGCAATGTCCACACGGCGGAAGCCCACCTTCTGCACGATGGTGGCCGCCGTAACTGCTTGAGCGTTCTTGCCCTTCTTGGCTCCGCCGTCGCTCACGGTGGTGACAAGGGTGTAGAGATTTGGTGTTTCCGATGTCCACTTCTTGGGATTCGCCACGCGGAATGTACCGCTGCCCTCGCTCTGCAGGGGCACCTCTTGTCCGTCGGCGTCGAGCAGGCGGTGGGTCAGCCGTGCCTTCCTCGTCACCGTGGCATGAATGGTGAGCAGGCCGTCGCGCAGGAAGTCGTCGAGCGTTGTCGTCAGCCGCAGGTCGTCAACGTGAATGGCCTTGTCGCGGGCATAGAGATAGCTGTCGCGGGCGATGCCCGAGAGTCGCCAGAAGTCCTGGTCCTCGCACCACGAGCCGTCGCACCACCGCATCACCTGCATGGCCAGCAGGTTGTCGCCGGGCTGAAGATAGGGTGTGATGTCGAACTCGCAGGCTACCTTCGAGTCTTCGCTATAGCCCACGAACTGGCCGTTCACCCACAGATAGACACACGACGTGACGCTGCCCAAGTGGACGATGACCTGCCGGCCCTGCCATGCCTCGGGAACGGTCACCGTGCGGCGGTAGCAGCCCACATGGTTGTCTTTCACCGGCGGGGGAAGCATGGTCTGGCCCTCCTGATAGTCTTTCAACTTGGGCATGGGGAAATGTCCGCGCCAGGCAAAGCCGATGTTCACATATTCAGGGTCGCCGTAGCCGTTCAGTTCCCAAATGCCCGGCACGGGCATGGTCTTCCACGCACGGTCGTCGAACGTGGGCAGGAAGAAGTCCTGGGGCTGCTCGCCGGCATTGGCGCTCCAATGGAACTGCCACGGGCCGTGCAACGACAAGAAGTTCTCCGAGAGCGACGGCTCGCCACGAAGGGCCAGCGCCTCGCTCTCGTAGGCAAAAAACGTGGTGTGGGAAGGCAGGCGGTTCACGCTGTTCACCGTCATGTCCTGCCATTCGGTCATGGTCTGCGACTGTGCGCCAAGAAAGCACGCCAGGGCCGCAATAAGGGTAAGTTTTCTCATGTCGAAAAAGTTTTGGTGCAAATATACTACTTTTTTCATAATCTTGAAAAAATAAAGCGAAGAATTGTTTTTTTAACATAGGAAAGCCTAGGAAAACCTAGGAAGGCCTAGGAAAACCTGGAATTTACGCCTAAATAATAAAAAAAATCGGGAAAAAGCACCCCAATATGATTAAAAATTCGTATTTTTGCAAAAATTTACATCCTAAACTTATATCAACATGAAACACCTTCTACACCAACCAACCCTGGCGAGGCTCACGCTCAGCATGCTCCTTGCCCTGTTCTCCGTCGTCACATGGGGCGACGAGCTCACCGTTTATGACGGCACCAAAACCAGCAACTACGTGCCGGCATACGTCTACTACTTCGATGACTTCACCAAAAGCCAGGTCGTCATTCCCGCCGACGACCTGTTGGAGATGGCCGGAGGAACCATCAGCAGCATGACGTTCTATACGACCAGCAGCAACTTCCCCTACACCGCCGTCAGCTCTGCCGACGTCTTCCTCAAGGAGGTGAACTACACCACCATCAGCGCCTTTGAGGACAAGGCCACAGGCACCACCGTCTTCACGGGCTATTTCGACTTCGTGGCCTACGGAACGGGCGGAATGCTCACCATCACCTTCAGCCAGCCCTACCAATACAACGGCGGGAACCTGCTCATCGGCATTGAGAACACCGAGGACAACGGATACAAAAACATCTACTTCTACGGACAAACCGTGCAGGGGGCTTCAATCTATGCATACAACGCCACAAGCCTGGACAACATTACAACCGGCAAAGAGGGCAACTTCATCCCGAAGACTACCTTCACCTACACCGCCAACCCCAATGCCATACCCGCACCGAAAAACCTGACTGCCACCTCCACCTCGTCGTCGATAACACTGCACTGGACGGACGGTACCGGCATCTACCAGGTAATGTCCAAGAGGGCGTCTGACGGCGACGACGCATGGAGCCTTTATCCCGTGGACCTCACCACACAGGAGGTAACCCTTTATGAATGGGCACAACCCAGCACCATGCAGCCGGAAACCTCTTTGCAACCTGCCACCAAGTATGACCTTGCAGTGCGCTCACTCAACGCTGACAAAACCAAAACCAGCGCCTGGATGTACATATCGTGCTACACCGACTTTGAAGAAGAAAAATGCCTCGTCACCCTGGAACTCCACGACAGTTTCGGCGACGGATGGAACGGCAACGCCATCGAGGTGTCAGACGTCGAGTCGGGCATCGTCTTGGGCAGGGCCACCATCGAAAAGCTCACGAATGAAAATATCTATAAAGATGCCACCGTCGATGTCAGTGTGCCCGACGGCAGGGACATCAAGTTCTCGTGGATCAGCGGCAACGATGCCGACGAATGCTCATACACCGTGCTCGACATAAACGGGGATGAAATATTCTCGGGCTCGGGCGCATTCACCACACCCTATTACCACACGGTGAACTGCACCGAGTCAATGTTCAGGACACCCACCAACCTCACCATCTCAAACGTCACGGCAACCACCGCCGAGCTTGACTGGACAGAGAACGGCGATGCCACCTGTTGGTTCATTTCCTGGTGGGGCGACAAGGAGGAGCAATATCTTGCAAAGGTCAATACCAACCTGAAACCCTATACCATTGACGGCCTCGACCCTGAAACTCACTATACAGTGGCCGTGTCGCCCTCATCCCACGATGGAGAAGTAAAGTGGAGCAAAACCATTGACTTCACCACCACCGCGCGCTTCCTGGCACCCACCGACCTGACACTCACCGACATCCTGCCCAACAAGGCAGTGGCCAACTGGGAAGGACAGGGCGACTCCTACGACCTGCAGTATGCCAAGGAGCCGCAAGAACCCGCTGAAAGCCTCGTCACCATCGACGACGAGTGGTACCACTACGACAACGGCCAGCACTCCTTGAACTTCGACAACCGAGGGCTGGGAGCATTCAGCTCGGCCATCATGCTGCCCGCAGGCTCCACCAACGGCAACCGCCTGGCCTCCGTGGCCGTCTATGACGACAAGGTGTCAACACGCGGTGCCTCGATAATCATCTACAACGACGGCGACACACAACCCGAAGGCATGCAGATAGCCAGTGCTGCCGTGAATCTGACAGGAAGCCAGCAATACGTTGAAGTAGATATGGGCAACCTCGTCTTCGACACCAGCAAGAACCTGTGGATTGAGTTCATCAACGACGACCAAACAAGCGTGCCGCTGGCAGCGCAACTCCAGGACGACCCCAACGGCCGCTGGCTGCACAGCGGATGGGACTGGACTGACCTGGACAACGAAACCTCCGACGGAATGTGCTGGATGATTCGCGCGAAAGTGGTTGAGGACCACATCAACGTCGATGACAACGGATGGTGCTACTACGGCAGCGGAGCATGGAGCCAGAACTTCAACAACCGCGGATACGGCTTCTCGGGAGCTGTCCTCTACCCCGCAGGCACATTGCCCGGCAACGTGCTCACCGGTGTCAACATCTACGACAACAGCACTGCAAGGATCAGCGTCAGCGTTTTGAGCGGAGGCGACACACCAAAGCAGGCCACACAGCTCGCCGGAACAGACCTCAACCTCATGGGAACCGGGCAGTTTGTTGATGCGGAACTGGGCAACATAGAATTCGACTGGGACAAGAACCTCTGGGTAGTGTTCTACAACTATGTGGATGTTGGAATGGTGGGACTGGCCAACGACACCGACAACGAGCCCAACGGCAGGTGGCTATGCCCCGACGGCATCAACTGGACGGACTTGAACACCGAAACCTCCGGAAAATGCTGGATGATACAGGCACAGGTGCCTGAAACCGAAATTGACAAGCACCAATGGACAACGGTGAGCGGCATCAACCCGCCATACACCCTCGAAGGACTGGAACGCAGCACCGAATACGCCCTCAGGGTAAGGGCCAACTACGCCGAGGGGCAGAGCAAGTGGACGGGAACCTTCTTCACCACCCTCGATGACTATCCTATGCCCACGCTGCAAGTGGCAGAAGACATCAACAGCGCCACCGTCAGCTGGGACGGCCTGGCCGACAACTACAACATCCGCTACCGCAAGGCAGAATTTGCCGACGGCTTCGAGGACGGACTCGACAAATGGACGAACGTTGACGCCGACGGCGACGGATACCCCTGGATGACCACCGGCAACATCAACGACTATACCAACTACAATGGCTACAGCGACCTCAGCGGCTGGGTATTCCGTGGCTACGTATCGGCACTGAGCGCCTCATACATCAACGGTATCGAGGCCCTCGAACCCGACAACAGGCTTGTGTCGCCGACGGTAACACTCGGTGGAACCGTGGCCTTCTACGCCATGGCCGCGGACTGGTCCTATCCGGAGGATGTGTTCGGAGTGTTCGTAGCCACTCAGGGCGACGAGGGTAATGAAAACTTCCAAGAAGTGGAAACATGGACCATGGCCCCCGACTCCTGGAAGATATTTACCGCCGACCTCAGCAACTTCTCGGGCGAAGGCCAGGTGGTCATACGCCACTACAACTGCTACGACCAGTACATCCTTGCTATCGACAACGTTGCAGTGTTCCCGCCGGAGACAGCAAACACCTGGACAACCGCCACCACCACCGACAGCAGCATCTTGCTGACGGGGCTCGAACAGGATGCCGGGTACATGGTGCAGGTACAGGCAGTGTATGGCGAGAAAACCACCGACTGGGCAACAGCCGTCTTCCTCACGGCAAAACCCGCCATGCCCACCGCCATCGTCAACGTCAACGCCAGTGAGGACAACGCCGACTGGTACTCCATCGACGGCAAGAAGCTCAACGCCCGCCCGAAGGCCAAGGGCATCTACATCCGCGACGGAAAGAAGGTCGTGGTGAAATAACCCGCCACCGACTAAGCACTTTTAAAGCCGCCGCCCAGACTTCGGGCGGCGGCTTTATTTTTATCTAGAAACTCTAGAGAATCTAGAAGCTCTAGAATATCTAGAAGCTCTAGAATATCTAGAGAATCTAGAAGTTCTAGAAAATCTAGAAAATCTAGAGAATCTAGAAAGCCGCCAACCGAAACCGAAAAACACGCCCGTATTTTGTAAAGATTTTTCAAAAAATCTATCCCTCCCCAAAAAGTTTGACCGCAAATTTCGGGGAGAAATCTTCAAGATCTCTCCTCTCAATCTTCAAGATCTCTCCCCGAAATTTGCGGTCAAAATCAAGGCTATTTTCAAACCATTGATAATCAATCACTTAGAAAATCGCATCAAAATGGCCAATTTTGTCAAATATTTTTACCAATTTATATCTATGCCGTTATCCATAGGAAATACACATAAAAGCCGACGCTTCTTTAGGAGCCGACGCTTTTTTAGGAGCCGACATTTCCATAAAGAAAACTTATAATCCCCCATCAAACCGCACGTTTTTACGACATATTGCGCCATTTCAACAAAAAAAAACCGACAAAAGACACCAAGAAACGGGGAAAATGTGTATCTTTGCACATTCTAACTTTTTTATTTTTCTCAATTATGAAACATTTATTACATCAACGAACCTTGGCGAGGCTCACGCTAAGCATGCTCCTCGCCCTGTTCTCCGTTGCCTCCTGGGGCGACGAGCTAACCGTGCATGACTACACCGCGACAAAAAACAGAGTGCCGATTAACGTCTTTTATTTCGACGACTTCACCAAAAGCCAAGTCGTCTTCCCAGCCGAGGAGCTGGGGGAAATGATTGGAGCCTACATCAACAGCATCACCTTCTACACAACAAGTTCGAACATCCCCTACACCGCCATCAGTTCGGCCGACATCTTCCTCAAGGAAGTGGACTACACCACCATCTCCGCCTTTGAGGACATCGCCACCGGCACCACCGTGTTCACGGGTTATCTCGACTTCGTGCAAGACGGCTCTGGCGGCAAGGTCACCATTGTGTTCAACAACCCCTATCTCTACAATGGCGGCAACCTGCTCATCGGCACTCAGAACACCGAGGACAATGGTTACATATCCATATACTACTATGGGGAAGTCGTTACTGGAGCGTCTATTTACGGGTCCAGCGGTACCAGCCTGGACGACGTGACCAGCGTCACACAGGCCGACTTCCTCCCCAAGACCACCTTCGACTACACGCCCAACCCGACCGGCGTGCCCGTTCCAACGAATTTCCGTGCTACGGACATTAAATACAACCGGGTTTCTTTGTTCTGGGAAGGCAGCGAGGGACTTAAGTACAACGTGTACACCAGGAAGGCTGGAGTAGAGGAATGGACGATGAATGCCGGACAGATGGAAACCACCGGCCTGACCGTCAACTTCCTGGAACCCAGCACCACCTACGAGGCTGCTGTGGAGGCTGTTGACGATGAGGGCAACACCAGCATCAGGCGAATCATTACCTTCACCACAACACCGAGGTGGCCGGCGCCCACCAACCTGACGGCCACGCTGACCATGGGCGACGGCTCCAAGGCCCTGCTCGAATGGACAGAGAACGGCGAGGCTGAGAATTGGGAAATAGCAGTGGAGGAAATTGCCACACACCTGTTCACCGCCACCACCACGTCATACGAGCTGCAGGGGCTCACTCCCGAAACCACCTACCATGCCAAGGTGCGCTCCGTCAGTGGCGACGAACACAGCGAGTGGAGCGAAACCGTTGAATTCACCCCCAGCGACAAATACTTCATCACCGTCAACGAGGGCACCGGCACCAACAAGTATGTGCCCGTCTATGGCTATTATGTTGAAAAGCTCACCAAGAGCCAGTTCATCATTCCCGCCGAGAACCTTTCAAACATGTTGTACGGCAACATACAGGAACTCGTCTTCTATTCACAGCAGCAGAATATTGATTGGAAGAAGAGCGACGGCACATTGCCACAGTTCAAGGTGTACCTGGCAGAGGTGGACGAAACCTCCTTCTCGGGCACTTCAGCCACACTCTACGACTGGGCCAACATGACAAACGTCTATGAAGGCACCCTCGCCATTGTGGACTACCAGATGGTGGTTACCTTCGACTATCCCTACCAATACATGGGCGGGAACCTCCTCGTTGGTTTCGAACAAACCGTGTCTGCTAATTTTAAAGATTGTTATTGGAAAGGCGTAAGCACGGGAGAAGACATCAGCCCGGCCATCGGCGGATACGGCACATCGGTGAACTTTATGCATTTCCTGCCTCAGACCACCTTCAACTTCCAACCGGGAGAGAAACCAGCTTGTCTCACGCCCACCAACCTGGCTGTAACCTATGAAGCCGGAAGAACGGCATTGGTGAGCTGGACATCCGACGAACCGGCATTCGACCTCATGGTGAACCAGGAAATCATTGAGAACGTCACCAACCCCTACGTTCTTGAAGACCTGGAATTTGGCACCACATACACCGTGCAGGTGTGCGCCCATAACAATTCCGGCACCAGCGAATGGTCAAAGCCCGCCACCTTCACCACCGACCTTTCTGAAACAATGTGCTTTGTCACTATTGAACTCAATGACGAATACGGCGACGGATGGAACGGAAACGCCATACAGGTGATGACTTCTGATGGCTTTTTCCTCGGAGAGGCAACCCTCACCAGTGGCTCCACGGGCAGCGTCGACATCAAGGTGCCCGACGGCTTTGACATTAACTTCGTTTGGGTCAAAGGCAATTACCCCGGCGAGTGTTCATTTGTCATCACCAGTCCGACGGGAGGAATCATCGCCGATATTGACAAATCAACCGCCGGTGAATACACAAGCGGCCATCTCATCGCCGAATACAATGTGGAATGCACGGTATCGACCTGCACGGCACCTGTTGACCTGGCAGCAACGGTAACAGACATCAGTGCCGAAGTGTCGTGGGAAGGCTGGGCCGACAACTACAACGTAAGATACAGGCCGGCAACCAACATCAATCCCGACGACTTCCAGCAGGTGGGTGAGGATGTTACCACCACGGGTGAATACGTGGCCTACACATTCGACCTCAGCCAGTACGCCGGACAGATGGGACACATCGCCATACGTCACTACAACTGCGAAAACCAATTCGCACTCTGCATCGACGACATCGGCCTGGAAATCAATAACGAGCAGGTCTTCCTTGAGGACTTCGAGAACGGAATGCCACAAGGATGGATTAACAACGACTACGACGGCGACGGCCAAAAATGGATCTACTATCCTTTGGCTAGTGCGGACAGCCAGGGCAACTCCTTAGCCCACAGCCCGCAGAATTTAGTTTATTCATTCAGCTATTCGAACGATGTTGGTCCATTGACTCCCGACAACTGGCTCGTCACGCCCTATATCAACCTGGGAGGCACCCTTACCGTATGGGCACGCGCCATGGATCCAGATTATGCCGACGAAGTGTTCGGAGTGTTTGTGAATACAGAGGAAATCACCGCTTCGCCCTGGACAACAGTCAACGATGTGGCCGGAGCCTCCTACGTCATCGAAGGCCTGACGCCCTTCACCAACTATGAATTCCAGGTGCAGTCAGCAGAATGTGAGGATGCCAAATGGTCAACACCTTACGCCTTCACCACCCTGGGCGGTGTATTCATTAAAGAAGGCGACTGGAACGTGGCCTCCAACTGGAATACCAACGAACTGCCCCATCCCAAATCAACCGTTGCCATCAACGCTCCCGTCACCGTGCCTTCGGGATATGTGGCCGAAGCCAAAGAAATCATTCTGAACGAAAACGCATACATCACCATCAAGGACGGCGGAGAACTGATTTCAAGTACCGAGGAGCTCTTTGTGACCTTGGAGAAAGAGGTGACCGCAGGGAAGAACTACCTGCTCTCCTCCTTCAGCGAGGACGAGCCCTCGGTAGAGAACGGATTGCTGGCAGAAGGCAGCAACTTCTATAACTTCGACCCGTCATTCGAGAAAGAGTGGCGCGTGTTCAACGATGACAACCAGTTCTACATCAATCCTGGTTATGGATTCTTCTATGGCAACAGCAACGACATCACGCTGGCCTTCGCCGGCAGTGCTCTGAGCTCGGATGGGGCCAAAGTAGAACAAATTCAGCTTGCTGAATCAGAGGCTCCCTTCAATGCATGGAGAATCATCGGCAATCCGTACACCTGCACCGCATATTTGTTCTACGTGGACAATCAATCTAATCTGCTCGATGCCACCTTCTATAAGCTGAACGACGAAGGATGGACAGCCTATGACAATATTGTGACATTGGCTCCGGGAGAAGGCGCATTCCTTGAAGCGAGCGTAAGCGGATACATAGTTTACGTAACATATAACCCCTTCGACACAACAGTGGAGGCCAAGGAAGCAACGGCAGTGATGCCGCTGCTGCCAAAGCTCGGCCTGAACATCGACCAGGATGCCAACGCCCAAGAAACGACCGTGCCCACCGGCATCGTCAATGTCAACAGCGACGCCAACGGCGACTGGTTCTCGGTAGATGGCAAGAAGCTCAACGAGCGCCCGAAGGCAAAGGGCCTCTACATCCGCAACGGACAGAAGGTCGTGGTGAAATAACCCGCCACCGCCTCAAACCTTTTAAAAGCCACCGCCCATACTCCGGGCGGCGGCTTTTTTTTTATCTAGAAGTTCTAGAAAATCTAGAGAATCTAGAAAATCTAGAGAATCTAGAATATCTAGAAAATCTAGAGAATCTAGAGAATCTAGAAAATCTAGAAAATCTAGAATATCTAGAAAATCCACAAAAATATGCCAAGAAAAACATCAAATTAAAAGAAAAATTAGTATATTTGCAAAAATTTTCTTCTAAATTGTTATTTTTATGAAAATCATTACCAAATCAGCAACCTTGGCGAGGTTCACGCTCAGCGTACTCCTCGCCGTCTGCGCAGCGTCGGCATGGGCCACCAACGGCACCTTGCAGGGGAACGGCTCGACCAACACCCCCTACACCATCAGCGACGTGGCAGACTGGAACGCCCTCGCCGCGTTCATTGCAGAGAACAACTCCAACTACGCGGGTGCCGACAAGCACTTCCAGCTGGACCCGTTGTTCGACAATGCCAACAATCCCATCACCACGCCCATTGGCGACATCGACCACCCGTTCCTGGGCTACTTCAATGGCAACGGGCGCACGCTCACGGTGAACATCAACAACACGTCGGACGTGCAGGGCGCTGCCCCCTTCCGCAAAATCAACGGCGCCACCATTGAGAACGTCAAGGTGGCAGGCTCCGTAGTGTCAACCAGCTACCACGCCGGCGGACTCGTAGGCCTCGCAAATGGCAACAACACCATCATGGACTGCAACGTCAGTGCCAATGTCAGCGCACCCTATTGCGGCGGCATCGTGGGGCACGGCGGAGGCGACCAGATTACCATGGTGACCTGTGCCTATAGCGGAAACATCTCCGGCTTCACCAACTTTGCAGGAGGCATCTTGGGATGGTGCGACGCACTGACCATCACCATGAACAACTGCCTCTTCAACGGCACCTTCTCACCGGAAAGCGGAGGAAAGTACCATCCCGTGGCATGCAAGTGGGCTGATGCACAGGCCACGGCTGATGCCACCGACGTGTACTACATCAATACCATTACTCCCACGGCCACCGGCAACAACGAGGTGCCAGGCGCCAGTGGAGAGCGCGTGAGCGCAACACAGGAGGGCAAATGGAACCAACAAGTGGTGTGTGCCGACGGCAACACATACTATGCCAAAGAAATATTTGACGTCAACAAAGGTGTGCTCATCGGCGACGAGAACAGCAACGGGGCGGTTTACTATTACCCCTTCAACATGTACTACAACTACTCGCTGACACAGCAAATCTTCACCTCCGAAGAAATCGGAATGGCCGGAACCATCAGCTACATAGCGTTTGAATACACGCACACGGATCCGTTCTCCATGGAAGGTGTCAAGGTGTACATGATGCAGGTGGACAAAGATAGGTTTGTGAGCAACACCGACTTCGTGAACGTCAGCAACGACAATCTGGTGTTTGAAGGAACATTCGAGGCCGACGAGGCCGGATGGGTGGTCATTGAGCTCGACACGCCTTTCTACTACGACGGAACAAGCAACCTGTTGGTGTGCTGCTTCGACCCCACTATTGGATATGCCAGTTCCTATCACAAGTTCCGGACAACGGCAACAGAAAATTATCTTTCCGGTACATGCTACAGCGACTCAAGCATTCCCGATCCGACCAACCCCAACAGTTATACAGCAAGCAAATCCACGCATCAATATCGAGCCAACACCGTCATTGGCATTTCGTCGGGCGGCATCTTCGTGGCCAAGCCCTCTTCACTGGAGGCCACACAGGTCAACGCCCACGATGTGACGCTGGAATGGGACGGCGGCTCGGGACTCTACAACCTGGAATACAAGAAAAAGGCCGACGAGCAGTGGACAAGCGGGCTCACCAACAGCAACTTGAAGACACATACCCTCACCGGACTGGCCGCCGACACGGAGTACCAGGTCCGCGTGCAGTCGGTGGGAGAGCAGTACGCCACCAGTGCATGGAGAACCATCAGCTTCACAACGCCCGTGGCAGTGATTGCACCCACAAACGTAATAGTGACGCTCACACCGGGCAACGGCACCGTGGCCACCATTGACTGGACAGAGAACGGCGAAGCCACAGAATGGCTCATTCAATACAAGCCCTCCGATGCCCAAACATTCCAGAATGTCAGTACAACCGATAAGCCCTTCACACTCACAGGGCTCACTCCCGAAACGGAGTACACCGTACAGGTGGCGGCATGGAACGCCGACAAAACAGAATCAAGCTCGCCCAGCCCCGCCGTTACCTTCACGCCCACCAACGCATACATGATTACCGTGAACGACGGCACCGCCACCAACAGCAAAGTGCCCATTTACAGCTTGTATGCAGAAAAAAATACAATGAGCCAGTTCATCATTCCTCTTGAAGACTTGGAAGAACTCACCAACGGCTACATCTACGAACTGAAGTTCTACGCCAGCAAGGATAACGTCAACTGGGGCAATGCCGTCTTCAAGGTCTATTTGGGCGAGGTGGATGCAACAACCTTTGCAAGCGCCAGCGACGCTTACGACCTGGGCAACCTGCAAAATGTGTTTGAAGGCTCTCTCGCTATAACAAGCAATGAGATGACGGTTACCTTCGATAATCCTTACCAATACTTGGGCGGCAACCTCCTCATTGCATTCGACCAGACGGAAGTGGGCACCTGGATCTCCCTCGATTGGTATGGAGTCAATACTGGAAAAAACACTGCCATTGGAGGCTATCAAAGTAGCATTGGCACCCTACAGTTCCTGCCCAAGATGGAAATCTGGTTCCAACCCGGCAATGCGCCCACTTGCTTCAAGCCCACCAAGCTCAGTGTCAGCGAAATCACTGACAATTCGGCCGTGGTGAGCTGGACGTCTGACGAACCGGCCTGGGACCTCATGGTGAACGATGAAATCATTGAAAACGTCACCAACCCCTACACCCTCACCAACCTGCAGTCAGAAACAAATTACGAGGTGAAAGTGCGCGCAAAGAACAACAACGGCACCATCACCAGCGATTGGACAACCCCCGTCAACTTTATGACGAAGATAGCGGGTGAAAAGTGCTTCGTCACGCTCGACCTCGTTGACAGCTACGGCGACGGATGGAACGGCAACGCCATTCAGGTGGTGGACGCACTGACCGGTTACATCTTCGGCACGGCAACCATTGAAAAGCTCACCAGCGAGTATATCTACAAAACAGCCAGCGTGGACATTGAAGTGGTGGCAGGCCGCGAGGTCAACTTCGTATGGGTGAAAGGCACCTACCCCGATGAATGTTCGTTCACCATCACCTCACCCGATGAAGAAGTGATAGCGGAAATAGCAAAAGGAGATGCCTCAAACTGGGCGAACGGCTATGTCATCGCCACCTACACCGTTGACTGCCACGTTTCCGGGCTGCGCACACCCACCGACCTCGCCGTGTCAGAGATTGGCCCACGCAGCGCCGTGCTCGACTGGACAGAGAACGGAGAGGCCACAAAATGGGTCGTCTCGGTAAGCATTGGCGACGAGGAGGCTTTTCAAACCAACGCCACGGAAAAGCCCTTCACCATCACCCGCCTCACTCCCGAAACGGAATATTCCGTCAAGGTGCGGCCCTATGATGAAGAAATCATCAAGTGGAGCCAGCCCGTAACCTTCACCACCGAAACTGCCAATCCTACCCCGGAGAATCTGGCCGTCAACGACATAGCACCGGCATCGGCTGTCGTCACCTGGGAAGGAGTGGCCAACTCCTACGACTTGCAATATGCAGAATTTGAACCGGTGGCCATAACTCCCGGTGACCGCGATGTCAACAACGATGGCGATTGGTATTACTACGACAATGGCAACAATACCGATGCCATCAGCGCTTCTAGCGGCTCTTCGTTCTATGCCGCCATCATGCTGCCTGCAGGCTCCACGACGGGCAACATTCTGACAACAGTGTCCATTTATGATTACGCAGCAACAAGCGGCACCATCTATATCTACAACGACGGCGACACGGCTCCCGCTGGCGAGGCCATTGCCGAAACGGAATTCGAATTGACCGGAAGCAAAGGATTTGTGGAATTCAGCATGGGCGAAGTACCATTCGACATCAGCGAGAACCTGTGGATTGTCGTTTATAGCGAAGCTGGAGGCGCCATTGGAACGAGCCAGGACAACGGCGACGCCAATGGCAGATGGGTTTCTATCGATGGTACGGCATGGGAAGACTTGGCCAGCATTGGTTTTAACGATGCCTTCATGATACGCGCACAGGTGACCGACAACTTCGACTTCGACGCCCTGACATGGATTACGGTGAACAATGCCACATCGCCCTACACCCTGCAAGGACTGGAGCGCGGCACCAAGTATGCGGTGAGGGTGAAAGGCAACTACGACGAAGGCCTGACAAGCAAATGGGTGATGAAACTATTCACCACGCCCGACACCACACCCGCCCCCTCTGACGTGGCTGCTACCATGGAGGGCAGGACCGCCACCGTCAGCTGGCAAGGCCTGGGCGACACCTACACCGTCAGGTACCGCAAAGCCGTCTTTGGCGACGACTTTGAGAAGGGGCTCGACAAATGGACCAACTTAGACGGCGACGGCGACGGACACACTTGGGAAACCCTCGAAAACTTTGGTCTGTACGGCGGCTATGCCGCCACGAGCGCATCCTTTATAGACGGTGTCGGTGTACTCACACCCGACAACTTACTCATTTCACCGTTGGTGACACTCGGGGGAACCGTGGCATTCTATGCCATGCCACGATTACAGAGCTACCCGTCGGAAGTGTTCGGAGTGTTCGTGTCAACAGAAGGCACAGACCCGGACAACTTCTCGGTAGTGGAAACATGGACCATGACTACCGGCAACTGGAGAATTTTCACCGCCGACCTCAGTAATTACGAGGGTGAAGGCTATGTGGCCATACGCCACTACGATTGCTCCGACTGGTACGCCCTCAACATCGACAACGTGCTTGTCTTGCCGCAGGAGACCAAGAACTGCTGGACCACCGCCACCACCACCGACAAGAGCATCAACCTGACCGGACTGGAGCCGGAATCGGGATACATGGTGCAGGTGCAGGCCACTTATGGCGACGAAACCACCGACTGGACGACGGCCCTCTTCGTGATGCCGGAGTACAGCATTCCTACCGCCATCACCGAAATCAGCGAAAGCGAGGGCAACGGCAACTGGTACTCCATCGACGGAAAGAAGCTCAACGCCCGCCCGAAGGCCAAGGGCCTCTACATCCGCGACGGAAAGAAGGTCGTGGTGAAATAACCCGCCACCGCCATAACACTTTTAAAAGCCACCGCCCACACACCGGGCGGTGGCTTTTTTTTCTATAAGTCCTGGAAAATCTGGAGAATCTCAAAAAAATGTCAAGGAAAAGCCTTTTTCAAAGAAAATATTTTGTATATTTGCAAAAATTTACTTCTAATCTGTTATCATTATGAAAATCATTACCAAATCAGCAACTATGGCAAGGTTCACGCTCAGCGTTCTCCTCGCCGTCTGCGCAACGGTGGCATGGGTCCTTCCGGCTAACGCCACCGGCAACATCAACAATGTCAGAGGCGAGGACGTCTTTGACAACGGCGTATTCATCGGCGACGAGCAGAGCACAGGGACATCTTACTACATGCCCGTCAACGTGTACTACAACTACTCGCTCATACAGCAAATCTACACCCCCGAGGAAATAGGAATGGCAGGGACCATCACCTCACTGGCCTTTGACTATACGTACTCGGAGGCGTTCAGCATGGAAGGCGTCAAGGTGTACATGAAAGAGGTGTACAAGGAAGAGTTCAGCAGTGGACTGGACCTCGTGGCTGTAGGCGACGACGACCTGGTGTTTGAGGGTACCTTCGAGGCCGACGGGGCAGGATGGGTGACCATAAATCTCGACACGCCTTTCACCTACAACGGAGAGGGCAACCTGCTCGTGTGCTTCTATGACCCCACAGACGGGTATCCGGGCAGCGCCTACAAGTTCCGCACGACACCGACCGAACAGTATCTCGCCGCAGGACAATACAGCGACAGCAACGTGCCCGACCCGGCAAACCCCGGCAACTTCAACGGAAGCAAAGGCTTCTGGCAGTACCGCACCAACATCGTCATCGGCATCACACCCAGTAGCGACATCATCGTCACAATGCCTTCTTCCTTGGAGGCCACTGAGGTCAACGGCCACGATGTGACGCTGGCATGGGACGGCGGCACGGAACTCTACAACTTGGAATACAGGAAAAAGACCGATGAGCAGTGGACGAGCGTGCTCACCAACAGCACCATAAAGACCCATACCATCACAGGGCTGGCCGCCGAGACAGAGTACCAGGCCCGCGTGCAGTCGGTGGGATGGCAATACGCCACCAGCATATGGAAGACCGTCAGCTTCACAACACCCGTGGCAGTGATGGCGCCCTCCGACGTAACAATGACACTCACACCGGGCGACGGAACCGTGGCAACCATTGACTGGACAGACAACGCACAGGCCACAGAATGGTTAATAGAGTACAAGCCCACCGAAGCGGAAGCGTTCGAGTCCACCAGCACAACGCAGAAGCCATACACCCTCACCGGCCTCACTCCCGAATTGGAGTACACCGTGCAGGTGAGGGCGTGGAGCCAAGACCTCACTGAGACGAGCTCGCCGAGCCCCGCCGTGACCTTCACGCCCACCAACGCATACATGTTAACCGTGAACGACGGCACCAATACCAACCAATACGTGCCCATCTACGGCTATTGGGCTGACAAAAACACGAAGAGCCAGTTCATCATTCCTTCCGATGAGTTGCAAGACATCATTTACGGAAAAATCAACAAACTCACCTTCTATGCGTCGCAAGAGAACATTAGCTGGGTTTCCGACACGAAGACAGCCGTCTTCAAAGTCTATTTAGGCGAGGTGGACGAGACAGCCTTCGAAAGCGAAGACAACCTCTACGACCTTGGCGACCTCGAAAATGTGTATGAGGGAACGCTCGAAGTCTCCGACCATGAGATGACGGTGAACTTCGGCGGAAACTACCAGTACATGGGCGGAAACCTCCTCATAGCTTTCGACCAGACAGAGGTGGGCAAATTCCAATCCGTAACTTGGTATGGTGTCAGCACGGACGCTAACACGGCTGTAGGAGGCTACAACACCTCCTTGAGTGTGCAAAAATTCCTGCCGAAGACAACCATCTGGTACGACCCCTCAGAGGCTCCCGTATGCTTGAAGCCCACCGATGTCACCGTCAGCGACATCACTGCCCACACGGCCGTGGTGAGCTGGACATCCGACGAGCCCTCCTTCGACATCATGGTGAACCAGGAAATCATTGTGAATGTCACCAATCCCTACACCATAGAGAACCTGCAACCCACAACAATCTACACAATACAGGTGCGCGCCAAGAACGACGACGGCGAGAGTGACTGGACAAAACCCCTAAGATTCGAAACCGACTTAGAGGGCGAGAAGTGCCTCGTAACCCTTGAACTCTTTGACAGCTACGGCGACGGATGGAACGGCAACGCCATACAGGTGGTGGACGCGCTGACTGGCTATGTCTTCGGCACAGCAACCATTGAGAATCTCTCTGACGAAAAAATCTATACTTCAGCCACAGAACTCATTCCGGTCACCGACGGCCGCGAGGTCAACTTCGTATGGGTGAAGGGCAATTACCCCAGCGAGTGCTCGTTCACCATCCTTGACCCCAGTACGGACGTTATGTATCAAATCGCTAAAGGCGATGCCTCATCTTGGGCGGACGGCTACGTGTTCACAACATACACCGTGGACTGCAAGTCGGCAAGTGTGAGGAGGCCCACCGACCTCGCCATCATTGACAAAGGCCCGCACGACGCGGTTCTCAACTGGACAGAGAACGGAGAGGCCACAGAATGGCTCATCGTGGTAAGCTGCAACGGAGAGGTAATCTCGCAGAACAGCACCATCACGAAGCCCTTCACCATCACCGGCCTCGACCCGGAAACGACGTACAGTGTGAAAGTGAGCCCGAGGAACGCCCTCGGCGTCACCAAGTGGAGCGACGAGATCACCTTCACCACCACCGTGGCAGCTCCCACGCCCACCTACCTGGCCGTGGAGGCAGAGCCGTTCAGCGCCACCGCATATTGGCAGGGAATGGCTGAAAGCTACAACGTGCGCTTTGCGCCGTTGCCAGAGGGTTCTGCCGGCTACCTCGGGGAATGGGTCCTCTATGACAACGGGTCAAGCAAAGGAGGCATCAACGGCGCCAACACATGGGGCGTGATGTATCCCGCCGACATGGTGACAGGCAACAGGCTGGCAATGGTGTCAATATTTGAAACCAGCGGCAACAGCGCCGACATCACGATGAAAATCTACAGCGGCGGCGACACCGCGCCGGGAACACTCCTCTACACCGAGACGTTCACACCAGAGGCCGCCAATGCCTTCCAAGAAGTCACCCTGGCAGAGCCCGTGGATATTCCGGAAGGAGAGAATGTCTGGATTACGCTCACAGAAACGGGAAGTTATGTGCTGACATGCTGCGAATGCTCAGAACCCAACAACTCATGGGTGTATACTGGCGACAGCTGGAGTATGTTGGGCGACCTCAGCTCCGACTTGGCGGGCTACGGATGGATGATAAGAGGATATTTCGAGACACAGGACTTCGACGAAGAAACCCTTGACTGGACAACAGCCACCGTCACCAACAATGTGTACGAGATGACAGAACTGGAACAGCAGACAGCCTACGTGGTGCAGGTGCAGGGCAACTACGGCGAGGACGGCCCCAGCCCATGGGTATCGGTAGCCTTCACCACACCGGAGGCCAACATGGTGCCCACAGACCTGGCAGTGGTGCCCGACATCAACTCCGCCACTGTCGGATGGACAGGTAACGGACAGAGTTACGACCTGCAGTACAGGAAAGCTGCCATTGAGTTCTACGACGGCTTCGAAGACGGCCTTGACAACTGGGCTGCCAACATTGACGCCGACGAAGACGGGTATCCCTGGATGACCACCGCCAACCTCTACGACTGGTCGCAGCAATACGCCGGTTACCAAGACATGAGCAGTTATGTGTACAAAGGCAATGTGTCCGCGCTCAGCGGCTCATTCATCAACAACCTGGGCACGCTCTACCCCGACAACTTCCTCGTGTCGCCAAGGGTGAACCTCGGAGGAGCAGTATCCTTCTGGGCTATGCCGGCTGACCAAAACTACCCGGCAGAGACATTCGGAATATTCGTATCGACATCCGACGACGCGGAAGACGTGGACAGCTACGTGGAAGTGAAGAGCTGGACAATGACAACAGGCGACTGGAGATTGTTCTCCGCCGACCTGAGCCAGTTCAGCGGACAGGGCTACTTGGCGCTGCGCAACTACAACGGCAATGACCAGTATATGGTCCTCATCGACGAGTTCGTCATCACAAGTCCGGTTAACTCCGCCAAGTGGACAACCGTAACGACACCGGTGAAGGAGCACAACCTGACGGGACTGGAGCCTGAAACCTTCTATGAGGTCAGGGTGTGCAGTGAATGGGACGGCGTGAAGAGCAACTACTCTGACATAGTTCCCTTCCAGACGCTGCCCTTCACCATTCCCACTGCCATCGTGGACATCACCGCCACTGAGGGCAACGGCGACTGGTACTCCATCGACGGCAAGAAGCTCAACGCCCGCCCGAAGGCCAAGGGCCTCTACATCCGCGACGGACAAAAGGTCGTGGTGAAATAACCCGCCATCCCCCGTTTCACAATCAGGAGCCACCGCATCCCCTGCGGTGGCTCTTTTGGTAAAACCCTCAACCCCAAGAAAGAACCATGACCGTAAAAATCGCCCCCTCCTGGCAATCGCGCCTACAGACGGAGTTCGACAAGCCCTATTTTGAAAGGCTCGCCGCCTTCGTACGCCAGGAATACAGCACCGCCACCTGCTTCCCGCCGGGCCGCGAAATCTTCAATGCCTTCAACCTCTGCCCCTTCGACAACGTGAAAGTGGTGATTATTGGCCAGGACCCCTACCATGAGCGCGGACAGGCCGAGGGGCTCTGCTTCTCGGTGAAACCCGGAGTGACCATGCCGCCCTCGCTCATCAACATCTTCAAGGAAATTGCCGACGACATTGGAACGCCCATGCCGCCCGACGGGAGCCTGGTGAGATGGGCAAGGCAGGGCGTGCTGCTGCTCAACGCCACGCTCACCGTGCGCGAACATCTGGCCAACAGCCACTCGAGGGCAGGATGGCAGACCTTTACCGACGCCGTCATTCAAACCCTGGCACGCGAGCGCTCGCACATAGTATATATGTTATGGGGGAGCTTTGCACGCGGAAAGGCTTGGATGATTGACCGCAACCGCAACCTCGTGCTCGAGGCTGCACACCCCTCGCCCCTCAGCGCCAACCGTGGCGGCTGGTTCGGCTGCCACCACTTCTCACAATGCAACCAATACCTCACGCAAAACAACCTCGAACCCATCGTTTGGTGAGGTAAGGGAAAAGTGATAAGTGAAAAGTGATAAGTGAAAAGTGAAAAATAAAGAGGGAAAAGTAAAAGGGAAAAGTGAAAAATGAAAAGTGAAAAATTTACGGACAATCCATACTAAATAAAATGCCCATTCCACCCATCCTACAAGTGGGCGATGTCCTTCTTTCCTCGGACATCCTCACTGAATATTTTTGTTGCGACCTTGAGAAATGTAAAGGCGCATGCTGCATAGAAGGCGATGCCGGTGCGCCCGTCACCACCGACGAGATTCTCGACATAGAAGACGCCGCCGACACCTTCCGCAACAGCCTGTCGCCAGAGGCCCTGCAGGTCATCGACAAGCAGGGCGTGGCCTATATCGACCAGGAGGGCGACCTCGTCACGAGCATTGTCAACGGCAAGGACTGCGTGTTCACCACCTACGGCGACCTGACGGACCGCGACTCTGGCCGCACTATCCGCCACTGCTGCCTCTGCGCCATAGAACAGGCACAGGGCCAGGGGCGCACCGCCTGCCACAAACCCATCAGCTGCGCACTGTACCCCATACGCATGAAACGCTTCCACGACGGCACCGTGGGACTGAACTACCACCGCTGGGACATCTGCAAGGACGCTCGCGAGAAAGGGCGGCGCCTCAACATTCCCCTGCACCATTTCCTGCGGGGGCCGCTCGTCCGCCTTTTCGGACAACCATGGTACGACGAACTCGAAACCCTCTACCGCGAAATTTCCAAAACCAACGGCATGGCTCCATAGGGCAACCAAACTCCCGCCCCCGTTCTTCTTCCTGCGACAGGTAGAGGGGTGGATAAAAAATGGTAAAAAATCTTGACAAAATATACATTTTTACACGACCTTTGTAATTTATTGAATATCAGAGGTTTGCAAAACCCCTTTGGTTTGACCGTAAATTTCGGGGAGAGATCTTGAAGATTGAGGGGAGAGATCTTGAAGATTTCTCCCCTCAATTTGCGGTCAAACCTTTTGGAGCAAGCTAAAAACCATGAAAAATCTTGACAAAATCGGTCGCTTGCACAAAGCAGAATGTTCAACCAAAAACTCCCCGTTTATGCGCGATAAACGGGGAGTTTTTTATGATGTAAACGATGTTTGGGCGAAGTTATTTCACCTCCCAGGTGTCGTTTGTCTCGAGCAGTTCCATGAAATTGTGGTACTTCTTCTGAGCGGCCACGTCGGCCAACTGCTGGTGAACGGCAGCATTGTAGGTGGGAGCCTCCACGTCGCGAATGACGCCGAGGGCCACGGGGAAGCCGTGCTCGTTGTCCATCATGGCGAGTTTCAGCTGCAGGGTGTCGTCCTCGCAATGGGCGTCGTGCACCAGCACGTCGTCGAGCGTATAGCCGTCTTCGCCGATGGTCACCACCTTCAGCCCGAAGCCCTGCTGCACCAGTCCGTATTCGTTGTTGGGCCCGAAGACGAGCTTCTCGCCGTGGCGCACATAGATGCAGTTCTGCTTGCGGCCCTCCTTGGTGTAAACGGGGTCGTAGCAGCCGTTGTTGAAGATGACGCAGTTCTGCAAAATCTCGCAAACGGCGGCACCTTTGTGGTGATAGGCGGCCTTGAGGATGCTCACCGTTTCGGCATTGTCGGTGGCCACGCTTCGGGCGAAGAACTTTCCGCGTGCGCCAAAGCAGAGCTCAGCGGGGCGGAAGGGGTCCTCCACGGTGCCGTAGGGACTCGACTTGCTGACGAAGCCGCGGGGCGACGTGGGACTGTACTGACCCTTGGTAAGGCCGTAGATGCGGTTGTTGAGCAATATCATGTTCAGGTCGATATTGCGGCGCATGGCATGGATGAAGTGGTTGCCGCCGATGGCCAGGCCGTCGCCGTCGCCGCTCACCTGCCAGATGGTGAGGTCGGGATTGGCAACCTTTGCACCCGTGGCAATGGATGCCGCACGCCCGTGGATGGTCTGCATGGCATAGGTGCTGACGTAGTAAGGCAGGCGGCTGCTACACCCGATGCCGCTGATGACGGCCATGTTGTGCGGAGCAACACCCACCTCGGCCATGGCCTTGTGGAGCGAGGCCAGGAAGAAGTGGTCGCCGCAGCCCGGGCACCAGCGTGGCTGTCCTTTTTTATAATCGGAAGCCGTGAAAGCCCCTGCTACTGCTCCCGTGGGGGCTTCTATCGTTTTGCTATTCATATCAACGCTCTTTATTGGTTTCTATTACTATTTATTTTCAATCAGCCGAAGAGGGGGCTTTCAGAAGTGTTTCAAAATTCTCCACCAGCTCGCTGACCACAAACGGCTGGCCCTTCACCTGGTTGAACTGGAAGGGCACGAAGCCATCGACCTTCGACCGCAGGTAGGCGGCCAGCTGCCCGAGGTTCTGCTCGGCCACCACCACTTTCTTGTATTTGCCAAGCACCTCGGCGGTGTTCTTCGGCAGCGGGTTGATGTGGCGGAACTGCGCCTGGGCCACCTTGTAGCCTTTGGCCCTGAGCTCTTCCATGGCGCTCATCAGGTGGCCGTAGGTGCTGCCGAAGCCCACGATGAGCAGGTCGGCATCGTCGGAGTCACCCTGAACGGTGAGGTCGGGAACGCTGATGCGCGCCACCTTCTCTGCCCTGAGCCGGCACATGAGGTCGTGGTTCTCGGGGTCGGTGCTGATGGCTCCCGTGCGGCCGTCTTTCTCCAATCCGCCCAGGATGTGGGCATATCCCTCCTGTCCGGGAATGGCCCAGTAGCGCACCTTCGTGGCCTCGTCGCGGCGATAGGGTGTGTAGTTGCCTTTCATTTCGGAAGTGGCATAATGGGGACGTATGGGCGGCAACGTGTCCATGGTGGGCAGTTTCCAGGCCGCAGAACCGTTGGCAATGAAAGCGTCGGTGAGCAGGATGACGGGCGTAAGGTGCTCAAGGGCGATGCGCGAGGCCTCGTAGGCGGCGTCGAAACAGTCGGTGGGGCTCAAGGCGGCAATGACGGGCATGGGACTTTCGCCGTTGCGGCCGTAAAGGGCCTGCAAGAGGTCGGTCTGCTCGCTCTTCGTGGGCAGGCCCGTGGAGGGGCCGCCACGCTGCACGTCAACAATGACCAGCGGCAACTCGTCGATGACGGCCAGGTTCATGGCCTCCGACTTCAGGCACACGCCCGGCCCGGAAGTGGAGGTGACGGCCAATGCTCCGGCAAAGGCGGCTCCGATGGCGGAGGCGGCTCCGCTGATTTCGTCCTCACACTGCACGGTGATGACACCCATCGACTTGTGCTTCGACAACTCGTGAAGGATGTCGGTGGCCGGCGTGATGGGGTAAGAGCCAAGATAAAGGCGCAGACCGGCCTTCTCGGCGGCGGCCATCAGTCCGTAGGCGGTGGCCTTGTTGCCGGTGATGTCCATATAGCGGCCGGGAACCTTGTTCTTCGACTCTATGCGATAGGTGGCGGGAACGCTCGAGTGCGTGTTGTGGCCATAGTCGAAACCGGCCTGCACCACCTTGATGTTGTTTTCGGCAATGGCGGGCTTCTTGGCGAACTTGTCGCGAAGGAAATTGGCCACCAGGCTCAGGTCGCGGTTGAAAAGCCAGCACACCAGGCCCAGGGCGAACATGTTGCGGCACTTCAGCACGGCTTTGTTGTCGAGGCCGCTGTCGGCCAGGCAGGCTTTCACCATCGTGGTGAGCGGGCACTGGATGACGCGGTCGGGGTCCACGCCCATTTCGCCAAGGTAGTCGTCGGTCTGGAAGGCGGCCTTCTTCAGGTCGCTGGGGCCGAAGGAGTCGGTGTCGATGATGATGGTGGCCTGCGGCTTGGCATAGCGCAGCTGCGTCTTCAACGCGGCGGCATTCATGGCCACCAGCACGTCGCAGAGGTCACCGGGGGTATATACCGTGCCGGCACCGATGTGCACCTGAAAGCCGCTCACACCCGTCAGCGAACCTTGCGGGGCGCGAATGTCGGCGGGATAGTCGGGGAATGTTGAAATACCGTTGCCCACGGTGGCGCTCACCGTGGAAAAAATGTTTCCGGCCAGCTGCATGCCGTCGCCGGAGTCGCCGGAAAAGCGGACCACAACCTGGTCCAGCTCTTTCACTTCTAATTGTTCAGCCATGTTGCTCTTGTTGAATGTCTGTTCGCCCAAAGGCGATAAATGGATGATTTTCGGTTGCAAAGGTCTTAAAATGTTTTCAATTAACAAAATATTTTTACAAAAAAGCGCATGTTTAACCCTAAATTTGCATCTTTCTGTTACATTTATGCGCATTTTTATGCAAAACACCCCCTCTCCCTTCTTTTTGTTCCACTATGCGGCAACATCGTTGCCTTGCCGTTTCCCGTTTCCACCCCTTCCCGCAAAAAGAAAAAAAAGCCCCCACCCCGCCCCCGTCCCAATTATTTTCCGTACCTTTGCAAATATCTTTACAACAAAACATTTCAACCATGAACAAGAAAAGAACGGCATTCTGCCTGGCAATCCTGTTGCTCGCCACCGCCACGGCGACGGCACAAGGCGACAATCTGACGGTGGTGAAAACCAAAAGCGGAAAAGTAAGCGGCATCACCCAGGAGGGAACAATGGCCTTCCTCGGCATTCCATACGCCAAGGTGGAACGATTCATGCCGCCGCAGACACCCGACCGGTGGAAGGGTGTGAGGCCGTGCGACCACTGGGGACCGCAGGCAATGCAACAAACCGGGGGCCGACAGCTCAGCGAAGACGAGATGTCGGAGAAAAACTCATGCGTGCTAAACGTCTGGACCACAGACCTGAAAGCCCACAAGCCCGTCATGCTGTGGCTCCACGGAGGAGGCTTCGACTCGGGAACGTCGGCATGGAACCCAGGCATGCAACTGGCAAAAAAAGACGTGGTGGTGGTGAGCATCAACCACAGGCTCAACATCCTCGGATTTCTCGACCTCTCGGCAGTGTCGCCAAAATACAAGTACTCGGGAAACGTGGGAATGCTCGACGTCGTGAAGGCCCTGGAATGGATACGCGACAACATACGGAACTTTGGCGGCAACCCCGACAACGTCACCGTCTTCGGAGAATCGGGAGGCGGCGGGAAAGTGGGCACACTGCTCTGCATGCCCAAAGCACGGGGACTGTTCCACAAGGCCATCATCATGAGCGGAACCATCCTCAACGTGAACAACCACGAAATGACGCAGACGCTCGGAAAAGCGGTGCTCAAGGAGCTGGGCATCGGCGAGAACGAGCTCGAACGCATCAACGACGTGCCCTATCAGGAACTCTACAACGCCGGACAACGCGCCATGGCTGCCAGCATAGGCACGCGAAAGCCGGGAACGCCCATGATGTGGGGCTTCGGGCCGACGCCCGACGGCGAAACATTGCTGCAACAGCCGTTCCAACCGGGCTTTGCCGACATTTCGTCGAACATCCCCATCCTCATCGGCACCACCTTCAACGAGCTGCAACGCCTGCAATACAACCGCGAGATGACCGTCGGCGAGGCACGCGAACAACTGCTGAAAACCTTCGGCGGCGACACCGATGCCTACATTTCCGCCTTCGACAAGGCATGGCCAGGACACACGCCGCAGGACCTGGTGAGCATCGACTGGCTCTTCCGCCCGAAAACGCTCATCACGGCCGATGCCATCGCCACCTCGAGGCAGGCAAGCACCTATTTATATATGTTCACATGGCGGTCGCCGGTGAACAACGGCTCCGTACACGGGCACGAACTGAAATTCTGCTTTAACACCCTGCACCACTCGCCCAACGAGCTCCCACACCCCACCGACGACGACCTGCAACTGGCCGACATCATGAGCAGCGCGTGGGCACAGTTCGCCCACAACGGCAATCCCGACATCGGCGCACTTCCCGCCTGGCAGCCCTATACGCCGGAAAACGGCGAGATGATGGTCTTCGACCACCGCCGCCGCATCCTCAACAACCCCGACCGCGACTTGCAACAAATCATCAACCGCCATTGCTTCCGCCAGCTCGACGAGTTCAGGAAAACGCACTAAAAGCCTTCTCCCGAATTTGTAAATAATAAGTTGCAAATCAAAATTGCCGTTCAGCAGAAAAGGGGCAATTAAACCGCCGTTCAGCCGAATTTGCGATTCGGCTGAACGGCTGAAAATCGCCAAAACAAAAGCCGCTGGTCTCGTGTGCCGCAACAGTGTTGCGGCCGTTTATTTCAAAATGAAATACTGGAAGGGCGCCAGCTCGAGGGCCGTTTCCAGCTTCACGGCCTTCCCGTCGGGCACGTTCTGCGTGTCGCGGCCAGCCCATCCCTCGGGCACCTGCACCGATTTCTTTTCATTGCGCACGTTGACCATGACAAGGAAGCTCTCGTCGCCGTCTTTCTTCTCAAAAACGAGCACGTCGTTGTCGGGCCACGCCGTCATGGTTCCCTTGCGCAGGGCGGGATGCTCATTGTAGAGGGCCGTCAGCTTCTGGTATTCCTGCCATATTTCGGGCTTGGCCGTCCAGTCCACCGGCACATATTTGAAGAAGTTGATGGGCTCGGGGTATCCCACTTCCTGCGACCCATAGATGAGCAGGCCGCCGTGAAGGAACACGCTGGCCACGAAAGCCGCCATGGCACCGCGGTCGTTGGTGAACTGCACGCAGGGCGTCACCTCCGTGGAGTGGTCGTGGTTGGTGGTAAAGCGCAGCTTCACCTTGCCAGCCGGCAGGCTGTCGTATTCCGCCTTGTCGGCCTTGATGAGGTCGCTGGCGGGAGCGCCCTTGAACACTTTCACCAGCTCGTCCTTATAGTCCCAGCCGTAGTTCATGTCGAAGCCGCCCACGGTGAAGTTGTCGGGCCGCTTGCCCTCGGCCAGCATCACGATTTTGCGGTTGCCGGCGGCGGCACGCAGCCGCGTGATGGCATCTTTCCAGAAGTCGGCAGGCACGCCGTCGGCCACGTCGCAACGGAAGCCGTCGATGCCCACCTCCACAATCCAGAACAACATGGCATCGATCATGGCCTCGCGCATGTCGTTGTTGTCATAGTTCAGGTCGGCAACGTCGTACCAATCCCACGGCCGCGGATGGATGATGGTGTCGGCCTTCTCGTCGTGGGTGTACCAGTCGGGATGCTCTTTCACCCACGGATGGTCCCAAGCCGTATGGTTGGCCACCCAGTCAAGGATGATGCCCATGTCGTGCTCGTGGCACACGCGCACCAGGTTCTTGAAGTCGTCGATGGTGCCGAACTCCGGCGCAATGGCCTTGTAGTCGCTGATGCAATAGGGGGAATTCTTGCCCTTCTCAATGCCGATGGGGTAGATGGGCATCACCCACATGATGTTGACACCCAGCCCCTTGATGGAGTCGATGCGCGCGGCCACCGCATTGAGCGAATGGTCGGGAGCAAACACACGGGGGTTCACCTGATACATGGCAATGTCTTCCACGGCGGGCAACTCAAACGCCACCTCATTGGCTTTCGGCGGCTTGCACCCTGACAACATGGCCAGGATGCCGATAAACAAAAACAATTTTTTCATAGATTAAATGTAAATTAAACAGGTTGAGGTTGCAAATATACGCAAAAAAGCCGAATTATCCGACGTTTTTTGTAAAGAATTTTACAATCACATGATTAGCCGACGCAGTAGGAACCGATTATAGGAGCCGACGCTTCCAAGCGTCGGAGTAACTATACATCCTCAAGCACCGGACACATTTGACCAGAAGCTTGGAAGCGTCTGCTCCTAAAGCGTCGGAGAAACTACACATTCTCAAGCACCGAACACGCTTGTTCAGACGCTTGGAAGCGTCTGCTCCTAAGTTAGCGTCAGCTCCCAAAAAAAATCAGCACCTACAGCGACGGTTCAGATGGATAGTAACATAGGCAAAAACTGGTAAAAATATTTGACAAAACAGGCCATTTTTGCACCTGTTTTGTAAAGCATTGATTATCAAAGCTTTGAAAATCACCCGATGTTTGACCGCAAATTTCGATGAGAGATCTTGAAGATTGAGAGAAGAGATCTTGAAGATTTCTCCCCGAAATCTGCGGTCAAACTATTTTCAAGGTCACAAAACCATTGAAAAATCTTGACAAAACGAAGGCGCTTCACTAAATGATAAATGACAAAGTCATTTTAGTGATGAGTTCTTAGTTATGAATTATGAAAATGATATTATTAGTTAAGTGGTAAAACATAGTTATCTTATTCAACTTTCTCATGTTGATGTAGTTCAGGAGTTACAGGAGTTCAGGAGTTCAGACAATACTTCCAACCTCTGCAAACTGACGAAAAGGGAGTTTTCAGAACTATTAAGTTTGAGTTATGAGTTATGAGTTTTTGCTGCCGTGCATAATTCATAACTAAGAATTCATAATTTAAAAGCATTTTATCTCCTAAACTCCAAGAAGTTGAGCGAATGCAAAACTTGAATTATCTTGTTATATTGAAACGAATTTGTCTCAATTCTATTTTAATTCTTTGCCCCTTTAATATTGAAGATAATTAGTGGAAAATTAAAAAGCAATTAGGATAATTCGTTTTAAAAATAACCATTAGTTAGAATTTGTGAGCAATTAGTTAGAATTAGTTTCCAAAAAAAACATCAGTTAGAATTTGCGGCCAACCAGTTATAATTCATTTCAAATAAAACACAAATAGTTATCAATTGGTCAAATTCGTTTCAAAAAAATACAATTGCATACCAACCAGCATTAATAAACACATTTGTTCCATCGCTTATTAAATCCATTTCAGCCCGCCTCGAAAACAAATATTTATTCCGTTTTCTTTCAAAAAATATCCAATTCACACACCCAAAAGCCCTTTCCAAAGCCCTCTTTCATCATTTGTAACAAAATGCTTCACGATTTGTAACTTAATAGTGTTTTTGGTACAATTACAAACTTAAAGATACTTGTAGCAAATACACTTATTATAATAAATTCATACCTTTGCACCGAAATTTTTTAGAATACATTTGGGAAATTCAAAAATCTTGACTAACTTTGCACGCTCATTTATCCATGTGAGTGCATCAGGCAACAAAAACGCCCCCCTGCCGGGCCGACCGTTTCCCAAGTTTCTAAATTAACTGAGAAAAAAGTAAAAACCTAATAAACAATTAAACAATGAAAAAAGAACGCTCATCTACTTATCTTACCAAAGACAAGTCAAAAAAAGCAGTGCGCGCCCAACACCCGCACATCTTCATGACGCTCATGGCCCTCGCCATGATGATTCTCGCACCATCTTCTGTTAAAGGTGTAACTACAAACATTGATTTCGGTGATGCAGGACGTGCTCATTATTTTCAATACGCTGACCCTTCAAAAGGCTACTATGCTAACATCAACATGTCAAGCACAGACTATAACGCAATTGGAAATGGGGCTAAAATAGGTAACAACATCTCTTATAAATACGGTAATACCAGAAGCATTGACATTTCTCGCTTGGCTTTTGCTGTCAACTCAAATGGTGAAGGAAATTCCTACAATGGAAGTGCAGGTTTCTATTTGAGAAGAAACGGAACTAGTAGCGGTCTCTACACCGGTAGTTGGAACAACAAATTAGCCATTTTGGGATTGAAACCCGGTAACAAAGTTACAATTAATGCGGAGGGGCCAAGTGAGACGATTAACGGAGAAAACGTCGCGCAATATGCTGGTGGAATTAAATACATCCAAAGTGTACATGCTAATACAGACGGTTCAACCGATATTTATAATAATGACAATGCTTGGGTCAATACCAATACCATCAACATCACCTCTATGGGTGACTTGATTGTTCAAGTAAATAGAGGCACTTATATTACATCCATTACCATTGAGGAGGAAATTGCAGAATACACAATAAGAACCAATGCTGACAACTCGACAGACTTCTGGTTCACAGCACCAGGCTCCTTGGAAGTGAATGACTTCGCCATTCCTTATATGTCCGTATCATTCGGAAGTGCCAACGATTTCTTAGTGGTTCAAGGAAGTAGCGAGGACGATTATGCGGCACACATGATCCAAACAACAGGTGAATATGCTGGAACAGAAACATTGAGTACAGACCCAAGTTCCAACTTTCAACCCTCAGCAGGAAATTTCTATGCATTCAAACCGACAGGTGGCGGTACGGTATATGTTTCTGGAACTCTGACCGGAAATCGAACACACCTGTTTGTATATAACCTAGCAACAAATGAATGGGAATGGTCTAACGGAAATCCCTACAAAGAGACATATACCAGCGGTTATTTCTATTTTAATGTAGAGAAAGACAAGATTTACTATATATGTATTAATAATCAGGATTCCAGCGAGAGTAGCTATGCCTTCCACCTCCACTGGTTCAAGTTCGAGCCTACATTCCGTTTGGATGCACTTGCCAAGGTTGTAGATCTTGAAAATGATGTTATAAATGGCTCCATAACATTGACACAAGTACATGGTGCCGGCTCCAGTAGCAATATTACGGTCAAGAGATGTACTGCTAACATCGATGAGACTTCTGTAAATGCCAGAATTGTTGATGCTGGCAATGGCGTTGGAAATCTGGTTATTGACGAACCGACGTTTGCTTCAGATAAAGACAATGCTGGAACCATTATCCTGGACGTTAAAACAGGTGGCGGTGACGCAACCTTCGTCGTAACATTCCCCTACCATGCTGCATGGGGCTGGGACGCTGCCACAGGGCGCTCACATGGTCACGTTTGGAGTTTCATGGATCCCAGAGTCTCAGACAGCAATATCGGAAACTGCAAGATAAGACAATCTGACGGAACATATACCACCGGAACCACTTCGGGTATTCTTTCCATCGGCCAGTATAAGGACAACGATGGACAAGGAAACGGTTCTCAGTTCTATAAGGAAACAGAGAAACGTGAATGGACCTTTGGTTGGTCTATTAAGGATTTGAATGGTAATATCACCGACCCGATGTACAAGAACGTATTCGACATGGAAGGTGACAATGCCGACATGATATGGGAGACCGAAGGCCTTTGGTTCGACAACGCAACTAACCTTTCATGCCTTTATAACGAGAATGACGCGGCTGTATATGAAGGCGGGACCCCTGTTCAAATTGAAGAGTGGAAAACATTGAACGCAGACCCCGACCGCTATGTAGGCCTATTGGCCGATGCCAACAAAAAGTCTTCTTTTACAATTCCCGGCCTGAAAGATGGCGACCGTGTGCTGATATTCATGAAATCGGGTGAAAAGAGTGGTTCTGACCGCGAAGCCATCTTCTTAAATATTGAAGGAGCAAGGGATGCTGTAGGAACAGAAATTGACCCGACCTATCTTTATGGTGCTGGCGGCACCCTCTGGCAGCACTCCAGGTTGGAAGGTTGTTATCATTTCATCAAGAAAGGTGATGGCGACATGAAATTCTACATGGTGCGTGGTGCCATCTGCAAATTGCTATCCATCCGTATCTATTCCGGAAAGCGTATTAACACAAATGGCCTTCTGAAAGGTTCAATAACCGAAAATGGCACCACCTATGACAGCCCGCTGCTTTTCATGAACGAAGAAGGAGACGAGACGGGCAAGTGGGGTTGGTATCAGCTTCGTTTCCGCGGCAAAGGAGACCAGATGAAACCAGAAATCGTTGCCTGCTCTGGTAATTTGAAAAAAGAAACGTCTTTTAGTGGAAATAATTTTGAATTAAATGCCAATAAGACAGCTGTTACAATCCGTTCAACTATTGGAGAATTCGGAGTATTCCGCCTGCGCCTGAACCAGATGGACTTCATACATACTGGAATTGAAAATCAAGGCTACCGATATGCTTCTGACTTCTGCGACCGTAACTTCACCGTGGGTTACAGAGAAACATACAACTACCCTTACACTTGGGACTTCACAGATATTCAGGAGTTCACAGGTAGTGACATTGCAACCGAAGCCTCAAAATTTGTTGAATCTACCGAGGATTATGAGCCTAAAGGCATGGACATCTCACTTTGGGAAGATGGCTATATGATGATTGGCAATCCGAACGACCCCGATACTTTTGGCGAAATCTTCAGCCAGAACAAGAAAGACTTCGGCAACCAGCTCTATGCCAACGAAAGTCTGATTCCTGAGACCCAAGGCCTATGGTTCTACATGGATGACAACCTTGCAAAGCATAATGGTTGTTTCCAGATTACCAGTGAAGGCCTGCACTTCATAAACACAGCTCTGAGTGATGATAGTCATGATCCTTGGTGGAACTACAAGATGGTGGTTCCCTCCGTTCCTGAGGATGCCACTGTATATCTGCGCATGAAGAGAGATACAAGAGTTAAAGATACCGACTTAAAATATTCGGATAATGACGGAAAGAATGTCCTTTTCTTGAATACTCGTTTCGCATGGGGTAGGGAAGACAAGACCTCTTTGTCTGAAGATGGTGAGCCTTATATGGTGCTCGAAAACGGAAGTAATTATTCGTTCTTCAATGTAGATGGAACGGATGACGAATATATCCTTGCTGTGAAGAACACCACGGGCGAGACCAACCATCTACAGTTCACACTCAACGGCTGGACACTGAAAAAGATTGGCGTATCGTTGGATGAGAAGAAGATTGGCACTACCGGTTACGCCACAGAAAGCCGTGAAAGGGTTATCGACCACCGCCTGACAAGCTTCTTCACCGGCAAGCCCGTTGAGGCTTATATCGGAAAGATGAACAGCGACCACACGCTCATGGCACTGACGCAAATCGATATTATGGACTCGGCTCCTAACGAAGTAGCAAACGCCGGGAACCTTGGCAAGGGTTGCATCCTCTACAACAATGCCGGTGAAAGCGTTACCGACAAGACGGTGAGCGTGTTCGACGACGGCACCTTCAACCTCTTCGTGCCCGACATGCACTTGAAGGATGAAGCCACAACGTTGAATACCACAGGCGACGGCAATTCATACGATTTCAAAACCAACTTTGCCGCAGACAACGACCTGAAGGCCTGCGTGCCCGTCATCGACCCGCTGCCTGAAGAAGACAATAACATGACCCGCTTCATTCTTTCGGCACGTCCCTACAAGAAGGAAGACAATGCCAACGACTGGGGCAGCAGCACAAGGCCGGCAGTGGAAGACGGCAAGCTGGTGGGATTCTATCACGTGAACCCAAAGACGGGCGCACACATGCAGGGTCATCAGGCCTACGTGGAAATTCCTAACAATGCCCTGGCCAGAATCGATATTACCTTCGACATGTTTGAAGACATCGACGACGGCGTGGCCACAAAGGTGGAAGGCGTGGAGAATGCCGGCGAAGGCAATGGCAGCTACATGACCATCAGCGGACAACGCGTGAACACCCCGGCCCAAAGCGGCATCTATATCAAGAACGGTAAAAAGATTGTGGTTAAATAATAAAAGGAGACATCATTATGAAAAAGAAATATATTGCCCCCTCAACGCGGGTCGTTTTGCTCAATCTCTCAGACTCTATGCTTGCCGACGACATCGGCTTCGGCAACCACAGCTATGTTGCCGAAGACCCGCTGGCCAGACCTACTGAAATCATTGAGGAAGACTCCTACAACCCCGGAATTGACCTCTGGGGAGAAGATGAGGAGGACGATTGATTAAAGAGATATTTTTTTTCATTTTAATAAATTCGTTTTATTAGGATTCTGGGGCTGTTGTGATGACAGTCCCAGTTTTTATTGCCTCTGAATTAATTTACTCAACTCAAGTTGATGTAGTTCAGGAGTTACAGGAGTTCAGGAGTTCAGACAATACTTCCAGCCTCTGCAAACTGACCAAAAGGGAGTTTTCAGAACTATTAAGTTTGAGTTATGAGTTATGAGTTTTTGCTGCCGTGCAAAATTCATAACTAAGAATTCATAATTTAAAAGCATTTTATCTCCTGTAACTCCTGAACTCCTGTAACTCCAAGAGGTTGAACTTGAATTTATTTCTAAGAAGAATGGGAGTGAGGGAGAGCGTTTCTTTGAAAGGAGGGAAAGAAAAAGCCCCTCCTCGCGAAGGGCGGGGAGGGGTTGAAGGGAAAAGAAGGGAAGGGTTATCGGCGTCCGCCGAAGTTGCCGCTCTTGGAACCTTGGGAGTTGTCCTGCTGGCTACGAGTGCTTCCGCGCTGGGTGTCGCGAGTGTTGGGCTGAGCGTTGCCGTTGCCCTGTCCCTGACGCCATGAGCCGCCGGTGTTTGCATTGCCGTGGTTGGAGGTTCCGCTGGGGCGGTTGTGCTGTGGCTGCGAATTACCATGGCCGCCGTGCGTGGGGCTGGGAGGTGTGGAAGGCTGGTAGCCGTTGCCGCGAGGCGGCTGACCGCCGGGATGTGGCTGTCCGGGGTGTGGCGGCTGACCTCCGGGGTTTCGCCACGAGTTGTTGACGTTTCCCGTTGCTCCGTCGCGCCAGTTGTGGCCTACGGGTCCGCTGGGCTTGTTGTAGTTGCGGTGGGCATAGTAATCGTTGCGCATGCGGTTATTGCCTCCGCGATAGGTGTCCCAGCCCGTCGGACGGTCATAGTAGAAGTAGTTGCGGTCGTTGTAGTAGCTGTACACGCGGAAGCTCCAGTTGGTGCCCGCCCACTCGATGGGACGGTAGAAGTAGTAAGCTCCCATGTAAACATCGTACTGGTAAGGCGAGAGCACATACTGGAGGTCGCGGTTGCGGCGCTCCCAGTAGATGCCGAACACATCGTTCTGGTAGTTGACCGAGAGCAGGTAGTCGAGGTTGATTTCATAGACGGCGGCGAACTGCTGCGGGCTGAGCCCCAGCTCGTAGGCCATTTTGTCGGTGAGGAAGAGTGCTTCCCGCTGTGCCTGTGAATAGGTCATGGCTGTGGCCTGGATGGCTATCGTCATCAACAGAGCCATTGTTGCTAATATCTTTTTCATAGTTCTGAATTTTTAAATATTCCACATGATTTTCTTGTTCTCGATGCAAAGATACGCGTTTTTCCTGGTCTGTGCAAGAGGGATGACCTATTTTTGTAAAGGGGTTTCCCTTTTATAGCGGGGAAATTTCCCTGTGGCAGCGTTACAAGGCGGCAAACGGGGAAAAAGCGTCATTGGCAAGGGTACAAAGCGCCGGCAAGTTGATTTATGTCAATAATAAGTGGCAAAAATACACAAATTCGCGAAAAGTGTTGCGAGATTGCGGGAAATGCCTTACCTTTGCACTCGCATTCGGGAGAATGTATCCGTTAAAGTTTTCATAGGTTAGTAGTTTGATAGATTTAAGGTAAAGATTATGTTATTAGATTTTGAAACAACAGTGATGTTGGCGATAACATTTATTATGACAATACTTTGTATAGTCACATTGGTTAACACCAGCGTTACTCAATTGTTTTCAGGAGGCCGAAGTGAGTGATCATATCGTCCTCTTTTTTTGTACCTATAGCCGGGGTTCCTCCTATACCCCGGTTAAGATACAAAGAAACCTGGCAGGGACTGCGAAGTCCGCATGCCAGTTTTTTTTGTTTGTGAAGGGTGAATATTTACTTTTTTACATTCCGGGAGCCGAGACGAGGACTTTTGCGCTCGAGTTGTTGTATTGCTGCGGAATGGTGAAGGAAACTCCGTCGTAGGAGAGTGTCTGTCCGCCTTTCACGTCCACATCCTTGTATTTCTTGTAACCCGTGGTGGAATTGGCGCTTGGTGTCACCGCTTTTCCGCCAACGCCCATGACTGTTGCGCCATTGGTGAAGACGTAAGTTGTAGAGCCGTCCACCTTGAAGGCCGTCCCGCTATCAGACGATGCGCACACGAGGATGGTTCCTCCGGCCAGGGTAATGTTTCCGTCGCTCTTCACGCCCTGCGGCTTGGAGTCCTCGCTGCCATAGACGTAGGTGGAACCGGTTGTAACAACGTTCACCGTTCCGCCTTCGATATTGATGTCGCCGTCGGCATTGATGCCCTTTCCCCCGCTTCCTGTGGAGCACAGGTTAAGGGTTCCCCCCGACATGTTGAACGTTTCGTCGCACTTCACTCCTGCACACGAAGAGAGGTCAAGCACGCCGTCCACCGTTTCGTAGGTGCCGTCGCCGGTTGTGGTGATGTCGATGGTTCCACCTGTCATGACATATTTTCCTTCACACTTCATGCCTTTAGCCGCCGTTCCAGGGGTTGTTGCCGTGAGCGAGCCGGCGTTGACGATGATGCCGCCGTTGTTCTCGTCGGTGGAGCTTTTCTTTTTCTCCACGTCCACAATGTCTTTTCCGGCATTCACGGTAATGTTTCCCCCGTCCATGAGGAAGAACTCATTGACGTGGAATCCGTCGCCGTTGGGTGCCTCCACCTTCACTATTCCCACCTTTTCTCCGATGTCCACTCCGGCATCGGTATATACGCCGTGGTGTACGTTTCCGATGATGGTAAGCTGGCCGGAGCTTCTCCATTCCGATTTTCCGTTGATGACGAGGGGCGCCTTATGGCAATCGCTGCCGTCGTCGGCCACGTTTGTCAGTCCGTCGGCCAGGTAGTTGACGGTTTCCTTTGCAATATACAGCTTTGTTTTCTTTCCGCTCTGAATATTGATGGCCGCACTGTCGGGGCAGGTCAGCGTGAGGTTCCTCAGCTCCACGGTGGCCTTTTTCTCGCTATCCATAAAGAACGAGCCGTTGTCGGACTGCCCGCTCAAGACGTAAGTGATTTCCGCCTCCACGGTGCCGTCGTAGATAACTTTGACGTGGGCGCCGTTCACGGTGGCCTGTATGGCCGGAGCAATGTCGCCCGAAACGGTGACGTCGGCCTGGTTGCCGTTATAGTTGACGGTGACGGTAGCCGGAGTCACGGCCTCCTCGGTGATGTCGATGCGCGTGATGTCGTTGAGGTTATAAGTGCGCAATCCCACGGTGAGGCTCTCGCCGTTCTGGTAAGCCATTTTCCCTGCATCATCGGCAGTGATGGCATATTTCACGTTTCCCGTCACGATGTTCATGGTCTGTGCGTGCATGCCGAGGACCGTTGCCAGGGCAGCAACGAAGAAAAGAATCCGTTTCATTTCACTGCGATTTTAAGGGTTTCGTTGTTCTTTTTCACTATATAGATGCCCTTTTTCAGGTTCCGGCGGGCCTGGTCGAGGGAGTCGAAGCGTCCGGCGAAGTGTCCTTCCGGCGTATAGACGAGCACCGACAGCCGGCCTTTGTCGGCAACTTCCTCAATGCCGGTGGGTTCCTTCGAGAAAAACATCTGCGCGAGCGAAGCCACGGGAAGGGTTGTTCCGTTGCTGGCCACGAGGTTGCCTCCCGAGAAAGTGAGGCTGAGGTTTTCGGTAGGCAGGTCAACAGTGGTGCCGTCGGTTTGCTCCAGCACCAGGTATTTGTAGTCGGCTGCCTGCATGCCGCCAAGGATGGCCAAGAGCGACACGGTGAGTAGAAGTCTTTTCATGTTGAACGATAATTAGAGTAAATGATTGATAAAGACGGGCAAAGATAGTGGTTTTTCCTGAAATCTGCAAAAGATAGGGAGAAAAAAAGAAAGGCAGGCCCCTTTTTCGAGAGCAACGGGGCGAAAGAGGGCGGGGAGAGGCGGCGTTTGAGAAAAAAGGGAACGGAAGCAGAAGCTAATTCGCGGATTTTGTGTATTTTTGCAGGCAGAAACAAAAAAGCGAGAACCATGAACGAAGAAGGATTTCCTGTATTAAAGGCCGACGAGGAGCGTGCACTGACGGCCGACGCCGTTGAACTGCTCAGCCGGTTGATTGCCACGCCAAGGGTGAGCCGCGACGAGGGCCGCGCCGCCGACATCATGGCCTCGGCCATCGAGAACGAGGGCTTTGAGTGCCGGCGCGAGGCCAACAACGTGTGGACGGTGGCCCCGGGATACGACGCCCAGCGCCCCACCCTCCTGCTCAATGCCCACCTCGACACGGTGAAGCCCGTGAGCACCTGGACGCGCGCCCCCTTTACGCCTTTCCGCGACGGCGACCGCCTCTATGGCCTGGGCAGCAACGACGACGGCGGCGGCCTGGTAACGCTGTGGCAGGTGTTCCGCGTGATGTCGCGCCGCCCGCGCACCTACAACCTGGTGTTCCTGGCCTCGGCCGAAGAAGAGGTGTCGGGGCAGGACGGCGTCAGGCGCGCATTGCCCCTGCTTCCGCCCGTCAGCGTGGCCATTGTGGGCGAGCCCACCGGCATGCAGCCCGCCATTGCCGAGCGCGGACTGATGGTCATCGACGGTTGTGCCCACGGCGTTTCGGGGCATGCCGCCCGCGGCGAGGGTGTGAATGCCATCTATGAAGCCCTCGACGATTTCCTTTTCCTGCGCAGCTACCAGTTCCAGCGTGTAAGTCCCTTGCTGGGTGCCACCACGATGGCGCTGACCGTGGTGAACGCCGGCACCCAGCACAACGTGGTTCCCGACCGTTGCCAGTTTGTCATCGACGTGCGCACCAACGAGCTCTACCAGAACGAGGAGGTGTTCGACTTCCTCTGCCAGCGGCTCAAGAGCGAGCTGAAGGCGCGGTCGTTCCGCCTGCACTCCTCGCGCATTGACAACGGCCACCCGCTGGTGAGGCGGTGCGTGGAGCTGGGCCTCGTGCCCTTCGGTTCCCCCACCCTCTCCGACCAGTCGCTCATGTCGTTCGCGTCGATGAAACTGGGCCCGGGCGAGAGCAGCCGTTCCCACCGCGCCGACGAATTTATCTGCGTGAGCGAGATTGAAAACGCCCTGCACTTGTACTTACAAATCCTTGACGGGCTGGAGCTGTAAAAAACTTGTTGTCTTTCTGCGCTTTAGCAGGTCTTATCCACTTAGTCCAAGCCTGTCCAAACGGCAAACGACTCCAGTCCAGACCGCAAACGACTGCAGTCCGAACCGCAAAAGGACTGCAGTCGTTTGCGGTCTGGACTGGCGGCAATTGCCGTTTGGGGTGCCGGAAAGCCGCAAAAAGGGGGATGGGATTCGCGGGACTGCCCAGCTTGCAGGACCAACGGCAAAGGGGAGGACGTTGACATTTATTTGGTAAAAACGCCGGAACCACACGCGCCCTTTTCGCTAACAGACCTTAAAAAAGCACTTAATAAATCAATAAAAACATAATATTCTGTATAAAAGGTGCGATTTTTGCAGATTTCTGATTACTTTTGCACCCAAAAACCGAAAGTTATTAAGGATGAAAAGATTTTGGTTGCCTTTGGTGGCGGCATGGTGCACGGTGTGCATCATGTCTTCGTGCTTAGGCGATAACGACGAAATTACTTATTACGACGACACGGCCATCACCGCTTTCGCCGTCAGCACGGTGAACTGCTACCAGTACGTCACGTCGAAATCCGGCACCGACAGCCTTGTCAAGACCACGATTTCGGGGTCTTCCTATAAGTTCTACATCGACCAGCTGAACCATGAAATCTACAACCCCGACTCGTTGCCCTACGGCACCGACGCCGCCCATGTCTTGTGCAGCGTTACAACGCGCAACGGCGGCCAGCTGGCCATTCAGAGCATGACGAGCGACACGCTGATGATTTTCAACACCAACGACTCGGTGAACTTCTCGCAGCCCCGCAAGGTGTTTGTATATTCCAACCGCGGCACCTCCTTCCAGGCCTATACGGTGAAGGTGAACGTCCACCAGGAGCAGGCCAACGCCTTCCACTGGAACCTGATGGCCGAGGGCACTGAGCTCTCCGCCCTACAGGGCATGAAGGCCCTCTGGTCGGGCGGAAAGATGTATGTATGGGGAACGGCCAACGGGCTGACCACCAACATTTGGGCCACGGCCGACGACGGCGCCTCGTGGACCATGCCCGTGCCCCAGTGGAACGGCGTGCTCGACGGCAATGCGTGGAAGAACGTGGTGGCCTGGAACGGAAAGATGTACGCCCTTAGTGAAGGCAGGCTGGTGGCCACTACCGACGGCACCGACCTCGACTTGGTGGCCGAGGTTCCCCAACTTAAGCAGCTGCTGGCCGCCGGAACGGCCAAAATCTACGGCGTAAACACCGACGGCCAGATTACAGCCAGCACCGACGGCGGACAGACCTGGCAACCGGAAACCATGGACACCGGTGCCGAATGGCTGCCCACCCGCGAGGTGAGCGGATGCCTGCTCAAGGTGGCCGCCGACAAAGAGGAAGAGCGCATCGTGGTGGTGGGCAACAGAGACGGCGAGACCTATGCCGCCGATGCCAACGCACTGGTGTGGGGAAAGCTGGAGGACTACGGCCCCAATGCCATCGCCCACAGCTGGATTTTCTACAACCCCGACAGCAGCAACCGCAACCTGTTGCCGCGCCTCAACCAACTGAGCGTGACCACCTACGGCGAAGGCATGGTGGCACTGGGACTGGGCGGCTTTGGACAATGCACCGAAAGCCCCCTCACCGCCATCTATGAGAGCCGCGACGGAGGCATCAACTGGCGCAAGCGCAGCTACCTGCCCCTGCCCACCGGCATCGACAAGGGCGCCAACGCCCTCACCATGGCCGCCGACGACCGGCAATGCCTGTGGATTATCTGTGGCGGACAGGTATGGCGCGGAAAGCTCAACAAGTTGTCGTGGGACAACCCGCAGACCATTTTCACCAAGTAGCAAAATGGCGTGCTCGCACGCTCATACATATTTATAATTAATAGGTAAAACAGCATGAGGCGACTGCTTTTCATCATGACTCTGGCGGCAACCGTGGCCCAAGCCTGGGCACAGTACGACGACGAATACAAGATGGAAGTGGGCGCCGGCGTGGGAACGTCCACCTATCTGGGCGACTTCAACGGCAACATCACCAGCGGTGCACAACCCCTGGGTGCCCTCGTGCTGAAACGCGTCATCAACCCCTACATGGGCGTGGCCGCGCAACTGGCCTTCGGCAAGCTGAAAGGATCGTCGGCCAACGTGAAGACCTATTACCCCGAATTGCAGGGAGAGCCCTACACGTTCAGCAACACCGTGGCGGGGCTCGACGTTCGCTACGAGTACAATTTCTGGCCCTACGGCACGGGGCGCGACTACCTGGGTGCGAAGCGCCTGACGCCCTTCGTGTTCGGCGGACTGGGGCTGGCATACGCCGATGCCGGCGAGGCGCAAATTGCACTGGCCATGCCCCTGGGCATGGGAGTGAAATACAAGGTGGCGCCGCGCCTGAACCTGTCGCTGGAATGGGCCATGCACTTCACCAACAGCGACAAACTCGACGGCAAGGCCGACCCCTACGTCATAGAGAGCACGGGGCTGATGAAGAACAGCGACGGATTTTCCACCCTGCTGTTCACGCTCACCTATAGCTTCATGCCCAAGTGCCGGGTGTGCCACAATGCCGACGAATGACCCTGAAACAACGACAACAAAGGCCTTAGAAGATATGAACACCGAGTTAGACATGAACCGCATTCCGCGCCACATCGCCATCATCATGGACGGCAACGGGCGCTGGGCCAACGAGCGCGGACAGGAGCGCACATACGGCCACCAGGCCGGCGTCACCGCAGTGAGGACCATCACCTCTGAATGTACGCGGCTGGGCGTGAAGTTCCTGACGCTCTACACCTTCTCCACCGAGAACTGGAACCGACCGCAACAGGAAGTGGCGGCACTCATGGCACTGCTCGTGGCTTCGCTCGAAGAGGAAATCTTCATGAAGAACAACGTAAGGTTCAGGGTCATCGGAGACAGGAGCCGACTGCCACAGGAAGTGAAAGACGTGGTGAGCGGACTCGAAAAGCGCACCGAGAACAACAACGCCATGACCGCCGTCATTGCGCTGAGCTACTCGTCGAGGTGGGAACTCACCAAGGCCATGAACGACATGGCACGCGAGGTGGCCGAGGGAAAGCTCAAACCCGGAGACATCACGGAGGAAACGGTCAGCAACCACCTGGAATCACACTTCATGCCCGACCCGGAACTGCTCATCAGGACGGGCGGCGAGCTGCGCATCTCCAATTACCTGCTATGGCAGATTGCCTACTCCGAACTTTATTTTTGCGACACCTACTGGCCCGACTTCGACGAGGAAGAACTCCACAAGGCCATCGCCGACTACCAGCGGCGGCAACGACGGTTCGGGAAAACGGAGGAACAGGTGGAAAACGAACAGAAAACCCAGTCATAACGCCCCTGCGGCCTATCAACGCAACAAGGCCGGCCGCAGAACAATCATACGACATTACAACCCATAATGAACAGATATTTTGGAACTTTCCTGCTGATGGCCACGCTCGTGGCCTCCATCACCGTAAAGGCGCAGGAGAAAATCGTCAACCCCGACATCTCATACGCCGGAACACCGAGAAGCTGCACGGTGGCGGGCATTGAAGTGTCGGGCGTGGAAGGCTATGAGGACTATGTGCTCGCCGGCATCTCGGGCCTCTCCGTGGGACAGCAGATACACGTACCGGGAAACGAAGTCACCGATGCCGTGAAAAGATACTGGCGACACGGACTGTTCTCGGAAGTGACCATCACTGCCGACTCCATCATCGGCGACAACATCTACCTGCACATCTTCCTCGCCGTGAGGCCAAGGGTGTCCGACATCAACTACATTGGAATGAAAAAGTCGGAACGAGAGGACATGGAAAAGAAACTCGGACTGCTGAAAGGCTCTCAGATAACTCCCAACATGCTCGACAGGGCTAAAATCCTGGCCAAGCGATACTACGACGACAAAGGCTACAAAAATGCCGAAATCACCATCACGCAGAAAGACGATGTGAGCAACAAAAACCAGGTGATTCTCGACATCGAGGTGGACAAGAAGGAAAAAATGAAGGTGAAGGAAATCACCATCGTGGGAAACGAGAAACTCACCGACGCGAAAATCAAGGGAAAACTCTTCACCAAGGGCGCCTTCGGAAGCATTCACGAGGCAGGAAAATTGTCGTCGTTCCTCAAGAAAAAGAAATACACCCCCGAGAGATGGAAGGAAGACAAGCAGAAACTCATTGAGAAATACAACGAGTACGGATACCGCGACGCCACCATCCTGGAAGACAGCGTGTGGAACTACGACGACAAGCACGTCAGCATCTACATAAAAGTGGACGAGGGCGAGAAATACTACATCAGGAACATCACCTGGGTGGGCAACACCGTCTATCCCACCGACAACCTCAACAAGGTGCTCGACATGAAAAAGGGCGACGTCTATAACCAGAAACTCATGGACAAGCGCCTCAACAAGGACGACGACGCCGTGGGCAACCTCTACTGGAACAACGGCTACCTCTTCTATCGCGTGCAACCCACCGAGGTGAACATCGTGGGCGACAGCATCGACCTGGAAATGAGGATTGAGGAAGGGCCGCAGGCACACATCAGCCGCGTGAGAATCAGCGGCAACGACCGCCTTTATGAAAACGTGGTGCGACGCGAATTGCGCACCAAGCCGGGCGACCTCTTCTCGAAAGACGCGCTCATGAGAAGTGCCAGGGAAATTGCATCCATGGGACATTTCGACGCCGAGCAGGTGGAACCGAAGGTGGAACCCAACTATGAAGACGGAACGGTGGACATCAGCTGGCCACTCGCACAGAAGTCAAACGACCAGGTGGAGTTCTCACTCGGATGGGGACAAACGGGCATCATAGGGCGCGTGGGACTGAAGTTCAACAACTTCTCAATGGCCAACCTCTTCAGGAAAAACGGCGAGCACAGGGGCATCCTGCCCACCGGCGACGGTGAGACGCTCTCGCTGGGCTTCCAGACAAACGCCGACTACTACACCTCGTCGAACATTTCCTATTCCACGAACTGGTTCGGCGGAAAGCGCCCCATTCAGTTCTCAGTGGGCGCCTACTACTCCAAGCAGAGCGACGTGTCGAGCAACTACTATAACACCGCCCTCATGCGCAACTACTATAGCGGGCTCTACGGTTACGGCTACGGTTACGGCGGTTACGGAAGTTCTTATTACAATAGTTACGAAAACTATTACGACCCCGACAAATACGTCAAGCTGATGGGCGTCAGCCTCGGATGGGGAAAGCGGCTGCGCTGGCCCGACGACTTCTTCACCCTCAGCCTGGAATTGTCATATACGCGCTATATGCTGAAGAACTGGACCTACTTCCTCGTGTCGAACGGCAACTGCAACAACCTGAACCTGGGCATCACCCTGGCGCGGTCGAGCAGCGACAATCCCTACTTCCCACGCCGCGGCTCCGACTTCATGGCCTCGGTGACGCTCACACCGCCATGGTCGGTATGGGAGAAATACGACTACGCCAACCTGGCCATCGACGAGAAAGCCCTCGACTACAACGAGCAGCAACAGAAGAAATACCGCTGGATTGAATACCACAAATGGAAGTTCAAGAGCCGCACCTACACCGCCCTTACCAACGCGCAGAAATGCTTCGTGCTCATGACGCGCGTGGAGTTCGGCATCCTCGGTGCCTATAACCGCGACAAGAAGTCGCCATTCGAAGGATTCTACGTGGGCGGCGACGGCATGAGCGGTTACAGCTCGGGCTACGCCGAAGAAACCATCGGACTGAGAGGCTACGAAAACGGCTCCATCTCGAACACCGCCGTGAGGGAATCGGGCATGGGCTACAGATACAACGCCTACGCCTACGACCGCCTGTCGGTAGAGCTGCGCTATCCTTTCCTCTTGGGCAACACCACCATCTACGGCCTCGGATTCCTCGAAGCCGGTAATGCATGGGTGGACACCAAGAAATTCAACCCCTTCGACATGAAGCGCTCGGCAGGACTCGGCGTGCGCATCTTCCTCCCCATGGTGGGACTGATGGGCATAGACTGGGCCTACGGCTTCGACAAAGTGCTGGGCAACAACGCTTACGAACGGGGCGGATCACAGTTCCATTTCATTCTCGGACAGGAATTCTAATGGCCGCAAAACCCGAAATTAACAAATTATAAGTATCTCCCTTTAATCCTTAGCCACTGAAACGGCGTCATAAAGCAAGAATCAACCCTATAGTATTATGAAAAAAATAATGATGACCGCCCTCGTTGCCATCGTGGCAATGACGGCAAGCGCACAGAAGTTCGCGCTCATTGACATGGAATATGTGCTGAAAAATGTGCCGGCATACGAACGCGCCAACGAACAACTCTCACAGGTGTCGCAGAAATGGATGGCAGAAGTGGAAGCGCTCTCTACCGAAGCCCAGACCATGTATAAGAACTACCAAAACGAGGTGGTGTTCCTCTCGCAAGAGCAGAAAAAGGCCAAGCAGGAGGAAATCATGAAGAAGGAGCACGACGCCAGCGAACTGAAAAAGAAATATTTCGGACCCGAGGGCGAACTCTTCAAGAAGCGCGAAGCACTGATGACACCCATCCAGGAGGAAATCTACAACGCGGTGAAAGACATCAGCGACCTGCGCGGCTACAGCCTGGTGCTCGACCGCGCCAGCGACACAGGCATCATTTTCGGCTCTCCTAAGATTGACATCAGCAACGAGGTGTTGCAAAAACTCGGATACGGCAACTAAGGCCGCACACATAAGAAAATAATTAGTAACCATAAAAAGAACAAGAACAATGAAGAAAATGTTATTCATGCTGATGTTGCTGGCTCCAATGGCAACATTTGCACAGAAGTTTGGACACGTTGACACTCAGGCCATTATGCAGTCGCTGCCTGAACTCAGCAAGGTAAACGGTGAGCTCGAAGCACTGAGCAAAGAATACCAGAACCAGCTGGAAGAGATGCAAAAGGAACTGCAGACCAAGAGCGAAAACTACCAGAAGATGCAGAGCACGATGAACGAGACCAAGAAACAGGAAACCGAGGCCGAGCTCAACAAGCTCTATGAGAAATACCAGCAGGCCCTGCAAGACAACCAGGTGGCCTTCCAAAGGGCACAGCAGGAGAAAATGCAACCCATTCAGGACAAAGTGTTCCAGGCCATTGAGAATGTTGGCAAGAACGGCGGTTATGTCTATATCATGCAGACCGGCTCACTGCCTTACATCAGCTCAACGCTGAGCACCGACGTCACTGCCGCCGTCAAGGCCGAGCTGCAAAAAATGAAATAACAAAATCGCCTGCCGTGGCCATGACGGGACCGCCCTGCCATGGCCACGGTTTTTCATTTCCCCACCCCCGGAAACAAGCACTGACGTTTGTCTCTACAATGAAAAAAACTACACCCCACCCCTTCCGCAAAGCCCCGGTATGCTGCCTGGGGCTGTTGTTGTTTTTAACCCTTATGCCCCTGTCGGCCAGGGCACAGGTGAAATTCGGGTACCTCAGCTATCGCCAGGCCTTCCACAACATGCCGGGCTTTGCCGTCATGCAAAAGAACCTGTCTCAACTACAAAGGCAGTTCGATGAAGAGGCCAAGCGCGCCGAGAACGAGTTCAACCAGAAGTACGAGGAATTCCTGACCGCCCAGCAAGCCATGGCCCCGGCCATCCGCCAGAAACGTCAGGCCGAACTTCAGGAACTCATGGAGAAAAACATTGCCTTCAAGGGCGAGGCCGCACGACTGCTGGAGGCCGCACGACTCGATGCCGAGAAGCCGCTGAAGGAAACGCTCAACAACCTCCTTGCCGACATAGGCCGTGAAAACGGATTTGCCTTCATCCTCAACACCGACGACAACGCCTGCCCATACATCGACGCCGACATGGGCGAGGACATCGGACCGGAGGTCCTGAAGCGCCTTTCAACACCCTGACCATCATGTTTCCATCAGCCCCTGGGCCCATCGGCATCTTCGACTCTGGCTATGGCGGACTCACCATCCTGCATGGCATCCGCCAGCTGCTGCCCCAATACGACTACCTGTATTTGGGCGACAATGCCCGTGCGCCCTACGGCAGCCGCTCGTTCGAGGTGGTCTATCAGTTCACGCGCCAAGCCGTGCTGAAGTTGTTTGAGCGCGGATGCCACCTCATCATCCTGGGGTGCAACACGGCATCGGCAAAGGCACTGCGCAGCATCCAGCAACGCGTGTTGCCCGAAGTGGCTCCCGAACGGCGCGTGCTCGGCATCATCAGGCCCACGGCCGAGGTCATCGGGCAGCTCACCACCTCGCGCCATGTGGGCATCCTGGCCACCGAGGGCACCATCGGAAGCAAGAGCTACAACATGGAAATCCAAAAGCTGCACCCCGACATCACCGTTACCGGCGTGGCCTGCCCGCTGTGGGCCGCCATCGTCGAGGCCAACGAGGCCGACTCGCCCGGTGCCGACTACTTCGTGGGCAAGTACATCGACCGGTTGTTGCGCCGCGACAAGGCCATCGATGCCATCGTGCTGGGATGCACCCACTACCCGCTGCTCATGAACAGCATCCTGCGCCATGTGCCGCCCGGCATAAGAATTATTCCGCAAGGGCAATATGTGGCCGAAAGCCTTTCCGACTACCTCCACCGCCACCCCTCCATGGAGCAGCGTATCACACAAAACGGCACCTGCCACTACCTTACGACCGAGAGTCCCGAAAAATTCAAGGAAAGCGCACAAATTTTCCTCCACGAGCAAGTCAACGTCCAGCATGTTGACCTCGACTGACATGCCCTTTCCCCATTGTTCCCTTTTCGCATGTCCCCGACTTTCCCCCTCCCCTCTTTTTTTCACGCCTTGGAAACCTCCGCGCCGCTTCCCGAGGCCATGCCCGACCCGTTTTCGGGCGCGGTGCATCCTTTGTGCCGGGCCGCTGCCGAAGAAGTAAAAGCGTATATTGCCCGTGCTTCCGAGGAAATGCGCCGCGATGCCCTGAGCGGAAAGATGTTTGGCGTGCTCGTGGTGGAAAAAGAAGGACGCGTGGGATTTCTCGCCGCCTACTCCGGACTGCTGGCCGCACGCAACGACTGGCCGTGGTTCGTGCCGCCCGTGTTCGATGCACAACAACCCGACGGGCACTTCAAGCGGCGCGAGCGCGAAATATCGGAGCTCAACAGGCAGATTGCCGATTTGGAGCAGTCGGGCGAATACGCCGCGGCCCTGCAGTCGTGGAAGGAGGCACAGGCCGCCAATGCCGCCGAAGAGGAGTCCTTCAGGCAGAAAATGCGGCAAGCCAAGCAATTGCGCGACATACGCCGCCTTCACCACAACCTGCCGCCCGAGGAGGAGGCCCAACTCATTCAGGAGAGCCAGTTCCTGAAGGCCGAGCTCCACCGCATGAAAAAACGCCACGAACAGCTGATGGCCGAAAAGCAGCAACGGGCCGAGGAAATGGGCAACCGGCTGGAAACGCTCAAGGCGCGGCGCCGCGAGTGGTCCGACGACCTGCAGCACTGGCTATTCGCCCAATACCACCTGCTCAACGGCGAGGGGCAGGTGGAAGACCTGACGGCGGTGTTCGACCGCTATCGCCGCGAACAACACTCGCTGGCCACCGGACTTCCACCCTCGGGAAGCGGCGACTGCTGCGCTCCCAAGCTGTTGCAATGTGCCTTTGCCAACGCCATGCGGCCCCTCTGCATGGCCGAGTTCTGGTGGGGGCAATCGCCGAAAGGGGAGATTCGCCACCACAACCAGTTCTACCCGCCCTGCCAGGGCAAGTGCCGCCCCATCTTGGCATGGATGTTGCGCGGCATAAAAATGGAAGACCCGGCACCACCGGCTCCTACACCGCCATTGCAGGTCATCCACGAAGACGAATGGATGGCCGTGGTGGCCAAGCCCGCGGGCATGCTCAGCGTGCCGGGGCGCACCTGCCGACACTCGGTGGAGGAGGTGATGCGCACGCGCTGGCACGACCGCATCAACCCACTCATCGTACACCGCCTCGACATGGAAACATCGGGGCTGATGGTGGTGGCCCGCACAAAATATGCCCACGAAGTGCTGCAACGGCAATTCCTTGAGCACCAGGTCACCAAGCAATATGTGGCCGTGCTCGACGGCGTTCCGCAGGGCCGGCCCTCCCAGGGCACCATCAGACTGCCCCTGTGCCCCGACGACAACGACCGTCCGCGCCAGATGATTGACACCGTACACGGCAAAGAAGCCATTACACGCTACGAAATCGTGAACGCAGAAGGCCCCACGGCGCGCGTCAACCTGTTCCCCCTGACGGGCCGCACACACCAATTGCGCCTGCACTGCGCCCACCCCCAGGGCCTCGGCGTGCCCATTGTCGGCGACGCACTCTACGGACATGGCGGCCAGCGCCTCATGCTCCATGCCGCGCAGCTGTCGTTCCTCCACCCTCACACCCTAAAGCCCGTCAGTTTCACCCTTCCCCCTCCTTTCTGACCATCCGCGCACTTTTAAGTTTTGAGTGATGAGTTATGGCCGGAAGAACAAGAACTGGCACGGAAAAAGATATAATCCGTGCCAGTCCGTGTTCTTCCGTGATTAAAAGCATTCCGCGGAAAACGGCGTATGGAAAATTCACCAGAACAGAGGTCAGATGAAAAATTCCGCCGACTTTATCATTTTTCAGTTATCAGTTATCAGTTAGCAAAGCGCCACGATTTTGTCAAGATTTTTCATAATATTTTTCTTCCCCCAGGAGGTTTGACCGCAAATCTCGTGGAGAGATTTGCCAATTCTCTCCTCTCAAAACGCCAAATCTCTCCCCGAAATTTGCGGTCAAACTTTGCAAGATTTGCAAACCATTGATATTCAACCACTTGGAAAAACAACGAAAAATCGCCCGTTTTGTCAAATATTTTTACCAATTTTTATCCATCCAGCTACCCTTCAGTTTGTCGCATTTCGGAATGTCAGAGGCAGGGCGCCGACCCGGTCGGTAGTTCTGAAATCGTTCTTCATGCATCCGTTTTTTTTCCCCGTTTTTGTTTGGAAGTCAAGATTATTGTTGTATCTTTGTAAAAAATAATAACATTTTACCCTATTTTTCCAAAACCTCTGCCACGATTTGGCGCAGCCTTGGTGTACTTTTGCAAAAAACGTATTTTATGGCAGGCAACGACAAAGGGCAAAGCCTGATAACCAAATACGTCTGGGTGATAGAGACCATCTATCGCAAACGTAAGATTTCATTCAAAGAACTGAATGAACTATGGCTTCGTGATGACATCAGCAGAGGTGTGGACATTCCCAAACGTACCTTTGACAACTGGCGATATGTCATCTGGGATATGTTTGGCATCAGCATAGTCAACGAGAATCGTGGTGAATACCGCTACTACATCGAGAATGAGGAAGACATCAGTAAGAATGGACTCCGTTCCTGGCTTTATAACACCTTCTGTGTCAGCAATGCCTTGGCAAACAGCCAGAGCATCAAAGACCGCATTATTCTGGAATACGTGCCGTCTGGTCAGGATTACCTACAGCCCATCATTGAGGCCATGAAGGAAAACCGTGTGCTAAACATGACCTATCACAGTTATTGGAAGGATGAGGAGAATAACTTTGATGTGCAGCCGTATTGTGTGAAGCTTTTCCGTCAGCGTTGGTATATGGTGGCACGAAGCACAGATCCATATTATTATAAAAATGGACCGTTCATCTATTCTCTTGACCGAATTAAATATCTTCATGCAACAGACGAGACTTTTGAAATGCCAAAGGACTGGTCGGCAGAGGATTTCTTTGACGGCTGTTTTGGCATCATTGCAGAACAGTCTGTCAAGATTCAGCCCGTTAAACTAAAAATTTCTGCAGGACAGGCAAACTATATCCGTGACCTGAAGATGCATGAATCCCAGGAAGAGATAGAGCGCAACGAAGAGTATAGCATCTTCACCTTTAATCTTCGTCCAGAGTTTGACTTTCAGCAGGAAATTCTCTGGAATGGCGAGGATATGGAAGTCCTGGAACCCGTATGGCTCCGTAAGGAAATAGCCGGAAAGATAAAGAGAATGTGGAACAAATATAATAAATAGTGAATATGGGATTCAATAAGTTCAGTTTTCGTGGCATACAAGAGTTGTACCAAAGACATAAAAGAGAAATTTATATGTCTTTTGACCGTGAGGCATTAAAGTCTGTACTTGACAACAGAAGAGTCAGGTTTATCAGTCCGCTTGGCACCTATGATTATGCATACTTCGGGGAATTTTCTTTTGAAGGTAACGTAATGTTGCTATGGACTAAGAAAATGGAATACACTAAATTTCATCGTCCTTCTGAGATTCCAAATACCAAATGGTCAGTTGTTCCCGTTATCTTTGCAGGAGTAGATACGAAGTTTAAAGACATCCATTATCAGGAAATCTTCACAGGTGATGTGGTCACTTACAAAGGCTATACATCATATGTGCGTTATTTCGGTGATTCAACAGTTCCAGGGCTTGCAGGAGATAATTGTGATGTGCAGTTTGAAAGAAACGGTGAGATGCACAAAGAAGGAACTTTGTTCTCAGGGCTTTCACAATCAATGTTTAACGAGTTCCCTATAGAGAAGCTTTATTGGCCGACAGATCAATATGTCCCTCATGGGATAAGCCGAGACGAAGTTATAGAAAGAGCTTCACAAGCCATGAATAAGCCCATTTTTACCGATGGTTACAAGCCATCAAAGAAAGGCAGACAACTTGCGTATCAAGACCTTTCAGAAGTGTTACGCAAAGGTGATGTTTTGTGCTATTTTGTTGGAGAACCTTGTGAAGATGAAAATGAGGAAGAAGTAAAAGATGTGTATGCGGATAATCTACCCGAAGATTTCTCTGGAGAAGAGTGTGATATAATATTAGAAATGTCCATTTGTGGAAATATCATAGAATCCATAAAAACATCCTTCGATGTCTTTCTCACCAATGCTCATAACGAACCGGATAAGACATTCGTTTTGTGCGATTTCAGAAGAGCCTTGTCTATTAGTAAAATCATGGAACGAAAGGTGGCTATGCTCTTTTGGGACTGGTATGAGTACAAAATACCGAATGTCATTCTGCCATTCTGGATTCTGAATAATATCGCTGGGTATGATATGATTGGAAGAGACTAATATATAAAATGATGAAGAACTATCTGTACTGTTATAAGATGACTTGGGACACAGAGAGTGCCCCCAATCCACATCATGGAGTTTTAACTCTGGCTATCTGTAAGCCAACCATTAGACGTTGTTCTCAAGTTGGGGATTGGATTTCTGGATGGACAGCTAAGGTGGTTCATGGAAAGAATGAAAGAATATACTCTTTTGATTATCCTAAACTTATCTATTTGGCAAGAGTCCAAAAGAAACTAACGTTTGCTGAATACTGGCTTCAATATCCAGAGAAATATCCACATGAAATAGAAGGAATGAAATCATATGATTCAGGAGATAATATATACAGGCCATTAGTTGCAAATCCTAATAATTATAATGACTATGAGCAAGTTAATAACAACAACCACACAAAAGAAGATATAACACATGACCTAAGTGGTAAATACGTTTTGGTATGTGATGAATTCTATTATTATGGTGTTGATGATGCTATTGATATAGAAAAAGAAGTATTCAATGTAACAGTTCCTCGATGCAAGAAGCTTGTACTTGATGATTATGACAGGTTCATTCGCTTTATAAAAAATGATAAAAGAGTAATGATAAAAGGTAAAATATGAAGATAATATTAAGTAGAAAAGGATTTGATTCGTCAGCAGGGAAGCAAG